>ERZ1292642.5-Hain-H14-01um-R1-5-length-95708-cov-7_pt2 | contig 83889 bp, 113 predicted proteins | sample MGYA00564403_ERZ1292642 | MGnify/ENA primary metagenome ERZ1292642 (study PRJEB36523, sample SAMEA6512643) | groundwater metagenome | collected 2019-01-09 | study: AquaDiva: Metagenomics assemblies of 32 groundwater samples
CAAGAAAGGCGGCGCGATTCTGGAAGCGGATGTTCCCATGGAGAACCTGCTCGTCTCCTACGCCACAGCGCCTGCTACACTGTCGGAGAATGAGTATGTCGTCCTCAACCGGGGGATGGGGCCGCGCATCCGAAAGGCCAAAGCGTACCAGGCGGTGCCCATGCGACAGGAAGGGATGCCACTGGGCAAGGTGGCTGTACGCCCACGTCTCGCGGCGGCATTCACTGTTTTCGCCATCAACAAACTGCCTCCCCCACTCGCTTTCGCTGCAGCGTTCGGTGCTGTGGTCCCGGAGTTGCCTGTCCGAGAGGCAGAGTTTGCTCAGGGTGATATCGAGCTGAAGGGTAAGCTGGATCCCCTCAAGGAGCAGGAGGAGATCAGCTTTGGCCCCGAAGGCAAGCGGGGCATCTGGCGGACCATCAGTGGAGAGCCGATCTTCATTGCGATGGAGGCGGGGGAAAGCATCCCCGAGGCCGTCCGGCGCCAGACGGGAGAGGCCAAGAAGGCATTCGACGAGATCGGCTACTCTGACAAGCTGGTCGGCGCGGCGGATGATCTGGGGAAGGCCAAGGCGTTGGCGGCGCAGGTGCCGCCCGAACTGCGCGGCCTGCTGACGCCGACGTTCGTGCTGCACCGCACGCCAGAGGGTGAGTGGACGCCGGAACGCCAGACGCTGCACGAGAACATGTTCCGGAAGGCCCTGGAGTCCTACGTCCCGCCGGAGGCCATCGCAAAGGCCCAGGCAGACGGCCGGCTGAAGCCGACGCTGTTCCTCATGGCAGGCGGAGCCGGGGCCGGGAAGACCACGGCGGTCAATCGGATGCTGAAGGTAGGCCAGAGCCTTGGCGTGATGGTGTCGGCAGACGACATCAAGGAGTCTCTGCCGGAGTGGAAGAACCTGACGGAAAGTCCCTACTGGAAAGCGGCTGGGACGATGGTGCATGAGGAGTCGTCCTACCTATCCAAACAGCTGCTCGCCCGCGCCATGCTGGCAAAGAAGGACATCGTCTTCGATGCCACATTGAAGTCCGGCGAACTGGCGCAGAAGCTGTTCGACCGTGCCCGCAAGGCCGGGTACGAGGTCCAGCTGGTCTACGTTGATGCCGACGTGGACGATGCCATCGGCCGGTCGGAGCTGCGGGCTCGGCAGACTGGCCGGTGGGTGCCACCAGCCTTCGTCAAGCTCTCCCACGCCAAAGCGCCGGTCGCGTTCGCGGACTACCAGAGCATGGTGGACCGCTGGACGCTGTTTCACTCTGCGCCCAAACAGAAGGATGGGAAGATCCCCCCGCCGGTCCGCGTGGCGGGGGACGGGCTACTCCAACCCTTTTTCGTGGAGGATCAAGGACTATGGCAACAGATCGAAAAGAAGGCGGGCAAGAAGATCTTCCCGGCACGGAGCAGGACCTCTTCGTTCGCGCGCTCGCGCTGGCAGAACGCAAGGCAGGGCGCTCACTCTCGGGGGAGGAGCTGGCCAGGCTCCGGTTCCGGGTCAGCGAGTACATCATCACCAAGGGACTCCTGGTCGAGGTCCGGGAGGCCAGCGGCGTTCGCGGCACCGGTGGAGCGCCTCAAGGAACATGAAGAGATTCAGATAGGTCCGGAGGGGAAGCGAGGTGTTTGGCGGACGATTGGAGGCAGGGCGATCTTCATCGAAGTCGAGAAGGGAGAGAGCATCCCCGAGGCGGTCGGCAGAGTCGAGCAGGGAACGGCGGCATCGCCTACGCCTGCCCCGCGGGAGGAGTCGGAACTTTCGGGAAGTGACCTGGCGCGCAAGATCCAGGAGAAGTTCGGCATTCCTCAACTTCAGGCCCAGCGTTTCGCTGATGGCACAGAGCGACTCTTCGCGGCGCTGAATCCACTCCCCAAGCGGCGAGAAGAAGGGATGGCGTCGCCTGGGACCATCACGGCTGGGAGCTGTTACGAGTACGCTGGGCGGTTCATCATGGACACTCCGCGTAAGGATGTGAAGCTGATTCATGGCGTCGTGACACCACCCGCCGGGCCGAGTGCAGGCGAACGGCTTGGACATGGATGGATCGAATTCGAGGATGAGGTGTTCGACCCGGTCAGTCAGCGGTTCTACAAGCGCGAGACCTATTACAAAGCGAACCAGCCGGAAGTCGAACGGACGTACACGAAAGCGGACGCCCTGAAGATGATGCTCAGCAAGAAGGTATGGGGCCCATGGCATCCAACGGCCGGGAAACTCGGCCCGTCGCCAGGCACGCGGCGCCAGAAAAAGGCGTCACGTCCGCACGCGGCGGCCTTGCCCTCCTAATCCAGCCACCGCCCGGGCTGTTCAAGTCCAAGGGCGACGTGCCAATTCCGCCCGAGCTGCTGGAACGCTTGACGGGGTCCGCGTCTGTTGTGGCGGAGTTTGCCAAAGCTGAGCAGCGCTGGGACCGCTACGTAGACTACAAACGCATTGAAGCTGGCCTAGACCGCCTAGAGGCGCAGGCGCGCGAGCGCATCCGCCAGGCCGTCGCCGCGACGCGGGACAAGCTGCGCGACCTCGTGGCCCGCCGCCACCGCGGGGGGACGCTGGACCAGCGCTTCCTGGACGGGCTGGAGGTCCGGGTCGCAGCCATCCCGGCGATGCGGGCCTTCCTGACCGAGGCGTTCAGGCAGGGCCAGCGCGAGGCGGCAGACGAGCTGCAGAAGGCGTTCGCCGCCTATGCGGGCGTTTCGGTCGAGCGTGTGCGAGCCTACCAGACCCGCGCTCCGCGTAACCCCTTCCTCCTCCAGGCGCAAGGCCTGCCGCCGGAGCTCGCCTTGCGCTGGTTCGAGGACCAGGCGTTCGCCTGGAAGGGCATCCTTGACGATCAGCTCCAGGCGAATCTGAAGGCGGTCCTCCTCAACGGCATGCGGATGGGCTTGTCGCTGGCCGAGACGATGGAGGACTTGGAGGAGGTGTTCGGCCCGTACATCGGCGACCTTGCGGGGCTCCCCGACCAGGAGCAGGTCGAGCCCTATCGGCTGGAGACGATGGTGCGGACCAACGCCACGGCGGCCTTCAACGCAGGACGGAAGCAACAGTTTGCCGGGGCGCTCGACAGCGGCTTCCTGGTCGGCGAGCAGTACAGCGCGATCATCGACACGCGGACCACGGAGGTCTGCCGTTTCCTGGACGGGAAGATCTTCCCGGCCGGCAGCCCGTGGCTGGAGCGCCTCAGCCCGCCGCGGCATTACGGTTGCCGATCGCTGTTGTCTCCCCTGCCACGCACCGAGGTGACGGCGGCGGAGGCCGCGGATGCTGGCATCACGCCGGAACAGGCGGAGCGGGCTGTGGCGTTGAGTGGAAAGGGGTTCACGCAGGAGGGCGCCGCGTTCCGCGTGTACCAGGTGGAGGCGCTGAAAGAGCAGGAGGAGATCGGCTTCGGCCCCGAAGGCAAGCGGGGAGTCTGGAGGACCATCGGCGGGCGGGCCGTCTTCATCGAGGTCGAGAAGGGTGAGAGCATTCCGGAGGCGGTAAAGAAGGCGGTGGGGCCGGAGGCCGAGCGTGTCGGCCCGAAACTTGCCGCGCCAATGCAGCTCTCGCCGAACGTGCCGCAGACGTGGGTGGACTCGGTTACGCAGAACAGCACCGAAGGTGTGAAGGACGCCATTGGACGCCTTGGAGTCTTAGCCGGCAGAAGGGTTGGTATATGGCACGAGCGGGTGGCGGCTGCGATCGCTCTCAACGCTGATGCCTACCAAAAGGAGTGGACCACGTCATTACGCCAAATACGGAACGGTGGCGTAGTGACGAATGCCGCGGGGCGCTACAACCCAGAGGAGAAGGTTATCACACTCTACACCGGTGCGACGTATGCTAGCACGGTGGTCCATGAGTTCGGACATCACGTGCATATGGGTTCTGGTGCGATCGGTCCCCAGACCCAGCAGCGTTTGAAGGACATGTGGGCGGCGCGCGTGGCGGAGGTTGCCAAGACACTGGGCGGTGGGAAGGAATTGGATCGTATCCGGGAGGTTGCGACGCGGGCGTTGGAGGACCAAAAGAAGGGGAAGAACCCCCACTTTACGCGATACGACAATTTGCATCTGTTGAAGGAGATGCCGCAATTGCGCGCTGCGACGGTCTATTCCTATGCGAACCCCCAGGAGTATTTTGCTGAGGGATTCAAAATGTACTTCACCGGCGTCACCAACCGCAACATGTTGCAGGAGCGGGACCCGGAGCTCTTCCAGCTGATGCGAGCCCTGCGTGTGAAGAAGAGGTTGCCGTGATCACCTGGAACGTCAGTAAGGGCGGCGCGCCGGTCGGCGCGGTGTCACTCGACGGAGAGCAGGCGACCGTGGAGACCCAGGATCGCTTCCTCCAGCGAGCTGTGGAACAGCTATCGGCACGTGGTGCCCGGTTGCTAGGCGGCCCGGAGAACCCGTCCGAGGGCGAGCTGGTGGACAGGTGGCGGACCTACCCGGTGTCTGAGCAGATGCCGGGTGTCCTCGTCGAGGTATTGGGAATGCTCGGCTACCGGCTGGAGCTGGCGGATGGCAAAGACCAAGCCCTGGCCGAGCCTTGAGGGTGTCAATGGCGCTACGCTGTGCCAGTGCCCTGTGGAGTCGCTGCGCGCCAAGCGTTGCGGCTGCGGCCGGCACGACCTGTCCGCCGATGCGGTGTACGCGGTCCATTGGCGGAAGAAGCATTGGGCGATCCTGTGCGCGATGAACGAGGCGCTGCGGACGATCACCCGTGGAGGCCATAGCTTTCCTCCCAAGGGCAGGATATAATACCGGCAGATGACGGACGCTGACCGAGACGCTTTTATCCAGCGCATGCTCCAGCCGGTCCTGGCGGCCCGGGACCAATGGGGCATCCTTCCCTCTATTGCTCTCGCTCAGGCCTGCCTGGAGTCGGCCTACGGGACGCGCCTATCGGCGCAGCATAACTACGTCGGGCTGAAGGACGTGTCGTTCGATGCGGGGAGTGGTGGCGATATCCTAACGGTGGAAGACCCCGCTATGGCGGACGCGCCACGACGGGCGCGCTTCGAGAACTTCCGCAACGAGACGCACTGCGCGATGACACTGGGACGGCTACTGATGCGGGTGCCAGCCTACGCGCAGTACCGCGATGCTCTGCCGGACCCCGAGGCCTGCGCGCTGGCGCTCCAAGGGGTCTACGCAATGGACATGAACTATGCCGACAAGCTGATGCAGATCGTGGACCGCCACGATCTCCGGAGGTACGATGACGCGAAGTGACTGGCAGATCATTGCGGTACTTATCGGCGCAGTGCTCATTGGCGTCCTGCTCGGGAACGCCTTCACGTCTACCCCAGCCGAGCCGGCGGGCAAACCGAAGCCGTGGATGGGCGCGGTGACGCGCGTGGTGGACGGCGACACGCTCGACATCCAGCGCCCGGTAGGCGGGGTCGTGCGCATCCGCCTTGCGGGGATCGACGCGCCGGAGAAGCGGCAGCCCTGCGGGCCGGAGGCCAGCGCCTACCTGGCGAGCCAGGCGAGCAAGGGCACGGCGGTCGAGGTCAAGCCGTTGGGGACCGCCACCTATGGACGGATGGTTGCGTGGGTCCACCTGGCGAGCCGGAACGAGGAGAACCTCAGCGTTCTGCTGGCTAGTGAAGGGTACGCTTGGCGCCTGCCAGGATATCCGTGTTACCCCTTCTGCGGCGCCATCGAGCGCGCGCAGGTCCGCGCGAAGCAGAGGCGGTTGGGTTGCTGGCAAGACCATAGTGACATCGAGATGCCGTGGGACTATCGGGCACGGCTGCGGAAGAAATCTGACGCCTATCAGGAGTGAATCATGTCTGGCAAGGGATGGACAAACCTGCTGTTGAGCGCGCTGGGCGCCGGGGCCGTCGTGTTCCTGGCGACCTGGTGCCCGGGGCCGCTGGCGGGGATCATCAAGTGGGCGGTCGCTGCGGTTGGGTACACGGGCGCGGTATGCGCCGGGGGCGGCGGAGGCGTAGCGGCGGCCCTGGTGGCGGCCGGGGCGGCGGCACTGAACCACTTGCGCACCAGCCCGCGCGACCAGTAGCCATGCGGCGCGCGGCGGCGCTCGCCGTGCTGCTTCTGCTTGCCGGGTGTGTGGGCGGGCAGATGGTGCGTGTCGGCGAGCTAGAGGGGACGACGATCACGGTGCACACGGTCACGCAGATCGAGCCAGGCATTGCCGTCGGGGCGGTCGCCTTCGTCCAGGACGGCAAGCTGGTCGGTGTGGTGGGCGGTGCGGTCGAGGGTGGGGTAGCTGGAATCCTGTCGATCATTGGCCGGGCCGGGGCGGTCATGGGTGGGTTGGTCCAGGCGCCGCCGTCGCCGCAGGATATGGAGCGGCGCTATGTGGCGCGGCGGTACGGAGGACGCAATGCCGAAGTTCCGTAAGAGGCCGGTCGTCATCGAGGCGGTCCAGCTACTGTGGTCAACGTGGGATGAGGTTTACGACCACGCGGGCGTCGGCAAGTTGGAGGACGGGAAGCCAGAAATCTGCTATCTCGGGAGGGACGGAAAGCCGCTGACGGTGCCTTCGCGCACATGGCAAATCGGCCTACGGATCCCGACGACCGAGGGGCTGATGGTCGCGTCTGAAAGGGATTGGATCATCCGCGGCGTGAAGGGCGAGCTCTACGCCTGCAAGCCGGACGTCTTCGAGCTGACGTACGAGCCAGTCGAGGGCATCGCGGAATGAACTTTCTGCTCAAGATCTTTGGCGCCCTACCGGCCAAGCTTCTGAGCGAGCTGGCGCTCGGGGCGCTGCAGATCATGCTCAACCGGAAGGACATTGCCGCGGTAGAGCGGGCAGAGTTCCAGGCGCGGGCCGCCGTACTGATGGTGAAGGCGCATGAGGCGATGGCTGATGTTGACGCTCGCCACCGGGACCTTACTCTTGATGAGCTGCGTGGGGCCAGCGGTGATCAAGCCACCGGCCCCGTGCCGCCCGCTCCCCCGGCCGGCGGCGGTCCTGGACGCTGAGGGCCGGCTGACCGAGGCGGGGCGGGTGTACCTCAACAGCCTGCGCCGCTGCCAGGCGCGGAACTGTACAGTGCTGTCGGTGCTGCGAGACGAGGAATGGACAAGCTGCGAGAACCCGTGATGGCGGAAAGCGGCATGCGGCCCAAGGCGCTCCAATGGCCCTGGTATGGCGATGCTGCCATTGCGCTCAACTTCTTGCGTAGCCTTCTCGCAACGGACGCGCACGCGCCCGGGTGCCGCCATCTGATCCCGACGGAGTACGTCTGCGACTGCGGGAAGGGGCCGCAATACGCCGTTGTCCGCGGCGAGGCGTGCCGGTGGTTGCGGGGGCTGGCCGGGGCGCCTGGGGAGAAGGCCGATGGCTGACCGAAGGCACACACACCCGAAGACGTGGTGGGGCGGGGTGGCCCTGCTGTGCAGTGGGTTGGTCGCATGGGGGTTTGCCTTGGGTTGGTTTTTGGCCGCGAGTCAGCCTCCGGAGATCCGATATGTCCCAAAGGTCATACCGGTCGCCCGGCCCGGCCCGGGGTGCGACGGGGCGACGTGCTACTACCCGGGCGCCCGGGGGCTGTCCAGGACGTACCTGGGCGCGAACGGGCTGAGGGCGCCGTGATCATCTACGCCTTCGACGTGGACGAGACGCTGTCGATCTCGGGCGGCCCGATCAACATCACTGACCTGCTGGTGCTCCGCGGCCAGGGCCACGCCGTCGGGCTGTGCGGCAACTGGGCCGTGTTCATCCAGCGGGTGTCGTTCTGGCGGGAGGTCCTCAGCTTCTTCAACGCCGGGGTCGAGAAGGCGACCTTCCTCCTGGAAGTCCGCCGGTACGTCCCGGCGGACGACTACGTGATGGTCGGGAACGTCCTGGGCGTGAGCGGATCGTCGGACGACAAGGGCGCCGCTGAGCTGGCCGGGTGGCGCTTCATCCGGGAGTCGGACTTCGCCGCGGGGGCGCGATGAACGAGCCGTTCGGCGTCTTCTATCGAGGGTGTACGACCTGTGGTGGCACGATCGAGGTGCGGCAGTTCGGTGGGCACTTGCTGATGACAAGCATGAGCTGCTTGTGCCTGGATCGCGGAAACCAGTGGATGATGGACCTCCAGACGGGGCGAATAACAGACCTCCGTGTTCTACAGGTCTCGCGAGTTGGTGTGGCGAAGCTCAAGTACGACCCGTCGCGCGATGACGCTCGATACGCGGAACCGCTTCGTGCAGGTAGACTGATCAACTTGGAGGACTAGGTGCCCGCGAGGCAGAGCCTGGTGTGGTGGGAATGGGGCGGCGGGGGATGGGAATGGGCGGACGCGATCCTGCAGTGGGCGATGGTAGCGCTGGTTCTCGCCCTGGCGGTGCAGATTCTGCTGGGGCTCCTCCTGCGCTGAGCGAGGCGACCTGCGCGTGGTGCGGCTACCTGTTGCCGGCTAGCCATTTGTCTGGGTGCGATCGTTGCCCAACATGCGGGTACAAGGAGGGGTGTGGGTGAGACGATGGCCTCGCGAAGGCCTCAAAGGCCTCATACGATCGTGGGGCGTGTCGGCTGGGCACGCGTGGTGATTGCCGCTGCGCTGGGATTTGTCGCGGGGGCAGCGGTGGTGTATGTCGGTCTCTCCCTCTACATCTTCGGGGCGCTACGGTAGGCGATGCACGACGGGAACGCGAACTTCGAAAAATACAAGGCCCTGATCGGGACGACACTCACCTGCCCGGAATGCGGCGAGACGTTTGCCTTCAACGGCGGGCGCGCGCTTGATGGGCCATGTCGTGACGGGAGATTCTACTGCCTCTTCAGCCGGGACGATGATTTCTATCAGTGCTGTGGCTGTTCGACCATGCCACCTGACGCCCGGGAAGTATGGGTGGCACCACGCGCAGGGGACGTACTGTTGACGAGCCGGAACGACAGCTGGTCGGCCCGGTGGTTCGCCAGGCTTATCGAGCGGATGACCTGGGACGACGCGGTGCCGACCTTCAGCCACGCGCTCCTGGTGGTCAGCCAGACGGAGGGTATTGAGGCGGTGGCCTCTGGTGTCCGCCGGGTGCCGCTGGCGTTCTACACGCAGGCTGGGCGGGCCAGGTGGGTTCTGCTGCGGTTCCCGCGCTTGACGGCGCAGCAGGCCGGCGTCATGGTAAGCGAAGCGGAGCGCATGCTTGGACGGTGGTACGCCTACGGCAAGCTGTGGCTGCACTTCCTGGACCGACTGTTCGGCACGCGCTGGTTCACCAGAGCGTTGGGGATGGAGCGGTACCCTATCTGCTCGGTGCTGGTCGCGCGCTGCGCGAAGGTCGCGGCGGGTATCTACGTCAAGGACGATAGGACCGGAAAGAACCTCACGGTGGACTCGGTGGCACCGGACGATCTGTGGGACCATGCCCGCTGCTGGCCGGAGGAGCTGGTCGAAGTCACGGAGTGGAACGGCCATGCCGCTTGATGATTGGCCCTGGCGCAAGGCGCCAAAGGATGACCTGGAGCGCTGGCTCGGGAAGTGGTGCCTAGTGGGCGCGGTTGGCGACGTGAAGATCGAGGGGGTGCTGTCAGAGCTGACAGAGCACTCCTTCATGTTGTTCCCGACAGTGCTTCTGTGGGCCCCGCTCGGCGCGCAGCCGCCGCGCTACGCCATTGGGGACGAGGTGTTCATGGCGCCGCGCGCATCAGTGCAGTGGGTCCGCGGGCGGTGCCGCGAGGACGCTGAGCGGTGGATTGTGTCGGAGAACGACCGGATGCGCCGGACGCACGAGCGTGAGGCGGGGAACTATCGATGAGTGACACTGTCTATGTCATCTACCACGCGGACTGCTACGACGGGTTTGGCGCTGCTTGGGCAGCCTGGCGAGCGCTGAAGGACAATGGTATATACCTTCCATGCCGCTACGGCGACCCGCTCCCGGAGTTGCCGGATGGGGCCGTCGTCGCGATGGTGGACATCTCCTGGCCCCGGGCGACGCTGGAGGCGCTGGCGACGCGGTGTCACCTGGACGTGCTCGACCACCACAAGACGGCTAGGGCAGACCTGGAGGGGCTCCAGTTCGCAACGTTCGCGGAGGACAAGAGCGGGGCCGTGCTGGCGTGGGAGTGGTGGCACCAGTATAAGATGTTGCCGAAGCTGCTGGCCTATGTCCAGGACCGGGACCTGTGGCGCTTTGAGTTGCCACGATCCCGCGAGGTGGCGGCCTGGATGCGGTCCTACCCGATGGATTTCGAGCAGTGGAACTACCTGTCGGAGCGCATCGCGCGGGACTTTGGCGAGGTTATCGCGGAAGGCTGTGTGATCCTCCGCTTTCAGGGCCAGCAGGTCGAGGCAATGTGCCAGCATGCTAGGGTGCAGTACGTCGGAGGGTTCTTTGTGCCGGTCGCCAACGCGACGGTGTTCTTTTCTGAAGTCGGCGAGCGACTGTGCGAGCTCTACCCGAACGCTCCGTTCGCGGTCTACTATCTAGACCGAGCGGACGGTACACGCCAGTGGGGCCTACGGAGCCGGGTCGGGTTCGACGTGTCTCAGGTAGCGAAGAGCTACGGCGGCGGCGGTCACACCGCGGCAGCGGGGTTTGTACTCCAGAAAGGGCAGGAGCCGTGAGCGAGTCGTGCACCATCGTCTCCAATAGCACGGGCGTGCCATGGCTGACGTGGGACGGAAGGTTGCGTGCCACCGCGGAAGCATCCGAGTCGGTGGAGTGGCTGCAGCAGAACTTAGTGGAGCTGCCATATCGGAAGCGGGTCTTGGAGCCGTTGCGACATACGCGCATGATTATCCTGGAAGACTAGGAGGCGCCCATGACGAGACTGGAGTTCTTGACCGCGCTGCTCGCCGCCCCGCTGGGGGCACTGTCGCCGAGGCGCCCGACCGGAGAGATCCGGTTCGTTGCCAAGAGCCAGGCGGAGTTCAACTGCCTCCTGGAGATCACGTTCGAGCGCATAGCTGCCGAGAGAGCGCCGTCGTGGATGGTGGCTCAGCGCTGGTGTGAAAAGTACGGCGGGCGCGTCGCGGACACGTACCTGGGCACGGTCGATCCGGTACGCCGTATTTGCCGTATCGGTATCCACCATCCGGGCTTTTCATTGCGATTTCCATCCTGGCACGTAGAGGGGTCAAGCCCGTATATCGCGGCGCTCCTGACGTCGGACCGAGCACACGAGGAGCCTAGCTGGCTGGCACGGCCTGTGCAGACGTTAATGCCGTGAGCGATCTCGCCTGCGCCATCGGCTTCTGGCTAGTGACGTTCGTCGGCGGCGCGCGCCACTACACCGACGACCTCCGGACCGTGACGCCGGAGATGGGCCAAGTTCAGACGATTGAATGCCGAACCTGGGATAGCCTGCCGCAGCTGGTGCCGCCGGCCTCTGGGTCCCGGCGGAGAGGGCGCCTGTGGATCTAGAGCTGGTCGAGACGGAGCGGCTCACTGCGGAGTTCCTGCGGCGCTTCGACGGGGCGTTCGTGCTAGGCTATCGGCCATCAGCCGCTGGGGGGAAGTACTTCTACTTCGAATGCACTGGGGATGCGCTAGTGCTGTTGGGCGCCATCGCTGTCATCTGTACCAGGCTTGTCGCCGCCGCAGAGCGGGAGCTCATCGGCCCGCCGCGTGGGGAGCTGTGATGCCGATTGTTGATATCGGGATAACCGTTCGCTCGCAGACGGACAACCCGTGGCTTGCCCGTCTGCTGGAGTCGCTGAATGCTGTCAGTCCCGGCATACCGGCAACGCTGCTGCTGGAGGATGGCGAGCACCTGACGCGGGTAGAGAAGCGGATGCGCCTGCTCCGGCGCTCGACGGCGCGCTACATCTGCATCGTGGAGGACGACACGGAGGCCATCCAGTCTGATTGGCTGCTGCACCTCCTGCGGGCGATGGGCAATGCCCCACCCGGCACTGCGCTGATATCCCCCCAGGAGACGCGCGATGCCTTCATCGTACCTGGCCTCCTGAAGGATGAGCTGGTGGAAGTCCTGCTGACGCCGGGTTTCTGCTACCTCATGGACCGGGATGCTGGCCTGACGTGGGACCCAAGGGTCCAGACGATGGATGATCTCTATCTCTCATTGCTGGCGCGCACGAAGGGGTATCGCTTGGGCCTATGCGGATCGGCGGTAGTTCGGCACACCAAGCAGCCATGGTTGCGGGATGACCTGCCGCCGTGGGAGCAAGGTGACCGGAGCCGGTTCGGAGAGGCGGATGCCTACTACCAGCACGAGGCGCACGAGCGCAAGCGGCTGGCTGAGGTGCGCATCTTGCTGGAGCAGTTCGGCCCCGTGGCCTGGGCGATGGTCCCGCCGGAACTCCAGCGGTGCCTGGACTACCCTGGCGGGGCAACGTCAACGATCATTGGTGTTCCCTCTCGTGATGGGTGGCAGGAACATCAGGCCAAGGTTGCGGGGCTCTAGGCGGTCCAAGAAGGCCCACAGGGCCTTCAACCCATAGGAGGGGAGCCGATACGGCCCGCGTGACCAGTTTCACCCCTCCGGCACGGCCCTACCTGGGTATTTCCAGGGGGTTTCGGGTGGTTTTAGTACCTGGGAAGGATCGGATGGGTATTTCCGGAGGTTTGGTAGTATATATGATATATGCTATATATGCTAATGACCATGGCGGCGGTGGGCCGTCGGGTCCTGGGGCAGGCGCCCATCCCAGGGCGTGGCGGAACGCCGCCGACCATCTCCCAATTCGGAGTGGGTTGCCATGCGCGTTGACCCGTCGCAGTACGCCAGGGACGCATTTGAGCGGGCGTGCAAATGGGAGATTGGGCAGCTGGTATATAGCCATGCAGGACCGACGTGGGGGATGACATTCTACGTCCTGCTCATCAGCCAGGATCGTGGGTGGGTTCGGCTTGCTGGCCCACAGCCATTCTACTCAAGCTACTACAACGCGGAGCATCTCGCACCCCTGGACCTCCGAACGTACCCGCCAGCGTTCCAGCGCGTTCCTACGCCCCTGCGCGAACGCGCTGTAGCTCCACTGCGCACGCAACGCAAGATTGACCTGGAGGACCCGTGACATGACCGTGCACCCCGAGCTACTCCAGGTGATGTGGCAGATCCTCCGGCTGTCGCAGTCAGGATTCTACGGTGAGGTACGCATCACGCTCCGGGAAGGGCGCGCTAACATCGTGCACACGACGGATTCCAAACTGGCAGGGGCGCTGCCGCGCCCACCGGAATGGTTTGCCAGATTGTTCGTTGCGGAGGACCCCGGGGTGCCAACCGTGACGAATAGTGGCCCATAAAAAATGCTTTACTGGTGGGTGGCTTGGCAGTATAGTATAGTAGTTGTTAATGGATCAGCATCAGTAGGCTAGCCGGACAGACCGGCGGGGGCCGACCAGGGTGACCTGGTTTGGCCCCTTTTTCTTTTGGTGGTCATATGACGCCTGCGGAGCCAGTAAGTGGGTAGCGTCTACGAGCTGCGCTCGGTCCCCATCTTCGAGACGGGCACCTGGAACGGCGATGTGTACCAGGATGCCGACCTGGACGCGATGGTCCAAGCGTATAACCAGGTTGGCTTCAAGCCGCCCCTGAAGCTCGGCCATGATGAATCCCAACCCCTCGCCAAGTCGGACACCATGCCGGCGCTGGGCTGGGTCGCCAACCTCCGCCGGAACGGCAAGCAGCTTCTCGCGGATTTTGTCAACATCCCCCGCGCTGTCGCCCAGGCGATCCGCAACAAGGCATATGACCGGCTGTCGGCCGAGATCTACTGGGATTACGAGGAGCAGGGACGGAAGCTACCCCGGGTCTTAAAGGCGGTCGCCCTGCTGGGCGCGGAGATCCCCGCCCTCACGTCCCTCCCAGCGCTGAGCGCTCTGTACAAGGCCTCCACCGGAAACACGCTCAATGTGTCCCACGGAACGATCAAGGCATACGACCTCCCGAGCCTATCCGTCCTACCGCCCCCGATGCCGATGACAGAGTCCTACAACCCAGCGCCGGCCAAGCTGGCGAAGGAAGACGTGCAGTACAAGCAGGCCAAGGCCGGCAGTCTGGTACGGTGCGGTGCCTGCAAGTTCTTCCAGGGGCCGCTAGCGCCGATGGACGAGGACCACGTTTACGTCGGCAACTGCAATGTTGTCGAGGGCGAGGTGGCGACCTCCTGGACATGCAGCCAGTTCAAGGTCCGTGAGGCGTTCGAGGAGTACGTCGAAGATGACGCAGGCGGCGGGAAGGACGTGAAGCCCAAGGCTGTCCCGGGGGCGAAGATCGAGGAGCAGGACGGCAAGTTCTGCGTCATCGCCAACGACGAGGTGATGCAGTGCTTTACGACCCGTCCGGAGGCAGAGGCGTATCTGCGTTCTCTGACAGATGAGGGGAGCATGCCAGACCGCCAGCGCCGGGCGCCCTACGCCGCGGCGCTGGAGACTTACACCATCGAGCAGCGGGACGCGAAGTGGTGCCTCGTCGCGAAGTCTACCGGCAAGACGCTGGGGTGCCATGATAGCAAGGCTGACGCCGAGGCCCAGGAGCGTGCCGTGCAAGCAAGCAAGAATACCGACGACCGGCCCTTCCAGCTGATTACGCTATCCCGCGACGAGGTGGCCGTGCTGTGTCCGCCGTGCGCAGAGAAGATGGCCTTCAGCAACCTGCGGGAGCTCAAGGTCAAGATCTACCAGACGAGCGCTTGGAGGAACCGAATCCCCGGTGGCGCCGCGGACGTCGCTGGGGACAATCAGCTGAAGGGTGTGAGGGACCAGCTCGGGGTCAACCCGCCCGGCGTAGCTAACCTTCCTCTCGGAGTCGAGATCAGCGAGCCGGAACCCATACCCGGCACCAAGGGGCGTACCTGGACGGCGTTCGAGTTCAATGCTGGCATGTGCGACACGTTCGGCCCCAACGAGGGGTTCCGCACACGCTGTATGGCGTCGAGCGTGGCGCAGAAGGCCAACGACCCGGGCGCGCTGTGCAACGCCCTGGAGCAGTTCTGTATGGAGGGAGGACACCTGGGGAAGGCGACGCAGGACCAGGTGGCGAAGGTCCAGTCAGACGCCAACGCCGCCCGCGCAAAGGCGGCAGATGCCCACGGAGCTGGTGCCGCAAATGGCGGGCAGGCCAGCAAGGAGAAGAAGGGAATGGACGAGAAGGAGTTGCAGGCGTTGAAGGACCGAATGGCCGTCCTGGAGGCGGAGGCCAAGACCTACCGCGAGAAGGCGGAGGCGGCAGAAGCTGCCAAGGCCAAGGCGGAGGGCGAGGCGTCCGAGGCCAAGAAACAGGCCGAGGACGCGACCATCAAGCTGATGGCGCAGGAGGAGAAGGCGCGGCTCGATGGGATCGAGTCGTGGATCAAGGAGCAGTCGGCTGGCGACGCGCCGAAGCTGCTGCCCGTGGAGCAGCCGTTCGTACGCTATCTGCTGGACGCGCTGTCCCAGCCGGGGCAGAAGGTGAAGACCTACGCGCACGAGGGCAAGGAGTACGGTGCTGCCGATGCGCTGAAGCTGATGATCGCCAACCGGCCGAAGATCGCCGTGTTCGCTGAGCTGTCCAACGGGGATAGCACCAAGACGGCGGCGGAGGGTGGGGCTGGGGACGAGTCCCCGCGCGTGGCGGCGACGCGGTTGGCCAAGGAGTACATGAAGAAGCACGGGGTGAAGGACTTCAGCGTCGCGTTCCGCGCGGTGCTGGACGAGAAGGAAAACCGTGGCCTGAAGGACGCCGTGGCGGGCGTGCGGCCCGAAGGGGCGCAGAAGGACCGGGAGGGAGCTCAGGAAATGCGGCAGATGCTCCCCGGCCGCCAGGCCTAGGAAGGCTGGTCCGCACCAGCAGCAAGTCGCAGACGGGACGCCCGGAGGGCAGTGAGTCGTGGCCGAATTTGGCAATGGCAACGATTATGCCCTGATCTCCCAAGTGGATATGAGCGCCGCGCAGTACCGCTGCGTGATCGCTCAGTCCGGGACCTCGAACACCATGCAGATCGCCTCGGCGGCAGCCGACCCCGTGATCGGGATCGTGCAGACCAAGCCGCAGAGCGGCGAGGCAGGGCGGGTCAGGGTAAACGGAATCAGCAAGGTGGTTGCCGGGGGCACCGTGGAAACCGGCGATGCGTTGGAAACGAATGCGACCGGCTTCGCGATCCTCGCGCTGAACTCGGGGCGAGCGTTCGGCCGGGCGCTCAGTGACGCGGCTTCTGGTGGCATCTTCACTGCCGTCATCCGCGGCACCGCTGGCGTCTAGCGGCGGGGGAGGAGAGGAGCCATGACCGATACGCGCATCCTCGCCGCCAAGCAGTACGCGGCGGAAGGTCGAGACTGGCACATCGACGCGGCCATGTCCGAGATCAGCGTGCAGTTTGCGCTGTCCCAGGACAAGTTCATCGCGCAGGACATCCTGCCGATCGTGCCGGTCGCCAAGCAGAGCGACAAGTATTACGTGTGGAGCCGGAACGACTGGTTCCGCATCCCGAACACGCGGCGCGCCCGCGCGACGGCGCCGAAGTACATCGAGTCCGGCGTCAGCTCGCTGGGGTACTTCGCCGAGAACTACATGCTCGGCGAGCGGATTCCCTTCGAAGACCTGACGAACGCGGACGCCGCGCTCCAGCGGGAAGAGAGCGCGGTGAAGCTGGTCACCCAGCTCATCATGCTGGACCAGGAGAACCGGGTGGCTACGCTGCTGACCACGGCGGCCAACGTCGGCTCCGGCAACGCGCTCACCGGCGTCAACCGGTGGAACGACCGGACCGGCTCGGACCCCGTCAGCGACGTGACCACGGGGAAGTCCTGGATTCAGCTGGAGTCCGGGCAGACCGACCTGACCATGGTGGTGGGCCAGCAGGTCCACGACGCGCTGTTGCTGCACCCCGACATCCACGAGCGCGTGAAGTACGTCGCGCGGGCCGACCAGGCCAACCTGGCGAACGCGATGGCGGACATCTTCGGGGTCAAGCGGTACCTGATCGGCAAGGCGGTCCAGAACACCGCGGCGGAGAACCTGCCCGGGACCATGGCCTACGTCTGGGGCAAGAACGTCGTGCTGATCTACACGCCGGATGCGCCCGCGCTGAACATGCCGAGCGGCGGGTACATGTTCCGGTGGCGTCCGACGGGGTTCTCCGATTTCGTCGCCGAGACCCGGGATGACGAAGACATCAAGGCCCGGATCAAGCGGGTCGGGTACTTCCAGGACGAGGTTGTCACCTCGACGGAGTGCACGTACCTGCTCACCACGGTGGTGGACTAGAGCAGCGGGATACGGCTAGCTAGATAGCGGAAGAGGGCTATCGAGCTAGCCGGTTCCGGTCAGTTCCGGCCCCGTAATGGTGCGGGTCCCGGGAGCGGCGTACCGGGGCCGGTCCGCTTGGGCGTCCGGGCCGGTTCTGGTGCGACCGTAGTGCTGGGGGGATGACGCCTGACGCCGAGGGGACCATGCCTGTACCGCGGATGGACAACGCCCGGCCGAACGTCGTGTACTGGTACGCCGGGATCGACTTCGACGAGCGAAACCTGACCTGCCCGAAGGGCGACCCGCTGCCGAACCGGTGGCAGCACCGGGAGCAGGTGGCCTGGCTGCGCAGCAGGTTCGGCGCGACCGCCGTGCTGGACGCGGGCCAGATGGAGGCCAGCGCGCACGTCACCGCCAGCGCCCGGGTGGGCGCGCCGGCCGGGAAGGCCGAGAAGAGGGGCGCTCGCGCCAGCAAGAAGTAACCAAGCAATCATCGCCGAGGATGCCCGAGACGCCCGACGCCTAAAGGGTAAACGACGATGCCTCCGACCTATCGCAGGTTCCGCCAGACGGTCCACGCCGCCGCGCTGGAAGTGACGCGTACCAGCACGTTCGGCGGGACCATCCAGACCAACAGCCAGTTCCGGGCGCCGCGGTTTACCTCGACCGGACCGGGCCAGGTCGCTACCACTTCGGCCAGCAACCAGTTCGCCGGCCGGACCAACATCACCTCCGCCAGCGCGACGGTCGTGATCTCGACCTCGATCGTCAAGTCCGACAGCATCGTCTTCCTGGGGTTCCAGTTGCCGTCGAACGAGGCTGTCACGACATCGCTGGGGCCGCTGTGCGTGAAGACCATCTCCGACGGCGGGTACTTCACGGTCGGCTGGGCGAACGGCGGGAACGTCGCCGCGGCGCAGGTGGCCGTCCTGTGGAAAGTGGACCTGGCATAGGGGGCGTGCCATGGCTGTTTACTACGTTACAGTCGGCACAGCAGTTCCGAGCGTTTCGACGGCATTTGCGCTCGGACGCATCCAGAGCGGGGTGTACATCAGAACGCCCTCCATGGCGAGCGGCGGCGAAGTGCGGGTTCAAACGGCCACGTCGTCGGGCGGCGTTGATTATTACCTGATGACGCGGCCGGATGGCAGCGGCCTGCCGTTCGCAGTCAGTAGCGGCGCAGGTCCGGCAGAAGGCCTGGCGCCGCTGTTGCACCCGTGGGGGCGGTTGACGCTGACAAACTCGGTGACGACGATCAGCACGTTTACGTTGATCGACCGCTTGTAACGTACCGCAGCTAGCTGGGGTGACGCCCATGGCTATCTTGCTGGCCCACCGTGGCCTGTGGCATCCGCACCATGCGGCGGAGAACACGTTACCAGCGTTCCTTGCAGCGGCGGAGGCGGGCTACGGCGTAGAGCTGGACGTGCGGCGGGCTTTCGACGGCTCGCTGGTGATTCAGCACGACCCTCCGGGTGGCGGTCCATGGTCCTGTCCGCCCTACGGTGAGACACTGGAGGCGCTCGCGCAGACGGCCTGCCCCATGGTGGCGATTAACGTCAAGGAGGAAGTCTACGAGCCCGACCTAGTGGTGCCGGTCGCTAAAACCGGCCTACTGGGCCGGGCGTTTTTCTTCGACCAATCGGTGGAGTCGAGCGCGCGGCTTCGCCGGGCGGCGGAGGGCGTTAAGGTGCTGCTGCGCACGTCGGACCGCAACGAGCCAGCAAACCGGGCGCTCACGTCTGAGGACCTGGCCCCAGTATGGGGTGCCTGGGTAGACCAGTGCGATTCGGACTGGGCGACCGCCGAGCTGATTCGTGCAATTCAGGCGCAGGGAAAGACCGCCTGGATCGTCTCGCCGGAGCTCCACAGCCGGGAGATCAACCTGGCGAAGTTGGCGGAGTGGCGGGAAGCCGACGGCATCTGCACGGACTTCCCGCATCTGTACGGTCCGCTGTTGGCAGATGATGAACGCCTGACGCCGCGGGAGCGGTGGTGGAACGACTGACGTGCGGACGATCGAGTTCGGCGCCGCGGACTTCGCGACGGATCCCCTCGGGTGGGCGGTCCTGCTGGTTGGCGCCGCGGCGCTGTGGGCGGCCTGGCGCGGGTGGATTCGTTAATGATCTTCTGGGCCAGCGCGCCGATCGACGAGGATATCCAGAAGTATGTCATGCAGTGCTACGGGGTCTGCAACGCCGTGTCGCCGGAGGATCTGGTTGGCAACTATACTGGCCACATGGTCCTGCACAAGCGGCTGGTGCTGCCGATTCTCATGGATGTCCTCCGGTATCCCAAAAAGGTGCTCGACTTCGGCTGTGGTGTCGGGCGGCTGTCCGGGCTCCTGGACGGGATGGGGCACCGGGTCATCGGTGTGGACGTCAGCCAGGTCGCCATGACGCGCGCCGCGCTGCTGGTGCCGTCCGCGACCTTCGTGTACGTTGGCGGAGATGGGATGCTGCCATTCCCACCTGAGAGCTTCGACGCGGTGGTATCCATGATCACGTTTCAGCATATCCAGTTCGCTCAAGTGCGCGACCGGTACTTCGAGGAGTTCCACCGGGTGCTTCGCCCCCATGGCATCCTGCTCGGGCAGTTCAACGCGGACGACTCCGGGGAGCACATCCGGTGGGGCGAACGGGGAGATCCAGAGAACTATGAGGCGCCGGACGTGGTGTGTAACGAGGGCGAGCTTGACGCGTACCTGACCGACAAGGGGTTCGCCGTGCTGCGGATGTGGCGGACGGAGTGCGATACGATCGAGATCGCTTGGGCAGCGCAGCGGCGCGGCAAGGCGGACGCGTGGCTCTGGGCGCACGCAGTAAAGGCTAGCCCATGAGGGACTGGGAAATTCCACCAGACTGCCTGGAGGCAGCACGCGTGCTGGCAGAGCAGTTCCACGTTAACGAGCGGCTGACATGTATCCGAACGGCCGCCCGCTTGTACGAGGAGGCGAGGAAGATCGGCCCGGACGGCCTGTGCGTCGAGGTGGGGGTCTGGTGCGGGTGGACCGCTGCGGTGATGGCAGCGGCCGGGCCGACCGTGTTGTGTGTGGATACGTTCCGGGCGAGCGACTCCTGGGTGGACGGTGACGCGCACAGTCTCGGTGTAGACCGAAGTGGTTACAAGTGGGGGACGCTAGCCCACTACGCACGGAACATCTGCCGCCGCGGCCTGGGGCACCAGATCGCCGCGATCCAGGCCATGAGCCTGGAGGCGGCCGGCGCGATGGGCGTGAACCAGGCAGACTTGGTATTCCTCGACGGGAACCACAACTACCTCGACGTGGTCGGAGACATCATAGGCTGGCAGCACGTGCTGCCGCCCGGCGGGGTGCTATGCGGGGATAACTGGGAGGCTGGCAACGTGAGCGGAGCCGTCGAACGGTCTGTTGCCGTACTGGGGTGGCCGGACCTGTGGCACGCGAACGGTGATGGCGGGGACCAGCTATGGCTCGTGCGGAAACCGAAACCCTAGAGGCGTTCTCGCAGCGCTTGCACCGGGCGATCGAGGGGCTCCTGGTGGTGAACGACGTCGGCTTGCACACCGTGGAGGAATACGACGCCAACGCCATGTGGCCGCGCTACAGTTTTCCAGAGCACAACATCCCGCTATCGATCTTCCGCGGCGAGGGCGAGGCGCTGTTCCTGGTCGTCCGGGCGATGCGGCCGAAGTTGGTCGCCGAGTTCTTCACAGGGACTGGGTACTCCGCGCCATGGATGGCGGCGGCGTGGCCGCAGGCCGAGGTCTGGTCGGTGGACAACTACAGCGAGGGGGACGCGGGCGACCGCGGGTGGGACGCGGCGTGCGCCATCCGGCACCGGCTGGGTCTCAGTAACCTCCAGCTCCTCCGGGGCGACGCCTCCGAGCTGTCCCGGGCGCTCGAAAGGCGGACAGTGGACTTCCTGTTCGTGGACGGCACGGGGGCGATCTCCGTCCTCATCTCGCCGCGGACCGTCGTGGCGTTCCACGATCAGTCCGCCGTTGGGCTGCGAGACATCCGGGTGATGGGCGGGTCGTACCTCAAGTTCCACTCCGAGGATGACGCGGTGCTGCGCACCGTGCGCGACGCGCTGGCCCCGCGCTTCCGCCTCATGGACAACAGCCTGCCATGAGCCCCCTGGACCGTATCGGGCTGGGCGAGACGGTGGTCATCCGCGTCGAGCGGGGCGATGGGCGCCCGCGCTGCGTGGCGTTCGACCTGGACGGCGTGCTGGTGGACACAGACGAGCTGCACTACGTCGCGCTGAACATGGCGCTGCGGCGCTTCGGGGCGCACATCAGCGCCACCGAGCACTTCGCGCGGTACAAGGGGCTGCCCACGCGGGTGAAGTGTCGAATGCTTACGGAGGCAGGCCAGCTACCGGCGGACGCCCACGAGCGGGTCTTCACAGACAAGCAACAGCACACTGCCACGGCAATCGGACTGACCGTCCACCCGGCCCCGGAGAAGCTGGCGCTCTTGGAGCGGCTGGCGAGTGACGGGTGGCGCTTGTGCGTGTGCAGCAACGCTATCCGTGATACGGTGATGGCGCTGGTCGAGGCGCTCGGCGCCACGCGCTTCCTGGACTTCTTCCTCAGCAACGAGGATGTGGACATTCCGAAGCCGTCGCCTGGCATGTACGTGGAGGCCGCTCGGCGCTTTGGCATCCCGCCGGCGGACCTGGTCGTCGTGGAGGACGCACCCCCCGGCGTGGCCGCCGCAGTGGCGGCGGGGTGCCGAGTGGTGCGTGTGGGTGGTCCCTCCGACGTGGACGTTTCTCTTCTGGAACGTATCCGCAACGGGATGCCAGAGGGGCAACGGTGATGCGGAGATTCGCGTTTGTCATTTTGTTCCTCGTCTTCGGGCTGGGGACCTTGCACGCTGCCGACTCCCCGGATGACGCCGCCCCGCCGGACAAGCGTGTTCGAACGTTGCTGAGTGGCACACTCGCAAAGGCAGATACGATCGGCATCTACACGGATGCCGGTGCGCTGAGCTTCGTCCTGGTCGCGACACACACGGCCGATGGTGAGATGCTTCAGGTAGTCTATCTGATCCGTCCTCCCAACCTTATTTTGGTCATGGCGGACTCTGACTATGTTGTAGTGGACACCAGCAAGGTGCCGTGCCAGTACGTCTGGTATCACCGACGGTACATCAGCAAGGATGGAAAGATCCTCGCCAAGGAGTTGCCAACAGGGACGTGGGAGCGTGAGCTGGGGGCGTGGTGCAGACCGCGAGCGCCGAAGCCCAACGCAGGTTCCCCATAGGCGCGCCGATGCAGATCATCATCCCCTGTGCGGGGTTCGGTCAACGGTTCCGGGACCAGGGCCACGCATGCTCCAAGCCGCTGATCCGTGTGGCCGGCCGGCGGATGCTAGATTGGGCGCTGGACTGCGTTCCGGTGGACGCTACGCTGCACCTCATCGCCCGGCGCGACCAGACAGATATCCTGGACAGCCACAGCCTCTCCGAGAGCTTGCCTCTCGGGGCACCCCGGCTGACCCGCCTGCACCTGATCGAGGGGCCGACTCAGGGCGCCGCGCTGACCGTGCTCTCGGTGGCCGTCGGCCTCGATCCGGAACGCCCTGTATGGGTGATGAATTGCGACCAGTGGGTTGATGCAGACCTGATGGCCTTGGAACGGGACGCGCTCGCGGCAGGGCTGGCCGGGCTGATTTTGACGTTCCCGGGGCACGGCCCGCAATGGAGCTACGCGCTTGTGGACCGGCACGACTTCGTCACGCGGGTTCTTGAGAAGATCGAGGCGCCAGAATCCCACGCGACCTGCGGCATCTACTTCTGGTCTCGGGCGGAGAGCCTTGTGCATTCGATCTGCCGTATGGTGGCGGCAGGGGAACGGACGCGCGGGGAATACTATCTCGCCCCAGCCGCTAATTTTTTGGTGGATAAATTGGTGAATCTTGTCAAGGCTGTTCCCGCCGACAAATTCATGGGGATGGGGACGCCAGAGCAGGTGCGAAGCTTCGAGCTCGCCGTCCTGCGCGGAGACGTGCAGGCGCCTGCGAGGGTTTGTTGATGCGCCGCAAGTACACGAGGTGGTCCGACATGCCGGACGACGCTATTCGGCAGGCTGCGCGCGGTGCGGGCAGCATCTTCGAAGTCGCCCGGCGGGTCGGGATGCCCATTACCACCTCAGAGGACGGGGGACGCCACCTCGCGAATGCGTATGTGAAGCGGATTCGCAAGGCTCTCGGCGAGGCGGCATATCTCAAGGTACGCCAAGAACGCAAGGTGTCCCACAAGTGGTCGGCGGGGCGCCAGCTCCGGGGCGTCACCAATAACGACCGCCCCTGCTGCAAGTCCTGCGGCATCCGCCTCGATGCGGCAGGGTTCTGCGCCCCGTGCCTGCTGAACGCGGAGTTGCTATTGAAGCACGGCTTCTGGGAGGCCAACAAGGAACGCGGGGGGTGGTATCGCGCGTGGGAGCCCGCCGTGCGGGAGGTGATGCGTCGTGCGACCACAAAGCAGCAGCGTAGCGTACTGGGCATCAGCGGACGCGGAGGACGCGTGGCGCCGGACACTCTTTGCGCCGCTGCGCGGGGGCAACCGTCGGGAAGCGCACCGGTGCCTCCGGACCTTGTGGACGGTCTACCGGTGCCGTCTCCCTCTGATGGAGGAACACTGGGGATGGACGCCGGGAGCCGCGATGCGTGCGCGACCTCGTAGAGTTGTTCCGCTTGGCTGAGCACCGCTTCCGGTGCGGCGAGACGTTGCGGGAGTACGAAGGGACGCCAGATGCAGACGACGGTGATTCTGCCGTGCAGGAATGCACCGGAGATTTTGTGGTTATGCTGGACCCACTTCCTCGCATACAACGCGCGCGACGTCGCCGCCGTCGTCGTGCTGGACAACGCGTCATCCGCGCCCGGGATGTCCAACGTACTGGACACGATGCGTAGTGCGGGAGCGACGGTTATCCGCCACGAGGAGAACATCGGGGTGTGGGCCAGCATCAACCGCGGCCTGGCGTGCTGCCGGACAGAGGCGGTCCTGGTCCTGACGTCGGACCTTCTGCTGGGTCCTCGGGCTGTGACGATATTGCAGGACGTGGCGCAGCAGACGGATATCCCCTTTCTCGGGCCGCAGGTCGTGGTGGGGGAGCCAGACCTCACCAAGGCCCACGTCCTCGCGATGCTACCGCCTGGGGTGAACGTGAACACCGGCGTGTATAACGGAGCGTGCTGGCTCATGAACTGGCCGCGGCTGCGCGAGGAGGTCGGGTGGTTCGACCCGGAGTTCTATGTGGCCTATGGGGACACGGACTTCGTCGAGCGGATGAACCTGCGGCAGATCCGCTGTGGCATCGTCGAAGGGCTGCCGTGCATCCACCTCGACAAGCAGAGCCGGCGGCACGACCATACCGAGGAGCAGGATACCGCCGTTGAGGTGCGAGACTACGCGCACTTTGCGGAGAAGTGGCACGGGAACGCCGAGGTGCTAGAACGGCATCCGCCGGTCAGCCCAATGTTCTACTTCTCGCTGAAGCACGACTGGCAGCGGCAGGTGGCGGTGTGAGCGAACCAGCGCAATTTTTAGAGGACGTGGCGCACGGCCTGGCGGTGGCGTTTGACATACCAGTCGAGGAGGCGCGGAAGTATCTGGTGCAAGGTGACGACGGCAGCTGGTACATCGTCGTGCACGGGCTCGCTGGTGTGGTAGAGTTGCCAACGCGTGTCGTCAATAGCGTGGTGATGGACGTGCTGGACAAGGAGAGGAGACGCCCATGAAGATCCTTGTCGCAGGTGGCGCAGGGTTTGTTGGCAGCTATGTGGTGCGGCGGCTGGTCGAGAAGGGGCACAGCATCACAGTGGTGGATAACTTCTCCCGCGGCAGCGAGGCGAACCTACCGGGCCAGTGCGTGGTGTGGAAGTGCGGCGTCCGGGAGCTGCGGCCGCCGGACCTCATGGGCTATGACGCCATCTGGGACTTCGCCGCCCGGGTGTACGGTGTGCGCCACCTCTACGACAACCCTGCGGACCTGCTCGTGGACAACGTGGAGACGACCATCGCGCTGCTACGGTCCGCCACGATGGCGAGTATCAAGTCCTACGTCTACATTAGCTCCTCCTGCGTCTACGACCACCCGGCCGTCCAGGTGCCACACTGTGAGGATGATGTCGGGTTGTGCGACACGAGCTACGGGTGGAGCAAGCTGTTCGGCGAGGTGTTGGTACGCTACCACGCCGAGCAGTACGGCCTGGATACGCGCATCGCGCGGCTGTTCAACGTGTACGGCCCGCGGGACAGCCTGCAGAGCCCGCACGTCATTCCGGACTTTATCCTCAAGGCGCTGGCTATCGTTCGGCAAGAAACGATCGAGTTTCCCCTGATCGGGACGGGCAGCCAGACCCGGGACTTCACCTGGGTGGAGGATGCCGCTGATGGCATCATCGCGGTGGCCGAACGCGGACACCCAGGCGAGCCGTACAATGTCGGGACAGGGCGGGAAGTCAGCATCTTCACGCTCGCGAATCTTGTGTGCAGCCTGTTCGGGCTGACAGTCGCGCCGAACCAGAGGACAGCGTGTGGCCTGCCATATTTCGTGACGATGGAGGCCCCCGAACAGGACATCCAGCTCCGGTGCGCGGATGTCGAGAAGATCAAGCAGGACACGGGGTGGGAGGCGCAGGTGCCGCTCGAAGATGGGCTGCACCGTGTAAAGGACTGGATGGTTGCAGCTATCATGGACGGCCGCATGGGCACGTCGCGGCAGACGCCGTCTGGATAGGAGTTACCACGTGAATGGCTGGAGAAACTGGGCGCTGGTTGCGGCGGGCGGGTTGATCCTGTTCCTGTTCGGCCTGGTGGCTGAGGGCTACCGGACCGGTGGGGCGACGACGGAGACCCGCCTCGTCACGCTGGAGCGAAAGCACGAGCAGTTCGGCATCGACTGGTCTGGGCGCATCACGCGCCTGGAGGCCCTTGGCGAGGAAACCAATCGTCGGCTGGAGCGCATCGAGCGGTTCCTAGAGGGGCGACCGGCATCGCCCCGGCGGTAGTGATAGGAGACGGATCTTATGACGGACGCCCAAACAACACTGTTTAACCGAATCCGCAACCTGGTTGAGAACGACCAGCTCATCCAGGCCGTTGAGCTCGCGGACCGTGAGGGCCTGACCGGCCCGGACCGTGCGTGGCTGGACGGCCTGGCGACCCACGTCGGCAACCCGGAGACGTACCGCGCACTGTACGCCGGGACGATGCAGGGCTGGGCTTGCCCAGAGAACGAGCTGTGGTCCCACCACGTTGCGGTCCCGCGCTTCGCCGCCATCCGCCAGCGCATCCTGGACCGCCGGCAGCGGCGCGTCCTGGACCTGGGGTGCCTCGACGGGTGGTGCCTCCTCAACCTGGCGGCTGGGAACTGCATCGGCGTCGGGGTGGACCTGAACGAAGAGGCGCTGGCGATCGGCCGGGCGCGGGCAGCGAAGTATGGGTTCAACCTGACGTTCCTGCAATCAGCCATCGAGGACCTTGACCTGTGGGAAGAGCGGGAAAATGACACCGCAGATGGCGACTTGGTACAGACGCGACACCAACTGGAATTCGACGCGATCATCATCAGCGAGGTCCTGGAGCACGTGCTCGATCCGCTGGCGTGCCTGAAGGCCGCGCGGCGGCACCTGGCCCCGGACGGGGTGCTCTACCTCTCTGTGCCTGCGACGCCCATCCCGCACAAGGGGAAGTGGGACGACGCCAAACTACACCTCCGTGTGTTCACCGAAGACCAATTGCGGACGCTGTGCCGGCAGGCCGGGCTCCACACGACCGTGGACCACGAGATCGTCGGCCAGCGGGAGGACGACGGGCAGGCGTTCAGCCACCGGATGCTGTCGGTGCGCCCTACTAAGGTGACGATCTACTGCAACCACATCACGGGCGGCTGGGACCCTGTGGCCGTGGACCGGTTGGGCGCGAGCGAGGTGGCGGTGGTCCAGACCGCAGAGGCGCTTGTCAACCTGGGTGTCACGGTGACGGTCCATCAGAACGGGGCCACTACTGTCGAGCACAACGGTGTATGCTACGTGGACCGGGCGACCCCACCCGCGCCGGGCGCGGACGTGCTGGTACTGTTCAAGACGCTGGAGCACATCGGCACCAAGGCCAGGAGCCGCGTGTTCTGGACTATTGACCTGCCGACGCCTGGGCAGGCGGCCACGTGGCTGCCACCGGCGGCACTGCCGGACCTGGACGCAGTGCTGTGCGCCAGCGAGTGGCACCGGCAGGAGGTGCTGAAGGCGTGCACGTGGCTTCCGCCGGACCGGTGCCTGGCCCACTGGCTGGGGGTGGTGACCGATGACATTCTCGACGCTGTGGCAAAGCATCCGAAGGTCAGCGGGCGCGTGGTCTACACTAGCTCACCGGATCGCGGTCTTGATCGGCTCCTGTCGTTTTGGCCCGACATCCGCCTTGCCGCTCCCCACGCCGAACTGCACGTGCTCTACGGCTTCGACTTCTGGCGACGTTCCGAAGCAGTCGTACCCGAGGATGTCCGTAAGGAGATGGTACCGGCCCGCACGCGCCTGGAGAAGCTACTCCGAGAAACTCCCGGTGTGGTGGCGACGGGGCGGCTTCCGCGGGCGGAGTATGTCCGTGAGCTGGCCGAGGCCGAGATCTGGGTGCACCCGGGGGAGGGCATCGAGCTCTGCTGCGTCGCGGCGCTAGAGGCGCAGGCGGCCCGCTGCGTACCGGTGGTCGTGCCATCCATGGCGCTGTCCGAGACGGTCCAGGTTGGCCTGCGAGCGATGGCATCAGAAGACCTGCCTAGTGCTATGCGTCTGGCGCTTCTGGAGGGGTTGCCGGGTTGGGAGGGTGCAGAGGGCACGTGGAAAACATGCACGCGCACGACGGCCGCTGTATGGGAACAGCCCAACTGGTCTACTCTGAAGCTGCCGCCCCCGGCGGACCTGGCTGCCTGCCTGATGGACATCGCCCAACCGAAACTTGGCGTGCCGGACGGGACGAAGCCGCAGGCCGCGGAGATGCCAGACTTCGGGAAGAAGATCCCGGACCGCTTCCCGATGCCGCCCCGGCGCTTCGAGGCAAAGCACACGCTGGACATCGTGCTGTGCGCCTTCGGCATGAAGTTCCATGGCAACACGGACCGCGAGGAAAGTCTCGGCGGATCGGAGACGGTCGCGATCCAGCTGTCCCGTGCGCTCGCGGCGCGGGGGCACCGGATTACGGTGTTCAGCGACACGGACAAGCCGGGGCGGTACGACAACGTTACGTACATGAAGGTCGGGGACTACCCGCGATATGCTAGCCATACACCCCACGACGTGTGCGTCATACAGCGTGACCCGACGCGCTTCTCTATGCCGGTCCGCTCGAAGATCAACGTCCTATGGTGCCACGATCTGGGGCTCCAGCGGACCCATTCGGTGTTCCGGGCGGCGCTGTGGAACATTGATTATGTGGTGCCGGTGTCCCATTGGCATGGACGGCAGCTGTGCGACGTCTACAACCTCGACCCGGACTTCGTCGTCCCGATGCGCAACGGCATCGAGGTCGAGACGGTGCAGAAGGGTGCTGGCAAGGTGCGGCTCCGCGACACCAGCGCGCTCGTCTATACCTCCCGCCCGGAGCGCGGTCTCGACATGCTGCTGGAGCGGGTCTTCCCGCTGCTGCTGGAGCGCGATCCGAACCTGGTCCTGTATATCGCAGGGTACGACAACACTGTTGAGCCCATGCGGCCCTTCTACGACTACTGCAAGGGACTCATCGACCGTCTGGGCGGCCGAGCTAAGTTCGTCGGCCATCTGAAGAAGAAGGATCTGTACACGATGTACAGAAGATCTCGACTCCTCGTTTACCCCACCAGAGGTTTCGAGGAGGTTTCCCCGGTCCACGGGGGCACGTTGATTGACACACCTGGTGGTAAGAAGCGCATTGACAGCCTCGTAGGCCAGACGGACTTTCCGGTGTATGCCTACGACGCGCGGACGGGTAGGATCACCGTCACCTTGGCGAAGTGGGCGCGCCGGACGCGCCGGAACGCCACGATGGTCCGGGTGAGGTATCGCTACGGCTTGGGGTGCAAGGCCAGACACGAGGACGAGCTCGTGCTGACCCCAGACCACGAGGTAATGCTGCGGAACGGGCGCTACGTTTCGGCCGGGCAGCTGCGGTGCGGCGACCGGATCATGCCGTTCAACCGTAACAAGGCTGGCGGCTCGTACCGGACGAAGGCCGGGCGGGTTCCAGCCAAGTACACGCGCATCCACCTGAATGACGGAACGCTTGTTTCGGAAGCGCGCTTCGTCCTGGAGTGGAAGCTCGGAAGGCCGCTGGCCGTTGGCGAGCACGTGCACCACATCGACGGGAGCCAGACCAACAACGACCCGCATAACCTCCAAGCGGTGGACGGGCACCGGGGCCACCGGAGGACGCACTATACCCAGATGTCACCGGAGCAGCGCATCGCGGACGCCGCGCGGCGAACCGGATACCTCCGACGGTGGCACGCCAGCATGACGCCGGAGCAGCTCAGCGTCGTCAAGCGGAAGGCAGGGCTTGCCGCATGGTCGCAGCACCAGCGGCTGCCGCGGCCTGCGTGCGTGGGATGCGGTACGCCGTGTTCGCGGACGCGGTGCCGCCGGTGCCACCTGGTGTTCGCCAACAAGGTCCGCTGGGAACGCGCCCGCGCAGCGCTTAACCATACCGTCGTGTCCGTGGAGCGCGTGGCCGATGCGGACGGGTACTGTATGGAGGTGCCGGAGACACACAACTTCGTTGCCAACGGTATCGTTGTTCATAACTGCCTCACCGTCATGGAAGCGGCGGCCTGCGGCCTACCGGTCGCAGCGACGGCGTTGGGCGCCCTGCCGGAAACGACGGCGCTCTGCCCTGGCGCGGTGCACCTGGTGCAGCATCCCGGCGACGCGGACGAGGCGTTCATTCGGCGCTATGCCGACGAGGTGATGACGCTCCTCCAGGACGGCCCACGGCTGGAGGCCATGCAGGCAGCGGGGCTCGCAGGCGCGGGCGCGTACGATTGGGGCCGAATCGCCGAGGAGTGGGAGCAGTTCCTGACCGGGGCACTTGAGGCACGCACGACGGACCAGCGCCGCCTGGCGCGACACTTCCACCGGATCGGGGACTATCCCGGGACCGTCCGGGCGCTCCAGGAGCATGGTGAGCCGGTCACGGTGGCGCGCCAGACATTGGACCCGGCTACCTATAGCCTGCCGGAATGGGACACGCCGCCGCTCTTGCCAGACGTGATGGCGCCAGTACTGGTAAAGCTGGTGCGCGACCTTAAGGTACAGACCCTGCGCGTCCTGGGCGCCGAGGATACGTCGCGGGCCTTGGCGGCAGCCGCCGGTATCCTGGTGGCACCGGAGGGCGAGAAGGCTGAGCTGGTCATCGGTTTCGAGGTGATGGACTGCGCGCAGGACCCCACGGCGGTACTTAAACAGGCCGAGGCCCAGACGACCGCTGGCGGACGCGTCTGCATGCTGACGGCGGTTGAGGGTGTCCACCAAGCCCGGCTACATACGGGCACCCCCCGGCGGGCGCGTTGGGTGTTCGACCAACACGACATTCGGGAGCTGCTCGGGCCGAAGCAGGGCATGTTGGCCTTCGTCGTCGAGGGCGGGGCCTTCTCATCCTACGACGGGTTCGCCTATGCGTGGGGGCTCTACTGCTGGCAGAACACGGGCGCCCCGTCCGGGCGGATCGACTGGCAGCGCCGCCTGTCCATCCAGGCGCCGAAACAAAGCGTCACGGCGGCGCTGATCGCCAAGAACTCCGAGGGCATGCTCTACCGTTGCCTGCGGTCTCTCGCCCCCTATGTGGATGAGCTGCTGTTCGATGACATGGGCTCGACCGACAGCACGCTGGAGATCGCCGCGGGGTACGGCGCGGACATCCAGCCGGGCAAGGACCCGCTGGTGAACGGGTTCGACGCGGCGCGGAACTACGGGGTGGAGCGGGCGACGGGCGACTGGATCCTGTGGATCGATACGGACGAGGAGCTGTTGGAGCAGGCGTCCCTGCCGAAGTACCTGCGGAACAACTGTTATGCCGGGTACGGCGTCCGGCAGCACCACTTCAGCGCGGTGCCGGAGCAGGCGTTCAAGCCAGATCTTCCGGTGCGCATCTTCCGGCGGGTGTGGATGGACGGCGCTCCGAGCAAGATCCGGTGGTGGGGCTGCGTGCACGAGCACCCCGAGCTGTGGCCGAACCTGTCGGTGGGCCAGTCCATCGTGCTGAGCGACGTGCACATCTCGCATTTCGGCTATCTGACGGAGGGCGTCCGGCGGAGCCGGTTCGACCGGAACATCCCGCTGATGTTCCGGGACCGCGCCAAGTACCCGGACCGGCTGCTCGGGCGCTACTTGATGATCCGCGACTGGATCCACATGGCGCGGTATGACGCCGTCGCAAACGGCGGCCGGCTGAGCCCGCGAGGCGCTGGCTTTTTGGAAGCGGCGCTCCGGGAGTATCAAGACCACTTCCTGGGCAGCCTGTCGCTGATGGGCACGGACGGTATGCAGTATTACCACCAGGCGCTGGAGATGCTGGGCCGCGGCTTCGATGCGGAGGTCAAGATCTCTGTGAACGGCCTGGACGGAAAGCCCCGGGAGGCAGTCTACAAAGGTCGTTTCCTTGACAAGAAGGATATAGTAAAATATAGCGAAAGCGCCGCGGCCGCCCTGGCGGGGTGCTGGGAAGGCCGGTATCTGTAGAGCCCACAATCGCACCGACGCCCCGGACGCCCGGGAGCGCAAGGCTTGGAAGACCGTGATGTTGCTACCAGTGAAGTAGACGTCAAGATCTCCGTCAGGACCACCTGGGTCATGGAGCTCTACCAATTCGATGGCCCAGGTGGCTACGCCGTTCCTGCCCGCCGTGACATCGTCCGCAACCTGACGCCGAACCTCGGGAGCAACTGGCTCGCCAGCCGGATCGGGTCTGCCCACAATGGCGGCTCAACGGCCAGCGCCATGCTCTACATGGCCATCGGCACGGGCACCGCCGCGCTCAGCGTGACCAACACGATGCTGGCCGGCGAAGTTCGGCGGCGGGAGTTCGCCGTCAACGAGATCACGTCCACGAACGTGTGGCACGTGGTCAACACGTGGGGCGGCTCCACGGACTCCATCGCGTCGGTGGACCTGCGGGAGGCGGGGACGTTCAACCAGTCGGGTCTGACCACGCCCACGGTGTCCGGCACGATGTTCCAGCGCGTGTCGTACAGCTCGGTGGTGCTGGCGAATTCTGACATCCTCAGATTGGAAATTTTCAGTGAGGTGGGTACAAGATAGGCTTTACTTTCAAGCCTTTCCGCGCTATACTAAGTTTAGTAATACGACATATAGCACGGAAAGGAGACGCCCATGCCGCCAGCGAAGGGAACGATGGAGTACGAACGCTTTCGGGAGAGCCCGCAGTACGAGCTATGGCGAGCCGGGATCGCCGCGGCCGCCAAAGCGCGCGGTCGTGGCCACTTGCCACGCGGCCGTGGCCTCGGGTGGAAGCACACCGAGGCCACCAAGGCCAAGATGTCTGCTTCCGCAATGGGGCGAGCGCCTACGTTTCTTGGGCGAAAGCACTCTCAGGAAACGCGCTTGAAGATATCGTTGGCTAGCAAAGGACACCCCAAATCGCCAGAGCATCGCTTGGCTCTGCAAAAGCCAAAGTCCGCGGAGCACAAATCAAAAATTTCCGCGGCCCTCTTGGCAAGCGAAAAGTTCAAGCAGTTCTGGAATCGTTGGCGCTCTGAATATAAGAAACTGGTTAGCGCTCGTATGCGCGGTAACCAGCACGCCAAAGGCCATAAGCACACAGAAGAATTCAAGCTCCGGCGCCGCGCCGAGTACGCTGGCAAGACCAACCTTCCCTGGGCCGACCCAGCCTTCCGGGAACGGATGCGGGAGGTCTCTAGCCAGAACGCGTTGGCGGTCCGCCGAAGCCGCAAGCGGACGCGCTACCAATACCTGGACCGACGGGGCCGCCTCCACAAGATGCTCTCCAGTTGGGAGATCGCCTACGCGCAATACCTAGATCTGGCAGAGCTGACCTGGGACTACGAGCCGGTCCTCCGGCTGAGCACCGGCCGCCGGTACTTGCCAGATTTCTGGGTCCGTGAGTGGAAAACCTATGTTGAGCTGAAGGGGCCGATGTCTAGCGCAGAGAAAGTCGATCAGGCAATCGCCGATGGCTATAAGGTCCGGCTGATCCGGAAGCCGGAGGACTTCGGCGCGACGAAAGAAGTGCTGGCGAAGATTCGAGAGGAATGCGCAACCTAATGGACCACTTTGGCAAGCCGCTCCCCCGCCGCTCGCCTGGCCGGCGCCGGTCCGACCGCGTGAATCGGTTCGTCAAGAACGTGGTGGCACCGCTACTCACCGCGATCATCGCCGGCCTGCTGTACAGCCGCGGGCTGCCGTAGATGGCCGAGCAGTGGTATGCCGTGTACGAGACGGCCACCGGGCGGCTGGCCAGCATCGGTAGCGTCCTCGCCAACCCGCTGCCAACCGGCATGACGGCGCTGCCGCTGGCCGCAGAGCCTACGTCGGCGGACATGTGGGACGAGGCGACGCGGACGTTCATCCCGCGACCCCCGAAGGTGCTGCGGGACTTGGTGGACACCATCCTGGCCGACCCCGACCTGCCGGCGCTGAACCCGGTCAACCGGGACCGGTTACGCAACGTGCTGGTGAAGCACGTCGTCGAAGGGAGGTTCTACTAGGTGGCGTCCTGGCTGGAAGCTGGCGGGCAGCGGCTCAGCACGCTGATCGGCACCAACGCCGGGAGTTACGGTACGCTGCTGCCGGCAACGGCCGCCGTCAACGTCAAGGGCGACTGGACACAGGTAGTTGCCGCCACGCCACACGCCGCCAGCGGCCTGCTAGTGGCCGTTGGGCCGTATGCAGCCGCCACGGGGCGCACGTTCCTGGTGGACATCGGCGTCGGCGCGGCGCCGGAGCAGGTGCTGATCGAGAATATCCTGTACCAGGCGCCCCGGGTAGAGCACGTCCTCGGGCCATTCTTCGTCCCCGTTCCTATCCCGGCGGGGACCCGGATCGCGGGGCGCTGCCAGACGGCGCAGAACAGCCTGAACATCGCGGTGGCCGTATCGCTGGTCCAAGGCGGCTTCCCGCTGTACTGCCCGCTTGGGCGCGCGACGACCTATGGCGCCGCGACGGCGACGAGTGACGGGACGGCCGTGGACCCCGGAACAACGATCAACACGAAGGGCGCCTGGACGCAGATCACCGCGTCCTGCGAGCGGATCGAATGGCTGGTGTGGATCATCCAGAACGACGCCAATACGGCGATGACAAACATGATCTGGCGGTGGGATCTTGGCATCGGTGCCGCCGGCGCGGAGAAGGTGGTCATCCCAGACCTCCTCGGCGCGGCGACGAGCGGCGTGGACAATATCCAGCAGGGCGCGTTATCCTTCCCGCTCCAGGTACCGCGCGGGCAGCGCATCGCGGCCCGGGCGCAGAGCAACAACGCTACGGCGGCGGATCGCATCACAGATCACGTGCTGATCGGGGTGGGCTGATGGGCGACTTTCGGCACACAGCCGTCCAGCGGTACGCACAGCTTGCCGCGACCGATGGGGACAACTACGGCGTGACCCTGACGGCCGCCGCGGCCGGCTCGGAGAACACGAAGGGCGCCTGGTCCCAGCTGATTGCGGCCGCACCGTTCCGGGCGGACGGTATGGTCGTCAGCGTATCATTTCACGGTGCCGTATTGGCGGCGGACGAGTTCTACTTGTTCGACATCGGCGTCGGCGCTGCCAATCTGGAGGAGCCGATCATCGAGAACCTGCTGCACCAGGCGGATGACAGCCCGTCGGCTGGGAGCATGACGCACATGACCTACGTCCTGCCGGTGCCCATCCCGGCAGGCGTCCGGGTCGCGGCGCGGACGCAGGCGTCTTTCGCCGCCGCGGAGCTCCGGGTGCAGGTCCACCTGATACAAGGCGGCTTCTTCCGTTGGCTCGGAGGCGGCGGCCGGGCCACGGCCTACGGCGTCGCCACGGCGACGAGTCGCGGCACCTCGGTTGACCCAGGCGCGACGTTAGACACCAAGAACGCTTGGGCGCAGCTCACCGCGTCCTGCAACCGGGTCAAGTGGCTCGCGGTCGCCATCGGGAACCAGGGGAATAGCGCGATGGGAACTGCCAGATGGCGCTTGGACATCGGCGTCGGCGCGGCGGCCTCGGAGAAGATTGTGATCCCGGACATCCTGGTCGCGACCAGCACCCAGTCGGACGTGGTGTGGCCGACGACGGTCTGCCTGCCGATCGACATCCCGGCCGGGCAGCGCATCGCCGCCAGGGCGCAGTGCAGCATCACCCAGGCGACGGACCGGCTAATCGACGTCGCCCTGATGGGAGTTGGCTAGATGGGGAGCGTGGCAAGCCTCGGGACCACCTCGCTGACGGCGGGGGATAGTAAGGGCGTCTGCTCGGTCGTCGGGACGGTGACGACGCTGGTCTGGAACATCAGTTGCATGAGCCTGACGGCGGTCAACACCTTACCGGACATCGTGGAGTTCCAGATCCGGACGCGCCCGCTCTCGACGCCCGCGTTGCAGCCCATCTACACCGTGACCTACGTGGGCTGCCAGGGCGAGCCGATGAAGGCGTCCATCCCGGTCGTGAACTTCTACGAGACGGACTTCATCATCCGGCAGCACAGCGGGACGACCATCTACGACTGGAACATCCTGGCGATCTAGATGAGTTACGCGATCCGCCATACTGCGGCCTTCGTTAAGCCACCGGCGGCAGCGCCGGCGGGCGGGATACTCATCACGCGCACCGTCACGGATACGCTGACCGTGGCCGACCTGTTACGGGAACTCCAGGAGCATCGCCTGTTGGACGCTCTGGCGCTGGCCGACCCGCCGCGGCTGACGCACCTCCACCGGCTGGAGGACGCGCTGGTCCTGGCTGACCCGATCCGGCTTGCCCACCTGCATCGCCTGGAGGATGCGCTGGCGCTTGCGGAAAGCCTACGGTTGTCGCACTTCCACCGTGTCGAGGACTTGCTGGCGCTTGCGGAAAGCCTACGGTTGTCGCACTTCCACCGTGTCGAGGACTTGCTGGCGCTTGTGGATTCCGTGGTGTCTGGCATCATCCGGCGCCGGGACCCCACCGACGTGTTGTCGTTGGCGGACTTCCTGAAAGAGCTCCAGGAACACCGGGTGCTGGACGCTGCCGCGCTGGGCGAGGCGCTACGGAACACCCAGCTGCACCGGATTGAGGACTCGCTGTCCCTCGTAGATTCGAACCTGCCGCCCGTCTACCGACAGCCTGCCATCACCGACAGCGTGGTGCTTTCCGAAACGTTGCGGATGCTCTACGAGCACCGCCTTCTGGAAACAGCGCCCCTAGCCGAAGCACTACGGAACACCCAGTTGCACCGGACGGAAGATCTCCTGGCTCTTGTGGACGAATCGCGCCGGACCAGGCTCCAGCGGCTGGATGACATCTTGAGGCTCCTGGACGAGCCGCGGCTCCTCCGCATCCACCGCATCGAGGATCTGGCCAGTCTTGTTGACAGCGTCACCGTTACTACCCTTACGGCAGTCATCGAACGGCTTGTAACTGACACCGTCCGGCTGGCGGACTTCCTGGTGGAACTCCAGGAGCATCGTCTACTAGACGCCGCCACCACCATCGAGACGACCCGGCTGACGCTGGAGCACCGTGTCGAAGACTTGACGGCGCTTCTGGACACTGTGCGCCAGCAGCGCATCCTCGGGTTCGTGGTGACGGACGTGCTGCCGCTGGCGGAGTTCCTTAAAGAGCAGCAGGAGCACCGCCTAGTTGATCCGGCGGCGCTGGCCGAAAGCCTACGCATGACGCGGGCCCATAGCCTGCTGGACCTGGTGTCCCTGGCCGAATCGATCATCCCTGCGGTGACTCGGCTGGTCTACACGACGGATGTCGTCGAGCTTCGCGACCTGTTGCGGCAGGTCCACGTGCTGGTCGCTGCGGATGGGCTGGCGCTTGGCGACCTCCTCCAGCAGATGCACGCGCTGGTCGCGACGGAAGCTGTTCCGCTTAGCGAAACACTACGCCAGCTCCAGGAGCACCGGATCGGCGATCAGCTGTCCCTTGCCGATACGACCGTAGCCGATCTGATACGGTTAACGGTTCTCCTGCTTACAGACGCACTCACGCTGAGCGAGTACCTACGCAAGGAACACACGCTGAGGCTGAGTGACCTCTTGGGTATTTCTGAGGTTTTGCGCTCCGTCCGGCACCTCCTGCTGGCCGACCTGGCGCGCCTTTCCGACATCACGGACGCGACCATCGTACTACCGAGCCTGAGAAGCTTCGGGCAGGTGGCGCTAGACGTTCGGATCTACCTGGGCGTGGTAATGGACGTGTTGGACTACCGAGGTGTCCGGTCCGGTGCCACGACTGGCGTTACGCTGAACGTGTTGGAGGAATAGCCCATGCCACGCCGACTGAAGGAGTTCGAGGCCGGGACGACAGTACAGTTCACCTGGGTCGGGTCAGACGCCCCAAGCAGCCTCTACCTGCGCGTGATTACCGCGTCGGAGACGCTGGTCCGTTCCGTGTCCGCGATTCAGAGCGGCGGCGGCAATTGGTACGCCTTCGTGACGGTACCGGATAGCTTCACCAAGTACCCATGCAACCTGATGGCGGAATGGACCGCGACGCTGAGCACGCATGCCGGCAACGCGTCGCAGTTTGTCAACCGGATGGAGTTCGTGCTGATCAAGACCAAGGCGTATCCTGTTTCTGTGTAACGACGCCAAGGAGCCTATGGCACTTTGTCCAAATGGAGTAAGGCGGAAGACGACATTGCCAAGAAGTACACCATCAAGGGTACACAGGTCATTGTGGAGGAGCTGCGGAGGGCCGGGTACATCCGCACTGTGTACGCTGTGCAAAGCCGGCTCGGCAAGGGGTTGGGATTGCGCTTCGGCCAGGGAGGACAGCAACGTGACCATGACATACCGATAGAGTATCGGCGCATCCTGCTCCAGCTCACAAAGGACAAGCGGTGCACGCTCACGGATCTGGCGAACCGTCTCGATATCTCGCCGCGCCAGGTCCAGACGATCATCGAGAAGATGGGGGTTGCTGGCTACCAGATCGATGTCCAGCAGGAACAGGTCGAGCTGGAGCGCAACCCGCCCGGGAAGGTCTACCATCACGCCCACGCGTTCAAGGGCAAGACCTACCGCTTCGGCGTACTATCGGACACCCATCTGTGTTCGCGGCACGCGGATGAGGACGGCTTGAACCAGGCCTACGAGGTGTTCCGGCGCGAAGGCATCACTGTAGTGTACCACTGCGGGAACATCGCCGAAGGGCAGCACGGCTATCCGGGGCAGGAGAACGAGCTGCTCGCTTTCGGGGCGCACCGGCAAGCGCAGTACGTCGTCGAGCGCTACCCCAAAGTGGACAGCATCACGACGTGGTTTATCGGCTCCAGCACATGCCATGAGGGGGGCTTCTACAAATACGAGGGGCTGGAGTTCGGGCGGATGCAGGAGATCGCCGAGCGCGGGGACCTGAAGTACCTCGGGCTCGACGAGTCAGACATCGCGCTGCAAGGCGACAAGGGCACTGCGACCATGCGCTTGTTCCACCCCGGCGGCGGCAGCGCCTACGCGCTCTCGTACCGTCCGCAGAAGATCGTCGAGAGCCTGGAGGGCGGGGAGAAGCCGCATATTCTCTGCATCGGGCATTTCCACAAGATGGAGTACCTGCCGAGCCTGCGGAACATCCACACCATCCAGGCGGGGTGCCTTGAGCATCAAACCGCATTTGCTCGCAAGCGCAACATCGAATTCCACCGCGGGTTCTGGCTCGTGGAAGCGACCATCGAGGCGGATGGCAGCGTGACACGGCTGAAGGCCGAGGCGTTCCGCTTCTACAACAACCCGTCGTACCGCGTCGGACCGGAGACGGCCCAGGAGCGGAGGAAGAAGACGTGAGCATCAGCAGCTACACCACCGCTCCGCGGGTCCGGTCGCTGTACCGAAAGATCATCGAGACGGCCGGCATTACGCTGGACGAGATGGAGTTCTTCGGCGACGAGGCCGACGGCTACATCAACGGCCTACTCGCCCGCCGGTATGCCGTGCCGTTCCGAACGTCGAGCTTGTCGCCGATCGAGCCGATCCGCAGCCTGGCGACCAAGCTGTGGGCGGCCAACATCCTGATCTCCCGGGTGGCGCTGGACAACGTGGAGTGGATGGACATTGCGCTCCGGTACAAGGAGGAGGTCAAGAACGAACTAACGGACATCGTCAGCGGCAACGTGGACATCGTCGGCCTGGCGGACAACGTCAGCTCGGCCTTCGTGATCGGGCCGAAGTCGGACCCGCGCAACGAAGTGTGGTCATCGACTTCGACGTATAAGCCCACGTTCGATGTTCGTCCGATGGAAGAGCAGCGGGTGGACCTGGACCGGATTGACGCCGAGGCCGACGCGGACACCTAATGGCACGCATCAATTACGGGGCGATCGCCAAAGCGCTGCTGGACAACGTCGAGCGCGAGCCGAACGTGCGGGCAGCCGACGCCACGGTCGAGCTCAACGCGAGCTACCGGGACACAGGGCAGCGCCCGTCGATCGTGGTCTTTGAGACCCGCCGGTCAGCCGTGCCGCTTCAGGACATTGCCGCTGGCAGCCGGCAACGCTACCGGGTAACGTGGGAGATCTGGGTGGCCACCTTCTCGGCGGATAGCTTCGCCGACGCGGCGAGCCACCGGGATGAACTGATCGGACACATCGAGGTGGCACTCATGAACAACCGAAACCTCGATGGGCTACTGCCAGCCAAGAACCTGATTCTGGAGGGCGGGGAGTTTCGGGGTGGTCCGGGGGCGGAGAGCGGATACGTAGCCGAGGGCAGCATCGTCTGCTCCGCAGAAGTCACGGCGACGACTTAACGGCTTATATTTTGCGGCGGGAAGCCGTAGAATAGGTAGCGACCTTAACCGCGATGTCACGCGGACGTTGACTGGCATGGCGCTCAAAGAACCGAAGAACATGGTAGCCAATACTGCGCAGGAAGGCATCCCGTTCCGCGTCGGCCTGCCTGGCCTCGTGCGATTGGTGGGAGCTTCCGTCAATCTCCAGGACAATTCGCATACACTGGTTGGCAAAGTCTACGCGGTACGATTTGGAGCAGTCATCCTTCTGGAACAATACTTGTCTACGGAAGCCAAGACGCCGCAGGTGCGGCCACACGGCGCGTTCCCCCGGCGTTATAGCGCCGGGCCATATGCCGGCTCGTCCCTTGGCATGCGCGCGTTTCATGCCTTCGGAGACCCTGCGCCGGTGCTCGACGCTTTTCGGCACGCCGCGCCACCGTTGCGACATCTTTTCGCGGGCGCCGGGGTAGTGCATCGGTGGAATCATTCGGCCAGAGCGGAAGTGGGCAGCAATCTTCCGGCCGATGCGGGCGCGGGTCTCTGGGGACAGGACTGTCGGGCGGAGGCGCTTGGCGGCGCTGATCTTGGCCCCCACGCCTGGGCGAGAGGCCGGCGGGACGTAGTCCGGTGCGGCCACGCGGCGGCGCATCGCCGCGCGCAGCCGGTGGCGGGTGGCGGCCGAGATAGGCTTGCCACGGCGTGGCGCCCATCCGGCGGCGTAGCGCGCCCGGATCGCGGCGCGCATCTGCTCCCGGCCGGCCAGCATGGCAGGTGTGGGGTCGAGGGCGCGGCGCTTGGTGGCGCGCGACAGCTTGCGGCAGTAGGCCGGGTCGGCGCTACGCTGCATGGCAACATGGCGCATGCGCTCGCGGAACTCGGCGGAACCTTTCTGGCCTTTGTGCATCGTGACGCCCTCCTTACTGGACCTCAGTATAGATAGTATACTCAGGTCCGAAAGCAAAGGATTAAAAGTGGTTAAACCCTTGAAAGGAGGGCTATAATGGCGTTTGGGACGGAATCCCATTTGCGGCTTGCCCGTCAAGACAGTGGCGGGACGGCGGCCGCGACGACGACCAGCTTCCACAGCATTCCGATCGTGTCGGAGAGCCTGGTCACGGCGATCCCCGACCTGATCTCGGACACCATCCGCGCCCGGTACGAGGAGGGCCCGTCCATCCTCGGCATCCTGGGCGTGCAGGGGGATGTCGTCCTCCGGCCGAACCCGGACCAGATGGCGGTGTTCCTGTACGCCTTCACCGGGGTCATCTCCAGCACGCAGCTGAACAGCTGCTACAACCACGTCTTCGTCCCGCGGCAGACGCGGTTCGACGAGAACCTGTTCAACGTGCCGTGGACGATCGAGAAGTACGCCGGGGTGGACGAGGCGCACTTCTACCACGATGCGCAGTGCGCCAGGATGACGATCGAAATCGCGGCGGCGCAGTACCTCCGGGCGTCCGCCAACTTCATGGCACGGACCACCTCGACGGCAGCCCGGACCACCCCGACCTTCCCGTCCGGCGTGGAGTGGTCGTGGAACCAGGCCAGCATCAGCCTGGCCAGCGCGGCATTCGTGGAGTGGGAGAACGTCACGCTGACCATGGACAACAACCCGCAATTCGTCGCCATGCTGGACGGCACCAAGCTGTACCGGCGCATCCTGCGGAATGGCTACCGCACGTTCCGGATCACCGGCACCGCCGACCTGCCGAATAACGACGAGTACGACCGGTTCCGGGCGGGGAGCGAAGCGGCGCTGGACATCACGTTGAAGGGGCTGTCGATCAGCTCGGGGAACATCGAGACGCTGCGCGTCCAAATCCCCAGCTTCCGGTACACGAACTACCCGATCGGCATCAGCGGCCAGAACCGGATCACGGTAGGGTTTGAGGGACGGGCCGTCTACAATCCGGGGAGCGGATACGCGGCCATCTTCACGGTCACGAACACGCGGATTGCCTACTAGGCGCCGGATGCTTTGTGAGGGTGCCGATGGCTCAGGAGCGGATTTATAAGCCCGAGCGACGGCAGGCGCGCAGGGACGAGGTGGCGGATGCCAAGGCGGCCGACAAGACCGTGGTACGCAAGCGCCTCAAGGACGCGCTCGACAAGGTCGCCGAGGATATCGACCGGGTGATCGAGCAGCACCAGGGCCTCGTGGAAAACTACATCCAGGTAAGCGGGGAATAGCGGCATGGTCCGGGTGGTGGTTCGGAACCTTCCGGAGGCGCAGCGGACGGTCCAAGGCCTCATCGGCAACCTCGGCCCCGGCGGCGTCCGGCTGGAGTTCTTTAACAACCTCGGGCTGGCGGTCCTTCGGTGGGTGGACGTCAACTTCGCCACGGCCGGACAGCTCGTCGGCGGATGGCGCCCGCTCCGGCCGCTGACAGTCTTCGGGCGCCGGCAGGGGAGCAGCGTCCCGCTGAGTGATACAGGAGGTCTCCGGCAGAGCTTCACCTATAAGGCCACAGACTCCTCCGTGGCCATCGGCACGGCGAAGGCGGTCGCCAGGTACCACCAATTCGGGACGCAGCCATATGTCATCAGGCCCCGGCGGAAAAAGGTCCTAGCCTTCCCGGCGCCACCAGAATGGATCGCGGCGATGCAGGCCGCCGCAAAAGCACGTGGGCGTAGTGGACCTGGGCTTTATGTCCGGCGGCGGAAAGCCGGCACGCCAGTGAAGGGAGCAACAACGCTCACCAATCTCCGGAAGGCATTTCCGGGTCGCCGATTCAAGGTGCCAAAAGGCCCCGGGCAATTCCAATCGCTGGCGATCGTCCGGAAAGTAAATCACCCAGGCCTCCCGGCCCGGCCGATGTTGCCACGGACGATTAACGACATCACCAAGGAGATTGCCGACGTGGCGAACGACTGGACCCAGCGCAACTTCCAGGGCGGCACCACGACGGTCCAGAGCTGATGTGGCAACTCGGGTACTTCGGGTTGGCGAAGGAAACGGACTACAGCGTCGGGGTCACACCGACAGTGTTCCTGCCGGCTGTCAGCATCACTGCGCAGGAGGCCGCAATGCCTCAGCCAGTCGCCCCATGGGGCACTGCGGGCGTCACGATCCCGAAGTTTGGCTTCGACGGGTCGTTCAATGCCGAGGTGGAGGTGCAGCCGAACGCCTTCGGGCACCTCATGACAGCGGTGATGGGGCAGCCGGAGACTCTTACGTTGGGCGGTGGGGCGTTTCGACATACGTGGACACCGCGACCCAATCGGCCGACATACACGGTGGAAATGGCCGACGAGGTCATTGCGCTTCGGGCGCTTGGCGGTGCCTGCAACGCGCTCGCGGTGGACATCGCCCCTAGCACGCGCTTCCGCGCCGCCATGGCCTTTGCGGCACGCACTGTCGAGCCACGCGCGCGTTCGACGACGAGCTACCACACGCAGGAGGCGCTGACGTGGGATGGCGTGACCGTACAGATCTCCGGCGCAACAGAGAACGCTCTGACCCGACTGTCGATCGGGTTGCTGTCTTACACCAGGCCTTATGCCGCATGGGGGAACACGGGGCGTACCGGATCCGTGCGCTTCGGTGCCCAAACTGGCCTGATGTTGACTATGGAGATGCAAGAGATTTCGAGCGCGTGGCTGGGCCGGTTCCGGGACCAGAAGGAGATCAGCATCACGGCAACCGGCGTTGGCCCATTGCTAGGGACATCGAGCTACCAGCTCATCCTGGATTGCCCACGCCTGCGGCTTGTGGCAGCGACGCCTGCTGTCGCGGTACGAAACCTCCCGCGAATGATCATTCAGGGGAATGCGGTGGCCTCCCCTGGGGCGCCGCGGGGATTCAGCGTAATTCTCGTCAACGCCACCGCAAGTTATTGATGAAGGAGAACGCCCATGAGCGACGAGACGCCAGTCCTCAAACCCAGCAAGGCCGGTGTGTGGCGGGAGAGCAACCGCAAGACGATCGTCCTGCCCTCCGGCAACGTCGTGGTGGTCCGGCGGCTGACGGGAGAGTTTATTCTCGTCATGCAGGAACTCTTCGAGAAGTTCCTGGTCGCCACGGAGCGCGGCGCGAAGCTGAGGCTGTCCGCAGCTGAGCAACGGCGGTATATCGAGGCGGTCGTCTGTGAGGCCACGGTGGCGCCAAAAGTCGTCCCGCGGGACCGGGCGCCAGCCGAGGACGAGCTGCAGGTGGACGACTTCGGCACGGACCTGGACGCACTGGTAAAGGCTATCTACGACTTCAATGAGGAGGTGCTGGTGACGCCCTTTCGTACCGCGCAGGGTGAGCTTGATGCTCCATCGAGTAGCGGAAGCGTACCGGACGCGCCCGAGCCAGCTGCTGAAGGGCCGCCTGCGTGACCTGTTGCTGGACGCGGTGGTCCTGACGAACGCGACCCGGGAGATCGAGATGCAGGAGCGGAAGCGGCAGTTCCACCAAGGCGGCGGGCAGGGGACAACGCGTGGCTGAGAACGTCGTAGAAGTCCGTTTCGTCGCCTCGACGCAAGGCATCGAGGATGCGGCACGGCAGGTCGCCCAGTCTATGGGCACCGTCCAGGGTGCCGCGACCAAGACGTCGGACACGTTCCGCACTGGGGATGCCTCGCTACGTGACTACACCCGCACCCTTCGCTTTACCTCCATCGTTTTGCTGAACGATCTGTCGCCAGCGATGGCGACCGTCGCCATCCGCGCCGACAACGCGGCGCGCGCCATCGGTACGCTCGGCCGTGTCGTTGCGACCCTCGGTGCGGCGAAGGTTGCGCTGGGCGTAGCTGTCGTCGCAGTGGCATCGGGACTCGGTGCGTATGTGATCTCCGTCATTCGCGCCGCTGATCGCCAGACGGAGCTGAACCGCGCGGTGCGTGGCTTCGAGATCGACAAGATGCGCTCCGGGGCGGCGCAAGCTGCGGAAGCCCTGGATGTTCTTGAGGGTCGCACAAGCACGATGATCGAGCGGTGGGGCGCCGCCGGCATCGCCGTTTCATTCCTCGTTGAGGGGTTCCGCAAGCTCAAGGGCATCATCAGCGAGCTGCCGGAGGAGCAGCTCGAACGGTTCAACGCGGCGATCTCCCGGATGTTGCCGGTCGAGATCGAACGCTCTCGAATGCAACTCCAGGCGGCGGTGTCCGCCTTCAGCCAACAGCGTCTGGCCCAACAGTTCCTTCCGATGGCGACCCCCGAGGCGTTGCCGGGGCTCCGAGAGAATCTCCTGGCAACTGCCGAGGAGCAACGCCGAGCACAACAGCGAATGCTCGACTCGGAACGACAGATTGCGATCGGGCAGCTAGAAAATAGGCGCGCTGCGGCGGACGCCATCGCTGCAGAGGAGTCGAAGTTCGCGGACCGGCGGGTGGAGATCAACCTGAAGCATGCGGAGCGTGTCCGCAACATCGACGATATGCTCTTCAACCGGCGACTCCAGCTCGCCCAGCAGATGGGGGATGTCGTCGCGCAGGAGATTGCGAATTTTGACGCTACAGGTGAGCACATCCGGCAGCTAACAGCCGACGTGAACCAGCTCACCGAGGCGCTCAGGGCGCTGGAGAAATCCGAGCTGTCGAGAATGGCCGCGGAGGAGACTGCGGGAATGGGCTTCCCCGGCGGCGCTCCAGGCGGTCTCTCCCCGACCGAAGAGGCGGCCGAGCGGAGGATGAAGCGCCACCAGGCGCTCACCCAGCAGGCCCGAGTGATGCAGGAGGAGTTCGCCGGCATCGGCCAGAACTTCTCAGAGGACATGCTGCGCGGCATGCTGGCGAGCATTGAACGCTCGTCAACGTGGGACCGCCTGCAGAGCCTGATGCAGCAGCAGTTCGCCGCCTCTGCCAAGCATGCAGAAACCGCAGGCGAGCAGGTCGCCGCCGGGTTCATGCTCGGTCTTTCCCAGCTGCAGGAGAATCTCGGCACGCTCGGCGAGAATATGGCGCGGGTCGTCGGCGGCGTCGGCCAGTCGATGGTCAGGAGCCTGGACGACACGTTCTTCAGCGTCCTCACCGGCAAGTTCGAGGACCTGCCGAACATTGCTCGGCGCACGGCCGAATCCATCCTCCGGGAGTTCACCGGCGCCTTCGCCAGAATGGCGGTGCAGGGTGCCGTCCAGCAGCTGTTCGGCAGTAGCTCCGCCGGCGGACTCATGCTCGTCACGAGCGGCGCCGCAGCCAGCGGTGGGATGGGCGGCGGTGGCGGAGGCTTCAGCGGCGGTGGTGGGTTCGACCTCTTCGGAGGCGGCGCGCCAGGCTTCGGCCCGAGTGGCGGCGGGGGCGGCATCGGCGGTGCCATCCAGGCGCTGGCCGGCGGCTTTTCCGGTATGGGTGGTGGCGGCGGAGGAGGCGGAGGCTTCGGCGGGTTGGCCCAGCAGTTCGGCGAGTTCGGCGTGGGGCAGGCGCTCAAGGCCGGATTCAGCGGGCTGCTCAGTGCTGGAGTCCCCATGTCCGCCCTGTCTGGAACTGCCGGCTACGCCATCGACATTGTCGGCGGCATCCCGGGGGCCGGGGCGCTCAGCGGGCTCGGCGGCATCGCGTCTGCCATCGGCGGCGTCGCGGGCATCATCGGGGGCGGCTTCAGCATCTTCAACGCCTTGTCCGGCCAAGCAGGCGGCCCGCTCACCAGTGGCATCAGCGGTGCGCTGGGCGGGCTGTCAATGGGTATGGGTGTTGCGGCCTTGGCGTCTTTGGCCGGGTTGGCTGTCCCGCCGTTATGGCCCTTCGTCGCGGTCGGCGCGGTGCTCGGGCTCGTGGGCGGGTTCAAGGGCGGTGGCGGCAAGCCGAAGGAGACCCAGGCACAGTATAAGGGACGCTACGACGCCTTCGTGGACGCCCAAGTGACGGACGCGTTCAACAAGTGGCTGGACCGATTGCGACCGATTCAGAACCTCCAGACATTGCACGACTTCTTAACGTTCGGGCACCCATCGAGCATAATCACCTACAGCGCACCCACTGGCGGTCTGGTCGGCATGCCGCCGGTCGCGGTGTATCACAGTTGGATTGCAGTCTATTACAGCACCTACGACCCAAGCACTGGTATCAATATAACAATATTTGATGATAGATTTGACCCAAACAATAGGCGGCATATTCTTACGCTCTTCTCGTCGGCTAGCGGCGGCAACCGTATGGATCTCGACGCCAAAGTGCGTAGTGCGATCAAGCTCAAGCTGGAAGAGCTGCAGGCTGGCCAGTTCGTCGTCGGGATCGAAGGGATGGAAACCAGCACAATCGCCCGCCAGACGGTCCTGAGCGGCTCCGAGGCGGAGCTGGCGCTCCGGCAACAACGCTTCCGGCGACGCGGGTTTACCGCTAGTCTGCTGTTGGACGCAATGAATGATCCCCGCGTAACAGAAGATATTATCCGCCGAATCAATTCTGTGGTCTCGGCGTTGGATCTAAAGCTACAGATGTTCGGTCCGATGGCGCAGTTCTTGCTGGAACATGGGGAAGAAATATGGATGCGCGATCTTAGCGGGCCGTCTCCGCCGCCCATTGGCGGAGGTGGTGGTGTACCACCACCTCCTCCACCTCCCCCACCTCCTCCGCCACCACCGCGGGAGGAGCCTCCTCCACCGCCCGCGGGTGGGAGAGAGGGAGAAAAGTGAGGTAACTAATGATTCGACATCAGTGCCGGTGCGTGGCATTTTTGGTAGACGTACAACAACACATGAGCTAGCCCATGCCAGAGTTCTTCCCAACCAACCTGTACCCGCGGGTCTTCTGGACTGGCAGTCTGTCCATCGACGCCGTGGGACCGGCGATCACTGCACAACCCATCTTCGCTATCGTCAAACAGGAGAACATCGTTGCCAGCGGCAAAAGGGAAACGATGGTCTGGCGCCAGGAGGAAGTTGTCAATGTTGCCCTGGCTGGCGTCGAGCCGCAGGAGGCGGCACGCTGGCGGGATTTTTATAACGGTCATGGGTTGATTGGAAGACAATTTGAGTTCCTGCTCGATCGCTTTACGGGACCGGTCTTGAGCTTCGTCAACACGATCAATGACCAGAACGTGAGCGGGGTGGCGTCTCTCAATGCTGCCACTTCGTACCAAACCATTGCAGGTCAGATCGGGCTTCGGAATCCGCCTGCCGGGACAACGCTCTATGTACTCAACAACGTCGGAAGCGAGAACCAGACGCTGACGCATTCGCACGGGTGCGTCGTCCTGACGGAGGCAATAAGTCTCACCTCTGCTAGCAGTGAATACTATCTTTTCATCGTTGGCTCCTCCACAGCATCGCCGAACGAAATATCCTTGTACGTCAGGTCCGGCCAGGTACAGCTCCGCGTAGATTGGAGCACCGGCAGCACTTGGGTGCGCGCCGCGAGCGTCTCCTGGCTGTCCGGAGCGGTAGTTACGTTCGTCGCGCAGTGGCAAACAACGCGAAGCCTCGACCTATACGTCACAGTGCAAGGAAGTGCAACCATCACCGCGACTCAAGATGTGGACGGCGGTCCGGGGGTCGGTGGTTCGCTTTCCACGCTGGCAAACACGATTCGGCTCTTTCAAGGACTTAGTGCAGTGGCACCAAGTGTTTTGCTGCACGCCGGGTTCTACCGCACCGCGTACCGCGAGCCGTCGCTCCTGGCGTCCCACTTCCCGATGGGACGCAACTACTGGTCGCGAGGCGAGCTGACGGACGTGCAGGTGTTCCAGCCGGGTCGGTCAGTACCGTCCGTGGACTTGTGGGACATCAGCATGACGATCCGCCAAGGGTTCTAGGGAGGCCTGGCAGATGCCTGATATCTTTCCGACGAACCTCTACCCTAGGGTGATTTGGACAACGAGCCTGTCCATCGATGCCGCGGGGCCTGCGGTCCTGGCTCAGCCAGCATTTGCAATCGCGAAGGCGGAAAACATCGCATTCAGCGGGAAGAAAGAAACTATCGTCGCCCGCCGCGAGGAAGTTGTCACCGTCGCCTTGGCGCGAGTCGAACCACAGGAAGCGGCGCGCTGGCGAGCGTTCCACATGGATCACGCGCTCCGCGGGAAGCAGTTTGAGTTTCTGCTCGACCGTTTCACCGGCACGATCCTCAGTTTCGTCAACACGGTCAACGACCTGGACGCCACTGGGATCGCGTCGTATACGACCACCGCAAGTTACACAACGGCTGCCAACCAAGTGGGGCTCATCATTACGCCCTCCCAGGCAGTGCTGGTGCGAAACAATATCGGCAGTGAGAATGTTGTGCTGACGCACTCTGAGGGCACCTTCGTCCTCACGTGTGTGGTGTCGAAGCCGAGTGGCGACATCGGGCCATATCATCTTTTCGACACCAGATGCGGGGTCGTGACGGGAAACGGATTGGTTCTGTACTGGCAAGCTGGAGAGACCACCCTAACGGGCTATAGCTCCCCGCAGTCGTACTCACAAGTAACGAAGACCGCGAGTGTCTCGTGGCCCGCTGGGGCGGTGGTCACCTTCATGGTACGGTGGACCGCTACGCTCTCCCTCGATTTGTACATTACTGTCCAGGGTAGTAACACGGTGACTGCGTCGGTGACTGGCGTAACGACGGGACCCGGTGGCCTCGGGTCCTTTACAACGTTCGCCAACACTATCACCCTGATGACACGACCTCTCTTGGAAAACAGCCACACAACCCTCGGCGTGGTCCTGCACGCCGGGTTTTACCGCGCCGCGTATACCGAGCCCTCAATCCTGGCCTCTCACTTCCCGATGGGGCGCAACTACTGGTCACGGGCCGAACTGACGGGCGCTCAGGTATACCAGCCAGGACGCACTGTGCCATCTGTGGATCTGTGGGACATCAGTATGAATATCAGGCAAGGATTCTGACGTGAAGACATTTCCGACCCAACTGACATCAGTCTTCAACGACGTCACGAAAGAACCGCGTTACCTTATACGGTTTTTTGGCGTCGAGTCGTTAGGGGAGAATGCTTTCTCTGCGGATTTTACTACCGGACCAGTCTCTTCCCAGGTTCAAAGCTACTACCAATTAATGGACTGGCCCCGTGGCAACACCCAGACGGTAGAAATGGAGATGGGTCGTTCGACCATCGGCCAGCTCCAGTTTGGGTTGCTTGATCAAGATCGCTTGATCACCAAGTACATCAGCAATCCAGGCGCGGCATTAACGAACAGCCTTTCCGGCGCTGCAACAACCGTCGCGGCGTCTATTGCGGGCGGGCTCAACAATGCGTACCCGCCATTTGGAACGATCCTCATCCGGAGCGTTATTGAGGGAGCTGAAGCAAAAGCTGGTGGCCAAATCAGCCGGCTAGAGGTCAGCATCTCGCCTCAAGCGACGACCATTCCGAGTTCTGGTGTAGGTGCCTTTCCGACGAGTGGCTTTATCGGACTGCGATCAAACTTACTTAGCTTCCTGAATGTCACCCATACGCCGGAAGCTATGTATCTGGTTTGCTCCATAGCGGGCGGGCTCGCGAACCGTTTCTCTAGTAGTGGCGTACTCCGAGTAGAGAGCGAACAAATCTTTTATCCGTTCCGGACAGGTTCTACATTCGGCTCACCGAGCTCTAAAACTACCCGTGGCTACAACAACACTTCTGTCGTAACCCATCTGGGCGGTACGTCTGTGTATCTCGTAAACCTGGAGTGGATTGGTTACACCGCGGTGACGAATAGCGGATTTGGGACGGGTGCAAACCCCGTAAGTCGCGGTCTTTTTGGCGAAGATGCAGAATATCACACAGGCGAAGACATCTACCCCAGTATCAACATTAGCTCCATTTTTGAGATCAATCCACCCTTGTTTCCCTACGAATATATCAGTTACAGCACGGTGACAGAAAGCACGTTCGGAACGCCGGCCACTCCGGTGTCTCGGGGGGTATGGGGTAGCACAGCGCAGGCGTGGTCAACGCCCAAGAGCGTCCAAAACGCGGAGCAGATTCGCCCCGGGACGCGATGCCAACTATTCGTGGGAGACTCGACGGTGCCCTTCTCGGCCTATGCGTCATGGGTCAGGATGGAAGTCTTTCGGCGCGGCAAGGAAGGAAACTTTTATAACTTCGATTGCCAGGATTCCTTGCGATTCATTCGACGATATGCATTTTTGAACGCTGCGGAGATCACCAACAGTGCGGATTACACCATCATTCGTTCCGGGAAACCCCTAGAGCTATTGCTTCAAGTATGGACGACGACCAGCGGCGGCGGCAATGGTGCCTACGATCGGGCAGACGGCACGGGCGCGGCGCTGCCACAAAATCTCGTCACGGTGAATTCGATCATTGCACTCCAAAACTCGCATTACCCAAATGACATCTACGTCTTCAAGTTTCGCTCCCCGATAGACGTTAAAGACTGGAGCGAAAAGCTGCTCCGTAGTCTGAATGCTTTCCCGATCGTCACACAGTCTGGCATGCTCTCGGTACGACGGTATGCGACGACCATCAGCGTCAATGATGCGGTGGATTCACTGACCATGGATACTATCGTTGGTGTCCCTGGATGGGACCCGGGCGACCAAGCCATCGCTAATGTTGTAGCGATGCTCTACGATTGGGGTGGAGCCGGACGAACATCGGACTATGCTACTCGTGATCAATTCATCGAAACAGAAAGCGTCCGAAAATATGGCCGTCGGGCCGCCACCCCCATTACGGCCCCCGGGATTCGAACAGTCCTCGCACGGCATGAGATCGGTTCGGGGACTCCGGTACAGGTCCTCTCCGGCGATGAGCTCGCCCGGTTGCGGTGTGTGCGGTTCCTCCAGCGATTCTCTGAGCCGCTCGATACGTTGGTTGTCGAAGCCCATTATAGTAAAATCCGTCTGGAGCCTGGGGATGTCGTCACTGTCACTCACTCCTGGATTCCCGATGTGTTGAAGGGTGCGCTGGGCATCGCTACGATGCCATTCGAGGTCTTAGACTCCAGACCGGTCTTCAGCCCGGCAGAGGGCTCTCCGCGGACGCAGCTTCGGTTGCTGCGCATCCGTATATAGGGTTCTGATGACAGTAGAGCGTATCGGAACGCTTCCGTTTTCTCCTATCACGACGGCGATCAGTCCGCAGCTGTCCCATTCGATTCGGACCGCCTCCGAGTCTCTTGTGACCGATGGTGGCGGAAGTTCTCTCATAACCATGCAGACAGTGGTGGCAGAAAACGCCATTATTTTTCTCATGGGTGGCGCCACAATCGGTGTAGCATCTTCCGCGGCATGGAATTTTACCTGTGATCTCCGACGCACCGTGCCTGGCGGCAGTTCATTTGTCAGCAATACCTTTGCCTTGACAGGTTCCGGCTACACGAACGTGCAACTGAGCTGGATCGCTAGTGTCCAACCTGGCACTCATGATTTTGAGATACGTTTCACAGGTGGACGGGTTGGAACCGGCTGGTCCGACCGCGCTTATTTAGTTTCTACACACTTGGCATGATGCCTGTCGAAAGGTTACGGTGAGCAGGAGGCCATGTTCGTTTCGCTGTGTCCGAGCATATGGCAGCGCTCATGAGCGATGACATGCGGCTTATCCAGAGCCCACCCGACCCGGTCATGGGGCACCCAGAAGCCGCCGAGCGACTGCCCGCGGGGGGCGGCCAGGCCGTAGTGGAGCGCCTCGCGGGCGATCCGCCGGGGGTCGTTGGTGACGTAAAGCGTCCCCTCGGGGTAGTTCGTGATGCGGACGTAGGGCGGCGGGACGCATCCGGCCAGCAGGAGCGCGGCGAGGAGGGCCGGGACGCCCCCCGTCCGCCCCGCCTGGTCGCGCCGGAGGGGCCAAAAACCGCCGAGCTGCCTCAGACCTACCCCTACCCCCATCCTGACACCTCCAGGCCGGAAAAAGGCCCTTCCTCTGGGCCTACGGCCCCCGAAAATACCGCCCCCCAGCCTAAGAATACCCTAGACTGCCAAGTATGCGGCGCATGCTGCCGGACGGAGGACAATGACGCGTTCGGTGTCGAACTCGGACCGACGGAGGCTGCCGCCATCCGGGCGGCGTACCCGGAGCTTGCGGACTGGGTAACAGACACCCATACACTGTCCAAGCCGCTGGGGCGCCATCGGGTCTGCGCACTGTTCCGTGGGGAGTTCTTCGGCCCCGGGGCCTGCGCGATCTACTCCGTCCGACCGTGGCTGTGTCGGCAGTTCCCCGTCGGCGGCATCTTCTGTCTGGCAGCCCGAACGGACCTTCGGTTGCTGCTCAAGCGAAATGGGCCATGACGAACGTGGCAAGCGCCCTCCCGCTCCGGGTGGACTGTCCGTTCTGCCAGCTCACCCACGTCAGTCCGTTCATCGACGAACTGGAAGAGCAGGTCATGGCCTGCCGCGCCGCGGCCCACCCTGACAAGCGTGGGACATTGGAGGCGTGGGGTGACCAGAACACCATCCCTGTGCGGGTGGACATGGATGATTGGTTTCAGATGGCACGCGGTAACTGATCGGAGGACGCCATGGCGGTTGGCAAAGGTCGGACGGCCGCACGGTGGCTGCTGCTCGCGGTGCTAGACCACCTCCGCGAAGAGGGGTGGCGCATCCAGCCGCAGGCACTGGAGGACGCGACGACGCTCGCAGAGACGGACGACGCGCGCCGTCTGATCGTGCTATATGCCCACCGCAAGGCCATCGAGCTTCAGCAGACCGTGCTGCACGAGACGTTCCATGTCGTCTTCCCGCACGCCGATGAGGCGCGCGTACGCGCGCTGGAGCAGTCGGTGTTCCCGCTGCTCGGCCGCCCCGAACGGTGCCTCTTGCAAGCGCTAGCGACCGGCAAGACGATTCGGGAGGCTGTCGAGGCGTACGAAGAAGAGCAGCCAGCCCCCGCCGGGCACCGGGCTGCGCGTAGCGGACGAGCGAAGTGACGCCCCAGGAACAGACGGCGGAGGTGGCGTATGGACCCATCGACCCGGATCGTCATTCGGAACCTCGCCATGCTTCTGGTGACAGGCGCCGTGATGATGGCGGCGCTCCTCGCGCTGTTCGAACTGGCCTTCTGGGCGCTCAAATGACATGGGTTCGAAGATGTCCGCTCTGTGGCACCGTCCTCCGGCGGCGTGACCCGGCGGTGCCTCTCACATGCCAATGCGGATGGGTATGGTCGAGATGGAAAGGAGCGACCGATGGCGGTGACTGAGCAAGAGACGACGAGCCCCGTATGTCGGTACTGCGGGAGCAAGACCGACCTTACCTCGTCGTACAAGACGTCTCTTGTATTCCGCTGTCCCAAGTGCGGCTCCAGCGTCACTGTACCGCCCGTCTAAACCGAGGGGTATATTACAGGACGGGGGGGTCATGCCAAGCGTCATTCGGTGCGGGAACGTCTGGGCGACCCTGGAGGCGCCGCCTACCGCCGAGGCGGCAGTCGCTGAAGCGCTAGAGGCCAACGTCAAGGGGGCCGAGTATATCCGCCGCCGATGGCCGAACTACAAGGGGACACTCTCATTCTACCAAGCGAACCGCAAGGCGTTCCCTGCAGGGCTTTCCGACCGGGTGCGTCGCCTCCTGGAGCAAGTCGGTGCGGGCCCAGTCTCTATCTACTACGACCCCATACCACCCTGTCGGCCATTGCGCACCGCGCTGCTAGGCGTACGCCTCCGGGACTACCAGACGAAGGCGTGTGATGAGGCGCTGGCGCGGCGCCGTTGTGCGATCCAAGCACCCACGGGCTCGGGGAAGACGGAGGTAGCATCTGAATTGGTTCGGCGGATCGGCCGTCCGACGCTCTACCTAGTCCACCGCAAGGAGCTCCTGCTCCAGACCGGCCAGCGCCTAGCAGACCGACTGGGGTTCAAGCCGTCGATGCTCGGTGGCACAGTAAATGCAGAACGCGCCACATGGGAACGGGACGCCAATCCGCTTGTCACTGTAGCAATGGTGCAGACACTCGCAGCGCGTAAGCAGGAGAAAAACTTCTGGGCACGATGGTCTGTGTTGTTTCTCGACGAGTGCCACCACACGTCCGCTGACTCATGGTGGCGCCTGAGCCTCCAGTGCCCTGCGCCATGGCGCTTCGGGTTGTCGGCAACACCACGTACCGGGGACGCGGTACGAGACTTCCGCTTAGAAGGGGCGACAGGGCCAATCCTTATGACGTCTAGCACCGTCGAGCTGGCCCAGGCTGGCTTCCTCGCCCAGCCGCACGTCGTGATGCTGCGCCTTGCTCCAACAACCTATCCCAGCGTGGATGCCGTCCGCGACCGCGTGGAGCCGCGCTGGCAGGAGAACCCACGACTGCTAGTGACGAAGGGCGGGGCGCTGTGGGGAACGGCCTACCGGCTTGGCATCACCGACAACAGCCAGCGGAACCTGGCGATCCTCAACACGGCGATCCGCCACACCACGGCGGGGGAGAAGGTGCTGGTGCTCTGCTCGCGGATCGCCCATGGAGAACGGCTCTCCAGGCACGAGCGGCTGTTCCTGAAAGACGGCCCGCCGACGTGGTTCCTCTGGGGTGGGGAGACCGACACCGCCCGGCGGGACGGGCTTCGGGGTTTCCGGATGACAGCGGGCGGCGCCGTGATGATCGCCTCGCCGATCTTCGACGAAGGTGTAGACCTACCGGAAGTAGACGTGCTGATCCTCGCAGGTGGCGGCGGGCGCGGCCACGCCGCCGACGTGCCGGCAATCCAAACGCTCCAGCGGGTAGGCCGAGCGCTCCGGCCGCGCCCCGACAAGCATGAGGTCTTGATCTACGACTTCGCCGACGGGCGCTCGAACCACCCCAAGGACTATTTGTGGCAGCATGCGGCAAAGCGGCGGCGGGACTATGTGGCCATGGAGTGGCCCACCGAGGACAGGCCATGGACTGCCGGTGTAGCTCAGCGGTAGAGCGTCCGCCTCGTAAGCGGGAGAGCGGTGGTTCAATTCCACCCACCGGCTCCGGGGGTATGTTGCTCTAGGCGGTCCAAGAAGGCCCACAGAGTTTTTAACCCCCGGGTGGGTAGCTAATACAGTCCGCGTGACCAATTTCACCCCTCCGGCACGGCCCTACATGGGTATTTCCGGGGGGTTTCGGGTGGTTTTTGGCGCCTGGGAGGGATCGGAGGGGTGATTCTCGGATTATGCGGATCCGCTGGCGCAGGGAAAACATCAGTCGCGCAGTACCTCCAGAAGACACATGCCTTTTCGATGCGGGCATTCGCAGACGCGATCCGCAGGCTCTGCCACGCAGCGCTGAACGCCCATCCAATGCCGCCGACCGTTGTCGAGTTGGAGCACATCCCTGGAACACCGGAGATCAAGCGGTTCATCACAGCAAGCGTTCTCTATGAAAAGACGCCGTTCGGTCGGTGGCTCTTCCAGATCGTCGGCACGGAGATCGGGCGCGCGATCGATCCGGACGTATGGGTACGCTTTGCAATGCAGAACCTCCCATCACAGACGGTATTTCATGACGTGCGCTTTCCGAATGAGGTTGTAGCAATTCGCGAACGTGGTGGCAGCCTCTGGCGTATCAAACGCCCGGGCCTCCAGCTCCCCGGGTGGGTCGCACGTCACGCGTCGGAGCGGGCATTGAAGGCCGTCGTACCGGATGCCGTACTGATAAATGACAGTGATCTCCGCACCCTCTATGACAGGGCGGATGCAGCGCTGGAAACAGCGCAACGTGGTCCGCACGGTGATTCTCGTAAGTAGCTAATTCGACGACGTATTTATTTTCGGCGCAATGTTGTTCTTCGCGGCGACTTATGACAGGAGGCTAAATATGCAAGTAGCGAATTCTAAAGTGTTGGTATTTTCGACGCTCCCTTTAGTAAAGGAAGAAGAAGGAAGAGGAAGAATAATATATAAGGGAGAATTATCTAAAGGGCGCCGAAGTGCCATTCCGTTAGCGTCAACAGAAAAAGCGGAGAGACTCTATCCTATCCGCAGAAAGCGCGGCGGCGGTCGCAAGAAGAATGGCGCACCGAAGGCGCGCCAAAATGTCGCCGCCCTCCCGCAGGTATCCTCCATGAGCCTCCCGGGCTGGGGAACCCTACCGGTGGTGCACCGCGCGGAGGAGTACTGGGTGAATGCCCATCGTGTCGAATACCGCCGCCCATCATGGCGCCCATCATCAGGCATCTCTCGGGCCGCCTACCTCGCAATGGCGCAGGCCAGCCGGAATCGAGGCGTGGATCTTCGGGAGACCTGCCGTGCTGCGGCTGCCTATAACCGGCGGGCGGCTGTCCGCCGCTCACCATACCGGGTTGGACCGGCCCAGATGGCTGGGCCCTTCGGCGAACGGGTCTGGCAGGAATGGCGGATGCGGGAGGGAGCGAAAGGCGGGGACCGCCCCGGGGAGCAGCAGAAGGTGATTGCGCGGGCGATCGGAAATGTCCTGACGCCGGAAGCGGAACTGGTTGCCGAGTTGCGGCACCGGATCGCCCAGGCCCGGCGGTCACCCTCAACCATCGTTGCGGCCGGTCAGTATGCGGCGGCATTTTGCTGGGCGGCCGCCCGGTGGGGCGATCCGTGCTGGCGGCCATGGGTCCAGGCGGAAGTGGGCGACGTACACGCCAACGGGCGGACGCGGTATCGGGCGGAAGGCGGGCCGGAGTTTCTTCGGGAGTGGGGGCGCCTTCAGACCGATCAGCGGTTCCAGCGCACGATCGCGCGGGCGTGGCAGGTTGCAACACGACGGGAGGGGCCGTGAAGCGTTCTTATACTACGCTGGCAATTCCTAACGCCTGGGAGAACCGCCCGTGGACAACGGCCCATCGCTCTTTGCCCCGGATGCAGAGTATGCTTTTGGCCCGGAGTTCCGTCGCAAGCTATTGGCCGCCGCCTGCCGAACTGACCTGTTGCACCTCGCGCCTGGGTGCTTTCAGGCGCGGTTTTTTGGCGCGCGGGGAGAAGCGGGCCGCCGGCCCAGCGGTCCACAGCGGATCATTGCGCAGTGTATCGAGTCCGTCTGGGAGGCCGGCGAGGGGGTCCGGGAACGCCCGTCATTCGAGACCGTCAGCGAACTGCTCCGCCGGCAGGTTGTCTCGCTGCCGCCGGAGGTGCGGGGGTTGGTCCAGGCTGAGTGGGACGCCGTTCGGCAGACGGAGGTGCCGGATCCGATCTACGCGGCAAACATCCTTCGGGAGTGGGCCCAGGACGAAGCCCTCGCTCATGCGGTGCGGCGGTCCCATGAGATACTGCAGGCGGGGGCCGGCCGGCCACGCGGGGACCGCGGTGAGATCCGCAAGCTCATCGACGCAGCCCTTGCCGTCGGCGGCGTTGCTTCCGGCGGGGTGGGGTATTATGGGGACATGGCGGCGCGGGCGCTGCGGTGGGCACGGGGAGATGACCTCCGCGGAAAGGTGCCGACCGGCTTTGGTCGGCTGGATGAAGTGCTGGATGGCGGGACGGGGCGTGGAGAGGTGTTTTATTGGCTCGCGCCTCCGAAGAGCGGCAAGACTCACGCGCTGGTCTCGTGCGCGATGACGGCATCCGGGGAAGGGATGGGGGTGGCGTTCTTCAGCTACGAGATGAAGCTGGAGGCGATGTTGCGGCGCATGGACCGTCACGTCGCCTCCGCGAGCAAGCGGGCGCTTCGCGCTGCGCCAGAACGGCTCCTCCACGCTGGCAGGGGGTGGCGGAGCCTGGGTGCGGCCGAGGTCTGGGTCGAACAGTTCCAGGCGAAGCGACACGGGTGCGAGGAGGCGGCCCGGGTGGTTGAGCGGGTGCGACACGAGGGGCAGCGGATCGATCTGGTGGTGCTGGACTACCTCAACATCATGTCGGGCCAGCGTGGGGTGCAGGAAAAGCGCCACGAGCTGAGCGCGATCAGTCGGGAGATGAGCGCGCTGGCGAAGGAGCTGGACGTCCCTGTATGGAGTGCGGCCTTGGTCAACCGCGCGGCCGTGGACAAGCCGGTCGTTCGCGCCAATGACATCGCGGAGGCGTTCGAGGTGATCTCCGTCATCGATGGCGGGGTGGCAATCTGCGCAACAAAGGAGGAGCGGAGCCTCCGGCCGCCGCAGTGCCGGTTCTTTCTGGCGGTGCTGCGGGAGGACGAGTCGGAGATGATCTGTGGGACCTATGAGCGCCTGGCAGACCGGATGCGCTTTCGGGAGGTGCGGGATGAATAGACCGACACGACGGCCGCAGAAGACGGCATCCCCGGCGTCTCGGCGTGACCAGTACGCGCCCTTGATGTGTTGTGCGCAGGCGCGCCGCTTTTCGTACCCCAAGAATGGTTCTAGCACATTCATCGGATGGGTTGGCGGAACCTACGAGGACGCCATCGACCGGCGGCGGATCAATGGGTATGCGATCTGGTACGACGGGAACACCCTTCTGTACCGGATCGCCCATTGTCCGTTCTGCGGGCGGAAGTGTGGCTGATGCTCACCTTTGACGCTGAAGCATATGCCGAGCACCGCGGTGTGATGAATGCCGACGGAAGCCGCGGCTATGCGCGGGGTGTCAGGATTGTCGCATGCCCCTACTGCTGTAACGACGACGGCAAGGCGTGGATCAACGTGGAGCGTGGTACGGCGGGGTGCTTCCATGCGTCTTGCGAGCTGGGTAGTGGAGCGATCGGATTGGTGCGCTGGGCACAGCGGGCGGAGGGCTTCCGTTCTCGGACGCAGACGGAGCTCTGGCTGGAGCAGGAGTTCCCCGGCGTCACGGTCCAACGCCGGGTGGTCGTGCCAGAGCGCCCGGCGGACTGGGTTAAGTGGCCGGATGGCACGCGGTGGTTTCAGGAGCGTGGCGGCTTTCAGGCCGGGCCGGGCCGCACAGCGAACAACACCAACGGCGGCGGTCGTGGCATCCTCTACGACGAGGCGGCGGCCTTCCTGCGGCGCCAGTGGGGCCTGACGCTCCGGGATGCCGAGCGGTGGGGGTGGGGCTTCTGCGCTCAGGGCCGCTATGCGTGGCGGATTGTCATCCCGGTGGTGCAGGGCGGTACGCCAGTGCAGTTCCAGGCACGTAGCTACCGGGTGGGTGAGCCGAAATACCTGAGCGGGAAAGAGGGCATAGACGCCGCGCGGGGGATGGGTGAGGTACTGTACAACGTAGATGCGGTAGGGGAGGGAAGTAATGCGATCCTCGTCGAAGGAGCGGCCGATGTCGTTGCGCTCTCGCGGGAGCCGCACCAGCCCGCAGTTGGGGCTGGTGCTCCTGGCGATCGTCCTGGGGGTGCCGGAGGCTTGCGAGGCGCTGGCGGCGCGGTTGTGTTATCAGGTCAAGGAGTTGCGGTCGGGCTCCTGGGCTCCCAGCTCTCCGCTGCACAAGCGGCGCTCCTCGCTGCGCAGCGGCCGGCGAAAGTTACGGTCGCGCTCGACGCGGATGCGGAGCGCACGACGCGGATGATCGCGGAGCAGCTGCGCGGGGACTGGGGCTTGGTGACGGAGGCAGCGACGTGGCACAACGGCAAGGACGCAGCAAGCGGCGGACGGATCGTCCTGCTCAGCTGGTAACGCAGCGCCTAGAGGGAATTCATTCTAGGAATTGGCGTGGGCGGGTCGTTGAGCGCTGGGCTGGTTCCCATCCTCTGTTTCCGGGGCAGCGTTTGGTGTTGCGGGCGCGCAGGGTTCTCGCGGAACGGCTTGGTCGCCCTCTCCGGCCCGGTGAGGTTGCCCATCACAAAAACGCTGATACGCTTGACGATCGGCGCGGAAATATTGTGCTTAGGGAGGTAGGCCAACACGTGCGTGAGCATGCTGCGGGAAAGAAAAAGGAAGGTCGCCCACGTCCGCGTCGTGTGGGGCGCTTGGTACAGGCGGGGGTCGTTCTCTTATCACCGGAGGATCGGGATCTGTTGCGGCGCGCGGCGCGCGAGCGTGGAACGTTTTTGGGCCCCTTTTTGGGGGATTTAGTTGTGGCTGGCGCGCGTCTTCTGAACGTCCAACTACGAGGCCGCGGGGGTACGGCCGCCTAAAAAGTCTATAACTACCTGATTTTAAAGGATATTTTTTCCTTTACTTTGGGCTTCATAGGGGTTATATTAAGGTTACGATGGTTGGCCAGGCCACGAGGAGAGCCAAATACGGGAGCCAAAGGGGCGACGCGACCCTTTTGGCTCCTTGTGTTTAGGGAGGTGTGACGGGGCGACAGCCCCAAGACAAGAAGCTCGGGGGCCTAGGGGCCGCAAGGACCGAGCGGAATACGGGATGAACCTGGGAGCCCTCGGCTGGGGGCGCCTGCCTGGGTACTCGGAAACGCGACGGAGCGGTGGGTGGCGCGGTGCTCGAATGGGGCCGCAATAACGCTCGACTCCAAACCGACGCAGGACTGAGGAGAGCGGTGGGTAGCTAGGAGGCCGACGGTGAGAAACCTTGAACGGGCCCAGGGATCAAGCAGGGCAACCGGAGCAGTCTGGCTAGCTGGCCTCGCCCCATGGAGCACTGGGTGCACGGGGAAAAGGCGGTTGGTCGCGGACACGTCCTGGATAGTTGGTAGCTGCGCAGCGCACGGCCCCCCAGGGGCAATGGAACGCCGGCACGAGCTGGCATGACTCCACGGCGCTTCAGCGTAGTGAGGTGCGCCGGGATACGGTCCGTACGAACCGAGGAGGGAGAGGTCGGACGAGGGAGGGTGTCCTGCCGATGGAAGAAGGGACCTGTGGGCGCCAGACCAACGGCGCCCGCCCGCGATGCGCCACTGAGAAGGTCGGAAGGCGGGGTGGTAGGTGGCGCAGAGGAAGGGAGGGACACGGCATGGAAAAGAGCAGGAGGACGACGGTGGAGCTATGGGGTGTTGCGGAGGGGGACGCCGGTGTGGTACTCGGCGTGGCGGAGGGCGTGAAGTTCAAGGCGGCGTGCGCCGGTGGGGTGTGGGCCATCGAACCGCTTCACGTTCCGCTCTCGGGCCGGGCGGTCCGCGACGTGCGCCGCATGCTGGCTGTGGTGAATGTGTCCGGCCTACCCGTGCGTGCTACGGTGCGCGACCCGCTTGCCGGAAATCGCATCACCGACTTTTGAGCGGAAGGTAGAAGGACGCAGCAACCGCCCGCACGAGGAGACGGGCAAGGAGAAAAGCGATGACCACGAGGAGAGTCATCCTACCGGTGGGACTATCAACACGAGAAGCGGACGACATTCTGGCTGGCTGGCTGGCTGCCGGACTGCGCTGGATCAACGGTGTGGACTTGGCATCGTTGGTCGTGGTGCCGGCTCTGGTGCCGTGTCGGGCTGGCTCCCTACGGGCGCGGCCCGGGTACGGGACAACGCGTGGCGCCCGGTACGTGGCGCGGGACCGGAGGTGAGCCATGATTCTTCCCCTCGTTCACAAGAACGGTACGAGCAAGGATGCTTTGCTGGAACAGTGCCGGAAGGCCGGGGCGAAGGTCCGCGAGGCCATGGAGGCGCTGAGTGAGATGGCGCCTCACGGCCGGGACTACTATCTTGTCCCTGGTTCCTTCGAGCAGGCCCGGAAGGAGTACTGCGACCGGCAGGACATGCTGACGACCGTGTATCGGGAGCTGGCGGCGATGGCCGAAGGCATCGTGGATATGGAGGGCTAGTAATGAAGGCTAAGGACATCAAGGCTGCTAAGCAGCGCGGTTTGCTCAGCCGCAAGGAGGCCAAGCGAGCGATCGCTGTGGCCGGGAAGGGTCGCCACCGCCGGACGTGCGTGGCGTGCGGGCTCTCGTTTCTGCCGCCGGACCGCCAGCGCCGCATGTTCGGCTGCGCCTGCTGCGCGACGGCGTGGGGCTTTGTGAAGGAGACGTTGGACCGGTCCATGCCGTCTGGCGCGCGGGTAGTGCGCTGGTCGGACGGTGCGCTGGGGACGATTATCCGTGTGCCGGACGCGGGGCATGCGCTGGCCCGGTTCGGAGAGGAGGAGGCGCAGGTGACGGTGCGGGAAGTAGAGCGGTTGGCCGAGCTCGCGGTGGAGCACCTGGGTCGGTGCAACGGACACGGATCGGGAGCTGTACCTGGAGGAATTCGACCATGACTAAGGACCAGCCAGTCGTAACGGATCCCAACGACCCTGTGCTCCAGAAGACGTGGTGCCGCTGCGGGCACACCCGTGCCGCGCATGCGGATCGTGGCCCCAACATCGCGGTGGGGCGCTGCCTGGTGTGTACACGCGCCAAGTGCACCAAGTATGTCCGCGAGGGGCAACCGCTGGATTAAATGCCGAGATCGGCAAGGAGGTGGATCATGCGGAGGAAGTTGGGTTCGCGGGTGAGGATCGCGCGGCAGCCGGGTCCGTTGGGTAACTACTTCAATGGAAGGTTCGGGACGATCATCGGCACTGAACGTGACGGCACCAATGTGCTGTACCGGGTGCGGCTGGACCTTCGGGCGGACGTGCCTGGCGTCGGGCTGGTGTCTACCGACCTGTGGTCGTCCACCAACCTCGTCTCGGTGCGCACGCCTGAGCAGCGTGCCAAGCAGCGCGCTGCCCACTGGCGCAAGACGGGCGTCAGCGAGCGCACGATCAGCTGGATGAAGGACACTGGGTTTCTGCTGGTGCTCGTGGTGGCGAGCATCCTGCTGGCTGGGCACACGCCGACCGGGTGCGGCCAGGACATCTACCACGAGACGCCGATCACGCGGCCCTGCAAGTAGCGGGCTGCCAAGAGGAGGTGCGACATGCGACACATCAACGTGCTGGGGTTCACGGGTTGTGGGATGGCGTGCGACTGCGGCGCCCGGGTGGTGCTGGGGGCGACTCGCACGGACATGCAGGCGCTGTACTGGGCGCTCCACCGGGCGGGCTTCGCCTTCGAGGTGGTACCAATGGAGATTGCCACCACTCGAGCCACCGGAATGAGTGCAGGCAAGCTGGCGAAGTACGAGCCGTTCACTGCCGGTGCCCAGAGCGAGTTCCTGGAGTACGTCGGAGGTTAACCTGCATCCACGAGGGGAGGTGCGACGATGAGCAAGATGCTGGATCAGTTGCTGGCGGCGCGGCGCGTGAGCGTTCCGCTGGTCGCCATCACGACGCCGGACCCGGCCGATACCCAGGCGGCGGTCTGCGAGGCGTTGTCGCGCAACGGCAAGGGCGGGGCTGTGCCCTTGCTGGCCTGGGACGTCATCCGGGCGCTCCGCGGGCTGAACGACGCTGGTGTACAGGAGGTGCAGCGCCTGACCGGGGGCGGCGAGGACGCCAAGTTGAAGACGGGCCGGCTGGACGACACGTTGGCGCTGCTGGCGGACGCGCAGGGGGAGACCGAGAAGGCGAAGGGCGTTGCGGTGTTCATCCACCAGGCGCACCGCTACCTCGGCGAGCCGGTCGTGGCGCAGGGCGTCTGGAATCTGCGGGACCGGTTCAAGGCCGACCGGCGGACCTTGATCCTCCTGGCGCCGGAGCTCACGCTGCCGCCGGAGCTGCGGCAGGACGTGGTCGTGCTGGACGACCCGCTGCCGGACGACGTGATGCTGGGGGCGATCATTGCCGAGCAGCACAAGGCGGCGGGGCTGAGCTCGCCGGACGACCCCGCCGACGCGGTGGCGGCCGTGCGGGGCCTGGCGGCGTTTCCGGCCGAGCAAGTCGTGGCGATGAGCCTGACCAAGAAGGGGCTCGACCTCGACAATCTGTGGGAGCGCAAGCGCAAGCTGATCGAGTCCACGCAGGGGCTTGGGGTGGACCGCGAGCGCATCACGTTTGGCGACGTGGGTGGGCAGGACGCGATCAAGGCGTTCCTGTCCGGGCTGTTCAATGGCGGCCGCCCGCCGCGTGTGGTTGTCCGGGTGGACGAGATCGAGAAGATGCTGGCGGGCGCGGATCAGCGTGGTGCGGGCGATTCCACGGGCGTGTCGCAGGACGCGCTCGGGGTGGTCCTTCGCGAGATGGAGGACAACGACTACACGGGCATCCTAGCGCTCGGGCCGGCCGGGTCCGGCAAGACGCTCATCAGCAAGGCCCTGGCCGGGGAGTTCGGCATCGTCTCCATGACGATGGACTTTGGGGCCATGAAGGGGCAGTACGTCGGCCAGAGCGAGGCCGCCGTGCGCTCCGCGTTCAAGACCATCGGGGCGGTCGCGGGCAAGGGCGGCGCCCTGGTGGTGGCGACCTGCAACAGCCTGGACGTGCTGCCGCCCGCGTTGCGCCGACGCTTCAAGTTGGGTATCTGGTACTTCGACCTGCCGACGCGGAATGAGCTCGACGTGATCTGGACTATCAACTTGAAGCGGTACGGCCTGGACACGCAGGAGCTCCCGGACGACTCCCACTGGGTCGGGGCGGACGTGCGCAACTGCTGTGACGTGGCGTGGCGCCTCGGGTCGCCCTTGAAGAAGGCGGCTGGGTACATCGTGCCCGCGGCGAAGACGGACCCCGAGGCGGTAGACCGGCTGCGCCGAATGGCGAATGGCCGCTTTCTGTCTGCGGCGGTATCGGGAACGTATCGTCACGCCGAAGACAGCGAGCTGAAGGATTGGCTGCGGGAGACCCGCAAGGTGGAGGTGTAGCATGGCACGCGTGCGGCGGAGCACACGGAAGGTCCTGCAGAAGTGGATGTTTCCGTCCCAGAGCACGTCGGGTAGGGCATACGTAGTCACTCGCTGGGGGGATTGGACGCTGAGCTGCAACTGCCCGGCGTGGACGTTCAAGCGGCCTGGCCAGGTGCGCGGTTGCCTGCACGTTGCTGGCGTGCTGGCCAGCCGCACCCTACCGGCCTGGTCGAGGGTTTCGGTGACGGCGGTAATGCCGCAGACGGTGGAGGTTCCGCAGCCGACCCGCGGTGGGCGGCGGTTGATCTCGCTGGAGGAGTGAAAGGAGGAGTGAGATGCCGTGTGACACGATCCAGCAGTTCGGGGTGAACCTGAAGACCGCTGACGCGGAGCTTCTGGGCAAGGCGCTGGCAGCTGAGTTTGGTGCGGTCCACCAGCCGGCGAACGGCCTCTGGACGTTCCACGTGGACGGCCGGACGGTCAACGTCCGTGACGGACAGGTCGTCACGTCGGATGCCAGGCTGGCAGAGTCGCTGGCGGGCCGGATCAACCGGGCCTATGCTCGGGAGGCGGTCAAGAAGGCCGCGTCGCGGTACGGATGGGCGCTCAAGTCAGTGAGCGAGACCAAGTATAAGGTCCTGCGGAGGGCGTGAGGTGGCGGAGTTCAAGCTGGTTTGTGGTGGCGGGTTGGGCCCATACGTCGGAGAGGCGGAGACTATGGCGGCCTTTGTGGCGCGGCTGGTCGTTTCGAAGGCCATCCTGCAGGGGGCCAAACTGCAGGGAGCCAACCTGTGGGGAGCCATCCTGCAGGGAGCCAACCTGTGGGAAGCCAACCTGCGGGGAGCCATCCTGCAGGGGGCCATCCTGCAGGGAGCCAACCTGTGGGGAGCCATCCTGCAGGGAGCCAACCTGCAGGGAGCCAACCTGTGGGGAGCCAACCTGTGGGGAGCCACCTTGCAGGGAGCCATCCTGCGGGGAGCCAACCTGTTGAGAGCCATCCTGCAGGGAGCCGACCTGTGGGGAGCCGACCTGCAGGGGGCCATCCTGCAGGGAGCCAACCTGTGGGGAGCCGACCTGCAGGGAGCCGACCTGCGGGGAGCCATCCTGCAGAGAGCCATCCTGCAGAGAGCCAACCTGCGGGGAGCCGACCTGCGGGGAGCCAGCCTGCGGGGAGCCAACCTGCAGGAAGCTGACCTGTGGGGAGCCGACCTGCAGGGAGCCGACCTTCGTGGAACTGACCTGCAGCCGCAGCGGAGCAGTAGTTCGGTACTCCCGTTGCGTTATACGCGGTTGATCGAATTATAGAGGGAGGTGCCCCATGCGCGACGATGAGATGGAGATCGAGATCCTGGAGGACGGGACGATCAAGCTGACCACGGGCGTGGTCGGCCCGGCCAACCACCGGAACGCGGACGAGCTGCTGGTGTTCTTGGCGAAGCTGATGGGTGGCGATCGGAAGGTGGCACGGCGCAAGGAGGCCCATGCCCACAGCCATGGCCACGGGCACCGGCACTCTCACTAGGAGGCAACCCGAACACGCTCGGCGCCGAACGGCGCCAATGGGGGTAGGGCATGACAACGAAGAAGTCGTCCCAGGTCGTATTCACCGAAAACACTGTGCTGCTGTCGGTCTGCTTCCGGCGCCCCGGTATGCGGCGCCAGGTGGACTCTCGCCGCGTGAAGTCGGACGCGGATGCCACGATGCTGCACGTGAGCAAGGACATCGTGGACAGCGACGAGTACACCGCTATCGGCCGGGCGGACGGGGAGTTCAAGGGCTACATGTTCCGGCGCGCGATTCCGTGCCACGTGTTCCGGCGCGGGGTGTATCCCTTGCCGATCGCGCTGCTGGCGGAGGTGGACGGACGCATAGAGGAGTTCAGGCAGCGTCGCATTGCGCTGGTGGGGACGTTTCTTCGGGTGTACCCGGCCAAGATCGAAGCGGCCAAGGAGCGCCTGGGGAGCCTATACTCCGACGAGGACTACCCGTCCGTCAACCGGCTGCGGGTGGCGTTCGGCGTCGATGCCTGCTATGTGTCGATCGGTGCGCCAGAGCTGCTGAAGGGCTTCTCCGGGGCGCTGTTTGACCGGGAGAAGGCGAAGATCGAGCAGATGTGGTCGGACGCCGGGACGGAGATCCGGGACGCGCTGCGCGCGGGGTTCGCCGAGCTGGTGCGGGCGATGGTCCGACGGCTGGGGGAGCAGGCGGACGGCAAGCGCCGAGCGATCCGGGAGTCGGGGATGGAGCGCCTGACGGACTTCCTGGACACGTTCGACAGGCGCAACGTGACCAACGACGCCGAGTTGAAGGCGCTCGTCACCAAGGCCCGCACTGCCATGAAGGGTGTCGATGTTGGGGCGCTGAAGGAGGAGGCCGACTTGCGCAAGGTGACTGGCCGGGCCTTCAATGACATCGGAAAGAAGGTGGAGGGCTGGCTGGAGCTTCGGCCCGGCCGCAAGATCGACCTGGAGGACTGAGAGGACGCTGCCTGCTTGGGGCGGCTTCAAAAATAGCAGCCACGTTTAATCGCTCGACATGCCAACTTCCAGTTTCGTGGGCTGGCCAAGCTGGTTGGCGTGGGCCTACTTCTGCCGCACGGGGCGCCCTGGCCGGTGTGCACGACATCGATAGAAGAGGAGGCCTCGTGCCCGCGCTGACCAGGGGGCAGCGGGCGTTCTGCGGCAGACAACGGAAAGAGGTGTGAGATGAAACGGTTTGTGGCAGCGATCTTGCTGATGGTGATGGGATGTGCCTACGGTAGCAACGTTCGGGTGACGCCACTGCTGGGGCAGGATGCTGGAAGGGTGGAACGAGACCAGGAGTACTGCGAGCAGTCGGCCCGTGCGTGGGCGCTGGCACAGATCGAAGGGCAGGGTGCTGCGGCGATCTTCGCCGGCCTGCTTGGTGCTGCGGCCGGCGCGGGTCTCGGAGTTGGTCTTGGTCTTGGCACGGGGGCGACGATCGCCGGGGCAGGCGTGGGCGCTGGAGCCGGCACCGGGTCGCTGACCTTACGTTCTGGAGCTATTGACTACTACATAGTCTGCATGGAGCGGTTCGGGTACGTAGCGCATGATCCTGGGCTGCTGTGGAGATACTGATGCGTGTCTTGGTGTGCGGGTCTCGGGACTGGACCGATCCTGAGCCAATCCTCCGAGAGCTTAGGGCGTTGCCGCCCGGGGAGGTGGTGGTGATCCATGGTGCGGCCCAGGGCGCCGATACGATCGCTGGCGTAGCGGCACGGCATCTACAGTTCCGGGTTGAGGTATATCCAGCGGACTGGAAGCGGTATGGTCGCGCCGCGGGGCCGATCCGCAACCGTCAGATGCTGCTGGTCGGTAGGCCGGATGTGGTGTTGGCGTTTCACCGAGACATTGACGCTAGCAGCGGGACGAAGGATATGGTGCGGCAGGCTCGTCGGGCCGGGGTGCCAGTCCGTGTGTTTGCTGCATAGGAGGTGAGGGATGAGCAAGCATCGAGCAACAATGGAGGCAGCCATGAGAAAGCTGGCCGGGGTCGCGCTGCTTGGGGTGCTGTTCCTCTGGGGCGATGTTTTCGACGAACATGGCCGCCGCGTGGCGACCGTTAAGCCAACGTCATCTGGAAGCCACTTCGATATCTTCGACGGCGGCCGGCGGGTGGGTTGGGGGCGCTGCCAGGCCGGAAGCTGCGAGTTGTTCGGCAACGACGGGCGGCGGATCGGGGAAGTCCGCGGCGGGCGGGTGATCATCTATACCCCACTGCGGCACAAGCGCTGAGGCGTCGTAGGAAAGGAGCTCGTCATGAGCAAGGTGGACAGCGATGTTGTTCGCCAGATCACCGAGGCGGTAGTGGCTCAACTCAAGGGACGCGGCGCGCAGCCGAAGCGGCGCCGCCGGGGAAAGGCTGTCCGTGACATCACGGAGCAGATGCTACTTCGCCTGCGTGGCGGGGACGCGATCTCCGGGGAGCGGCTGAAGCGCGACCTGGGCTGCGGCTCTGGGACGTTCCAGCAGGTCCGCAAGGCGCTGGAGCGAACCGGGGAGATCCTTCGGTTCATGGTACAGAACCACATCGGCCGCCCCTTCGAGACGTTCATGTGTCTGATGCCTGCCACGGCTAGGCAGTTACAGGCCGTAGACACGGCGAAGTCCCAAGAAACGTCAGGCACAGCAATGAAGGCCCCACGCCGCATCCGGCGGTGGACTAGGGACACGGCCGAGATCATCTCGAAGTACCTCAAGGGGAACCCCTGGACTCAGGCGAGGGTGGTCGCAGCCCAGACGATGCTGCACCAGAGCACGGTGTACGGTTGCCTCAGCGACCTGAGCGGCAGCATGTTTCAGTTCCGCGAGGAGAGGAGGACAGTCGCCCCGAAGGACCCGCGCTATGCCAAACTCACGCGCAGCATGGTGGTCAGGCTCTGGGCGCTACAGGATGAAGTGCCACTCGACGGCGGGGGCAATAGCGGGGCCGAGACGCCAACGCCACGGGAACGGTTGGCTTACACCGAGGAGGCTGCGGCGCCGAAGGTCAGGCTGCCGCGGGTGGCGGTCGTCGGTCCGCTGCCGGGGCAGTTCACCCACATCGCCAACCGGGTGCGCCGCGTGGAGCCGGTGTACCTGGACAAGGACGCCAGCCCATCAAGCTGCGGGCAGTACGATGCTGCGGTGATATGGACGCGCTTCAGTGGGCATGGCTGGACCGAGACGCTCATCAACCAGCTGGGCCGGTCGCGTGTGCACCTGGTGTCTGGCGGCATCGGAGAGGTAATCCGAAATGTTGATCGGTCGGTGTAGAGGCTCGGTGAGTGGGTGGCACAAGTTGCGCCCGCGGTGGAAGGTGGAGCGGTATTGTGCATGGTGCGGGGAGCGGGAAGAAGCGTTGCCAGGCGTGCGCCCGCCGCGGCGCCCGAATTCCATTCATCCGAAGCGTACGAGGAAGGGGGTAAAGTGACGTGGAAACCACCTACTGTGTCAACTTTGGTCATCCGCTTTCTGGGAAGGACATCATCCAACTGAAGGGAATCCTGGGTGGTGAGGTGGTCGAGATCCACGTACCGTTCAGCCTGGAGTTCGAGAGCGAGATCCCGACGAGGACCCAGGTGCGGAACATCGTGGATGTCGCAGAGCGCGCCGTGCGCCACCTGGGGAGCTCGTTGACGGGAGCTGCGCTGTTGGTTGTGCAGCTGCCTGGCGTGACGGAGGGTGCGGCCCTAGTGCTGGCGGAGATGGTCGGCCTCTCGGGGGAGTTGCCCCGTATGGTGAGTCGTCGGCGGCGTGCGGACGGCACCTATGGGGTGGCAGATCGTGAGGCGATCATCGATCTGAACAAGGTCCGACTGGACGCGCGCGGGAGGAGGTGATGGCGTCAGCGGCTGGCCAACCTGCGGCACGCGACCGGTACGTGATGGGCCTGACGGCCTACTGTTGGCGGGAGGCGCACCGCCAGGTCCGATTGCGCCCGCAGGCACAGGTCGAAGACCTCTTCCAGGACGCCGTGGAGGCGCTGCTTCGGGTATGGGACGCACTCCACACGCGGAAGCCTCCGACAGATTTGCTGCGTATTGGGATGGCGACGGTCCGGCGGCGCCTGCGAAAGAAAGCGAATAGTGCGCATCTACGCCAGGTATTCAGCGTGTTGTCCGAGGACGTTGGGGTTACTACGCCTAGCAGTGTAAGCGATCTAGCGCTCTGGGAATTGGTGGTACGGCATCGTTTGGGTGGGTTGGTTCGGTGTGTATTGGCGGCGGTACGGGATCCATGCCTTGGGCTTGCTGCGGCCGTGTCATCAATGGGTGGGGTATATTTACTGCTGAGGGAGATCCTCAGGGACAAATGCCGCCAAGCGGCGGCGGAGGGGGGTGCTATGAACAGGAATACGGAGGGTAAGGCATTCGTTCCTGATGAGCAGGCGGAGGAACTTGGTCTCACCGTGCCTGGGGGAGCCAAGGAGGCTACCCCAGCTCCGGCTGGACCTGCCCCTAGGTCAGCTGCCCGGGGTGCCACTAGGCCCAAGGCGGCCGTGAAAAAGGCCTCTACATCGGCGGGCAAGGCCCAGGTGGGTGGTAAGCCAAAGGCGGCTGGGGAAGGGGCCGCCAGGGCCTCGGAGGAGGCCAGAGGAAAGGCCAAAGCGGGTTCCAAGGCCCCAAAGGTGGCTCCTAAGAGGGTTTCCAAGGCCCCTAGGGTGGCCAAGGGCGGCCCGCGGCCGCTGTTCCGCCCCGGTAGCGCCCGTGAGAAGGTATGGGCCGCCCTGAAGGGAAATGGGTCCGCCAAGGCGGTCACGCTGGACGTGCTCACGAAAGCCACCGCCTCGGCGCTGAAGCTCAGCGAGAAGGCGGCGAGGAAGCAGGCTGGTCTGTTTCTGTGGACCTTCATTCGCAAAGGTCTGCTGAAGCACAAGGCCCGTGGTGAGTACAGCCATCGGTAGGGTGTAATTCGGGCCTGTCTTTGGCCCACACGGACTGGAGTCGGGATGAAAGTGCGTGTCGAAACGAAGGCGCTACGGGATGCGCTATCGCTCGTCCGACCGTTTGTGCCGTCAGCTGCCGTCAAGGACATCTACCGTGGCGTGACGTTCACAGATGGGGCGCTTATTGCTCAGGATGGTGTTGTGGGCATCCGCGCCGCCGTGTCCATATCGTTGGGGACGCCGTTCGTCATCAATGGTATTCTGCTTCACAACTTTCTTACCAACATCAGCGATGACGAAGTGGCGATCGAGCGGGCGTCAGGAGGCATAACAGCGCGGTCTGGAAACGGGTATTGGTCAGGCCGTATCGCCTTCGTGGAAGCCGCTTTCATTCCAGCTCCTCCTCCCTCTTCTGCTTTCCGTCCTGTCCCCGAAGGCCTCACGCGTGCGCTTGCCCTTGCGGACGGTTTTGCTGATAGTGCTGGCAAAGCCGGGCCGCTTCCCTGCGTCAACATCACAGAGGATGGTATCCTGGCAACGGACGGGGCTCGTGCTGTATCTGTGCCGGGCAAGTTTTCACCGTCGGGTAGTAGGCTACTTCCGCCGCGGCTGCGTGGTTTGCTCTCGGCAGATATGGTCATTCAGAAGGTAGCGTTTACTAATCAGCTTGGCTGGTTCGCCGCGAGTGGGTTTTCGGTGTGGACATCCCTCCAGGTGCAGGAGTACCCAAATGTTAAACCGATCTTCGTGGCGGCGCGGAAAGCCGCGAAGGGCCGGGCGGCGATTCAGTGCACGGAGGACCTTCGTCGTGTGCTCGCGGCATCTGCCTCTGCGGGCGGCTACTTCATCCGCTGTGCAATTTCCGGCCGCCGGCTTGCGCTGCGCTGCGCCGGCGAGAATAACGAGACAGACCTCACGATATCCGCAGGCAAAGCCACTCCATACCAGTTCAGCGCGGCAACTGATAAGCTAGTCGCGATTGCCGCTGCGTTTGGTGAGCTGATCCCGTGTGGGGATGGCGTCCTCTATTTTCGGGGTGGTCCTCTCGGTGCAGAGGCAATCCTGATGGAATGGGTTGAAGGAACTCCGCCGCCCGAAGGGGTTGATGAACCTGGGTTAGCATAATGGCAAAGAAACCGATCCGCCCGCCGAAGTCCTCCGCGAAAGAAGGAGAGGTACGCCAGCCGACCAAACGAACGGCGGCCCAGCGTAGCCAGCGGATTCTCCCGGGTATGGATGTGACGGAGTTCCGGGACTGGCTCGACTTTTCCTCGGGGCTGCCTGTCGCCACGACGTGCCCGCGTTGTGGCTATCGCTGGTAGGCTACGGTGGAGATTCCTTTAGAAGTCAAGGCCGAGATCGAACGTCGTACTGCTACGCTGTCAGAGTTCGACCAGCTTATCATTGGGCTGCTGAACCGTCGGCAGGGGGAGCTTCACCTGCTACGGATGGCACGGCGGCAGTACGGATTGCCGTTACAGGATACGACGCAGGAGCAGCGGACGCTCCGTTTCATTCGGACAATGAATCCCGGTCCGATGACGTGTGGGATGCTCGAACGGATTTACGCAGCCATCATACGGGAAGGAGGCGGAGATGGGTAACGTGGATGATCAGATCACAAGTTCGCGGGCGGCCTGGCGGTTCGACAGCCAGGTAGCGGGGACGTTCGACCAGCATGTCCGCCGATCTGTGCCGATGTACCATGAAGTTCAAGAACAGGTCCGCGATCTGTCCGACTGGTTTATCGAGCGCGGGTCGTCAGTCTATGACATCGGCTGTGCATCCGGGATGACCCTTTCGATGCTGGCACGGGTGCATAAGGGGAAGGACATTACCTGGGTTGGTATCGACGAGGCGGAGCCGATGCTGGCGGCGGCCCGTGAGAAGCTGGCGGACGTGGAGAATGTCCAGCTGATCTGCGATTCGATCCCCGCGCGCTCGCAGCTGATCCTTAATGCTAGTCTTGTCATGTCGCTGTATACGCTACAGTTCGTCCGCCAGAAGGACCGCCCCGAGTTTATCCGCCAGGTGTATACCGGGCTCCAGCCAGGTGGCGCCTTCATCCTGGTAGAGAAGGTCCTCGGTGCCGACGCCCGCGTGGACGGCATCTTTGTCGAACTCTACCATGCGTTTAAGCGTCAGCGTGAGTTCTCGGCGGACGAGGTGGTCGAGAAGGCGCTTTCCCTGCGTGGCATTCTCGTGCCGGATACCGTGGCCGAGAATGAAGCCCGCCTCCACGGCGCGGGCTTCCGGACGGTCGATACGTTCTTCCGGTGGTGCAACTGGGTTGGCTGGCTGGCAATCAAGTAGGGGGGCAGTAAAATGAGGAATCTCATAACTGAACCAACGCCCGAGGATTATGGCGCCTGGTTGCGATTTGATGCTTACTGCCGGCGGTCGAAGAAGGACCCCAGCGTTAGCGGATCAAGGATGTACCTCAATCGCAAAGGTTTCTGGCTGCTCGTAGATAGCATTGGCCTCGGTATTCCGGAGGACGGACAGCTGGCCGTTCGTCTTGGGCTTGTCGACGATAAACACCGTATCCTCTATGCCGATCCGTCGAGTCCGTTTCACCTGTTCATCCGAGATGGGCAAAGCGCATCAGGGCTCAATTTTTCTGGCCTTCGTCCGCTGATGTTTCCAAAAGGGAAGTATGTTGTTACGGTGGGCAGTATCTACTTGCTACCTGGTCTGCGGCAGGACGGGCTCATCGTCCACGGCGATGTCAAACTTCCATAATGTGCGGCATCCTCGGCGCGATCGGAAAGCCCTTTACTGATCCACGGCGGTTTCAGCTGGCACTCCAGCTGCTAACTCCGCGGGGGCCGGATCAGTGGGGTATCACCCGCTACCCGACGCCGTCTGGTGCTGAGCTGGCTTTTGGCCACAGGCGTCTGGCGATCCTCGACCTCGCGGCGCGGGCGAAGCAGCCGATGGCGCGGGGTCGGTTACTCATAACCTACAATGGGGAGCTCTGGAACTTTAAAGACTGTCGGACAAAGCTACGGGCAGCCGGCTGTCAGTTCCAGACCGACTCTGATACGGAGGTACTGCTTGCTGCATGGGAGCGGTGGGGTGCGCCGTCCGCGAATAATGGCGGCTGCCTCTCCCGGCTGGAGGGTATGTACGCTTTCGGTTTGTGGGACGGCCGTTATCTCTGGTTGGTCAAAGATCGGTGGGGCAAGTGCCCACTGGTTTACTACCATCAGCGGGGAGCTTCTCAGCGGCAGCGGCCGCTTCCCCACCCTTTCTGGAATTCGATTGCGTTTGCCTCGGAGAGGAAGGCCCTGCAGTTCGGCCTCTGCGTTGATGCCAGCTGCTGTATCGAACTTAATCCCTGTTCCTTCCTTCGGTTTGATCCTAGGTCTGGAGAGCTCATCCATGGCGCCTGGGAAGATAAGCGGCTGCGCTTTGTCGTTAGCGGGAAGTGGCGTGGTTTTTCAGCCAGCCGAAAAAAGGCGGCTCCTAGCATCGGGGCATTACTCCAGCGGGCCGTTCAGATGCGGGCGATCTCCGATGCGCCGGTCTGTAGTCTCCTCTCCGGTGGTGTCGATAGCACCGCCATTGCCTACCTTGCAACGCGGTTCATGCCGAATGTCACGGCGTATACAGCGGTCATGGACAAGCGCTCTCCGGATGTCCGCCATGCCGAGAAGGTGGCAGCCTATCTGAAGCCCGCGGGGCTACGCTGGGAGCGTGTCGTGCTCCCGGACCTTCGCGGCCAGGCGCTTCGCGATATGCTTATCGAGGCGATCTACCGGACAGAACTCTACGTGAAGGCTCAGGTCGAGATCGCAGTGGCCTGCTACTTTCTGGCGCAGCGTATTGCCTATGACGGTTTCAAGGTTGTGTACAGCGGCGAAGGTTCGGACGAGCTCTGGGGGAGCTACACCTGGACGAACATTCTTCGGTCGCAGCCGCGGGAGTGGCTTGCGGCTCGGAAGGCAGGGATCATTGGGCAGCACCGGAAAAACTTTCCGCGGTGTAACAAGATCTTCCTTTCGGCAGGGGTTGAATGCCGCTTGCCGTTTCTCGACCGACACCTCATCGCTGCGGGTTTGACACTGCCATACAGGATCGTTGCAAGCCGTTCCCACCGGAAGGCAGTTCTTATCGAGGCGATGCGGACGCTGGGGGCCGACCCCGCGCTCTTCCAGCGGGAACGGCTTGCCTTTCAGATTGGGCTGGGCCTGCGCGATCGCATTCGTGAGGAGATCGATGCTCCTGGGGTGTGGTATCGTAAGCAGTATACTACCCTCTTTGTTGATGGCGATTTGTCGATCCTTCCTAAGACCGTGTGGGTATGGGCTCCTGGGAGGGGCGGCGATGGCTGGCACCAAGTTCCGCGCTAGCGCGGAGTTCGCCTTCGCTCGTATGGCGTGTCGGTGGGACCCCCAATTTATCCGGCGGATGCGAGAGCACCGCGGGGAGTATGCCATTAACGTCCTGTCGGATGGGAGGAAATATAAGCGCCAGCACGCGACTGGTGTTGGCGCCAGGCTACCGGCATCCCTCCGCGGCCACATGGGGCTGATAATTCTCGATCCGGATCAGCCGAGCCCAACCGTCACGGCGATGATCTCGCCGCATATTCATTGGGTTGATAATCGCATTCTAACCGTCTCAGAGTGTCGGCGGGTTTGTGCCTTTCCCGATGACTTCATCCTCTCTGGGTCGTATTCTGAACAGTATGAGCGCCTTGGGCGCGCCGTTCCGCCGCCTGTGGCGGCGGCAATTGGCCACACTATTGCGGGATGCCTTGGATTCGGAGGAGTTGCTATGCCGATCAATACCTCGCAGCGCAATGTCTTCACTCCGTATCGAATGGCCGATGTTGCCGCTGTTCCGCTAAACGGGCTCAAGGCGATATCCACTTTCTCCGGCTGTGGTGGGTCCAGTCTTGGCTACCGAATGGCTGGCTTCAAGGTCTGCGCTGCGCTGGAGTTTGACAAGGAGGCAGCCGAGACGTACGAGGCGAACTTCCCTGGCACTCCGATCCTTCGGGAGGATGTCCGGAAGGTCACGGGGGCGGACCTGCTGAAGGCGGCGGGCCTCCAGCCGGGGACGCTCGACCTGCTGGACGGATCGCCGCCGTGTGCTTCGTTTTCTACCGCAGGAAAGCGCCAGAAAGACTGGGGCAAGGTGAAGAATTATAGCGGGCAGAAGCAACGGACGGACGATCTCTTCTGGGAGTTTGCCCGGCTGGTTAAGCAAACCGCGCCGCGGGCCTTCGTCGCCGAGAATGTTTCGGGGTTGGTCAAGGGGGTTGCGCGCGAGTACTGCAATCTCATTCTGGGCCTTCTTTCCAGCCAAGGATACCGTGTCAGCATGAAGTTGCTGGATGCGGCATGGCTCGGCGTTCCGCAGCGCCGCCAGCGTGTGTTCTTTATCGGCTTTCGTGAGGATCTTAATATCGACCCCGTTTTTCCACGACCGCTGCGGGGTCCGGAGCCGACGCTTCGCGACGCGCTTCGTGGTATTTGGACGAGCGAGGATGCGCAGGAGATGGTGAGTAGCATTCCGCCCTCTATGGTGCGCTACCTCAAGAAGATGGCGCCTGGCGAGAGTGGCGATATGTATTTCCAGGAGGTATGCAAGGATGTTGGTCGTACGGTTGATCCTGACAAGCGGAGCTGGTTCTCTCTTTCTCGGCTGCAGTGGGAGAAACCTGCTAACACCGTTCAGGCCAGCCACGGCCGTGCTTCTGCATGTCAGTGTGTCCATCCCGAGGAAAACCGCCGTCTGACGATCCCGGAACTACGCCGTGTCTGTAGCTTCCCCGACGACTTCAAGCTGACGGGACCCTTTCATGAACGCTGGGAACGGCTTGGCAGGTCTGTTCCGCCGTTTGTGATGCAGGCGATTGCCGCCGGCCTGGCAGGGAAACTTATGGTCTGTCGGTGAGTCAAGGGCTTCGGCCCCGCGGTGCGGCGGCTCATTGTACAGATTCCACCAGGTGGGATGGCACGTAACTACCACCCGAAAGGGTGGTGGCACAATCTTCTGAGGGCGCATTACGATAGGCCGTCGTTTACTATCATGGCTGACATGGGCAGAGCGGGTACTGCTGGTGTTCTGCATCCAGTCCATCATCGCCGCCTGACGATACCAGAATGTCGCTCCGTGTGTGCCTTCCCCGATGACTTTATTCTTCTTGGAAACTACGCGGAGCGCTGGGAACGGCTTGGTAGGTCTGTTCCACCCCCCGTCGCGGCGGCGATCGGTCGTGCCGTTGCCGGTACGCTTTTAGGCCGTCGCTGATGAGCGGCCGGCAGCTTGCACTCCTCCCCGGTCTCCAGTCGGTTGCCGGGTCGCCGTGTAAGGGGTGTCCGCTGGATGATGGGACGCGGCAGAAAGTGCCGCCCCACGTCCCGGCGAAGACTCCGCTGCTGGGCGTTGTTGGTCTCGGGAGCGGGCTGGAGGAGCAGACGGTCGGTGCCGCTTTTGTGGGGAGGGGTGGGGAGTTCCTTCGGCGGGAGTTGAATGCCGTTGGGTTCTCGGCCGGCACCATAAAGGCGCCTCGTGCGGAGGCGATTAATGTCGTTCTGGCTAACCTAACGCGCTGCCGCCCCGACGATAACAATTTTGAAGGTGTGCCCTGGAAGCGTGCGGCCCGACACTGCTGGGAATATCTCGTCAGTGACCTTGCGGGGAAGTATCCATTGCTGCTATTTGGGACGGAGCCGACCCAGGCGTTTCTCCGAAACCCAGCACTGCGGGTTTCCAGCGCGCGTGGCTTATGGTATCACACCCCGGAGGGTCGGCTCGTCATGCCAACCTGGCATCCGGCCTATGTTCTCCGCGAGGTGCGTCAGCATGGTGAGGGGTCTGTTGTCCTCCAGCAGTTCCGCTCCGATCTCAAGCGGATGGCCGATCGGGTCCTTCGTAACCAACCCCTCACTCCGCCGCCGGTTGCGGTGACGATCTACCGTCACCCGGGTGCGGCGGCGAAGGTGCTCCTGGCATTGGCGAAGCACCCCGGGCCGCTCGCATTTGATATCGAAAGCTATGATATCGGTCAGGCTCCGTCGCGGCGGGAGGTAGCGACCGATCCCTGCCATCCAGACTTTCGTGTCCGAGGGGTTTCTATTGCGACAGCGTCCGATGCGGGGATGTGGATTGAACTCGTGCCGTGGGAGCAGCGAAAGCCGGAGGCGGCTGCGCTACTCGCCCCCGTTTTCTCCGAGCCAGCATCGCCGTCGAAGTATGCTTTCTACGGTCATTTCGATGAGGAGGGGCTGGTCTACCAAGGGTGGGTGCCCGCAGTCGTGAACCGGATTGGTGATGGTCTGCTTGCTATGATCGCGCTAGGTGACGGTGTCAGCGCTGGCAATACGCTGGCGCATGGTATCCAGAACATTCTCGGCGAGGCGAGTCACTGGGAGACCTTCGACAAGGCGCTGATGGCGCAGGCGCCTATTGAGAAGGTTGCAGAGGGATCTGTCCGAGACGCCTGTGCGACGCTACGGCTTTGTCTGGTGCTGGAGCGGCGGCTCGCGCGGGGGGAGTACCTTCGTGCTAGTCGGTGACTACTACCGTGACGTCCTCGTCCCCGCCAATGTCGCGGTCTCCGCGATCCGTCGGGCCGGGCTCCCTTTCAGCCGGAGTCGTCTGGAAGCGGCGCGGACTGCTTTTGAGAAGCAGCTAGCCACACTCGAACGGGAGTTGGAGGGGTTTGCCCTGTCACGTGGGATCACATTAAAGCATAGCGCGGCGCATAGCTGTAACCGTGCTGCGCTGTTGGAGCTGCTGTTCTCTGCGGGTGGGTTAGGCCTTGAACCGCGTGGGCTGACGAAGACCGGTGCCGTGTCGGCCGATGATGATGCACTGGCACACTATGCCTCCGTGGCAATGCCACGTGATGGAGATAATGAGTGGGTCTGGCGGGTTCTGAAGATTCGTTCGCTGGCAAAGGGGCGATCGACATACATCGAGGCGTTTCTCCGGACGCTACGTGCTGATGGTTGCTGCCATCCAAAGTTCAACTGGGCGGTTGTTCGTACGCCCAGGCTCTCAGCGGAGAATCCGCCTGTACACCAAATCCCCGAGCGGGCCGATCCGGAAGTGGCGGATACCATTAAGTCCTGTATCATCCCACGCGATCATCCGGCACCTCATGCGGAAGAGTGGGACCCGCGCCGTCATGGGTCATGCTTTCGGTGGGATATCGTTGGGGCGGAGGCCGCCGTTCGTGCTGCGATGCTCGTCCACCGGTTTACGTCTCGTAGTAGCCTTGCATTATGGGAATACATCAGAGCTGGTGAGGATGTGCACGGCCGTACAGCATCCCTCCTCTACAAAGTCCCCGAGGGAACCTATGGGAAGGGTACGCGGGAACGTGATGCTGTTGGTAAGCAGACCTTCTTTGCCAAGCTGTTCGGGGGAGGGTGGGTTGCTATCCAAAACACGCTCTGGAAGCGGGCGCGTGTGCTTGTCTCCCGTGCGGAGGCGGAGGAGTTTAGCGCGGCCTTCGACGCTGGGACGCCGGAGCTAGCCGAGCTGTACGAGTACGATAAGGACTTCCTCGGACGGCTCGGTTACTGCGAGGACGGGTATGGCCGCCGTCGGGCGATCTCGCTACCGGAGGGAGTGCGCTATCTTGGTATGCGGGGCGGTAAGGCAACGTGGCAAACTCCTCGCTGGGCGCTTCGTGATAAGCCTATGAACCAACTTCTGGATCACGCGTTCCATGTTGCGGCGAATACGCCGACGCAGGGCATGAATGCAACGGACAACCTGTGGATGATCGCGTTGTGCTATCACGGGGAGTACGTCAAGCTCCGCGTTCCTCCGATGTGGGAACACCGCGGGGTGCCGTTTCCCGAGGCAGCTGCTTGGCAGTTACATGATGGCGATGGACCCGGTGGGCGTCCGTTTCGTGCATGGCACATGAATACGGTACATGATAGCGGTTGGGGCGACTGCGGGCCTGGGTGGCTAGAGCCGACGGCAAAGCTGCTGTTTCGTCGGTGCTATGCGCTGCCGTTCGACTGGCGTTTAGAGGCGGATGTCCCATACCGCGTAGAGCTCAAGGTCGGTTCCGATATGGGGCACCTTCAACCCTACAATGCTGCTGCGAAGGCGTTTGGGATGGAACCACTGCCAGACTGGTAGGGGTATAGTAACGTAGGGGAAAGCTGATGCCAGAGCTAACTAAACCCACACGCTTCACCGTAACGCTGCGCGGGCAGACCTATACGTGTGACCTGGCAGTTGAGGCGACCGCCGACATTGATGAGCTAGGCGGGCTGAACACTGCGCTGGCCGATACGCCCGGCAAGGTCGCTTGGTACGGTGTCCTCCGGGCTCAGGCAGAGGAGGAGGCTAATGCCGCCAAGGCAAGGGCGGACCTGGTATATGCGCAAGTCTTCCAGCAGGTGGAAGGTACCGTAGAGGCCAAGAAGACGCTGGTGACTATGAGCAAGGAGTACCAGGCGGCATTGGGACTCCAGCGGCAGTCGCAGTATATCCTGGCGTTGCTGGACGTCGCCCGCGATGTGCTGCGCAATCGGCGCGATGCGCTGCTGGAGATCGCCCGCAATTTGCGGGCGGAGATGGATAATGAACTGACGGTGGCTCGGCGTACTGCTCAGCAGGTACTACGAACTCCGCCGGGAAGGGGGTAAGCGATGGGCGGCATGAGCGATGAGGCGATTCGACGGATGTCAGAGCGGGCAGCAAAGATCCGCGACGGCGCCGGCTTTCAGGTGCTCCAGCTTTCCGGGAAGAAAGCAGATGTGGAGCCCGGCGGTTCAATCTTGCTGCGACTGCTCCCGCGGTGGGACTACATCAAGTCATTCAAGCGCACTGCCGACAACAAGTATGTGGAAGATCCTTCCTATGAAGGTGGGGAGATCTTCTTCGAGGCGAGGGAGCACTGGTTTGACGACCACGGCGGGAAGCGGCAGCGTGAGTGGTGCCCCGCCTTCCATAGGGAGGGTGGGTGCCCGCAGTGTGAGGCCGCCGACGCCGCGGATCGTTCGGGGACGCAGGAAGACAAGAAACGCGCAAATGACCTCCGAGCCAAGGAGGTGTTCCTGTTCAACTGCGTGGTCCGAACTGATATGTACGACGAGGCGGGCCGTCCCAAGATTCGTGTGCTGCCGGCCAACCGCAGCATCTTCAAGGCTATTTCGCGCCTGGTACGCTCCGAGGCGGAGGCCGACGGGTTTTCGCGGGGTGACATCAGCAAGCCGGCTGACGGCTATGACATCAAACTTCTGCGCCCGCCGGCTGGTTCGTCCGAGCGCTGGGCGGTTGACTGCGCTCCGAAGAGCTCGCCGCTGGTTCCGGTCGCGGACAAGGACAAGTGGAAGGGGTGGCCGTCTCTTCTGGTGGATCTGCCAGGCCTGACCGCCGAAGGCAACGTCAAGGGGTACGCTGAGCTGTACAAGGCGATGTATGGTCTGGACCCGGAAGTCGCCCCAGAGGGCCAGCCGTCCGATACGGGTGGCGAGCCTGACTGGGATGGGGGGGCAGCGGAGGCGCCCGCTCCATTCGGCGAGGAAGACATTTCAGGCAGCGAAATTGGCATGCCGGCCGAAGTGCCCGTTACCCCTCCGGCGCCGCCTAAGCGCACACCGCCTCCGCCGCCACCTCGCACTGCCCGCCGCCGCTGATGGATCGCCGGCTACTTGTCCAGCGCCTCGCGCAGCGGTCGCGGAAGCGGTCGCCCGAGTCGTTGACGGAGACGGCGGACCAGGACCTGGAGCCGGTGGGTTACTGGGCGTCGCTCGGCTCTGCCGTACTTGACCGAGCCATCGCTGGGCGGTTGCCGGGCGGCGTCCCGGTCGGTCCGAAGCGGGGTCGCACAGTACATATTTATGGCGATCCGAGCCTGGGCAAGTCTTTGCTGGTGGATGTCGCAGCAAAGAGCACACTGGACCAGGGTGGCATCGTGCTAGTCTCCGAGACGGAAGGGAGCCGTGACCCGCACTTCGCCAGGGCGATCGGGCTCGATCTAGCACTGGTGACAATCCAACGCCCGCGCCATATCAAGGAGCTGTTCGATGCGGGCCTGGAGTGGATCGCAGATTCTCGGAAGTCAGGCTTTACCGGGCCGATCTTGTGGTGTTGGGATTCTCTCGAACTCACGCAGGCGTCGGAGACCTCTGGCAAGCGGCGCCAGGATGTCAGCATTGCCTATGGGGCGAAGCGGCCGCAGGAGATCGCGGACGGCTGCCGAGAGGTGGCGCGGGTGATCGGTCGGGAGCCGACGTCTTTTCTCATCATCAACCAAGTACGGGAGAACCCGGCGGTGATGTTCGGTCCTAAGCATGTCAAGCCGGGAGGCCGCGCGGTGCCGTTCTTTGCCTCGGTGGAGGTTTACCTGCGCAAGTCCAAGCTGGGGGTATTCCGCGGCGTCGGCGGCCGCCCGGTTGGGTTGTGGGTTCATTTCAAGGTGGAGAAAAATAAGGTGGCACCTCCCCTGGTGGAGGGTGACTTTCTCATCCAGTATAGCCGCGGCGTCAACCGGTGGGCCGGGCTCCTAGAGGCACTGGAGGCGGACGGGAGAATCACGGTGTCACGCACAACAGAGGGCGAGCTGGGCGGGCAGGAGTTTACATGTACCAAGACGGGGGAGGTTATGCCATTGACTAGCTTTGCCAAGTGGGCAAATGCGAATGGTGGGCAGCTGTAACCGATGGCGTAACCGATGGCATATACGAATGGGATGACGATGCGGCGCCTCCGCGCGTTGGCTGACCTGATGATGGCAGACCCAGCCGCGGCGGGACGGCAGTTTATCGCGGAGGCGTCGGAACGGTCCTGCGAGCTGATGCTGGAGTGCGCCGAGCGGTTTACGTTGGAGACCTGCCGGGACTTTGAACAGCATGGCGTTCCGGTGCTGATCGAAGGGAAGTTCGGGCGCTTCTGGTTGGCGCCTGCGGGCTGGCGACGCGCGCTGCTGCCGCCGGCCCCGCGCTTTGCGCCGGATGAGTTTCGGGAGTTCGGGCTCGCTGTACGAGATACGCTGCTGGATACGGACGGGGGGACGAAGTGATGGCACCGCAAAAGGTTAATAACCTATTCGTGGACTACGTGCCGACGGAGTGCGCCGACTGCGCGATCGGCCTTGTCGGGGTGCCGGAGGTGAATATGCAAGGCGGCTGGGCCGGGACGATCTCGGTCCGTAGCCTGTCGGGACACACCAGGGATTGGGATCTCTCCTGGCGTGGCCGGTTGCGGAACGCCTGGATGGCGCTGCGGGGGAAGTGGGACGGGCATTTCGAGATCGACTCCCCGCAGACCTTGGAGCGGCTGAAGGTGGCGCTCGATGGTGTGGCTGTCCAAGCGTGGCCAAAAGACAGTATATGGCGGTCGCCG
>ERZ1292642.17-Hain-H14-01um-R1-17-length-81699-cov-7_pt1 | contig 81699 bp, 112 predicted proteins | sample MGYA00564403_ERZ1292642 | MGnify/ENA primary metagenome ERZ1292642 (study PRJEB36523, sample SAMEA6512643) | groundwater metagenome | collected 2019-01-09 | study: AquaDiva: Metagenomics assemblies of 32 groundwater samples
TATTGTCCAGTAATCTTTGTGGGAAACCACGAGCTGGTTTGTAATTAAATCGCATTGTTATTCCTATATTTAAAAATTTACTTGAATAAATCTAGCAGAATGCGTTAATCTACTTAACAAATTTCTATGTAATATACATAATTCTGTTGTAAAAACTCTAACCCCGCATTTATGACAGCTAGAATAATAACCGCACTTACTGCACCATGTTTCCCTTGCGATATGATCTTGATCTCCATTGCAAAGAATAATCTTATCTGAATGTTTGCATTCTGATGTCATTATTCTAAATCCTTTAACATTCTTAAAAGTTGCTTAGAACAATATGTCATCAACCAAAAATCAGTGATATAAAGCAATCCATTACCATTCACCTTAATTTCTTCGTCTTCCATATCATTTTCTTTCATTTCTTCTCGAACAATTTCTCTATTTTCCGGACTATCCTTAATATAGAGATCGTTGCAACTAAGATCTATATAACTATCTGAAGTTTCTTTAAGTAATTCTGATGCTAGAATTAAAATTGCTTGATCTCTCTTATTCATGATATTCCCCTAAGAAATTCCAATTTGTAATAGACTTGACTTAATCCTGTCGCAAAATACTTTCCAATTGAACATCTTATGTGACTTATCAAGTATAACATCTTTATCGAATAAATTCAATTGATTTTCTTTTGACATTATAAATTTCATTTTATCTGCTAAATCGCTTGACGAAATAGTCAATTCTGGAAAACTTAATTTATCCTCCCTTATTTTACTAGAAATTGGTTTAATGCAAATTCCATTGACAGCTGAAATAAATTCATTCATTGGTGGGCCATCAGTTGTAATGACTGGACGCCCCTGCCAAAGCGCTTCTGGGATCGTTAGTCCAAGGCCCTCAACGCGGCTAGGTTGAACGACAACTCTGCCAAGATGATAAAGACCAGGGGGAGCTATTGTCTCAGTCCGCCAGTGTAATCCTGGAATTTTATAATTCTCAATAGGCAAACCAGTCCGTTCATACGGTACTTGGCTATGAATAAGTAGAGAATAATTCTCCCCGGAATTATAAAGTTTTGAGTAAGCCTCGAGTAAAATATCTGTGCCCTTTCTATAATTAATTCCAATCTGACCAGCATTGTGGAAGAAATCATATCTTGGATATTCATCTCCATTATATGGAAGATTTAATCCCCAACCAATATAAAATGCTCTAGTTTTCATATTTGGCATTTTAAGGAGCATATTGTATGTACGATGCGTAGCGCTCCAAGCTAGATCATACAGGTGCATTCTTCCAGACCAATTTGGGAATAAACAATCTACGTAACCGATTGTTCTAATACCAGAACTCTTAAATATAGATACAAGGCTCCAATCCATTTCTTCATTAAATATCACAGCATCTAGACTTCTCTTCTGAGCCCAATTACGCAGTATCATTGGACTAATCTCGTACGTAGGGTTATATGTTATGTTAGGAAATAGAAATTCTCCAGTTTTTTCAAGAAAACTTTCTCCATGACAATGTCCAAGACGAGCAAAAACAAATACCTCATGGTTTAAGTCTAATAATGCCTTTCTAATTGTCAAACTTACTACTGACTGGCCCCTATTAAAAAGAATTGTTACTATTCCAATACGCAACGCATTTACTCCATATCTGACATTTCTGCTACATTAACATTAAATTGAGGTAGTAAACGCCAAAATTCTTCTTCAGCTATATCAAATTCTTCTATTGGCATTAACTGAGAAAATACTTCGTATAAAACTACTTCAATCTCTTCGCGAGTTCTATTAGATTCTAACATCATATTAACGCCACCGTTTTGGATGTCAACTATCTCCAGCGTTTATTGTGGTAAAAAAAATCTTGACCACCAAAACTTGTCAACCGATCTATATCTCCTATTAATCCTCCAGCCTTTACTTGATCTTTTTCATCAATTCGAAAGTATGTGAAATAATCCTTTCTATATTGTCTGGATAATTGCAAATAATTTGGATTCTTTTGTTGCGCATTTACGCTATCAGCTTGAATTAAACTATCGCTAGTTTGTGAATAAAACGCAGCTAGTTGAGAACAAGCTATCGATGCTGCAAGATTTGCTAGAGCATACTGATGATTATCTGGTATTGTATTTATACTAGCTGTAGCCCCAAGTTTATGTGGAATGGAATAAAATACTCTAAATCTTTCGTTTGTCGTAGGGACTGAATTTGTAAATTGTATTTGATATTTCGTACTTCCTGTTGGTGATTGGTTTAAAAAGAATTCATCTTCTTCTAAATATGTTGGAGGCTTATCATTTGCAGGAAACTCAATTTTAAGGATAACTGAAACATCATCTATCCAGCTAGTTGGAGTAGCTCGTTGATTTCCTGAAACTCCGGTTAAAGATGATACTTTAATATTTGGAACATATGTAGAATGAAGTTGCACAGCTGATTGAATAGCTTGATTACGGGTAGCAGTAGTAAGTTTACCCGCTGCATCCTGTAACAAGCCACTCATAATTAATCTTATATCTGTAGCAACTATGGAAGGCATATTTTATATTTCCAATGCACTAAATTCTCCCCAAAGATATTGATTACGAATAATATCTTTTTCTTCTCCATGCCATTCTAATTCTGGACCAGGCCATGTATGACCTAAATGAACTAGCGGGCATTTACACTCCGGTCCGCATATTGGATCAATTTGTTCCCCATGAAATTGATGAGCACTTAAAATATCCAACGCGTTAATACTTTGAACTCCAATTGCTTTTAATCTTACCAGTAAATCGCTGTCATCAGGCCATATTTCATTCCAATCTTCATCCCAACCGTGTATTTGATCAATCCATTTCTTATGTATAGATGCACAATACGGAACTTCCCAATACTGCGAATGATGATACTCCGATATAAATAGTTCTTCTAATGCTTGAAAATTCTCTCGCCAATTTACTGAGTTTAATAATGATTGAGCTAAAACAGAGTGAACTCTATAAGCTCGACCAAAAACAAATAAATTACCAAATTCTGATTCTTGCTGATATTTATAATGTAATTCAAGAGCATTCTTTGCCATTATCATATGTGCACCTAATAAAACTAATATAGGCGCTTTGGCTTTACGTACAAGAAAATTCCATGCCAGGCAGGCAGTTGTTCGTTCTGGCCGATCTAAGTACCAGGCTCTTATAGGAAAATCAAAGGTACGTTTGGCTTCTTGAATTACTCCAAATGTCTGATCTTTACTGCCATCATCACAAATTAATATTTCAAATTTATCATGAGGAAAAGTTTGATTACCAATACTAATTAAACAATTTATCAGATGTTCCGCGCGGTCAAACGTAGGAATAAGTACGCTAAGTTTCATTTTTAATCCTCAAATGTAAAACAACTGAGAGAATTAATATCTTCAATGGAATTAGCTTCTAATTTAGCTTTTTCTCTATGTGCTTTCGTCCAACATGAATAGTGTATACCATTAGAGACTTTTACTGCATAATAAAACCCGTGATTAATATGTGATATTTCACCAGTTTCCCAGTAAATACTTTTATTCTTCTTTTCAAATTTCCCATAATCTGTACTAAAATAAGATCCATCTTCCAGAAAACTCATATTTTTTAATAGACTGCCAATCACAGGCTTATCATTAATCGTTGGAATTGGTACCATGAGTTCCATATCTGACATCGATTGCATGTTCATATGAATTAGAAACCTCCATATACTTCTTTCATCCATCTTAATGTTTGTTTAATTCCCAATTCAATTGATGTAGTAGGTCTATGCCCTAATTCTTTTTTTGCTAATGAGCAATCTACTCTTTTATGAAGTACAGCTAATGGCTCAGTCTCTATAAGAGTTAAAAGCTTAGATGAAGCATTTGTATATTTTAATACTAACTCTGCTAGCGAATCCATGTAATAAGTTTTATTTCCTCCAATATTATATATTGAACCAGATTTAAAATTACCAGGAATATTTACTAATGTTTTAATCAGATCATCAATATAAAGCCAAACTCTTGAATGGGACATATATGCAGTAAATTGCCGATTTTTTAATGCGCAATAACAGAAGATTGCCATAGCAGAACGGTAAGGTGAATAATATTCACCAGGACCATAAATATTAAATAAACGAACTGTAACAATTTGTCGCTCCATGTTAATAGCATTGCGAATTTGTTGCTCATTTACAGATTTGCTAATAGCGTAATCGTTAAGAAGATGCAATGAATGTTTAAGTGGAACAGATTCTTTCATTATACCACGATAGTCGCCATAAATTTCAGAAGAAGAAAAATGAATTAATTTAAAATTATAAAGCTGTTGCAACTCTAAAATATTACGCATGCCAATTACATTAGTTTTCCATAATTGCTCATAATTCATATTTCCATTGGAACGTCCAAACTCACCCGCCAGGTTGAAGACCATATCAATTTGTGGCAGATGAGCCCTAAATAAGGAATGAAGTTGTCTGTATTCTGCTATATCACATCTATTGTAATTTATATCCCTTGAGTGAATAAGATCGCATCCAAATACATTATTATCTTGGGATGTGAGTTTCTTTACTAAATGGGTTCCAATAAATCCATCTGCCCCTGTAACAAGAATATTCGACATTAATATCTCCAAAGATTATTTATGTTTAGATTTTCTTATAGCTTTAACCATTTCAATAACTGTCGTTTGCGGATGTTGTATTGCATATGCTATTGGAATAAATCTGCCTGTAATTGCATCCCTAGCTCTTGGAAAAAATTCTTTTAATTTCATATATCTCCAATTTATACTTCTACTTCAAATATGCATTCATTTGGTATTATAGCGCCTTCTACAATACTTATCCATACTCCATTATTTGATAAATATCTTTTTTGCGAAAATCTCGTATCATTCTGAGATACTTCTTCAATAACCATATAATCCGAAAAAGGATCATCTAGACTACTAAATGGGTTTATACCGGTTCCAAATGTTCTAATTTTAATTGTAGACATGTAACAATCACCTATTGTATATGTTTCTTATTATACTGCGGATTAAACTAACTTGCAACTAATTCTAAAAGAATAGGTTGAAATATTGGAGCTTTATTTGTATGTTTCGTAAAATTACATTTTTGACAAGAAGGTACAATATTATTTTTTGTATGCGATCCACCATGTATTAATGGTATGACATGATCCATTTGAAGCCTATTTAATATCCTCCCACAATAAACACACCTATTACCATATAAACTCTTAATATTATTCCATATATCCTGAGTAATTTTCTCTGTCTGAGTACCAAGCTTTTGAGCTCTTCTCTTATTTCCGGTTAATTTAGGAATTTCTGGATGTTTCTGTATATACTCCTTTTGATATTGCAAGATTTCTTCTCGATGCAATCGATAATAATCTCTACGTACCTTACGAGCTTGATCTAGGTTTTGTTTATACCATTCATTTGCATTATTCTTATAACGTTCCTTATGTCTCTCATAGTCTAATTTCCTTGATGCCAGTCTCTTTTCTGGATTTTCCTCTCTGTATTTTTTGCCATTAGCTAGTATTACTTCTTTATTCTCCTCATAATAAGATTTAATCTTATCTGGATTTTTTTCACGATATATTTTATTTTTTGCATTTAACTCTTTTCGATGAGAATCATAATAGCGTTTTTTGATTGCCTTGGATTTCTCGGGATTTTTCTGCGCCCAACTTAAATTTTTTTCTTTCTTGATATTCATATTAATCTTTCTCTTATTTAATATTCGATAGTGCTAGTGGACAATCAATCGCATCTTGTTTTTTACAATAATAGTTTTCCGTCCATAAAACTAGATCTTCATAAATTTGAGCGGTTTGATCTGTATGCCATGGTAATCGGTTCATTGATCCTCTTGCACCTTTACCCATATGATATAATTCAGAGTAATTTGGTTTCCATCCTTGTTTAATAGCATCTTGGTAGATTGGAGTTCCTGGAAGAGGAATGAGCCAGGACCATTGAACAGAGTCCGGCTTAGCTTCTTCAATCCATCTTTTTGATTCTTCAAAACTATGTTCATCATCTTCTGCAAAGCCTGCTATCATATATGCCTTAACATTAATACCAGTTTCATGGCAGGCAATTACTGACTTTGTATTTAATTCTATGTTATTTTTTGAAATGGATTCGAGAACTTTTTCGCTACCTGACTCGTAACCAAAACTTATAACGTCTACTCCAGCTTTCTTCATAGCTGGGAGTAAGTCAAAATGTAGCGTATTAGCTCGACAGTTCACTCTGAAGTGATAATCGCTATCATAAAATCTGTTGCAGAATTCTTCAGTCCAATTATGCTTCACACCCCATATATCATCTGTTGCGACATAACGTTTAATGCCATAATTATCTCTAATCTGTTGAATCTCACTAGCAATATTTGGAATAGATCTTACACGAAGTAATCTAGCTGCATCTCCTAATGTACGAACACAATAAGAACACTTGAAACTACAGCCACGCGACATATGAATCGTACATGTTAACCCTTCCCCTACTGTTAAATTTGCACAATAACTTTTTAAATCAATTAAATCCCTCGCTGGCAGTGGAATAAGATCTAAATGTCTTGGTGCAATACAATTAAATATAGTTCCCTTTTTTATCTTATCGATATTCTGTATTAACTCTACAATATGCAAATCGGCTTCACCAGTTACTACAAGATCCCAGCAATCTTTACTTGCTTCTTCTGGTAATGCAGAAACATGCGATCCTCCGATAATAACTTTTGCATGTGGATCTACAAAATTGACGAATGTCTTAAAATTTAAAGCTGAATCATATTGTGCACTTGTAGCTGTTATTGCATATACATCTGATTTTTCAAAATATTTAAGAAATTCACTTGTACATTCTGGAATAAATTCTTTTGGTGATTGACCAAAATAATCTGCATTAAATCTAACACCAGTTAGATCGATAACTTTAACATTAAATCCAGCATTTCTGCATATTGAAGCTAGATATAGCTCCCCTAAGGCCGGGGCTCCTTTATCACTGATAAGAAACGGTGAGGCTGGGTTAACAAATGAAATATCCATATCTATCCTTTCTCAGTTTCATTTTTTTACATTGTAAGATATTATACTTTATATTGCAGAAATGTCAAGGATTTTACTGCAGTTTCTAACTTTTGGCAGGTTTATTTGCTATGACGTCTGTAACATCCTGATGTCTATAAATATATAGTGGAGTTCCATCAGGTAATAATTGGTTCACAACTTTTTTAACCCATAACATAACATGTTTAATGCGAAGAATAGATCCATCTTCTAGTAAATATTCGCAAAAATGTTCGCTACTTGATACTATAGGAATATTTTCAACTTGTACTTCTACACCATTATTCATCATGGTTTCAATTCTAGAGTCCATTTTTAACTAATTCCTTAGCTTTTGAGATTTTCGTCAGGAATAACAACTTTCGATTTTTCATCTTCGAGTAATTTAGCAATTCTATCTATTTCATCATCAAAAACGATAATCCATCTGGCCAAAACAGTTGACCATGAATCTTTTACTTCATCAGATCTCCATGTTTTGACTAGCCAGCCAGCTTGATTTAATGATACGGATATTCTAAATGGTTTCTCATCAAATTTATCCTGAAGCTTACCCCACCAGGATAATGGAAAACATTCTGTTCCTTCTGTACGTGGCATCTTCTCTTTGTAACGAGCTTGCATGGTTAAACGTAAAATATATATTGACGCACGAGATTGAAAATGCTTTTCCTCATCTGACAGATATTTTACCTGAATATTATGAGCAATTACAGATCCCTTTGTACCTTTTCTATCTTCAACCGGTAAATTATCTAAGCTTGAATCAATTAAACTATTAAGTTCTGATAACTCATCTTGATCTAGAAGACCAATCTTATCTGCATCTTTCATAGTATAGCATAAATTGAGTTCAAAATCCATGAGAATCCTCCTATGTCGTCTGCTCATGATACATTTAGAATAGACTTAATTTGATCTCTTTCAGACTGAGTTAAATTATCCCATTTTTGTTGTATTGCATCAAAAGATGGCTTTTTATGTTCTTGATATATAAATGAATCTAGTAAACCATTCCACCAATCTTGTGCATAAGCTTTTACAGTCAATGGAAGTTTTGGGGGAATTTCATTAGCTCTGTTAAAATTAATTCTTTTTATAATACTATTTAATGCATTATCTTGTATTGCAGTTGAGGTTAATGTAATATTAGCCATCATACTTCCTTTACGTTAATAGCCCAAGCGCTTGTAGCTTTGTTTCAAGCTCGCTAACCCTGACCTGTAGATTTAAAATTACAGAGAGAACTGTATTTCCTTCATCTTTGGTAACGAATCCAAACGGCGTAGTTGAGGTTAGATCTTGAATTGCATAGTCTGGTGTAACAGGAGCGGTATGAGTCAAAGATGTTAGCTGAGCTGTAAGAGCAGTTGGTCTGACTACAGCTGTTACAGCGTAAAACCCAATCTTATTCCCCAATACTTGGATAGCCGTTGTTTGGGTTCTGTCGGCTGTTCCAGACGCTCCAGCAACACATCCCTGAATGGTAACGCCGCTCTCTGCACTACCAGTCGAGAGACCGCCCTGTAGAATTAAGGCCCCACCGGCCTTGTCTGTCGCTGCGCTAGTTGCTCCGCCAGCGGTTAGCGTGAGTATATTTCCGGCGGTATTTGCTGTTGTGTGACGCTCCATCCAGATGATGCGCGCTGCATTGCCACCAAGCGAGACAAGATTAGTTGGTGAATTAGTCCCCACGCCGAAGTTGCCAGTAGTTACATTTACCTCCCCACCACTCTTTAATGTTACGATGTCAGTGTTATTTGTGCGAAATGTCCATTCTCGCGCATCTATTGTCCCAATATAGTTATGTGTTACCGCCAGCGCATTTGTAGTACTTCCTGCAGTCTGACCGATAAATATTGTTCCTGTACTTGCATCAAAAAGTAAGTTACCGGTTCTAATGTCCACTTTTCCTAAAGGTGCCGTCGTCCCAATGCCTACGTCGCCTATGAATACCGCTGAATAATTATTTGTCGCTCCCGTAGGAGCATTAACAGTCAGCGCTGTTGCGGTCGTTGCTGTCGACACGTTTGTAACTTGAATAATCAGCCCATGCAATGCGGTTGCAGCAACGTTGGTACTCTTGATTGGAAGCGAGAGAGAAAGCGTCGCGGCTTCTGTGACCGTCTGGCCGGCGTTGGTACCGGTTAGCGTTATGGCGCCCATCTGTGCGGCATAGAATGTTGCGTAGGTCGTGGGGTTGGCGCCAGAAAATGTAATAGTATGAGCGGCCTGCGTTATACCAGAAACGCCAGCAGCAGCGAAGGTCGCTGTAGGCGTAAGTAAAACCTGTCTGCCAATTATTCCAATAACTGTAGCATTATCTGTAATTGCACTATCTGCTAAAACTTGAGCTGAACTAAATTTGGGAATGGTATTCGCTGTTCCAGTTCCGCCAATAGCTGCAGAACCAGAAGTAAGATTAACAAAAGCTCCACCATTCTCTGAAATTTTGAACTTATTTGTCGCGGAATCGAAGTAAATACGGCCGGTATTCGTAGGACTCAGTGAAGGCGCAGTCTTGGCAAAAACTGTGAACTGCTCGATTTTGCCAGAAGGGCCGAAGATTTCCTCTAAGGTTTTTTCAGCTAAACTGCTATGGAAGTTGCCTGCCATATCAGATTCCTAAGCAATTTGTTGGTATCTATCAAGAAATAAATTCTTATATGCTCGCTCAATCCATGATTTAAATTCGGAGATAGTCTTTTCGCGTTTTGCCATATTACAACTAATACAACACGAAATAGAGTTTTCTGGGGTGTATCCTAGTTTATTGTTTATTCTGTCAATACCGTTATATTTGAAAGTATGATCTTCTTCATTGCAATGTAAATTACGCTCTTTTATATTCTTATATGGTAAAATTCCACAATAAAAACATGACATGTTAAGTAATTTCGTAAATTCCTCAATGCTTAATTTAAAATCAAGAAGTCTTTTCCCGGCTGTATATTTATATATATATAAAATTCGTTCAATGTCTCTTAACTCTGTTCTTTCTTTTCTAATCTCTTTTCTTAGGCAACCACAGCTCTTTGTCATCCCACGAACTAGACAACTACTTCTAATATTTTTTTCATTCCCACATTCACATTTGCATATCCATACTGCTGTACTACTACTTGATCGTATATTATATAAACCTTTAACTGTTAATCGTCCAAATTTCTTATTTGTTAAATCTTTAATTCTTCTTCCTCTATATGATTCTTTAGATAAATCACGCATTTTAATTTTTTCATATTGCATATTTATCTCATTATTTTGAATTAGAACTGCTCCCGGCGGAACAACTTTAGATCTACTGTCACACCAGTTGCTTGGTTAGTTGCTACACCAAATAGGCGAAAAGCCACGCAAGGGGTCAAGACATTAGGTAGGGCGACGACGTTCCACCGCTTAGCGCTGCTCGCAAAATCAGTGCGGGAGGCGCTTACGATGGCGACATTAGCTGTGAATGATCCATTTATCGCGGTACCCGTAAAGGAAATCGCATATTGGACTTTAATGTTAGGTGTACCGCCTGTTTTACTAACACGAAAGGCTAAGGATTCTTGACGATCTAAAAAGAATCCCTTAATGCCAGAAACAATAGATATGCTAGTAGCATTAATGGACTGCGCAGTTAATAATGACTGTTGTAAAATATGAAATGCCATAGATTCACCATGCATTTATATCATAAAATGACCTAAAATCAGCGATAAGTATAATGAATAGTTGGCTGTCCACCAGAGCCAGCTGGTCCTGTACCAACTTTGTCAATTCTCAGGCTTAATCCATTGCGTGCTGGGAATGTAGCAGAGAGAGATCCCTTAAAAAGAGTTGATCTTCCAGAAGCAATACCAAATGTTACAACACTTTTCTTAATTGTCGTTGCTAGAGATGCAGAAGGTACTGAAATAAGACGTACCTGCCAGGCTGCACCACCGCCAGCGTTACGAGGGGCTGTTCCGAAACCAATACCAATTCCTCTGACGGTAATGGCTCTATCAAATACAAGCATACCCCAAGGCTTATAAGTAGCAGAAGCTGCAGCATGAAGGGTTCCTGCATCAGTAGCCCCCCAACTTGCACTTGATTTTCGTCCCATTGCCATAGAGAACATTGGTCCGACTGAGCTAGTAGCTAGAGCTCCAGCCGTTACTGAAAGCAACCCCATATGACGAACTTTAATTGCACCTGTGGCAATTTGTATTCCAGTCATATGGGCAGCAGGATATATCTGCCCAGTAACGTTAAATACTCCGCCTACTGATAGACCACTTGCAACTCGAAGCGGTCCAGAAAAACGGGTAACAGCCATGAATATTACTCCCTTCTTAAGGACCGCTTATGCACGGAATCCAGGCGTAAGGTATACTGCAAACTTTACTCCAACTGCAGTACCTAGCGCCTTTGTATAGGTAGAAACTGCGAATCCAACCATTGCTCCAGCAGGAAGTGTAATTGTTGCTGAAGGTAGAAACATTCTACGTGAATAAGCTGTCGCAGCTAGCGTACAAACCATCAGACCTTTCTTCGTCCATGTTAAAGGTCTGGTTGCGGATGGTACATAAGAAACTCTAATACTTGCTTGACGCGCAGTTCCGACTAAAGCCGTTGTACCTACCATGACATCAAGACGTGTCAAGCTACAATCTTCCGGAGCCATAATGCGCCATTCACGTACAATCCCGCTAGATGGCGTAGCTGGCGGAGTTGTACGTGATTCCGTCATAATAGGATCACGTTCGCCTATAATATTACGAAAGAAACTGTCACCCATGTTTCAATCCCCCCCTGACACTGTGGTCAGGCGCTATTGACTCATCTATTTATTAAGTTACTTGATTTCCATCAAAACCACGCGTCTCGAGTATTCCAATGCCCCACACGTGCCGAATTTTGTACGTAAGCTTATCGGCATTAAACATACTTGATCCGGCAATGTTATCTTGATCGCTAACAAAGAGTTCTGGATCTTCATTACCATTAAAGAAACCAACTTCAAGGGTAGGAATATCAGCTGGATCAGCAACTAGAAAGAAATCATTTGTATCAGTCCAGTAGAATACCTCGATTGGTTGAATGTTATATTTTAGAAATGGATTAGCATCATGATCTGCGCTAAATGGCTCTTGTGGAGTTGTATGAAGTAATTTATGTACCGTTCGATCAAGATCTGGAGGATAAAGAATGAACTTAGGTACTAGACCAAGAACTTCGTTTGTATCCCCAAAAGCAGTTTGCTTTTTCATTCTTACAATTGAGGCATTTAGACCGTCAGCATCAAGAGCTACAGTTCCAAGATTTGCATGAGCTGCTGTAAAAAGTGCAGTACTATCGCTAGACCAGTTTAATGAACTATTCAGATCAAAAATATCAAAAACTCCACGATACAGTGTTTGTGCAGCTGCTCTACCTAATCGGCGAGGAATCCGTCGAATAGCTCCAACATCATCATTTGCCATCATTTCTAGGGTAATACTTTCGAGCCCGCCCTTCTTTGCGATCGTATAACGCGCCTCTTCATCCGTTGGGGAAGTTAGATAAGTATAAGAGTCATTCTGCGCTACTACAGGAAGGACTCCGTATCCACCAGTTCGCATACGGCGTTGCTGCCTAAAATCTTTAACGTTTCCTATCTCAGAGCAAATTTGTCTCCATGTTTGAAGACTTGGAACATTGTACTCAGCTAGCAGTCGTCGAGTAATGGAATCTCCAAGAATTAGAGACCAGCTTGTTGTAGAAAGTGCTTCAGTCATACGACCAACTTGGGTTCCATAACGGCCATGACTATCGTAGCGTTCTTGTCCAAAAGCTTCCTTCATGAAGTTTTGAACATCCCATGGCTTTTTGGTAATTAATGTATAGGCTTCTTGTAGAGATCTCATTTGACGAATAGGAGATCCATCCTTGCCTTTCAAATTTTCATTCGCCCAGAATCCGTCTAAACCAGTTGTTAGCTTGTCCCATTCGCTCTCAGTACAACGTACCTCTCGAACCTGACCTGGGAGATTTACGTCTCCAGATCGATCCCCTGCAGTAGAAATCTCTCGTAAGAATTCAATTTCTGTATCTAAGTCAGAAGATTCGAAGATTCGTCCTTGAAATTGTTTAAATAACTTTTGTTGAGCTTTAGTAGAAAGGCCACTATCAAGTACAGTTGTATTTAGATAATTAATCGATTCTGTCAGCTTTGTTTGGTTTTCTATCTTTTCATCTAATGCTTGAGCCATTGCTTCAAAACGCTTGTCTAGCCATTGAGCTGAGGATTCCTTCATTCCACCTTTCTCTTTAGCAAAAGCATTCGCTTCCTCTTCTGTTGCTTTATTCGCGGCAATCTTTCCATCAACAAATACCACCCAGCGATCTCCAGCCTTCTTTACCATTGTCCCCTTTGCCTTTTTTGTAGGCATAGGATATTCTTCTTCCTCATCTGGTTTAACATCTTCTTCATCGTCCATACCATGTTTCATTTTCTTTTTTGGCATTGGATATGGATATTCTTCATCCTTTTTAGCCTTTTTGACTGCAACTTCTTCATCTTCTGCATCCATTTGAAGTTTAGCTTCACGAATTGCAATTTCTAGCTGATCAATGTCAATTTCATCTTTAGCTAAGAAATTCTTGCGAATTTTAGCTTGAACTAATACTGGAAGCCGAGATTCCATCAAGGCTCCGCGTAATAGTTGCCGCATTTCAAACTGATTAACTTTATCTAGTAATTCTTTATCCATCTTATCTAACTCCTCCGGCTTCAGGCTGGCAACCAGCCGTAAAAAACGTCCCCCAGCTGCAGGGTACGTAACGACGTCAACTGAGGAAACGCGCGATAACGACTCGACAATTAAGGCTGGCTTGCCATTAATTTGGCCCAGCCGTTGGGCTCCATCTGAATCGATTGATAAATTATATACATTTTCTTGCTTCTGGTCAAATGCATCCTTCAGATTTCTTCTGAGCCAGTCACATCCCTCTAAAATATGAAGCGTTCCTACTAATATTGTTCCAGTAATTCTTGGATTCTTAATAAAACCAACTAAATCTTTAGCATATCCATTAGGATTAGCTTTAATATCTGCATCAGATAAATGATCTCCAATTAGTCTACCGTCATATGGTCTTGCGTACACATAAACTCTGGCACCCTCAAAAAGTCTTGTAGCATTCTGTAGCGTCGTTAAAGGATAATATCTTGGTATAAATGATCCATTGGCATAAACTCCATTTTTTGAGTAGCCTGACTCAATAATGCATATATCCCATTCTGACCCTTCTGTATTAAGGGCTGAAAGTATTCGTGATTCTTGAAATGAAAATCTTCGCTTGGTTAGAGGAACTTCTGTTTGTCCTTGATATCCTAAAAGAGATAATTTAGTTCCATTATTAAAATCATGTTCTTGCTCAGCAGCAATTTCTTTTGGAGACTTACCGCGTAATCTTTTAAGCAATTCAATTATACGGTCGATTAATGCAAAATTCTCATCTGAGTGACGTTGACCAGCTTCCTGGAATTGTTGTATTTTAATGATTTCTAGTGATTCCTTGGCTAGATTTGGAAGAGGATATGGAGCAATTGGAATTTCATCTTGATTTTGATCTCTCTCTAGACTTTTAAGAAATTCTAGAGACGCCTGAATCATGAGAATATCTTCAGGAGATAAGTTTAGTTCCTCTGAAGCTGCAATAATGGATTGTAATGCTTCATATGCAACAGAAATTGGCGAATCATCTACAGCCTTGCGAAGAGCCAAAAAACTCTGGTCATTCGCTGGATTTTTGACAAGTGACACAGTATCTACTTTTAAGTCTTTAATCATATCTATCTCTTAAGCAACAGAAGATTCCAAAATAGCATTTAAGCAACTTTGTAATTCAACTAACGCTTCCTTGATTAATGGACGCTTTTTTAATTCTGCTTGAATCTGAGGAGTAAATTCATCTGTCAAAAGAGCCGCCAGCGTTTTCGCTGTTGTCATAATTGTCAGCATAACCATACGCGATAAGGCCATTATTGCTCCTTTGAAATCATGGCAAAACCTTCAATAGATAACCCCTGAAGGATGTAATTTCGAACTTGTTTTATTATGGTAGGATCTGAGGTAGAAATTGAGAGGACCCAACTACCAGGCTCAATTGGAGTGCCATCTAGAGTATAATTTTCGGGAGCTAAAAACGAGTCATAAATACTCAATCTATTGTTTTCTATTTTATGGTCGATGTCAAGAGCTGGATTTTGATCAAACTTATTTTTTGCCTTAAGAATTTGCTCGGATGTAAATGTATCTCCTTGAGAATCTTCTATATTTGGGACCAGTACAACTCCAGTAATTATAGTTTCTTCTTCTGTTTCCTGAAACCAAATAGACTCAGTAATCTTAGGCCCAGAAACAGATTTTTCCATAGTCCATATTGCTTCTCCTGGGTCGCGATGAATGATATATAAACCTTTAAGATGCTCCCCAGAAAACTTGATTTTCCAGAAATCTAATCCCGATTCTAAGATCTGCATAGAACCATGATCTTCTGGTGTCAAAAATCCAGGTGTATTTTTAGTTACATTTAGCGCTGATTCTCCAGGCTTAATTTCTGTTTCTTCTTTAAGATTAAAAATATTCTCTATAGCGGAGGATTTTGTTGTATCTTTGATTGCAGCAACTTGGTCATTATCCAATGGATCTCTCTCTGCAAGGAAAGTATCAATCTTATCATTATTTTTAAGAATAAGCATCCATGATTGGGATGAAGGACCAAAACGAATAACTATTTGGCCTCTAAACCACTTCCTTATTAAGGCAAATTCCCCAGAAACTTCTTTCTGTTTCTTTACTTTACGCTCATCCGCTGATAATTCTTCATATTGTGCTAATTCATTACGAGCTTTTAATGCTTTTGCGCCATTCATAAGCCAATATTTTAAACGCTCTGGAACTGATCTAAATACTTCTGGGGGTAAGGCAGCGATTCCTTTAGGGGGAAGCTTCCCTTTTTTAACTGCATCGTCACTGAGAACGTATGCAGTTTGATCTTTGGGTTGAATAAGCGTCCAAAATGTTTGGGAGCGAGGAGACTCTTCTTGTTTACCAGGAGGAAGAATCTCGGCTTCTTGAATATCTAAGACTATCTCCTCTTCTAAGGCTTCTTGTAAACTATCTCTTGATAAGAGTCTAGCTAAAAGCCTTCCTTTAATATGATCTCCATTCATAAAATATTCGTGCGCTTGTGCTTCTTGAAAGCCTAGCGTCACCTCGCCTTTATCTGCAATAAAGAAAACCCCAGGGAAATTACGAGAAGCTCCTACTGGAGGAACCTCTCCAGGTTCTGTCTTTTCTGTAGCTCCTTCAATTGTCATCCATTGTTTTGGAACTTGAGAAGCTTTTGTAAAAATTCTTAATTGTGCTCTTTGAATATTACCTGCTCGAGTTTCTCGTTCCTTGAATTTACCAGTTTCCCAATTAATTTTCCAAAGGTCTTTATTCTTCGATTGTTCTTTAGCTTGTTCAAAAGTTTCTACAGGTTCTTTGACAATATCAGGATTCGCAATTGCAATAGTCCAGCCTATACCTTTGTCGCTGCTAATCATTATACGTAAATCGCCATGAACCGACTTTCCACGCCAATGCTGCTGTAATACAAATTTCTTAGGTTCATTTGGATTGGGTCCATAATTTAAAAATGGATCTACAGCCTTTTGTATTGGAAACCATGCTTCATCTTCTTCTTTTGGCCCCTCTCCTTGCATGAATGGATTACCTAAAGGAAATTGATAAGTATGCTCTCCAATTTTACAATATACTGAGTCAAATGAAATTTTTTTTATGGGAATATCTGGTAGTGGACTACTATCTCCGGGTTCTCGGTATTCGAGTATCGCATGACAAGTAAATCCGTGGTTCTTTTTAGATTCAAGTCCTTGCTCTTCAAGAAATCTTAACAGCTCTTCTCTCCATGCTGGTAATGTTGGTAGATCAATAAGAGCTACTACAACATCTTGTCCATTACTAGATTCTGTAGCTCCAAACTTTCCTACTCCATTTACGATTCCTTTTATAGTCTGAGAATGGGCTGCATAATAACCTAATAAATTTGGTAGTTCTTGCACGATATCTTCTGACCAATCTTTTACTTTGCCAAAGTATGCTAATGTAATATGTAAATCTTCTTGAGCTTCTCCATTAGCAATAGCTAATTCATTTGCAATTTCTGGAGATGGAATTAAACATATCATTATTGAATCTTCATGTCCTTCTGAAGATTCTTGCAGCTTACGCGACAAAACTTCTTCCGCTCCTTCATTACTTGGAAAATATTTAAGTGGCCCACCTTCTATTTCTTGCTTAACTTGAAGCATCCCTGCTTTTTTTGCTGATGCAATAACTGATTTAATTGAGTCAATTGGGCCTTTTCCTGCTCCAAGTACAATTGGTAGATAACCACCTAAAATTATTTCTCCTGATTTTAGCCCTGTCAAATTTAGTGTCTCAAGTTCTACATGCAGTAGCTCAGAAATGCTAGCAGAATGAGAGCTACTAAAAGTCTTGCCAATAATGATATAATCATCTTTAATTCTTGGCTTCGGTACGTTAATGCCATCATCTATTTTTACTCCATAATTATATGTATAAGCCCCATTTTTAATAGTAGACTTATCTAAGATAATTGCAGTAAGCTCTAACGTTTTGTGAATCTTGCGACGTCCATTAGTCGAGATCTTACTTCCGCCGTCAAGTGGATAAATTGAGTCTTTTTCAGTTGCAACAACTCCTTCAGCTCCAGGCTCTTTATATAATTCTTCCGTAACTTTTCTTAATTCAGCCTCAGTTGTTACAAGCCGCTCAGGCAGGATATTAATAATATCGTTTGCATTTGGCTGTCCACTTGTCGATTGTACTCCTGGTTTGCTAGATAATCCTTGTAATAATTCAAAACGTTTACTGGCTGAGAGTTTATGTAAATCATTTTCTTCAACATCTTGCCAGTAAAGTTTATCAAAGAGACTAATGATGAGTTTTTCATCTTGACCTTTCTGAATAGCTGCATGAGCCATTTCTCTTGGATAGTGCTGAGAACCTTCCCAAAACTCTGTTTCCCCAATAAGTATAAAATCCTTATCAGTTAAAGAGTGAAAAGCCTTAACTAATCTTGGAACTTTTTCTGTAACATTAGCCCCATCATCTGAGAATACTTCTACTTTACCGTTTAATTGCGTAAAAATTAAAGTATTTCCATCAGCTTTACGCGAGAGATATGCTGGTAAATAATCTTTTTGCCAGTTAATAAAATCTTCCATTGTCTGAGGCTGAGAAGCTGGAAGACGTTGCGGCTTAGCAGGATAAAAAAATCTCCCAGGTTCTAATTTGTCTTCCTTCTCACTAGCTTTTGCCTGAGCTTCAGTTTCTGCTGAAGCAGATCGTAAGGGACGCGCTTCATAAAATCGATCCATAAATTCTTGTGAGTCTGGTGATTTAATCTCTAACGGTCGTTTACGCATAATTAAATCATATGCTGGGGAAAATGCCCATGTACAACCTGTAGGATCATATAATACTTGAGCTCTTATCCCAGAAAGTTTTGTAAACATTCTTTGTAATTTTAGTGTTGTTCCACGACCGATGATATCTTCTTCGCTTAATTGCCGTAAAACTATATCTAAATCTTGTGGCTCTCGTCCCCCGCGTGCATACAAATAGCTTCCAGTGATACTTAGCCAATCTGGCTGAATGAGTGTTTCGTCTGGTAATTTATCGTAAAAATCTTTAATGATCTGCCTTCGCTCTTCTGGAATATATTGACTTCCTGGATAATCTTCAGATTCTTTAAGTTCTGTTGGTAAATGTTCATCTAGATCGTCGGATTGATTATGATTCATTCCTCGTTCGAGCATTTCTTTAACAATAAGTGGATGTAACTCTTCTACTTCTTTTTTTAAGTCTAGATTATCATTCTTAATAGCATTAGCAAAATTTTGATGCATACGATGGTGAGCTTGGAGTATATCAGGATCTAGAGCATTAGTCAGACTATTTTTATTAATCTTGTCAAATTGCATTTATAATAACCCGGCTATTTTATTCTAGTTCATTTTTATAAGTTTAAACTTTTGATAAAATGTCAATTCTTCTTCATACATTTTATCTATAAAAGTATCATTTTCATGTCCTATCCAAATTTGATGGCCTAAATGCATTCCAAGAAATTCATGAAGACGAATCGAGGCTTTAACCCAATCTTCATTGCAATAATCTTGTATTTCAGTAGAACTTTTGGTAGTAGGATTCCAATCATAAAATTTATTAAGACGAATGTATTCAGTACAAGATATACAAACACCATAATATTGATTTCCCATATAATGCATAATCCTTAATAATATTAACAGTCATCGTATTATATGTCTTTGTCTTAGAAATTCAGCTTTTACATAAATATCTGGTGGTTCAAGCATGGGTGGAATAATCAATAATCCTATTATTCTGTAGTAAGAATTGCCAATCAGAACTTCATCTTTATCATAAAATTGTTGTAAAAGAGCATCATGATCAGATAATGGTCTATCTTTTAAAAGAGTAATTAATTTATTGGTCTTATCGAGCCAATGAATGACCATATATCTCACTTCTGATGTAAAATTTCTATTTCTTTCCATAAATTTCATTTAAAAATTGCTGCCTGCGTTGCTTATAAGATTCTTCGTCGCTTAATCCTTCCGCGACTACCTGTTCAACCCAAACGATATTTGATAATGGAGGTACTTCTATAGGTTTAATTGTTTTACTTTGTGGATTATTTACCGGAAGTGCTGGCTTTCCTTTAGAAACTAAAAATTTGTTATATTCTTCAAAAACATCTGCATTTGGTGTAATATTTACTCCAGATTTTTTTAAGGTTTTTTCAAATTTTTCTCCGTATACCGACTCATAATCTCCATCGTCTGCATAACGAAATCCTCCAGTTTCATCTAACCATTTTTGAGCATCTGCGTAATTTTCAAAGCTATAAGCTCTTGCTGAATCTTCTGAATTAAAACTGAGTACAATTCTTTCATTTTCGCTCCAAGTTGTTAGATAATAAAGTTCAGTATTAGACATTTGAAATTTTAGCAATCTGGTTTTTGCTTCTTCTTCAGATAAATTACGAATTGGAATCTTTTTTAGATTAATTACGTCTTTAGGTGGATTTTTCATTGCTAATGGACTTATAGGTCTAAAAAATGGACCTCTTTCTTTAGTAATATTCATTGATAATGGATGTTCCATATCGAATAATTCTTTTTTAGCAATGTCTGGATTATTCTTTGCTGGAATATCATTTTCATTGACATTAGTAATAGTCTTTGCCGGTACGTCAAATGCACTAAACGTCTGAAATGGAGATTTATACGGTAATGACCCACCTACTTGTCCAGGTCTGCCCGCATGACCATAGTCCCCAGAGCTGGAACTACCTTCTTTTATTCTTTTATATTCTGTATAACTTAAATAATTCATTAATATTCCATTAATTCTTTTGAATAAGGTAAATAAAGTGGATGTGCAGGTGATCCATCTTCATTAATTTTTAAAGCATGTAAAATAAAATTAGCTTCTCTTAATTTATTTTGTAGTTTACGTCCTCGATCAAATAGTATTCCTTTTGTTCCCCAGCCGCAAATAAATGTACTAGCTCTTTGAGCATTTTCCATGATGATAAAATCATTTTCAGGACCAACTGGATCTTCTACCCAAAGTAATCCATTGGGATCTGTACTTCTAAAAGCAAAAGCATTAAGAATAATATAACCTCCAAATTTCCACAATATAGATCTGGTTTCACATCGTTCAATTGTTGGATCATTACTTAATTCAGTTGCAGTAGATGGATTCAATAAGCAGTAGGCGATCAGAGGCTTTGTTTCGTCCCAAATTCTTTCTAGAAGATAACGATATTTCAAATCGATTGAATAGATAGCTCTACTATTAGAAAGTAAGTCAGAATTGAATTTCTCAATAATATCCATTTACATCATCTCTCTAGCTTCTTCATCTATATTATGCTCTCGCTTCAGACTAATGACTTTTTAGCCAATCTATAGCATCTTTATAACTATCAAAATCTTTATAATCTTCGCTATGTTTATCTGAAATTCTTATACCATCTTCATCGACTCTAATTTTATATTCATCTTTAAGATTCCTCATAAGTTTTGCAAGTTTTGCAAGATCTGATGCATTACCAAGTCCTCTTTGTCCACCATAGAATGCTCCAGTTTTAGCAATATCCTCTGCTTGTTTATCTAATAGATCTTGAGAAATTGGAGGTGCTGGTGTATATCCTGGTGCGTCATAACCTGGTCGAGTACCAGGAAGACTGCCTCCTTCTTTTCCAGGACGTCCTAAATGTCCCCAATCCCCTCGACCTTGCCCTGCTTCTAAGAGGCGATATTCATTATAGTTAATTATCTTTTCATTCATATTATTAATCCTTCCTATTAATTGATCGTTCGCTTTCAAAACCTTCTGGATATCTCTTATTTAACTTTTCCATATTCATTTCTTCTATATATTTCATAGATACTCCCATAGCATATGTAGCCTGCTCTAAGTAAAATCTAATATCGCCTAATTCTTCAACCATTTTAGCAAAATCTAATACATGACCATGAAACATGTTCTTTTTTAAGAGATCGGCGCATTCCCCAGATTCGCCAGTTAAACCTAAAATGGCATTTAAGAGAGAACGCTCATCTAAATTACGAAGCTTGCTTATCATAAAAGTTCGATAACTAGTTTGAGTTTCCAATTTGTCGCTCCTTTATGCATTGATCAATATATTTATTTGCCTATCTAGGTTCTTTTTTATAACTAAATCTAGTTTTTTCTGATAATTCTTTATATATTGGTTCCATCATTTTTCTATATGGATCAGCTTTTTTAGGTTCTCTTCCCTTATTTTGAGTATGTATGTATTCTTGTATTAAATCATTATATAAATGCGATATTTCATATTTTTCTTCATCTGTAAATGCTGGATCTGGTCTTTTGAAAATATATGTTGCAGTTGGAGTAACAGCCCTCATTTCTAAAATATTATATTGCATAAATAAACCAAAATCTCCATAAGAAAGCGGTGTTTCCTCTAAGTGATTATGAGTAAAAATATTATCTTTTAAGTCAGCTAGCATTTTTTCTGGAATTTCTACTGCATACTTATTTCCTTTGATATTAGGATGTAATATAGTACCATCCTTTTTAATTATCATTCCTTGTTCTTTAAGTAATTTATCAGTAAATGTTGTATTCTCAATTTCTTTAATATTATTTGATGCTGAACCTCCAACTTGCCCTGGACGTCCTGCATGACCATAATTACCAGAATCTTCGCTACCCTCGCGAAATTGTTTATATGATAAATATTTCATTTAAAAATCTTTCAAAGATTATGTATACTATCAATCTTTTAATTTCTTTCTTTTTCTATCCCAATCCCAGCTTTGATGTATAACTTGGAATAACGATTTTCCCCGATATACCCATTCTATATCAGGATCTCTTTCTGAGGTTAGTACAATATTATTTTTTTCATCTAATATAACATCCATATCTTTAGGAATAAATGTCTTCAGTTTTGCTATAAATTTCTCATCTTGACCTTTCTTTGGATCTACTAAAATATTAAATAAATCTGCCTGAACATCTTTAAATTTTTCTTCATCTACTTGATGAAAGAATGATAAATGCTCTTTTTGTTTTGCTGTTAGCTCCGGCACGCGGGGCAGGCGACAAATGCCTTCTGCTCAGGCTTCTTTACGTGTTGGACCTCTATCATCTGGAAGACTACCACCCTCAAAACCCGGTCTTCCTTGATGATTAAAGAAGCCTGATGTACGACTTCCTTCTAATAATCTATATTGTCTATAAGAAATATACATTTTATTTTCTTTCATTTAATGCTTTGTCAAGATATTTTTTCGCTAATTTTACTGTTGCAAATTTTCGTAAAGGTAATGGAGGCTTCCAATTTTGAGCTGAAACTGTAATCCATACATCTTTTTTTGTTACATCTGCATGGAGGTGGTCTGCCCAGGTCTGTAATTCTTCAAATGTATTAGGCTCAGGAACCTTGTGCTGAGCTTTTTTTACAGCGAGGCTATCAGGAGGCTCCGGACGCGCTAACGCTCCACCTTGAGTCCCTGTAATGCCTCTGTGGCTATGGAATGTTTCTTGCGCTCGTTGATGAATCTTCCAGTACGGTACATATGACTCTTGAACTGGAGGTTTGTATGTCTTCATATAGGCATCAGCTTCTTGCCAATCTTCAAATGTTTTTGAACTTGGAGGTGGGCCTGGATCTGTAATGACTACTTTATTATTGACAACACTTGTAGTTAATCCATTTTTCTTTGCTAATGCTTGGGTATCTTTGGCTGCTTGTCTCTCTTCAGATTCATATTCACTTGGAGCTGTAGGCTTTTTTGGAGGAGGTTTGGGAGATTGTACTGGAGGTTTGACGGGAGGTTCGACTGGAGGTTTAACTGGTGGTTGTACTGGAGGTTTAACTGGTGGTTTAACTGGCTCTTCTGGTTTTGTAGGAGGATTTGTTGGGCCTTTTGGCAAAGAAGGTAAAACAATTGGTGGTGCATCTACTGGAGTTATTTTATCTAATTGGGATCGTTCAAAATCTTCCAATTCATCCGAGTCATCAAATTCATATGTTTTTGGTGGAGATTCGGCGGTAGTAACTATATATTTATCATCTTTGTATTGTATCTTATCTCCTGTTTTAGTTGCGATGGAATCTGATCTACTCTTTGCTGTACCTTGCTCTTCTCCACTGGCAGAATAGCGAAAGCCATGATGAAATTGTGGATGACCTACGCCATGTGGCTCATGTTTTTGCAAATGAACTAGATATGATTCGTATAATGAAATGGTAGCAGAGATACTTTCTTGTATTATTCCGCGTTTCTTTGCTTCGTTCATTAAATATTCCTCAGCTTTTTCTGTATCTGTAAAGCTTTTTGGTGGTAAAGGCTCTTTCCAGGCTGGAGCAAGAATATAAAAATCACCTTTTTCTCCAACCATGAGTAAAGCATCCATATGAAATGCTTTTTCTGATAAATCTTTTACATCTTCTGAATGCTCCGGATTATCTTTTATATATTTATCTATTGATTTTTTAGAATCATCTTCTAATTTATTTAGTTCATCATTTTTCTCTTTTTCATTGAGATCTTCAAAGCTTAAATTAATAGCTTTTTCTAAACCATCTGCTTCTTCTTGTGTCATTCTTCCAGCTGCTACTTCATCCTGTAGATATTCTAATTGCTCTTCTTGCGTCATTGCTTCTTCATCCATAGCACCTTCTGATAATGTTTGGAGTATATCTTCCATTTGTTCTTCTGTAATTTCTCCGTCTTCTACCATTTGTTCTAATTCTTTAATTGCATCATCTGGACTTTGACCTTCTAATCTCTCTAAAACATCTGATATGTCCTCTCCTTCTTCTTTATTTTTATCTTCAAGATATTTATAATCTAATTCTATCTGAATAACTCTAGCATCTTCTTTACTTATTTCTCCATCTTTTACTTTTTGATCTAAAGCATCTTTTGCATCTTGATAAGAATCATTATCTTCATATAAAGATTTTACTATATCATCTACATTATCATCTTTGTCATTAATTTTTTCTGGTGGTCTGTCTTTTAACATTTTAAGAGCTTCATCATATTGTGCTTTAGTAATGCTTTTATCTGCTAACATTTCATCTAGTTGTTCTTTTGGAGAACCAGAATCTATTGCTAATTCATATGCCTCTTCAGCTGAATATTTTGGATTTTCTTCTGGTTCTCTACGCTCTTGCTCGGCTTCTAACTTATCAATTTCTTTTTGAATTTTGCGTTTATCTGGATTTTTTGGATCCAACATTTCTAAGCGATCATTTAGTTTATCAATCTCTTCTTGTAATTCATCATCTGATTTATCTTCGTATTCTCTTCCAGTTCCTCCTGGTAGGCTTCCACCTTGCAATCCAGGTCGCCCAGCATGGCCATAATCACCAGAAGTTATACTACCTTTTTGTAATTTCTGTATATATGTTTCATAAAGAGTCAATTTAATTTACCTCATGCTAATGGTACTAATTTTGGTTTTGGTAGCTCTTATACTTTGATTGGTAAAGGTTGTGTCTGACCATTTTGAGCTTGATGTGGGTCTGCATCACCTATCTCCTGAAGCTCGTGGTCAATTGAAAAGCTAATTCCGAGTTCTGTTAGCAAAGTTAAATAAATTTCAGCAGCAGTTCTATGGCTAATCCATTTTTGACTTTCTGCTAATTGTAATGAAGTTGTTACCATTGAAATGGATTTAGCAAATACTGCTATATTCTCTGGTGATAATCTTGGAGCATATACTTCAAAACTTAATTCTTCTTTAGGAACTCCGCGTAATGGTCCAGCAATAACTGCTTGATCTATTGCGAATTGAAATATATAACGTATAATTGCTTTGCAGTAAAGTTGTCTATGACCAAGTGATTTAAGTATTGGTTCAGCCATGGACTGTCCACCAGCCTTATTTACATTTTCGCTAGTATTCATCCAATGTGCTGGAATTCCTGTTGCTGTAAGTACTTGCTGTTTAATTAACTGAGCTTGACCAGTCGCATCCTGAGATCCTAGATTAGGCGAAATAGCACTCCATTTGAGCTTCTCATTATGTATACGCATACTAGCGCCCTTTGGCATTGGATTGTCTCTTAGCCATGCGCGTTGCTGATCTGGAGTACTACCCATCATTTCAATATCCCAAACAAAGTCTGTCAAATATGTTGATCTTTCTGCTTGTCCAAAAAGAAATTGATCGTATAGATCAAGCCAATCAAAAGTAGTAATAAGATCAGATCTACCACGAGTAGCATTTGTAGCTTTATTTACTGCAAAATAAAATGCTCCATTTTCGCCTTGATAAGTCAATAATCCTTCTGTTGCAGAGTTTTCGTCTTCGTCAACTTGAATTAATGAATACTCTTTTGGAAGAATGGACCCATCAATGGTAGTATAGTAACGTATTATCGCACTCATTAGCATTTCTGGATTATTTTGGTGAGGAATAATTTTTTCTATATTTGCTGGATCTACATAACCAATTCGTACTCGTCCATCTGATTTACGAACGTAGACTGGATACATTTGTTCGCCATACAGACTCAATTGTCTGAAACGCTCAAGTTGTCTTAAAGGCCAATTATTTATAGGATCGTACCAATGCTTTTTAAGGACATTGAGAACCTTTTCATTCTTTGCACTAAATGTAAAGCCATCTCCTGTAACAAAAGCATTTATGAGTTCAATTATTCTTTTAGCTAATGGATTACTATCATAAAGCCAATGTGCTAACTCTATCATTCTACTTTGATCGATTGGAGTCAAATCCCTAAGATTTTGAGCTCCGGTTAATTTTCTATATCCTCCCTCCTTATCCGAACGAAGGTCGGGATCTATGCTGGAGCCAGAGTAAATTTGTGACTCTATTATGCGATTTGACTGTAATATATCTTGAAATAGGCCCACTTCTAATATCCCTTAAGGGCTAACTTTCCAAATAAAATAATAAATGATCCCGCTGCACTTAAAACTATGGCAGCTAGTACAGCTACGCCGTGCCAATATAAAAAAGATGACATGAATGTCATTTCTTTATGAATACCACTATCTCCAAGTTTAAGTGCCCAAATTACTGTAAAGATTGATAAACAAATATATCCTAGTAGCCAGATGCCCATTATGAATGCTAGTGCATACTCATAAAAAAAGCTCAAATTATTGCTCCTTAATATCTTACTTTATTAATCATAAATTATATATTCTAATCAGTTTCGACTATCACGTATCTCTACTATGGTATGCGCTGCATCACGACGAACAACTGCTCGTACAAGTAGTCGTAATGCATCTATGATTCTGCCACCTTTCCCTATTAAAATGCCCATATCTTCTTTTTCGCAAATAATTTCAGCGATTAATGTGCTATAACTTGGCTGAGAAATATTAATTTCAAGTTTATGTCCTTGATCTACGAGAGATTTGCAAATTGTATACAATACAGTATGTACTCGATTTGTTAATGTTTCCATTTTTTACTCCACAATGTAAAAAATTTAAGATAAAATAGAGAAAAAATATTAGATTTTTATAGTATATTTTATCTCAAATTTATTTTCAATCATAATTATTTTCTTGGAGCCACGATCCTGCACGGTAATCTGTTGACCAACTACGAGTTTCAATCTTCTGTAGTCCAAGACATACCAAAGTTGCCCATGGCTGCCATAAAGTAAGTACGTATCGCTCTTTTTTATTAATCGTGTTTTTCCTTGTATATAAATTCTCTTAATTCTTCTAAATCACACTTAAGTAATTTTGCAATTTTTTCTTGATCTGAATTAACAAAATATGATAATCTGCGACAATAATGGAATGGATTATCTAGCCCAATTTCATTCGTATTATGAACAATAATTTTATCTTTAAATTCTCTTTTCAAATATAAATAAATTCTACTATATATTTCTGGATCAACCCAAATTTCTTTAATGTTGCTATTCTCTACTATATTTTTGAGCCAGTCATAATAGGTAATAGAAAGATTCATTTTATTAACTTTCTCTTGCTAAGTCATAAAATCTAGTTATTTCTTTGCGAAATACTAATCGAATCTCACCTATTGGTCCGGATCTTTGCTTAGCCACTAAAAGTCTGGCTGTTCCATACTCGCTTGTACCTGGATCTGATAATTCAGGTCTAAATATGAATATAACAACATCGGCATCAGCTTCAATACCTCCAGATTCTCGTAAATCACTTAATTGTGGTAAGGCTGGATGTCTATATTCTATAGCTCTGCTTAATTGGCATAAAGCTAATATAGGAATGTCTAATTCTTTTGCCAGATTTTTTAAACTTCTTGATATCTTTGCAACTTCTTCTTGACGAGATTGCGATTTTTCTCCTTTAATCAATTGTAAATAATCTATAACAATTAGAGAAATTTGTCTATTTACTAAAATTCTCTTACATTGATTTCTTATTTCGCTTACTGATATATTCGTAGAGTCGTCTAAGTATAAAGACAAATTACTTAATATTTCAGATGATTCTATAATTTGACCCCATTCACTCTGGATTAATCTTCCATTGCGTAGCTTATTAGAATTAATCTCTGATTCAGATGATAAAAGACGTAAGGAAAGTTGGTTACTGGACATCTCTAATGAGAAAAATATTGTAGCTAAGTCTGGATTTTGTCCTGCTATATATCTTGCTATTTGTAAGCTAAGCGCCGTTTTTCCTTGGGATGGCCTTGCAGCAAGAATAATAAGATCACTCTTTTGAAATCCATTGGTTATTTGATCTAAGTCGATGAGTCCGGTAGATAATCCCGTTAAATTATGTTCTTGATTTCTTCTTCTCTCAGTTTCATGAATTGTTCTAGAAAATAATTCTCGTAAATTACAAAATCCTTCTCTATTTCTATTCAGCTGCAAATTTAATAATTGCTGTTCAGCTCTTTGTATTATTTCTGATGTATTATTACCTTCATAACTTGCGGATTGCATTTCATTTGATATGTTAATCAGTTGTCTCTGTTTTGAAGCTTCTATTATGAGTTGTATATAAAAATTAACATTAGCTGATGTTACAACTGATTCCATTATTTCTACAATAAAATTAGATCCTCCAATTTTATCTAGTACATTTAATTCTCGTAGCTTACTTGAAAGTGTAACTAAATCTATTGGAATATTCTCATTATATAGTAATACCATTGCATCATAAATATACTTATGAGGTATAAAATGAAAATATGCGCTAACTGGTAAAAATTCTAGAGCTATTATAATTATATTATTATCTATTAATATAGCTCCCAATACACTTCGTTCAGCATCTATATTTTGTGGTGTAGTTAAAGAATTGTTCATGTTATGTCTTTCACGAATCTATAATTTTAATTGATATTGAATTACTAGCTTCTGGTATAATTGCAATTTGACTATCTCCATTAATCTTGAGAACATTATCTTTTATTTTAATTCGTACTTTAATATTTTTTGTTTCATCAATTTGACTTTTTAAAGTAAACTCAATTGTCGCATTAATTGGAAGATTCACTACACTACCTATATTAAATGGTATTTGATAATGAGTATTAGTTTCGTTATTACTAGATAATGATAAAATAATCTCTTCAGCTTTTCTAAGTTGATAATTCGTTCTGGATAATTCTTCTTTTGCCCATTTTGGAAGTCTATCGTATTTATCATATTTTTTGACTTCTTCTCCAGTATAATTTTCCATTGCTATCTTTCTTTAATTTAATATCGGTTTAATTACTAACCATGTTGTAAATTGCTTTAATAACCCAGCAAATACTGATGGTACATAAATATCAGATAAAATTGATGTCTTTTTTTTGAGTTGTTTAAACTTTCCAAATGATATTAATTTTAATCGTGTTTGATTCGTTAGAAGAGATTTTTTAATGACAATACACGTTATGCCTGAATAACCAAGAATCTCTGATAATATTAACGTTTTTGAATCTCCATCTGGAGAAGTTGCAAGTAAATAAAAGAAAATCGGAGTAATATTGAAATTTTCTGGAAAAACAAATATGTAGTCTTCTCTGGTTTTCAGTATTTCTAGTAACTTTTGTTTGACTTGTAAATACTGATAATCTGGTAAATAAAAATATTCTGATGGTTTAAGAGGTATATTATCGATATTATCTAGCATAAAACTCCTAAAATTGTTGCTGTAGAGATCCCTCATTTTAGTAGAAGGGAGGAACGAGAAGGTATCCTTTCTAACTGCACCAGGCCAGTACTTTTTAACTTTTAACTTTTCCAAATAACGTTTCTTCGCTTTTCTCTGGGATTCTTAACCAGTTATGCGGATATTCTCTTACCTGTAAGTCTTTGGGCCAACACGCCATATGTTCGCCTTTTCTGCTATGCTGACATGCGTTTTGACTTCCTATTTGCTTACAAAATACTGGAATGCCATAGTGCTTTCCGTGATCGATGATCGCCTTCGCCCATTCCAGGTTGAACGGGCGGGCGCCAGGCCCGCTCTCACCGCCGATAACGAGCCAGGAAAGGCCTGCTGCAAAGGGTCTGAAATCCACTGGTCCTAGCGCCGGTTCGTAGCTAATCCATCTAAGCGCGGCTGGCGTTTGCAGGAGCAGTGGGATTCGCTCATTTGCCGTAGCCTGGTCTTCGACCGAAACGCCGAGATGGAGATTGGCAAAAGGCCATGGCAGCGCTGCTGGTTTATATATCTTCCCGCGCGCAATGGCGCTGACTTGTTTCAGGTTGCTACCAACTCCCACCGCGATGTCCTTACATTTTTCGCCAGCCGCTCGGAGCCGACGAATATCGGCAACCTGCTCAACTGTAAGCATCGCTCGGCTCTTCATCCATACTCCGGCTGTGCCATGCCGTGCGGCATCTGCCATATTCTCAAAGCGCGTACCCCAGGAGAGATTTGATATTCGATTATCAGACGCGCATCCATTCGCATGTCTTGCCTCCTGGCCCTGTTCGGCAGCTCCAATGAATGCTTCGAGGACAAGATGTTGAATTAGGAAGTGAGTAACATGTGCATTCTTTGATAGCGCGACGGATTGATAGCCTCGACCTACAGCAAGTGGTTTCAGGAAGCGACCAGTCTTTGATCTCACAGCGCCAGCATTCGATACCTCATAATGGCCTTCATAGCCTATGATGGGACGCCATTCTTCAGGCCCTGTACGGCGATCAACGGTGAGCGTGTCCATCGCTTTTTGGATGCGGAATGGTGTCGCCGGATCTAAGAAGTAACGCCGCATCTCCTCCGCACGTTTCGTCAGCCAGAGATAGGTATGGCGTGGCGTAAAGGCTATTACAGCTAGCGCTATATCTCGCAATTCGTCTGAGACATCAGGATGGTGCGGATCGGACATACTCGCCACGAAAATGCGACGGGGTTCTTTCCAGTTAAGCGGCGCCTCCATCGCTCGCTCATTGACCTTAATCATGCCTGTCCATCTGGGACCAGCCGAGGCCATATACGCTACATGCTCATATGGCTGGCCTGGCCCGGAGAAGCGAGAGGCAATGCGTTCTGCGTAACAGAAGCGGCAACCTTCTGATACGCGACTGCAGCCCGACAAAAAATTCCAGGTTGAATCGGCCCACGCGATTGTTGTCTTATTCAATTTTTAGGTCCTCCAACATTGACAATTGTATTTTCTCAATTACTTATATATTGTTGAACAGCTAATATATGTAAACATACCGATGGATTTGATGTATTACCTTGACAAATACAATATAGTATGGAATTTACTTCCTCAACTAAAAATTCTTTTGAATTATCACTTACAAGATACTGACCTGGTTTCTTACCAAGAGTAACTTTCATTCCTTTTATTACTTCAATATCAGTATTTATAGCTTCTGAATTTTTATTCTGTACCGAAGATTCAGCTTTAGCTCGTACTTGATCTTTAAGATCAGTGAATTTTCCATTTTTTCTTTCAAATAATGCGTCGACATTTTCAGATCCAGAGCTAATGGCTTTTTCATCGCCGCTCAGCTGAACAATATCATCTATTGTTAAACCTTCAATAGTTGTACGTTCTGTCTTTTGGAGAATTTGATCTTCAGTAACTCCAACTTTTTTAAGTTGACTGACAATAAATAATTGAGCAGCAGCTAAGGAATTTTCTGCAATAAAAGTTTCAATCTTTTTTCTAACGCCTTTTTTTGCCTCTGTAATTGCCTTTAGCATTAACCATCTTGGCATAGCATTAAATATTGAGTTTCTTATAGACTTTGATTGTCCTTTATTAAATCTAATATTATTTTTTCGATCTTCAGGCATTTTTCCTTCAACAAGTTCTCGTTTTGATTGATAATATTGTCTGGGTAAGGCTGTACCTGATTCGAGATCTACTGTTGTATGTAGAAAAATCCAGGCGCTTGGCGTTTCTTGAATTGCATCAGCAACGACGGTGCAATTACCATATGCTCTAAGCATTGCTGTAGCAAGATGTACTGTTCCTCCTTCAACATGATTTTTCCCTTTTCCCCAACCATAATATGCTGAAGTTCCAAGTAATGCGGCTTCTGTAAGTATAGCTTTCTCTACTCTAGCAATAGATCGTGGAGTTTGTACAGCTACTGCTGTTACGAATGGTGTCTTTGTTGTCTGTAATGGATTATATGAAATAACTGGTAGTGAAGAATTGCCTTCGTCATTAAAAGATTCTGCATGAGTATTTTCTTCTACGATCTCACCTTCCCACGTTTCGTCCATGTTATTCTCCTAAATTGCGTTCATCGTAAAATTTACGGTATTCTCCGTCTTCGTGGTAAAATCTTATGGCTTTAATTAAATCCTGTTCAATACATTTTTGAGTATCATTTGAAAATGCTATAAAATATTGAGAGTTATAAATTTCTTCTAATTTATGTAAAAGAGTATGAATATTATTAATCTGAATCATTATCTTCGATCCCATTCCTATAAGAAAATGTAAATCGTCTATATCCTTTATGCGCAAATAGTTTTATCTGTTCTTTTGTTGCATTAAGAGTTTCGCTTAATGCTCTCCAATTCGTTCCATTTGATTTTGTCATCTTCCATGTAGCTTTCCATTCATTTCCTACAATTCCAGATTCGCTTCCTATTGCATCCTTAATTTGGTTTTCAAGAATTCTCTTTGATGTTTCGAGATCTTTAAGTTTACTTTTACATTGACTTAATTCTAAAGCTATAATATCTAATTCATTATTACTTTCTAATATATTAGGAGAATTTTCTGGATAAGTATTTTTTAGATATAAATCCTCATCGTTTAAGTTTTCAATAGGTGGTGAGTTGTGATCTAATACTCTTTGCCAAAATTCAACAGCTATAGTTACGAGATCATTAAATAAATCTACGTCCTTTATAATTTCAAATTCTCGATAATCTCTTATATTTGGACCAAAAAGTACACAATGAGCAACTTCTAAGTCTAATAAGTTTAAATACCATTGACACTGTATTTGAACATGTTTTGGACATGTTAATTCTTCATCTGTATCGCTATTTTTCCAGTAATGCAAACCTCCTAAACCAACTGTCTTTATTTCAATAAGTATATTTGGAGATTCTGCTGTAATATAATCAGCATGCCCAAATAGAAATGGATATTTAGGATGAACTACTTTCTTTGGTACAATGAGTTGTACGTTATGCCTTAGCTCATACATTGAAGCAACTGCAGGTTCAAGAATATTTCCCCATAATTGTGCTTCTGTTTGATCTTCATCTTCTTGCATATCTTCAGTTTGTGTCTTTTTAAGATAAAGCTGATATGCACTTTGAAATGGATTTAGATTGAGAATTGATGAAATTTCACTTCCGCCTAAACCTGATTGTCTTTCAAGTAACTGTTCTTTACTTAGTGGCATAAATTTTACCCCATAACGCCAATAATAAAGCATCTGATGTTGCCAGAGTAATTTTAAGTTGAGGAAAAAATTGCTGAGCTTTTTGCTTTAATTCATTTTTGTGTTGCGTTTTTGTTTTACCTTTTGATGATGTAATTACAAATTCTTTCATCCACTTTTGTGGACTTATATCAATCAATTGACATTCTAGTGCCACAACAAGTCCTCGTAAAAATCCATAATTTTGTGCAAATTTCCATGTAGATGAAATTCCTTGCTTACCAGGAAATGCATGTACCTTTTCAATAATTATAAGAATATCTTTCCAATATTTACATTTCTGAATTTCAGCATTTATGCAATCCCAAATATCTCGTTCTGTTTCTGGCATTTTTACAGCTTTAACTTCATTTTCGGAAATGAAGGCCAGTCCTCCGCTGATACCAGGGTCGATGCCAATCACTAACATTTAAGTATCCTTCTGCATACTATTATTTCTGTCAATTAATGCTTGTACTTCTTTAGATGGGATTAATTCTATATTGCCAAACCTTTTACTCAATGACATTACAACGGTATAAATATCTGTAATCATTTCCATAAGTAAATCAAAATCTTTATCAGACATTTTTTCTCCTCTCATGGTATTCTGTAAGCATTTTATTCTTTGCATAATGTTGAAATCTCTTCATGTATTTTATTATATAACTCAATAGCTTGCATAAATCTTGTCGCTATTTCATAAATTTTCATACTTCTACTTCATCATCAGTAATTCTAAGTCCCCTATTTGGTTGGGATTGAATCATATTAGTTAAACTTTCTTGCATTTTTATAAACTGTACCCGAGTTTCATTTCTAAAAGTTCCTGAGTTTCTTAATCCAATAGCATTAACTCCTTCAAGCAAGCTTAATCCATCATTCGCAAGATCATTCAACCTATCGCTAGAAGTTATATTTCTTGATTTTAACTCCGTAAAGAATTCTCTTGCACGATCAATCATATCGCTATCAAATTTCTTTTGCTTTCCATCTGAACGATCTTCCAATCTTTCTATTAAATGTTTTAGTAATTTATCTGTACTACTGCAAAGCAATTCCTCGACTCTCTCAGCTATAACTTGAATTTGTTCTTTGGCATGCGCTGCTTCTCTTTGGAAAATATTTTCTGAAATAGCCTTTAGCTTTGCTGGTACATCAAAAGCTACCCATGAAATTTCCATGAAGAATTTAGAAGTCATTCTTTCCGCTGTTGGATAATCTTTTTCGTTATATAATGAACCAAGATGTTCTTCAAAGTATTCTTTAATTGAATTATACTCAGTTTTGAGCTGTTGTACTAATTCTGAACGTTCTTGCTTTTTAGTTTGGAGATAATTCTCAATATCAACAACTTTTCCTAACGGGACTAAATATAATCCTGTTTTCATAAGTACATTGATAATTGTATGCGCTTTGAGATATTGATTTACTCCACCATCAAGTGAACATATTTTTTGATATATCTCGCTATCAAATATCTTTTTAGAAACTTTTAGCAATGTTTTATCAGTTTCTAATTCGTTATATTCTTTTACAACTTCTATCGAATCATTTTTAACTTTCTTGCTAACTCCAAATTTTCCAAGTGTCAGAGATAAGCATAATGAATTCTCTAGCGGATTAGTTTTAGTATCTTCAGTCATCTATTTATTCCTAAGCCTCTTCTGGCCAACCCTTAAATACAAACCATATATCAAAATACGTATTTGTATGAAGTTTCATGTAATGCTCAATATTGTCAGTATTGTCAATATCTAATTTATCTAAATAGACTTTATAATTTTTATTATTATTATACTCTCCATAAATTATTGTATATTTCATTTTATTCCTTTATTAGATATTCTGCAAATGTATCGAAGTTTAGATTAATGAATCGTATCTCAGCATTTAAAGCATTTTCTCTGCATGTAAATATTATAGGAAATATTTTTCCATTAATAAATGTAATTTCCCAGCCTTGTGCTTCTTCTTTATATTCAACATTTGACATTCTTTTAACTGTACATTTTCCAAAATTCTCCCAATGAAAATCATCGTTATATATACTAAAGATTTCTCCATTTTCATGTATATATAATTCTGCCATTGTTTATCCTTTTTGAATTTGATCTTGTTTTTCTTCTTGCTCATAATATTCAGGTTTCATGGTTCTAACTTGACTTATTCCAAGTTCTGATTCAATTGATTTTGTTATTTCTATGCAAGATTGTCCTTTAACCCCTTGAACTGTTAGTTTTACGTTTCCATCTTCATCGATTATTGCTATAATACTTACCAATTAATTCTCCTCTTTTTTGAGTTATAACTCTAATTGCTGAGAATCATAAATATTTACTTCAGTAGTGCTCAATGCCTTGTGGCATTATAGATGACTTTACATATTTTTTGTTGAGTCAATCAGTACATCGCTCAACTATTTGTAAACGCGAATCGCAATTTGGACAGAATGGGCTACAAACTGTATTTTTTGCTAATCTCCAATTACACTTAATACAGATTAAAATATATTCACCTTTTTCTAAATATATTGGTGGAGTATAATCTTCTGATTGTGTTTGTATTGAGTCAAACGATTTACCCACTTACTTTATCTCCTGGTCATTTGAACTTTAATTTGGCCATTTTCCATTTTTTGCTCAACTAATGTCATATTCTTTTTTCTTGCTTCTATTTTAAGTACTTCAAGAGCATATCGTTGTTTAAGCTTATTTAGTGACTTCCCAAGTTGTGCATCTACATAACCATAGGCCCCAGTAATTAACATATCATCACCTACAATTTTTAGACCATCCTTATCTTTAATAAAACCCAGATCAAACTGGCCGTTAAGTCTTAATACATAATCGGATATTACTTTATTTTTTCCAAATAGTCTTACTTCGCCTTCTCCCTCTAATATTAAATTAAAAGCGTGGCATGTTTTTCTAAGTGCCATTAAGCTCTTGAATTGGGAAGCAACTCTAACCATGTGAGACATATTATACTCCAATAATGCAATTAAATCAATTTAATCTGAATAACTATGGAAATTTTTTACTCTGCCATCTCTACTTCCTAAAGAATAAAAAGGAACGCTTGATTCATTTATTTCTTTGCAAGTGGCGCAAATTCTATTCTCTATACCTTGTGATAGAAACTTTTTGTTGCACTTCAGACAGTTTCTCTCTTTTTTTGTTGATTTTACAAGATTATTATTGGAAACTAGTTCTAGTACATCTTCCCATGTAGGTCCAAAATAATTTAATACTGTTTGAAGAGAATGTTTACCAAAATATCTATAGGTAGTAGATTGTTTCCCATGTTCCTCTATAACTCTTCTGACATTTTCTAATAGTTCTTCGGGATTAATGTTTTTATGACTGCGATTTGGTCTATCCTTTGGTTTTTTTAATTCTCCGTAAATATCTTCATCTCTCATTCTGTGGCCCCTACAATATAACGCTGATTCTCCTCGTTTTTCATTCTTATTTTTATTATTACACCTATATACAACAGTTTCTTGGCTACATCCACATTTACATAACATATTTATACCTTTGACAAACTTCTTTTTAAAGTTTTAGTTTCGATTTGTTTTAAAAATGGTCCTGGATAACTTGAACTTAAAAATCGATTATGTGCTGATTCCTCCATTCGATTAATACTTCCTGGATCACTTATCGAAATTGGTACAATATAATTTCTAGCCTCTATTAATGATATATGAAGTCTATATGAAATCTCACATATATTGCGAATGTCGGCTCCTGTTAATCTATAATCATCAGGTTGATCTTCTAAATCTGAAATATTATACTTTTTTCTTTGAATTTCCCAGATTTTTATTTTTTCATCTTCATCTGGTAATCCGCAATACCAAAAACCAAATGAAAATCTTCTTTTTAACTCAGGAGTCAATGATTCGTGTTGATTGCAGGTAGCCACCCAGAAGGCCCCTCCTCGGTCTGCTACTGAACGAATAACTCTCATGGCTGCTCTGACTCGTTGCTGAGATTCACCAACTAAAGAATTTTTTAAACCGCCGTAGTCAAGAGTAATACCAGGTACTTTAAATTCTGTAGAAATACATTTTGAGAGAAGTGACTTTCCTGATCCGGCTGGTCCTACTAATATTATTCCGATATATTCTTGATCTTCTAATTCTGTCAAAGTTACTGCCATTGCATCTTGACTTATACCAGAAGAATCTCCTTGTTGCGTATTTGACCCAGACAGTATTTTTTCAATTTCTTCAATCCGTACTATACATTTTGGTGGTTTAGGACCAGAAAATAATTGATGTAAAAATAACTTTATTTGTTTCTGACCTCCTAAATCATCAAATGTTTCTTTACCTTCCCACATACTCAAACCAAATGTCTTTTCAATAGTTTTCCTTTTATAAGCTCCTAATGTCTTAAAATTAATTCCAGTACTATTTAATGACATTGCAATGTATTGTTCAATTGCAAAATTAGAAGGAAGACCATGTACTGTATCTATAACTCTCTTTTGCGTTTGTTCATCTAATGATGGATAGCCAGCAGTTTCATATAATGAATTAGCAATATTTACTATATCTTCATCTTTTGGAAGTTCTTCGTCAAATATAATTACATCATTTGAAACTTCTGCTGGGAATATTATATCTTGAGACAACATAACTAATGTACGAAAATTAGATTTAAATTCGTCGCGGAGATTCCAAATTGCTTGTACAATTTCTGGAGAATTAAAATATTTATGTAAGTTAAGAAATATTGCTATGCTACTATCAGGAAGACGATTGAGATAATTTAATGCGCTGCCTGGATCTTTTGTCATATTACTAAGATCAGATAAACTTTGAGTTTCAGTTAATTCGAATAATCTTTGTAGATCCATAGAATTTAAGACATTGAATCCCTGAGCTCCATCCCATGTTATAATCATTGCATTTGGATTTTCTTCTTTTGTTTGAATCCAATTTATTGTGGCTGCATTATCTGGCGTATTGATGGCTATTAGTGGACAGCTGCGCTCACGAGCTTTTTGAAATTGAGTTTGGATATTCACTATTAAATCCTTCTTCTACTTTATTCGTTCTCTAGAGCGTCAATAGCATCATGTAATTTTTGTTTTACTTCCCATCTTTTATATCGTACTGCATGAATATAATCTTCGATTGAATTATAATGTAATGCATAAACTAATTGCTCAAGAAGAGTTTCTCCTTCTTTTCCATCAAAAAATAAATGCTGAGTTTTTGAGCTTGCTCTCATTATACCAGATTTTGCTTGATAATATTGAATGCCGCAGACCTCTGCGACTTTTGCATATGGTCAAAGTTTTCCATTACGACCTAATTCAAAACCCCAATATTCTGCTTGTAATGCAGCTTCAAAATGTACCTTTTTCAGTTTCATAAATAATAATTCCTTTGTATTTATGGTTTTGGTTTATAGTTCAAATCTTAATTGCGTATTAATTTGTTTATCTGAATTCTCTATATATTGTCTTACTTGTAATTGTAGTAATGATAAAATTGGACGCTGTATACTCGACTCCATACAAGCCCAATTATATCCTCGATTTCGAAAACTTACAACAAAACTAGACGCTTCAGTATAATATCTACGAGCTTCCAATACAATATAATCAGGAATGTCGTTAGCAAGACTAAATTGATATATTTTATCATATTGGACTTTCATTATATTTGCTTCTTTAATTGCTAATAATAGGGATTTCCTTTGAATCCAAGAGTAGATTGTTGGAGTTTCCATAAAATCCTTTGTAGCAGGGACTGTCCGCTTTCAGGAGGCAGAAAAATGCTACCAGCTACAGGCTGGAGCTTTACCTATACCTATGATAGAATGTTCATGTCGGTTGACCCTGCTATCAATGGCGCCTCCGGGATGCCCCTTGGGTCATGCAGCGGTTCTGACATGGCCAGCGCGCTACAGCGAGGAGCAATACTCCCTACCCGTAACTCGTGCTTGGGTCGTGCGCGTTGGTTGGGCTGATACTCCGGGAGCACGCCGGTATTAACCAGCCCTCCGCTAATCGGATACGGGTATCTGGGCATAAGGTACCTGGAACGTCGCACTGGTGATCCTCCGGAGCGGCAAGCTCCCGGCTTCAGCCGTGGGTAGTTGATCTATCCGCTTCTTTAATTACTAGTAATAAGCATTTTCTTTGGGTTCATGAGTAGATTTTTTGAAAAAAAGTATCCAATTAAGAGTAGAAAAAAGTTTAGGTATTAAGAAAAATGTCGTTATAGTATTTGCTAACATTTCTAGTTGATCTTGAGAGCCGTGAAGGTGGAATAATTCTTCAAGTTCGTTTTTATCATAAATTGATATCCAATAATTAAATTCTCCTTTTTGAACTTTAAAGTATACCGGTTGATATCCAAGATGACAAGATATATACGTATCCACTAATCTCTCCCATTCATTAAAATTGTTTGCGCAAGTTTTGGAAATTTTATATCAGACTTAATTTTAATGCCCTCGCGTGATACCTGCATGAATACCGCTGTGCAGATTTCTCGTCTTTCATTTAACATTACAATTGGATCAAATCCCATGATACTTGATAGAGCCAAAACGCATGCGTAATTTCTTTTAGCAACACTATATATAGTTTCTTTATCGTTATTTTCATTCATATTATTTTCCTTTGTACTTATTTTCCGGATGTTTTTATTTCTTGAGTTAGCTACTCTAAATATATATCTAGCATCCTAAAGGTTGCTGTACCGTCTGTAACTCCTACACCATGCCCGAAATTCCCACCACCTCCAAACGTCATCCCAACATTGCCTACATTGGTCATCGTGTTCCAGAACCCGGCCAGTGCTTCTGGGCTGGCGTCACCATGTTCGCCCCATACTGATAGCCATTGACTCGGGTCAATCGGGATCGTCAGAGTTACTTGGCCGCCTACGTTGAGGGAATAGCGAGCATTCCAGGCCCACCAACGATGATATGGCTTATACCAGCTCAAATAGGTCCAGCGATTATGCTCAATGTATACGGTCGCTGCTGCGTCGGAGCAGGCTGATTCGCAAATGTACACCGGGAACGCAGATGTTTCAAGATCCATCGTTACAATAAGAGATGTAAATACCGATAAATCCTTAACCCCTCGCGTCCTGATAGTAACATATCCAACATATCCAGGGTCGTTCGGTATATCGAAATACCAGCCAGGCATGTCGCCTGCGTCTATGGGATGCGCAGGCGTCCCCTGGCTATATTTGATCTGCCAATCTCGCGCTTCCATTGAAATCTGGGCACTAGCCCCTAATGCTGATACTAACATCAAGAAAATTGCCATCATGAACCGTTTCATGTTTATCTCCTTTTATTTATTTATCCTTTTTACTCTAATATTTTAATAGATTATATTCATCATTATTGATTGAATAATACACACGTTTAATTCCAACAGATTGAATTAATTTTTGACATGCGAAACATGGTTTGGCTAGTGCTAAATTATTATTCTTCAATATGCGAATGACATAAAGTATATATCCCTCGCAATTTGAGATACCATGTTTAATGATGACGGAAGATTCTGCATGTAAGAATGGAAATGAATAAAAATTTGAGAGTAAAGGATGTGTTTTCCTGCTATTGACTGCGGCTTCTCTCATTCTATTTTTTTTAACAAGAATAGCAGAAAGCCTAAAATTATTTTTGCTTCCAACACCATTACCAGTTTTTGCTATCATTTTACCAATTTCTAAAAACTTTTTATGATTCATTTTATATGCCCAGGTATTATATTAGTATATCATCTATATTTAATACTTCAATTCTTTAATCAACTTTATTCTACGATACATTTTTGTTGATCGTGACCAGTTGAAAGGAACAGAGATAAATATTTTATCTATGGGTAATTCTTCTATTAAATCTTCTGCTTCTGCTATAAATATTTTATCTGTAGATAAGGCAAATCTTATCGCTTCATACTTTCTTGTGAATACACAAATACCGTATCCTTTACTAAATTTAGTTTTTGTAACGGTTGTCCATTTATTCAAATAATATCTTTTACAATATTTTGGCCATGGATGAACTCTTGCTGAAAGTAAAAATCCCGTCCATCGTTGATTATATACAACCTTATAAACTATATCTGACATTGTTTTCTTCCTTAATATGTTTGAAACATGAGCGCTATTTTATAGAGCAGCCATAAAAATGGGTATGTACTATACTCAAGTACTAATCCAATTGGTTCTAAAAATAAATATCCTCCTAATGTTAATATAGATCCCCATGTACATATTGCTATTAATGGTGATGCAAGAAGATTCGTTATTATGGAATGTTGTGAAATCCTCGAAAAGTATATGTAAATGATAGGAGTTGTACATAATGTTGCTGATATTGGAATGAAGATCCAGCTGAGTAACCATATGGGAATTGTTTTCCATCGCATATGAAATATTTGTATGATTATTGGTGCTAATATAGCAACTCCGAATGTTGCTAAAAATGATAACTGAAATCCTATTTCATAAATATACGATGGATCTATGATATAGATGATCAGCGCTGAAAGTACTAAGCTATTCCATGTAGAAATTCTTTTCTCGAATAATTGACACATGAGAAATAGGCCTAACATAATAGCTGCTCGAATCATTGATACTGGCGCTTGAGCGAGTATTGTATAACATATAATTAATGGAATTGCTATGAGTGTTTTTTGTGGTTGCTTAGAAAGATAGGTTGGACTGATAGAAAACCAAAGGAAGAAGAGTAAACTTAAATTTTGTCCTGATGCAGCTGTTATATGTGCTAATCCTGAATTTTGAAAGGCTTGCTTCATCTCTGGTATCAGAGGACTGGCACGATCCCCCAATATTAATGCTAATCTTAATTCTTGATATGGCGAACCTATTGATGATTGCGTTATACGTTTCCATATGAAAGATGTCTCTGACTTTAACATTATCTCAATTGATTCTGCTTGGACTTCTGTAAATATATCTCTTCTTCTTAAATATTGACCGTAATTCATTGATGAAACAATTTTGAGACGGCCTATTACTTTTACTCGATCTCCAGGCTCTACTTTAATATGCTTTTGAATTTTGATAAGTGTGAGTCCATACAATATTTTATTATTAATTTGATTTACTTGTAATTGGAAAGATGTATCATTCCCTTTATAGGCTGGGTATGAATTGATTATTCCAAATACTATGGCTTGGCTTAAAGGTGCTACCGTAGAAGGATCATCCTGTTTTGGATGAGTTGTCCTTAAATTTATATAATATGGAGCAGATCCTACTAATATAAGAATTAAAATTATATAGTATGCGTGATAAGGATAAATTCTCCATGAAAATATTAATGATTTATGTGATTGATTTATCATACATGGATGATCCTCGTTGATTGTAATTCCTTGGGTTATATTTTATGGCTGACGCTTATGTATCCTATCTACGTCATGATGTGGTACTACAGCGCTTCTGATGTATAGTAAGTTGCGCTACGGGCCGCCAGCAGTGCTCACACGTTAGATCCCTTACGCCATTTCTGAATGACTAATGCATGAGGCTGATAATTGCTGATGAACCTGGCAATGATAATTCCATGCGTCTGTATTTTGCGGTAAAGCCCTGCTCTTGAGATCCCCAGTAGATGCGCTGCTGTGGTAACGTTGCCCTTTGTCGCTTCTAATGCTTCATGGATTGCCTGGCTCTCTACCTGCTTCATCAGTTCCCTCAATGTCGTCATCTTGCCTCCTCCTTATTTCATTATTTTACTTAATCAAACTACCTCCTATTTTTATATTTGCATACTTTTTCATATATGTATGGGAATACTATAAGAATGAAAGAGCCTATTAGTAAAATTACTATTAATATATCTTTTATAACTAACATATTCCCCCCTACTTTTATTCCTAGTAACTATTTATGTCGTTTCATATCTCTTGAGATATGTTTTAAGATCTCCCACCCAAATAGAATGATATAAATCATAGCGGTTATTTTTTATGTTCATTGCTCTCCAAAAAAATTTACTATTTGAAGATAAATGCACGTTTGAATCTTTTTCCATCTGATGTTAAACCAAAGTAGTCAATAATCCAATCTGCTGGCATTTTATCTCTCAGTTTTTATTGAAATTTAGAGATATACTTATGTAATTTTTCTTATACGATTGATTACCGACTCGGGAATAGACTCTGGATCGTCATTTAATCTTGTTTTATAGCATTCATCGCATATCCAGAATGTATGTAGATCTCTTGGATAATATTGACGTTCTTCTCCGCACATATCGCATTGAGCCATTATTATAGATGAATCATCTATATTGCTAAGGTTATTTGTATTCATGTGTTTACCTATAGCCTCCGGTAGGGCCGCTTTAATCAGCATTGCCATGCTCTCCTGATCAATTGTCCAAGGATGTTTGTTTCCATAATTTCTCTTGGCTTCTGTAGCTGCTGAAATTATAATTGATGTAGCTCTCGCGACTTTCTCCGCTTTCCAATGCCCAAATGCAACCATCGTCATCGCTTCTGCTGCTGTCGCGATAGCTGTCGTAGCCCATGAAGCGGCATCCCATCCCGGAAGACGCCTTTCAGCCCAAATCCTATCTGCAGCCTCTTTTGCCGCTACGGCTGCTATTAATGCTGCCTTAGCTGTCTCTGGCGTTCGTACTATTAAATATGCTTTTGCCGCTGCTAATGCTGTATTACCTTGAGTACCATGCGAAAGATGCAAGACCGATTCTGCTGCAGCTAAAGCAATAGATCCTAAAATTGAGCTGTTAAGCCATGCAATACGCCGTATCTTTACACTGGCATACGTAACTACAAGATCATCATCGTATGCTGCTGTCTTGTTATTTACTTCGCACTCTGCTAAAATTGGACCGTAAGTACCACGTAGGAGCCCTGTTAGTGAATGCGGACTTGCTATGTAAGATCCATTGCCTGGTACATTAACCCAAATGCCAACTCTATACTGAATCTTGGTATATTTCTCAGATGTCGATTGTAACTGCTCGTTTAGTAACTTATAGCCTATCATTTTATTAAAGTACCTTTTTTGAAAGGTTTTATCTACTGGGTTAAAATGTATGATGTCTCAGATATGATTGTCGGTTTTCGCTGTCTAAGTATATTTTCCCTTTTATTGGTAGATTATCTGTATCAATCTTATCATGATCGAACAATTCACGAAGTTGCATGAGCTCATCCGATAAAGAATATCTTGCATTGTTAATATAAACATAGCAAAAACCAGTTGATACTCTTGTATTTGGAAATTGTTCTTTTACTGCTTGAGATATGATGCATGTTTCTAGACCAGATATTCCAGAGTAAATGCGTTCTTCTCTTGCTTTTATTGCTTGGTCTAAATGTTTCTTTGTTACTGTTATAATCTTCATATTTTTTATTCCTTCATTAATCTTTGACTACTCAAAGAGATCCTATGTCCTGGATCGTTCGGGTCGTACTAGCGCAACTCTTTTTCATTCATTGTTATTCTACCTTATCTGATTTATTGCATCCATCATTCCATGTCCAGTCTCCACAATTTATGCATTTCAAATTGAGATGATACATTGCTAATTCGTAATATACTTTAATGTCAAATAAAAATGCTTGCCAATCATTATACCAGTATGTACCACGTACTTTTGCTGAATATCGGTGTAGGAACATTTTCGCTCCTCCATAACATTTTTTAAGATTTGCAGATTTTGGCTAAACTAGTTCTCCAGTATAGATTAAATATTCATCCAGGAGTTGTTTGCTTTGTAGAAATTTTATTGCTTGATTTAAATGTGAGTAGGCTTCTTTTTTTTCTAATATTAATATTTCCATTTTGTTTTTTATTTGATCTGGAAGTTTTAACATCATGGCTAATTGTGTATCTTGATCAATATGCATTGTTATCCACTCGGATTCTACTAGTCTATTCCATTCTGGAGTATGATACTGGACAATTTTATATGGAACCATTACTTACCTCGCTATGCATGAAAAAATTATGGATGCGATTTTCGACGATAACTTTCTCTTGATCGCTGATCTTCGCAGATTTTACAATAACAATATAATTTATCTATATATCTTGTCGAAGGTCGAAAATCCTGAGCAATTTTTATTTGATAGCAACTTCTGCATTTTTTGTATCCGATTGGTGCATTCCAATTTGCTTTTCTTTCATCTAATTCTTTTCTCCATTGTTCTGCTGTTTCTAACTCTTCTATAAGAATTGGATGATGAAGTTTAGTATGATGTTCCTCGCAAAGCCATTCGATATCTAATGGTTTTGTATAATCTTTATGATGCATATCGGCAGGTTCTTTATTACATATTTTGCATGGTTCTGCAATTATAATACCCCACTTTAATGCATTTCGAGTTGCTGTTCGTGCCCATCTTTTTAATGAATCTATTTTGCTATAATCATATTTCTTTTTGTATAAATTCTTTTGTTTGGAATTTTTATTAGTAAGAAATCTAAGTCTTACTCTATATTTAATGCAATCCTTACAAGAAGGAGTTAGGTAATCTTTTGTATCTTTTGAATTATAAAACTCAGTTAGTGATTTTAATTTGTGACAACTCGGGCATGCTTTCTCATGCATGGTTTCTGCTTGCCTCATTTTTCATGATTTTTGCGAGAAGATAATACCTGTTGGCCCCATACGGATTTGGGAAATATGGTTTGGAACAGCTTAATAAGGCCTATTATGTAGCCCTGGTACCTACAATATGCCTACTATATAGCCTACTATTATATAGCTGGCCTGGTACCTCCCCTATGTAGGGCAAGTAGCACATCGATGAAGCTTCGAGTATATGCTGTTAGCTCTGTAGGTACCTTGTTTTCAGAAAGTTAGTTCAGGGTATAAACTCGAAGTTATCGTAGTTAAAAGGGTACCTCATCTTTTGTATTAGGACTATCATCAGAGCTATCCGAATCAGAGTTTGAATCATAACTAGTCATATCTTTACTTAGAAATTGAACACGATCTGCGATTAATTTAATTTTGCTTCGTTTGCCTCCACCGTTTTTGTCTTCCCAGCTATCGAGTTGCAACCTGCCAGCAACCAGGACAGAAGAGCCTTTATGCAAATACTGTCCGCATGGTTCTGCCTGCTTGCCAAATACTGTAATATCTATAAATAATACATCCTCTCGTGCTTCCCCGTCAGCTCGCTTAAAAGTATTATTGACAGCCAGTCCAAGCGAGCAGACAGCCATACCCGATGGCAAATAGCGAATCTCTGGGTTCCGTGTAAGATTTCCGACTAAAGTTGTATGATTATAAGATGCCATATCCTGAACTCCTTTAATTTGATAGACTACAGAAATTTGAATTTTTTTTAGTTTTGGTCCTGAACTCTTGTCATAAATCAAACGTGAGTAGATGCATTAAAGCTTGTTTAAGACTTTGCTAAAGGCTTTAATTAATTGTAGCAAATGGAAAATAGTATAAGCATACAGGATACGCGGTTATTATATCCCTGAACTCTTGAGAGGCCAATCAGCAAGAGTTAGTTTTATGTATGCTTATACTAGTCCTCCCCGAGCGATTCGAACGCTCAACGTGCACTCATCAAGTGCGAACAGGGTATAAGCCTGCCGTGATACCATTTCACCAGGGGAGGTGGATTGATTAGGTCTTTTTCTTTTCGCCACAAACGGTGCAACGATAGCCTGTAATCTTTTCATCTTTTTTGCATTCAGTGTGGATTCGGTTTGCTATCCCATAAAGCTTATCTTGGTAGGTATGTTTACATTGGCATGGTTTTGTAAAGATAAGCATTGTATTCCTCCTGTTTAACAGTGGTTTCAATCTTCGCGCGATGTGGTAGTACGCTATTGGTAATTGTAAAGATGGAGGAAGACTTGGGAGTACGTATGTATTAGATCCAAGGATCTTCCCCACATCTTTACAATGTAGAAAAAAGCTCTTGTGGTTTTGCCATAGCAGATTCTTGGCAATGCAGACTGATATACTACAGAAGTGGATCTAATATAACAGAAAATTGACGGATGTCAAGTTGTTTTTTGCTTTAAGTTAAGATTTAAGAACCTCCATCTGTGATGACTCGCTCAAAAACAAACTTGCGGACTAGAGGCTCTATCTAAGATATGTTTTTAAGAACCTGAACTCGGCTGTACGACTGTCTGGCTGCTCTTGGCTGGCCGCTGGCTGAGTCGCTGTAGGAATCGGCTGTACTGACTTACTCCACGGTTGAACATCTCTTGTGCAAGCTCCTGGGTATTCTTGCCAACAAATCCACCACGCTTAGCATGAGTAGCGTGCTGAAGGGCTTCGTCTTGTTCTGGAGTGGTTTGAACTGTATATGAACCTCCGAATGAGAGGGCCGCTCCCAGCAACAATGTAGAAATAAGAGAAGTTCCAAATACAATCGCAGACTTCTGAGTCATAAGATGTTTCTCCTTGTTGTTATGCTATGTTAAAATATAAACATATGAGCTACCTTCAATTTACAGCAGGTATAAACAAATTTCTGAAAACCTGAACTCTAGCAAGATGTGTGTACGTCTGCCTCTGGCCAGGTTTGACATGCTGTTAAGTAGGACTGTATCCATGGAACAAAGTTTTCATAGAGTCCCCACCCATTGTGAGCGTTATGCTTCTTAAATCGTTCTGGGTTTAGATACATAAGAGTTAATCCTTCTGTGAGTGGTTTTATTAAGTCTTTGGCTTTTGTAATACCTATCTGATCTGGATGCCAAAGCTCATAATAAATACGTGCTTCATGTGCCATTTCGCTAAGATTATGGGTAATGTTTGAATGGAAAAATCTTGTTGATATTTGTTTTCTATGCATATGGCCACAATCACTGCAAACGCATTGTACTTCTGTGGTTTCTCCAGTCAAATAAACGTCTAAACTCATGTTGCATCCTTCTGAAATCGAAAAATTTACGATTTATCCTTAACCTGAACTCATTGCCAGATAACTTGTGAATCTTTGCTGATAGAGTTTGCAAAGATTGTAGAGAAAATACCACGTGTGCTTAGGAAGGCATCTCCTTGCCCTCTGAGCGGACGCAGATCTCCTGTGACTACCAAAGTATCTCCCTTGCGGAATTTTGGTTCGCCTCGAAAACTGACTTGTGTCTTGCCGGATATTAGTCTATCCCCTGTGGATTCGACTTGCAACATGAAACGAGTAATCTGATTGCTTGTAGTTGGGATATTTATAACTTTGCCCTGAACTCCAATGTTGCTTGCTGGCGCTAATTTTGAAATATCAGTAGAGAGTGGTTTCAGTTTTGTGGCATCTTGATAGATAAAATATCCTAATACTCCAAGTAACAGGAGCAAACAAAATGCAATTTGTGGACGAGTAATGGATATTGTAAATTGGTAAATTTGTTGCTGGGTGGATTCTCTCATTGTTTTCATGTTTCTTCTCCGTTTAGGGGTTTGAATGTTGGTAATGTTATCAGAGAGAAACAAGTAATATAAAATTTGTTTTGTTAGTAATGTATAATGTTGAGAGATCATAATCCAAGCGTGAGTGTGTGCCATACCTGTTAGCCTTTTGGTCTGAAAAGATTGCTGCGCGGGATCTGCGGGGGATTGGTGGAAGAGTATGGATGAAAAAAGCTTATTGGGAAATTTTTTTCTGTTCCAGAAGCTGTCGAAAGGATTGAGGTAGTTTCCTGGGGTGGGATGGGTGGGGAGATTGAATGCTTTAAAAAAAGATTTATTTAGAGCAGCCCAGGATAATGTATATCCTGAACTGCTCCGTTAATATGCTACTTGTTGGAACGCGTAGCTTGGAAATCCTTGATTGCCTTTATAACTTGTGCATGTTTGGAAGGCAAAATAGGCGTAAGTACTTCTGCTTTCATATCTTTGAACGTTTTCCAAATAGCAACCAAACCATCTTTTGGGTAATAGTCTGGTTGTTTTTTGGTAAAGTCAAAGAGTCTTTTACCTAACAAGGGTAGTGCTTTTACTGGTGTACCCTTGATTTTGGTAATAGCCTTTTGAACTTTGGGATGCTTGGAAGCTTCTTGGAGAAGTGCATCTTTTCTGGCATTATAGGCAGACCAGAAGACCTTTTTCATATCAGTATCCCAACGATCGGCGTGATATGCGGATTGTCCAAAAGTTTTTAGTATATCAAGATTTTTTGCGTTGCGTGTTTTGTTGAGGATAACAACATAGGAAGCTGGTTGGTAATCTTCCCAGTTTTTTTCTTGTACTTCGTCTAGGATGTGCCAAGCTTCTGTAGGTCCTGTTGAGACCTGAACTCCGTATATTTCTTTTGAGGAGCCTTCGAGCCAGGCATCTATTGGAGCCCATTCTTCTTCAGTAGGAACGGATATTTCATCATCTGGTTCTGTGTCGTCTTCATCTAATGTTGCTTCTTCAAAAGTAAGTTCTTGGAAATCTTCAAGGGATTTCGCATATAATTCGATGGCTTTATTGTTGATAGTTTGTTCCATGGCATCTTCTCCTGGTATGTGAGTGATTGGTTGAAGGTATTTGCCGTATTCACGTTGCAGGTAGGTTGGTCTGCGTTTAAGTTCGATTACGCGGGCTTCTGCTGCTTGCCATAGTTTTCGAGCCTCATAATTGTATGAATTTTGGTAATATGAGGCTTCTGTGATGCTTGCAAGGCATTCAGCAAGGGAAAGTGATTCTGGTAGTATTAATTGTGTTGGTTTGGTGACTCCTGCTTCAATAAGTGCAATCTGTTCTGCAAGTTGTGACCAATAGGTAATAGCATCTTGTATGTAGGGAAGTTCTTTTGCGTGCAAGATGCATTCGTTAACGATATGTGGGGTTGTATCTAAAATGCTCCAGCTATCTGCGAGTACTTGTGCATCCTGAACTGAACATTGGAGTATTTTGGAAATGTATTCAGCTGTAAGGTACCATGGAGTTGAAATGAGTGGTTCGTGAGGAGCGATAACTTTGCCTCGTACCTTATCGCAATGTTCGCGTAGCATACGTTCGCCCATTGTAAAATGTGGTATTGGTGCTCCCCAATGATCGATGTATAATTCTTGTTCGCCAAAACTATCGCGATCAAAAGGTTGTGGGCCAAATAGTGGGTCTGGTTGGTAATCTTCATCTTCTCTATGTTCTGGAAGTGTGAAGATGTTAGCAATTTCTCCTTCTTCGTTGAGCAATTCTTGCGAAGTATAACCAGAAAGCTTATCAAGAATTGGATGGGAAGGAGGTAGGTAATACGTGTGAAGAATTGCGGTGTGTAAGATATTTGGAGAACGCATCATTCGTGTAGTATATCCTGGTGCTGTCCAAGTAAGGATAGATCCTTTTGGGTTAATGGTAATAGATGGGGTAGGTGGTAAAGGATTCATGAATAGTTTAATGACTTCTTTATCTTCTTCTTGGGTCAGGGGACGACCAGCGCGTTTTTCTGCAGCGACAATGATTGTATCAGAACAGGAACCGCAGGGATTACCGCATGCTGGGTCTTCTGTTGGATATGTGTAATTGCAGAGTGAGCATGTAATTGACATGTTAGTCTCCTGTGTGTTGGATGTTGGTAATCGTACGAATGGATGGGAATCTGAGTGCACCGGTTTTTGATTCGCTTAGGAATTGTACTTCTACGAAGGTGGGTTTGGCAGATTGCGTAATCGTTGATTGGATGTCTTGATCGTTTACGACGACGCGTTGTAGCCGATCCTGGTTTTTGACTGTGATTATGAAGCCTCGCTTTTTGGTAATTTCATATTTCTTGATTAAGAAAGTTCGTTCTTGCCAGGTTTTGGCTTTGAGCATGTGCGAATTACGTCCCGCTGCATAAGGAGCTTTTGTATCTTTGAGCATAACTCCTTCACCTCCAAGTGCGGCTTCTGTTTTGAGGAGATCCGAAAGCTTAATGTTAGGTGGGAATTGAAGGCTGAGTGACATATTGGTAATGTTAAGGTTTAAAGATTCCAGGAGTTTTCGACGTTCTGATTGCGGTTGTTGTGCAACTGATCGTCCTTTTATTTCCAGAACGTCATGTAGTACAACATGCGCTGGTTTAATTTCTGAAAGGAGTTTAATTGTTGATAGGTTGTTTGTGGAACGTGTTTGCAGCATTGAGAAATCAGACATATCGTGAGCCTTGGTAATAATAAGCTCGGCTACGAGTATCATGTCTGAAGGGATTGTAATTTCCGGGAAACGATACGTTATATCTCTTCCTGAGCGAGCGATGAGTTTTCCGTTCATCAGGAAGACGAAAAACCCATCGTATTTTCGCTCTGCAATGTAATTTGCTGGTATGTCAGAACCTTTAAATGTTTGTGCAAGTTGAACTCCGTAATGGTTTGTAATAGGGGATTGAGGGTAACGTGGATCGATTTTGACATCGTATGTTTGAGGATTGGTAATGTTTCGTTTTTCTGCATTGACCCATGAAGCTGTGAAAATAGATGTTAGGCTAAGTACTGGGACAAGGATGTTACGAAACATGTGCATCTCCTTTCATGATATAAACACCGCAAAGGCAACGGAAGAAGCGACCAATCTTTGTAAATGTGTGGTTGCAAATGGGGCACATGTTGGTAATCCTTTCTGTTAGGTGTAAATAGTTATTTGGGTGGGAAGCCCCAAGCTGAGTTACAGTCTTGGTCTTCGTCGTAACCATTACCCCATGCGCGTTCTTCTCCTAATGGATCATTTGGTAGCTTGTCTCCGAAGACTGTGTAGTAATTGCCTTCGATATCCCAGATGTTGGTAATCATGTCTTGTGGTGAAAGTTCAATGTTGGACATTGCATTGAGAGCTTCCCAGGCATCGCTTCCTTCTGCAAAATTATGTTTATCTTCTGGGCCGTAGCATGTAGGTTCGATGATTGGAGAAACGTGAAGTTCTCCCATGGAATCTTGCATAATTCCTCGCGCTTCTTCGTCGAGTTCTTCTTGTTTAGTTTTGTAATCATCGTACATTTTGTCGTAGTGTTTTTCCCATTGTGCCCAATACTCGACATCAGCGTCAACCTGTTCTTGTAATGTGAGTGTTTTGCTATATGTTGGTACGAGTAGATTGCCGATGACCAGGTAGAATGCAAGAGCAGTAATTATGCTAATTATCTTAAGCATGTTGGTAATCTCCTTCGGTGAGAGTTGCAAAGCAAATGGCGCAGCGTCCATTATCAAGTGTTGGTGGGTTACATTCGCTTATACTCCTATTTGCTAATCTGCATCTTTTTTCTTGCATTGTGCCAAAGTGCGCCATTTCTGGAATTTCACGAAATGCGAAAATAAAATTGTCGTTGATGTCCATATAGTCCCCATGTTTACAGGAAGGGCATTTTCGTGGGTGACTGATACGTTGAATTGTTTTTTGGCAAGCGTTGCAGATATAGCGTTTTGTTGACATGTTGGTAATCTCCTTTGATGGTAGGGTTAAATGCTTATTTGTTTTAGGAGTGGAAAGCAGAGCCGTAGACTTGTGCATTGCCACAGATTAGGGCATTGCCACAGACTTGTGCGTTGCCATAGATTAGGGCATTGCCATATACTCGCGCGTTGCCATGGACTCGCGCATAATCGCGAACTTGGGCATTTTCGTAAATTTGTGCATGTAATCCGACGTAAACTAATGCTGAGACAACTGCGGTTTCTGCAACCCAGCCTCCACCGTTAATGTGTTGATGCGCTGGTACTAGACCTGATCCAAAGTCGTGTGTCTTAACCATGTTGGTAATCCTCCATGTTAGGGTTGAAATATTACTTAATTACAAGTCTTGACCTATTTTGTTTGGGGAGAGCAGAGAAATTTTCATTCCTCTGCTCTTGTTAGGGTTAATTAAGTTGCGCCAAATAGTAAGTACGTTGGTTGATAAGGTTGGTAATGTTACGCGTGCGAGATGCTGATGTCCAATGGCCGTTAAGGAGTTTAAGCAACGACATGATGTAGGCATTGACAAACATGGTTGTCCTCCGATTAGGGTTGAAGTTCTGGGTAAAATTCGCTAATGTAATGCCAACCATCTGTGGCATTTTCAAAGAGCGGTGGTTCGGTTTTGTGTTCTGGGAGAAATGTGAAGCGATCTCGTGGATCGAGTATCGGTCCATTCTCATCGACTTTAACAAGGCGTAGTTCGTTTCGTATGTTGCAGTACATAATGGTGTACATGTGATTTCTCCTTTAAAAGAGGGATTGAATGTAACGACGCGTTCTAAGTTTGTGATAGTACTCTTGTAATCCTCTGCAGCCTGAACTCATTAAATAGCTGCGTCGGATTCGTGCTTTATCTTTTATGTTCCTCTTCTTCATTCAGAGGTTGAACGGAACGTATAAAACCTATGTCTTCGCAGCGACCAAGTGTATGACAATTTGGGCACATTGGAACATTTGGATGGTAACCGAAATACTCTACATCCTTCCAGAGTATTATTTTCTTGGAAGAAAAAACGGTCTTACAGTTGCTGCACTGGAACATTTGTGCTTGCATTGGTAATCCTCCATGTAGGTTAACAATGATCCGGTACGTCGCAATCTACTTCTTTGCAAATTGTGCAGAATTGTACAAAATGACCGTCTGGGTATGCTTCATCGATGGTACATGTCCAGTTTTCGAAAGGAGATGGAACGTTGAGAAAGCATGTGTCGCATTCTCCAATGACATTTGGAGTATCTGTTACGTATTCTCTGCAGCAGAAGGTGCAAGTTGATGTTGACATTGGTAATCTCCTTTTTAAAAAGCGTATGATACGGTTGTGATGGTAGATGCGATAGGGAGTATCTTTTCTTTAAAAGCTTTTGTTGCAAGTTGAATGTTGTAAATATGCAAATGGATAGGTACACCTCCTTCTGTTTCGCTGAAGGTTTCAGCATAGGGGTTTGTCCAATGGCCTGTTGCATAGACATGTTCCAACCAAAGCTCGGGGCATTCGCTGATGACAAGAAGCTTTGACATTGGTAATCCTCCCAGGTTAAATGTTTACGTTTGAGGTGAGCGATGGGTTGAACTGAATAATCTCGATGTTTAGATCAAGTGGAGTAAGGTATTTAAGCATAAGTAAATGTGTTTGTTCCCATGGAATTCCTCCGTTAAGGGCTCCGATGTGTGGAAATGCAATTGAGGTAATTTTTAGACGTTGGTAATTAACTACGAATTTCTCCAAGCATTCTTCTATCCAGCTCAGGCGTGATGGTTTACGCCAGTCCTGTTTAATAGCAAAGTTTAAGATGAGCTTATCTGCTTTGCTGTATGGGAGTATTTCTCCTGGGGATAGAAGGTAAAGTCGACAAATTTTCTGATAGGCTTTAAACATATCAGGATAGTGTTGTTTGAAATCTAGGGCAATGCCTTTGCCCATAACTCCAACGCAATTTACAGTATTTACCAATGTTTGTGCAGAGCTGTTGAACAGATTGCCTTGGAGTTCGATAATAGGCATTGGTAATCCTCCTCAAATTCAAATGTGGTTAACAAAATTTTGGATGTTCTCCGAAATTGATAGCCGCTGAGCGTTATGTGTCTAGAACCGTGGGGCTGTGTCAAGGGCGTACAGATGGCAACTAAAACAAATATTGAGGATTGTCTTACTACCTTATGGTACATATAATGTTGGTAATCCTCAATATTTATCCTTAAACTTTGGCCATCTGTTAGCTTCCCTTGACGCGAATGATGGCGGCTATATTTCAGGAGAACCATCCAAAAAAAAGGTCCAGTCTGGAGATATGGCGACAAAGACATGGAGGTCATTTCCGGTTGTGTTGCTACCTCATGAGTATTATGCGAAGCAAGTCCGCTCTGCGGACAGGATTCGCTCCATGATGTTCTGAATGGTAATGTGTCCCGTTATTAGGTAAAATTCTAAACAACATGACCGGAATGGCCGGAATGTCTTCGCTCATATCGGAATATATTAGCGCTAGCGGGAGGGTCCGGGAACTTTGTGCCCGGTTACCTACATAAACGTGTGGGAGCGGAGCGCATTTGTAAGCGCGGAGCAAGTGGGTTCCCACCGTTTATGTTGGTAATATTAAATAAGATAAAATCTGGGGAAAGTGGCGCAAAAGGCGAATATCGTTGAAGCGAGGCACACGGGGGCGGGTAAGCCCCTGTGTGTTCGAGCGCTTCCTCCAGTGTTCGCCGCAATTAGGCGCGCGCGGCTAAGGGTTGTACATGCAATCTCAATGCGCGCGCCCGTAATCGTTGCGCCCAACGCCCAGCCTCCATGGTGTACTTGTGGATGTAGTAATTTCTTTTCATTGCTGCCGCAGGCCAAATGTTGGTAATAGGCGACGTGGAGTGGGTCTGCGACCGTAAGGGATATCAGGAGCTTTCGGCTGAGTCATAATAATGCAGGAGACATGTGGCAGATTATTTTTCTGCGACATGTCCCAGCGACATATCAGGATTGACGAAGCTCTAAAGCTCCAGATATTGGAGGCAGACCAGACTCGACGTCGCTACAAACTTTTTTGAGGTGATTACCAGGTGTAGCCGGGTTGGAAATTTAACGTGGTGGGGGTAAACTAGTTTGGAACCCAACGTGGCGAGGGTAAGCGAGGTTGGAAATCTATCCTGGTGAGGGTAAATTGGGTGGGGAAACCTGGTTTATCCTGGTGAGGGTAAATTTTCCCACGTGGTTGTGAGGTAGGAAAAGTTCCAACGCGAAACATCCTAGTGAGGTGGGAAGTAAAAATTGCTTATGGAAACCTCTGGTTTCCGGGTAGAGGCGAGACCGGAACAGGTCTCGCAGAGTTCGAGGAACTCGATTGGTTCATAATAAACTGGCGAACGATCGAACGTGAACTTATCAGGTAAGAGAGGAGTGAGTCAGTAAAAATTTGTTGACAAAGGTAGTTCAGGTCGATACGTGTTGATCAGGCGACTTCAGGTTATGGGATTCGACAGAAGTACGACTTCAGGTCTTAAAATTTAGGATGCAAATACCGCAGACGGGGGCTGCGCCCCCAACCCGCGCCAGGGTTCTCGGCGAGATCGCTCCGCCCCTGGGCGTTAGCCTATGGCTTTTGGCTAACTCAGTTAGCCGGGTAGGTGCAGGACAGGAACAGGTCCTGCGGGGCTCGGGGAACGCGAATGACCGGGCGAAGCCTGCTGGCGACAGACGGAGCGTGCTCTTCTCGGTACGAGCGAGGGATGGAGCCAGGCAGATGCCGTAGACCAGGTTGAGACTCCAGCCAATATATGAGTTCAGGTTAGGCTTGGGGGGAATAACATAACAGAAGGGTGGGACCAGCATGCCTGCGGAGTGCCACGCGTTTGATGTGGCGCGAGCAAGGCCGCGTGGGTGGGCTCAAACTTTTTAAGTACTTGCGAGTTTTTCATTGACAAACTCTTTTTTTTATGTTATAAACGTAGTTTGTGGTTGCAGTAAAACTAGTGCCCGGCGTCATTTCCTCAGAAAGGGATTTCTTGCCCTTGAATATCGCAGAGAAGGCAATGATCTTCACGATAGCAAGTAGCGCAAAGGCTTGCAGCGCAATGGCTACAGGGTTCGCAAACGTAAGTGGCTCGGTAACATGTTACGCACTGCATCTGATACGAACCTGGGATATTTTCTTGGGAATTGATATCAGTGATATCAGTGATATCATGGGTCAGTCCAACGTCGCTCCAAGCCTTCAGGGCTATGGACATTTCCTCATTAATAGAGCGGTGATTTCTAGCCGCTAAGATTGTAACATTATGAGCGACTTTCTGATCGAGACGAAGTAGAATTTTCTTCTCCATGAAATTCTCTCCTTTAGAATGAGAACAGGTTTATAAGTCTCTCTATTATATCATAAATCATAGATAGACTCAAGACAAAAGACTCTTCGTCTTCTATTCTTTGTTTCTTCTTCATCAACGTCCTGCCGGCTCATACCCCGCGCGGTAATCTTCTACTACCTCTCATACGTGTCGCCCTACCCTACCCTGTGTTCTCTTACTATGCAAGCTGTTGGTTTGTTCGCTTCGCTCACGAAAAAAAACAAAGACGGTTGTTTAGGGCGGAAAGATAAATCGCCTTCGGCTGCTGTGAGAGACCTACCCTCTATTTGTTGTTCTTTTACGACAACAAGAGAAAAGGATCTGTGGACTTTTTAATATCCAGATCGTCCCTTGCTTTTTGACACCGCTAAATCACGTAACTCGCAATCGTGCTACGATAATCTCAGATATGCGCGACAAAGCGTATTATCAGACATACGTGTAATACGATTAGAAAAATCAGTAATTTATTCAGATATTTACCTGCGTGTACTTCGGCTTAATTGCGTCTCATGACATCTTTCACGTTGACAACAAACGCAATGCAGCTCGACCTTACTTTATGAACAACGCGCTTCTCGTGTCGGTCAACGAGCACGCGGCGCGAGGAGCTGCGCCTCTTCTGCGCTGCGACGCAGTGACGCTAGAAACGCCAAAAGACTACTAATGTTACGGTCTATTGAAAGATAAGTTAAGATAAATTAAGATAAAAATAGATGGGACATCAGACTGTGTAAGAATTTGTCAGAAAAGGTTAGAATATGGCAGAAAATGGAATGGATTTTGGACTCCTTAAATATTACTCAAATTTTCTCTCAACATTTTCAATAGTTTACGACCCAACAGTTAAGGTAAAGTCTCAGGATGTGCAAATGTAACATCCGATATTAGATCTGCATAAATATATTCCATTGATGGAATATCATAAAAAGGAAATTAAGCAAGTAATTTTTTGAGAAGATGTATAGGTATTGATTTACCATTAATCTTATGGTATGCTGTACTATACAATAATGGCAAGTAAGAGAAGAGATCTAAGGGAGATTAGGAGACAAACGGATGCCAAAACTAATAAGCGGGAGGCAGGAGCTAGAAAGATTAGATACGATAATGAAAATGAGGATTTGGTTTCATTATGATGATTACATTCTGCTAAGAAGACTAGAAAAGAAAGTTAGTCGAATTTTAGGATCACAAACAAGTATGACAGGAATTCTCAGGGCATTAGTAAGAAATGCGTCCGGGAAGAATATAGGATTAATGAGAGAAGCTTTAATGGCGAGTATGGAAGAGGGAGATGATATAATAGAGCCAAGAATTGATACAAAATTGATCAAAAGTAATAGAGAAGCTAATTTTAGTAATCAAGAGAAATCTAATGAAGGCGAAGAGTAGGGTGAATTAGGAGATAGTTTGATGATGTATAGTTCTTGGAATAAAATGTTCGAAGAAAAAGCGTTTAAGCATGGTTTTATGGCAAGAGAGTTACCATGGGAAGCCAGAAGGGTATGGCTTAAACTGTTGCAATTAGATCCTAATGGTATGGGTTTTTATCGGATTTCAGATGAAAGACTAAGTCAAGAATTGAAATTATCAATTGACTCAATTAAGGAATGGTGGGAACCGCTTGAAGAAAAGAATCTTGTAAAGAGAGATCACGAAAATGAATTAGTAACCATATTTATAAATAAAGAATTATGGGAAGAGGAATCTCGATGTATAGAACAATAAATGTTTCAATATATCGAGATGCTGAATTTAGAAAGCTAACAGAGAGAAGTCAACATTTATTTTTATACCTTATAACCAACAGCTTGACGCATTTTTGTGGAATTTATTATATACCATTTATTATGATGAGCCATGAAACTCATATTCCAATAGAATATATTCCTGACCTTATAATAGAATTAAGGGAATCAAAATTTCTCTTATATGATAACGATAATGAAATAATATTTATATTAAATATGCTAAAACATCAAGCAAGGGAAGGAGGGCAACCAGCAGCATTAAGAAGATCAGTAGAAACTAAGTTGTTAGAATTAAAAGATTCATGGTTGGTGGCAAAATTCATTGAAAGATATCAAGATCTTATAAATAGTTGGCCTTCAGAAGTCTCTCATCGAAGCAGTAAGAAATATCTGGAAAAACAACCGTTGAACAACCCTTGTTCGACCGTTGAACAACCCTTGAACAACCCTCTAACAACGGATACTGATACTGATACTGCTCCTGATCTTAAAAAAGATTTGTCTTTAGTTTCTTCTTCTTTAAAAGATAAAAAAGTTTGTATCGAAAATGTCGAATCTCAAAATCTCGTATTATCAGAACCTAAAATTGAAAAGTTAAAAGTCTGGGGGTCAGATCCACTGGATTTAGTGGATTTATGGAATGAGAGAAGACCGGAATCTATACAAGCCTTAAACCCGCGTTTCGTAAAAGAGCAGCGTCTTAAACAGATAAATAAAGCCTTAAAGGATTTTCCTAACAAAGAAGATTGGGAGCAGATTTTTGATGAATATCACCATTCTAAATTTCTACGTGGAGAAGAAGGGGCTGAAGGGCACGGGGTAAAAAACTTTGATTGGCTCTTACAACGAGGAAAGGCGGACTTGGTAGAAAATTATCTAAAAGTACAAAATGGAAAGTACAGAGATAGGGAAGTTTCTCACATGTTTACAAAGAAAACTCAAGAATCAGTTCTTGGTGTCCAATCATGGGCTCAAAAAAGAATAAGAGCCGCAGAATTTTCTTTAAATGGAAATGAACCTAAAAAGTTACCAGCAATGAGCATTATTAATCTAACTCAAGGAGCTACACAATGAATCCTCAGAATCAAGAAGAAATTTTAATATTTGCGAGTTTATTGACAAAATTAGCAGATGCACATCAATTCGTACTGAAAGAATCAATTATACAAACCTACTATGAAGATTTATTAGATCTAACAATTGAACAAATTACTACAGCTCTAAATAAATTACGATTAGAAAATGACTTTTTTCCCAAGATTTCTCAAATTCGCCGATATATCCTGGGTACCCCAAAAACTAAACAACAAGAGGCGGAGCATGCATGGGCCGTACTACAATTATGTGCAAAGAAATTAACTCCAGACATATCATTAAAGTTTGAGGATGATGCATTAGCGGAGGCAGTCAATAATGCCTTTTCGGGGTGGCCGAATTTTTATTATAGAATGCAAAATATTAGAGACTCTCGTGAACTAGAATATAGTGGCAAGAGATTTATCCTACAGTATGATTTAGTAAGAGATTTAAGTCATGACCGTATAGATCAATTTGATAAAACTTTACGAGGGAATATAGAATTTCATAATCAATCTCCATCTCCATATATTGAAAAGCAAAATTATGTACTAGCAACCATTTCAAAAGAAGGAGAAATCTTACTTGAAGCCAAATGTGAAAAAGGATTTAAAAATGAAACTTAAAATTAATATAAATATTAATTCCAAACCATCAACTGTTCGCTCTATCTTACTTCAAATAATTACTGAAGCCGGTTACAATAAAACTGAGATCGATGAACTTATAACCAAAGCAATTTTATTCACAACTGCGCCAGCCGCCAGACGCGAAATGTTGCGTCCTAACCAAGAAATAGAACAAAGATGGTATAACTCCATTAAACAAGGAAATCCTGATTTTGATGTTTACAATACACCATGGTACATAGCCGAATGTTTTGCTTGTTGGAAAGTTTACTCTCGTAAATATTTACGAAACTGTGAAGTATCTGGAGTATTTGATATTATTACTACCGTAAATAATGTTCTTGATCTTGGATGCGGAGTCGGGATTACTACTGCAACTTTAGCGGATCGTTTTCCAAATGCCGAGATTATAGGAACAAATATTCTTTTTTCAATGCAATATAATATTGCAAAGATATTTGGGCAGCATTTTAACTTTAAAGTTATGGAAGATATCCCAGAAAAGAGAGTCGATATTGTTTTTGCATCAGAATTCTTTGAGCATTTGAAAGTCCCAACATTCTATCTTCAATATATCTTAATGAAAGCAGATCCAAAAATACTTATAGTCGCAAATACATTTGGATCGCCAGCAATTGGACATTTTCCAACATATCTTACTCATGAAGGTCCAACTCAATCTGGACGAGAGACGGCTAGAGACTTTACCTCAATGTTGCGATATTATGGATATAAAAACTTAGATTGTCATTTCTGGAATAATCGTCCACAAGTTTGGTCTAAATTTTAGAGAGAGGCTGGTATAACTAATCTATGGAAGATAATATTCAGCAACAACTAGAATTAATAAAATACGATGAAGATTGGAAAAATATTTGGATAGGAATGCCTGAATATGAGTCTTAAATTAGCACAAATAGCAGAAGATTAAACTTGGACCCAAAAAAAAGAGTGAAAGCCACTTTAGCTTCCACTCTTCTAAGAATGCAGAAGTTTTATGAATTAAGAGATTGTTTAGTTCGGCGAGTAGCTCTTACTGGACGGTTAGCCCATTCTTCCTCGGTAGCCTGCCACATAGTAAAACTGTTAACTCCACGTCCCTTACGATACATAAGATGCTTTGCTCCTAATTCGGATGCTGTACGATCAATTTTATGTTTTCTAGAAAGAAAACTTTCTCCTGCTGCAAGAGACAACTTAACTCCATTTCCAGGGGTAGAAAGAAATACTAGCATTTCTATCAGTTGAGTTCGTTCGTCCTCTGAAAGCTGGGAATTCGCTCGTACATGTTTTGTCTTAACCATTGAAATCTTTTCGAAATCCATGATTTATATCTCCACGAAGTGAGGAAGTAATAATCTAGGACCATTTGGTACCAGATTGTTTTATTCGACAGAAATCAATATAACATAAATTATGTGCTAAGTCAACTAAAAAGAGCGACTATGCCAAAATCTTCCACGTTTCTGTTCTAAACTTTGATCTAACTTTTCTTTGACAAATTCACGGAGCGTATCTTCCCGTGGTCGTAAGAAACCAGGCTGTAGCTGTCGTCTTAATGAAGTTTCTTGAAGCGATGGATTAAGAATTTCTGTAATTTCTACATCTGAAAGATAGGCAATAGCAGGAGATATATCTACGCACGCGTTAATAACAGCCTCCGCTCTATCAGGAGATCCTATATTTTTACGTTTCATTTCAACTTTTGACTGAAGTTTTCTGACCATATGTCCCTTTTTCCATATATAAGAAAATTCTCGCGTAGCTAATTCAGAAGCTAAAATATCATCGTACGGAAGAACTAATCCATCTTCTAACACTTGTACAAATCTAAACCACATTTCTGTACCAAGATCTGCATATTTCTCAGGTTCATTTGAGACTCCGTTTACCTGAATAGGTTGAAGCTTAGCAGCCTTCGTTTCATGATGAGAAATAGGATCAACAACCCCAACGCCTACGCCAATTTCATCAATGACAACCTTCGAATAATAATCTAGTAACTCTTCTATCAGTTTAGCGGTAATAGCAGTATCTTGTTGACTAAATATTTCAAGAGGTAATATGACGTTACCCTGACGAGCTGCAATGACAGTAGGATCTACTCCTTTACTACCAACATCTACGCCTAAACGATTAGATCCTTCATAATCTTTAGCAGATGGTACTCTTGCCATGGCTGCTTCAATTAATCCTAGTGGAATGACTGTTGAATCTACGCTAGATCGTGGAATTTCTCCTAAAATCTTAGCAGTATGTTCTGGACTTCCGACAGGCCATTCGCGTTCGCGTTCTTTACGCCATTCTTTACTTTGTCGAGGAGTAGAACCAAATGCAAATGTCTTCCAGGTTGTTCGTAAATGAGTAAAAACTCTGACGAATTCCCCTATAGGAGCCAATGGTGGGGTTGAAACAGCTAGCATGCGATCTTCTGGGCCAGTCAGGGCACCTCTGGCAGAATCCCAGAGTTTCTTGGGAATACCCTTAGCTTCATCGAATATATAAAATGTTCCGCCAGAGCCATGATATCCCTCTGCCTTATCTGGGTCATCAATAGCAATGCCCTCGGCAAACCACTCATTCTCCGCTCCAATTATAGACATTTTGGTTGTAGTCGCATTAATCATTTCTCTTAGAAGAGATCTTCTGGCCCAAGAATGTAATTCGGCAAAAAGCATACCTTTCACTTGTTTTGCGAATGTAGGGGCGCACATGGGAATTTTGGAAAAAGGATGCGTACAAAGGTACCAATGTACAGCCATTGCGCAGAGGGCAGTTTTACCCACGCCGTGGGGACTTCTGACGCAGACTAAGCGATATTCTGCCAAGGCATCTAAGACATCACATTGAAGAGGGTCTGGACCAGCACGACCCGTATATGATTTTGCTCCTAGTATCTCAGTAACAAACTTAACCGGATTATCACAATACTTTGTAAAAATATTCAATAAGTCGCCATAATCAACTTCTGGGTTTTTGTTAGGCGCTTCAGCAATTTGCCAGAGTCCTCTGCGGTAGCGACTAATATCAGGATTCTGGGGTTTCTTGGGTTTTGGGTAGATCTCGTTCGAGTCTGGCTCTAATATTGGCAAGGAGGGTACCTGGCTGGTCTGTGGTTGAGAGATCAAACTCTCCTCCCAGTCCTTCTCCTTCTGAATTCTGATCGCGTCGTCTTGGACCTTCTTGATGGCTTTCCGTTCGAGTGTTCTCTGAAGGGCCTTCCTCGCCATCCTCTGTCGACGCATTTCCCTGATTTCCTCTGGTCTTCCAATCAGTTGCGACTTTTTCATTATAAGCTACCTCATTGGAATCTTCGCGATCTTGGCGAAATTCATCTTTTCTCATCGTTCTTGCTCGACGTGCTGCTGCTTCTTGGATTAGACTCAAAAATCCCAGACCATCAGTTCTTTTCTCTTTTGGAGGTTCTAAAGCTTTTCTTAATTTGATGCGAGTCTCATGAATCATTCTTAAGGCTGCTGCCATATCGGCAAATTCGCGAGTCTTAAATTCTTCTGGTATGGTTACAATTCCATCATCATTAATATATCTTGAAATAAAATGCTCTGAGACTTTTTGCATTTTGACACATAACGTATCGATTTCATCAGAGATACGTTTGGGATCACGAGAACGTTCTTTTTCTACTTCATCTTTATAATTATGACCTGGATAGCCAGGATCACGAACCCATTTATCTTGTTGAGCCCATGTTTCAATTAATGTTCTACCAGAGTCTTCTGGACTTGGATGCTCAATAACTCTGGCACAGTCAGAAAGAGTAGATCCATTCAGATATGCTGCATAGGCTTTCGCTTTAACTTCAGCTGGATAACGGAATGTAGCTCTATCTGTTGTTTGTAGTATAGGGGGAGTTGGAATAAAAGATTCTTCTGGTTTAAGTCGTCTGGGAGGTCTCCCTCTTCTTTTTTTAGGTTGTATTTCATTGGTAGGTATATCAAGAATCTGCGAGCCAAACTTTGGCGGACGTCCACGAGCTTTCATTTGCTTATCCAATTTGGAAGAAAGGGTAAAATAGGAATAATTTCTGGTGGAGTAATATCATTTGGATTAACGGATGAAGCAACACAAAAGCAGAGTCTAGTAGGACGTTGGCAAGTAGCGCAAAAATATTCATTCTGACGAAAATCTGTTAAAGCACCACATATACGGCAGATTAAATCAAGATCTACATTCATGGTTATTTTTCCTTCCACATCTTTACTCCCTTTTCAATTGAACGGCCAGCCACATAACCAGATACTCCTAAAGTCATTAAATTCCATAATTTATCAGGCAATTCAAGCGTTAGAACATGAAGATTAAATAGAGATAAATATGGAGATATGATATAATTATTGGCAATGATAATGATTATATTAATCATAAGTAATGGTCGCCAATTTCTTGTAAGCCAGCTTTCATTTCTTGCCTCTGCTAATATAATAGCACCTTGATTTTTGATAACATCCGAATCATATTGATCATGTGCTAATTGAAGTGCAAATGTTAATTCAGCTAATTTTGAGTCTAATTCTGCTCTGATATCTGGATTAATTTCTCCAGTTATAACTTGCTTAATATCTTTGACTAATGTTCCAACTCCACTTAGTAAACCACTCACACCGCCCATGGTTAAATCTGCTAAGAAGCTCATGTATGTTTCCTCTTTTACTTAAGAAATTTTGTAAGGAGAATTGCACTTAAAGAAATAAGTCCAGCCGTAATAGCTGTAATTAAAGCCCATACAGCCTTTCTTCTATCTGAGATAAGTGAATTAGTAAGAGTTTCAGTTTTTTCCTTCGATATTTGTAATACTTTTACATCTTGACGCAATTCGGATATTTGTACTAATAATCCTGGTTGTCCGTTTCCTCTTACAACAATTTTATGAAGATCTTCAATCATATCCATACATAAAGCAATACTGCTAAGTTGAGAAGTAGTCTCTTTGTGAAAATTCATAATAGTAGTAATTAGAGTATTTGTTAATGGATCTTTAGCTAATGAATCCATTATCTGGCCCCGCTTACTAACAATTGCATATTTCTAAAGCAGGCAGCATTTCTGATAGAATCAGACAAGCTTAATTTAAATAATTGACTTTTACTAATAAATGAATAAGCTCCTGCAATTATTAAAGAGTCTATAATCTTTCTGCTTAATTCTATTGATGTTAAAATAATGATTGGGATCTCTGGATATAAACAAATAATCTTTTCTATACCTTCTACTCCATTAGCATCAGGTAAACATAAGTCTAGAACAATCACATCAATCAGATTCTTATCTAGAATTATCAAACCATCATCTAGAGTAGGAGCTTCGTAAATAGTACCAATAGTTTCATCTAGCTTAAGAATTTCTATTACGACAGTTCTAAAATTCTCATAATCTTCTATAAAGAGAACATTTGTAGAATTCATGTATCTCCAATTGACTATTCTCTTATGAGTTAACAATCATAACCTGCGGTTGATATATCCTTGAAGCTGCGACAGCTGCAGCAACGCCAGGATAGATACCCTGATATGGTTGATCATAGAGTTCCCATCTCGTTGTAGGATGCCACATAGCATATATTTCTGGAGCAGTCTTTATTGCTCCATATAATCTAACATCACCTATCAGACCTAGCCATCGCTCATCTGATGGAAGAGAAAAAAAGGATTTACCGAAAGATATAATCTCAGTAGTTGATACAATATTCTGATTTATTGATGACGAGTTATCTAATATTCCATTAATATATATTTTACATAGTTCTGGAGGTTGAGCCCATGTAGCTGCAACATGAAATGCAATCCCAGTTGAAATCGTATAATTTGATGTTAAACTACTGCCCAATATTATTATTTGTACTTTGGCTGGACTGGAATTATCTGTACCTATCGAGAAATATGGTTGATTTGTACCTACATTCCTATTTTTGCGTACAATAATTGCAGAAGCTTGATTTCCTGTTCCATTTGTAAAGTCTGGTCTAACCCAAGCGCATAAAGTTATTACATTGGGAAGCGAATAATTATGCAAGGTATCAACTTCGGCTGTATTCCCATCAAAATAGACAGATTGTCCTAATAGTGGATCTCCTCTCCAGGCAGCAGTTGACATAAGAGTCGCATCTAGTCCTCTAACAGTTTCGCGTATTAATCCAGAAGAAGGGGATTTAGAAGCTGGCCACCAAGCTGTCAAATTAGCTTTTTGCGGTGACAAGTGATTAATAGGATATATCGTATTTCGTCTGGAAAGAAACATTAAATGATTCTTTCATTGTAGACAACATGTCTTACCGTTGTTCCAGTAGCTGCCAAAGATTTTCCAGTCTTATTTTCAATATCAATCTTATATTTAAGTGGAGGTAGCATAACTCTGGGAATTACTGATCTTTGCGGGCCAGTAGATGTTGCAATTGGAAAACTTCCAGCCCATAGTGTTGCTGCAGGAGCAGTTCCCGCTGTTATAATCGTATACGTAGCCCCAAATAAAGCTGGAATGAGGTATAGATTAATGTACGGATTGGTAGCAGTTGGTCTTGACGCAAATTTAGCTATTATTTCATATTCTGCGAAACGATTAAGAGCAGTTTGATTTGCTATAGCTGTTCCAAATGCGAATGCTGCATTGGCTAAGCTATTTAACTCGGTCGTAGCGTCATTAACTAATGCTCCGGCGGTAGACCAAAAAACTGTACTTGGCATAAAATAATCTCCCTAAAGAACTTTTTGTCCAGCTAATGATATAAATATAGAGGCTAATGCTGTATCTGGAGTTGTTGGCGCCGTAATTGTTAGCTTATCCCCTGCGACAAAACTCTGAGTAGTTCCAGCAAATGTTCCAACGGTAGCTCCGGCTCCATAAGTAATACGTGCAAATGAAGTACCATTTTTACGCAAACGTAAAACCGTAGATGCCGATGCAGCAGTTGCTGATCCAGCGCGACTCAATACTAATGAGGTAGGAAATGATATTGCTCGAACACAAAGATAGCGAAGAATAGTCTGAGAAGCTGTTGGTGCACCGAAAAAATTGAGCCCAATGTCATAGTTGTAAATTCCCTCGCTGGCTGTCTTAAGTTGATATACAGTCGCTTGGCCTGGAGCTAACAACCAGTAATCTCCTAGCCGCATGCGCAGGTCTCGCAAAGCTATAATGCTACTTCCGCTAGCTTGCGCAGCTGCTAAAACGGCAAATGTACTGGGAAATTTTGTAACTCCAGTAATAGCCGATAGAGTACCAACTCCAGTTAAAATAATGATATTAAAATTTGAAGAAATAGCTGAAACAGATCCAGCAGATTTACTCCTTAGTATACCATTTACAAGTGCTTTGCCAGCAGCCATATTTATAGAGAGGCCGGGACCAGTTGTAATAGTTAATCCACTCATAATGCCAGAAGAACGATTAAGAAACAGTGGGAGTCTACTATCACCTTCTGCACTTTGGGAATTATGCCGACCAAATTGGCATCTAGCATTAGAGTCATATGCAAAAAAAGGAGTAGCCATTTAGGTCATATCCTCTATTTGCTCCATCCAATTTATCTTAAATATTTTTTCTTGATTAGTAATCCCGAAATTCTTTCTATAGTTTCCACACATGAAACAACTACATAATTTTCTATTTACTGAATTCCTTCCTATAAATCTTGCATTCATAGAAAGAACCTTCCAATCAGAATTCATATTTTTAAACCTTAATTTAACTCTTTTCTTCTGCCGTCTTAGATGAGATCGACGTTCTGCTCTCTTCATATTACTCTTTTTAATTAATAAATTCAATCATTCCTCACGTGTTACGAATTCCACAAGGCCTGAAAGGGGCTCGCGTTTAACGGCGTAGACCCTAACCCTACGCATTTGAGATTCATTGAGCGAGCGTACATTTATTAGACTTCCAATCTCCTGGTTCAAACCAATCCACGGAACTTTGAATGCTAGTTCATCATGATTATCTTTATATAAAGCTAAGTTCTTTAATGCAAGTAACTTCGCCCATGAATACTTAATGGCCTGACCAGTTGCTATACTTTTTATGCTAAAGCTAGATGTATCTCTTAAGCCTCTGCTATCCATCGCTCCATTAATTCCAGTAGCTAGAGTCGCAGAATAAGCCGTTACGGCATTAATTGCATTTACTAATTCAGTTAAAGTATTATAAGCTGCAGCAGTTAAGCCGAAACTTAAGTTTTTAGGGTGACCAGCGGAAATTGATGTTTTGAATGTCCTGGTAGAATCGCTTCCCTCACCAGTAATTGTTAGAGCACAAGCAGCTCCAGTTCCATTATAGCTTACATGTAAACCAGTTGCATCTGCTGGAATCCATCTACCTGCAAGTTTTACAACTTCTTTTTTTCCATAACCAACTATTTGACTCTCGCTATCTGTATTTCTAGCTGACAAAGAATCTCGTGGTGTTCCTAAAACCCAGTTGTAATTATATCCTACGTCAAATTGAGTAACAATATTTTGTGGTGCAGCTTTCTTTCTAAAAGTATTTTTAAGAATAGAAGCATGTAATCCGGTAGTAGTATATGTACCACTTGTTGCAGCAGATGAAGCTTCTGCTGTAATTACTTTTGATTTACCAGATAAATTTGATTGAAAGAAATAAGAAAATATGTTCTCAGATAATCCATCTCTTAATGGTCCAGAAGTTAAGAGCTGAAAAGAATTTCTTCTGCTAGATAGATAATTTGCGACACGAAATCCAGCCCATGTCGTTCTTGCTGTATCAAGAGATGCAGAATCTACTTGATCAATTGTCATTCCAAGAACTTTTAATAGTATAAATCTGTATACGTCCGATGGATTTTCAATAAGAGCTTCTGATGTTCCAGTAAATTGTCCATCGGTATCATCTTTATAGCCTTGAAATGTAACTAAAACTGTCTGGCCTGCAGTTATCGCAGCAGAAGCTTTAAAATTAATCTTAGAGCTAATTAGACTAACGGTAAATTTTGATGTAGCTGCTAAAACGTCATTAATAAATATAGCATTTACTTGTTTTGATGCACCAAAAGCTGGATCATTAAATTGATACGATGCCCCTCCAGTACGAATAGCTAATGATAATGCCCTTCCACCACTTATTCTACCAATGCCAATAGGTATAACTCTACCAGAATCTGCTCTATCCATATATGGATTACCAACGGAAAGATTAGTAATAGACTTAAATATTGGAGTAATAGGAATGTCTCGATAAAATCTAGATAAACTATCTTCAATAGCTAATTCATACTTTTCATCTGAAATATCTTCTTGAGTTACAGTACCATCAAATAACGTTTGTTGTTGAGTTTCAGGAAGCCCATCAAAGTTAGTAAATAATTTAATATTTCTGGCTAGTACGATATTTGAGTCTCTGATGCCGTAAAAATAACCATCATGGTTTGCAAAACCTACCTTAGCATTTGCAATTTGTGATCGCGCTTGTACCGGCATTAAAGCATGAATAATTGGGCTAACCATTAAAAGTCGTTCTTGATATACACGATACGAACGGGAAGGATTTTGAGATAAAAAAGGAAATGCCTGTAAATCATCAAACCAGAAAGAGACAGTTGCTCCTATAGTAGAATTTGGAAGTGACTCCCGTCTAAACCGAAAGAATTTCATTGCATCACGTGAAGCTAATGGGATACCATCTAGTCGTGTATCTTTTTGTATAAAAATATTAGCAGTAGCGATAGTAATTAATTGTGATTGTTCACTGCTAGTTGCTTCTCCAAATTCCAAAAAATATGTAGCTGGAGCATAGTCTGTCCTAGCAAGATATGAAAGAAGTATCTGAGTCCTAAAATCAAGTGGTGAGGCAACAGTTTTTCCTATTGCAGCACCAACAAAGTTAATCATAGGCGCAGAATTATCCATTAAAATAGAGTTGTCCATTAAATGATTACGACCAAATGTTACTTTTGTTGAACTGTCACCACTTCCTGGAATAGTAGTGTCAATATTTACTGTACCAGTATTAGGGATTCTACTAGAAAATGTCCAAGGACCTGTAAGAGAACTAAAACTAAGAGAATCAATTGTAATTGGAGGAACAGCATTATTTTGAATTTGAGTCTGATGATTAGCGAATTTTAGTCTATTAACAGCATACATGTTATCAATCTGAAGTGTAATTGTTGCTGAGCTCAGACCAGATACTCCAGCTAGTTCCAGTCGTAATCTTGTTATAGCACTTCTTGCTGTCATTGGAGCTATATCTATTGTCCTCAAGAGAAATTGATTAACCGTAGCTATTGAAATAACTTCTGGGAGAAATTCACCAGCAGAGACTGCACCTAATCCAAGTCGAATAAAAAAACCTGTAGCAGAACTTCTTATGTGAAATTTTAGTGTATCTACACTAGATAAGTTTAATGCAGTAACAGTTCTTCTTGCGGCAGAAAGTGTTCTTGCTCGATTAAATTGAATTTGATTTGAGAAATTCCCTGAAGTTTTTTGATTTGAAACTGTTGCAATGCTTATAGCACCATAACCAGCAGCAGTAATTGCAGACCACTTGGTTTCAAAATCATTGATTGTTACTCGGCTAGAACCTATTTCAAACTCAGCATAAGTTATTAATTTTTGAGGGGTTTTTTTCTGACTTTCTTCAAAGAATGTAGTTGCTGCAGCCATTACAATTCCTCTTCCAACTGTACCTGAAGAGAAAATCTGTCTGTATGCTGGTTTTTAAATCTAAGCATATTTTTGATTGTAACGAACATTGTTGAACTGGGAATTGATGGATTAGGACAGAAGAAAAATGGAAGTCGTTTCTTTCTGCTATCAAAGATTTGATTCCAATACGTTTTATCCTTATTATCTTCCATCTCATCCCAAGTTAATGTTAAGGATTTACGTTCAAATGATGGAAGCCGCCAGCGAACGCCTCCTGGAGTCTCAGAAACTTGTTCATTTGAATCAATTCCAAACTCCCATTTATCACGAAAGAAGAAGGTAAATTCTCGATATTGGGCTAATTTTAGTTCTCCTATTTGATAGAATCCACTTGCAATACTTTGCTTCATTGAGAATGACCAGTATCTTGCATTGTGTGTTGCAAAAAACATAACATAAATAGAAGGAGTCATAGCTGCAACTGTAATTAGATTTGATGCTGGAGATGTAGCCCCATACTTAAGTTGAAATGTCCCGGTTACTGTTCTTAGATTATGATTATAAAGTACCAAGGCTCTAATATTTGTAGCAGCGCCTAAATCTATGGTTAGGGTAACAGTTGCACCAGCGGTACTTGATCTCCATACAGACTGTTTATAATCATCAATTAGAGAGGCACGTGTAAATCCTGAAAGAGTATTCCCAGGAGTAATTTGAGCTGTAGCAGTTATCGCATTTTGATATATACTCCTTGGTGGCATGCCCCTATGTTCCTCTATTTAATGGAATTATGGATGAGTCGTATAGAATCCCGACTCCCCTCCGCGATAGTTCTAATAATAGAGGAACCAAAATTCCTTCAACCCATTCTACGGATATAACAGGTCCTGCTATTGCAGCTTCTTCATTTGTTACAACTGGCTCGTTAGCATTTTCAACGTCAATAAACCCATCGGCCATGATTATTACCTAAGTTGGGAAGTTTGATGGCAGTTCCTTAACTTTTAATCTTGCTCGGCATACGTGACATAAAATATTAAAGATCATTTCTTCTTGGATTGAATTAATCTGCAAACCTCCCTGAGAACCTTCTACAAGGCTTTGTACGGTACCAGCTAATGTTTTTCCTGCCGTAGATCTAAATACATTGGTTACTCGTTCAACAATTCCCTGAAATACAGGTTCACTAGGAGTCGCATCTTTATGACTATATGCTCCGAAAAAGTCAATATCATGGACTCGTTCATATTGAAATGAAGTCATCCAAGATTCCCTGGTTGATAGACGTCGAATCTGCCAAAAATTTACTATCCCACCTGTTACCGCAAAGCTGTTAAAATCTGAATCTTGGTGTGCCCAACGCCAGAAAGAATGGACACGACCAATACCTGTTACAGTTGTCATGCGAGTCTTAATATTTGTGAGAATGCCAGTAACTGTAGCCATATAATTCCTTATTTACTTTGGATCATATGTAACGGTCAAAAATCCATATGGGGGTTTAATAGCATTGGCTTCTGAAATGCCTGCTTCAATAAATGGCCTGGCTTTAGTACCATATTTTGCTATATATTGCTGTAGATATTGACCTGCCTTGACAACTGTATCAGGCCCAAGATTTCCCCAATGCCTTAAAGCCCAACCTGGAAGATATAGCAATGGTGGCATATGAGGACGCGATCCTGCATTTACTGCACCTGCATATTTTGCTCCAGCTCCAACTCCGCCACTCATATGATTATTCCAATAACCACTATTCCAATAAAATATTGTTGATTTGAGATAACCAGTATCAACTGGAACCAGACTTTGCATTGATTCTATGACTTGTTTTCCAACTTGCGCAAAGAAACCTGGGATTCCTAGTGGATTAGGGATTGTTGGATTTCCCTGGTTTAACTTTGCGGTATCATAATATTCATCTAGGCTATAGTACCATGTGATGTATATCATTGCCATGTAAATTACTCTTTTAATGAATTTAGTGATTCCTCTAATTCTTTTTCAGTTAACGCGTAAATCTCAGAACTATTTGGGTTGTCAAATTTCTTATCTTGTGATAAAAAAGTTTGTTCAGATAAAACCATAATTGCACGTTCAACTTCAGCACTTGGCCGCCATTTTTGAACGAGTTGTGCATGAGTTAAAGCTTTTTTAATATTACCTATTCTATCATATAGTAGCATGAGTCGCCAATGTGGGAGCCATGTATATAAATGCCCTTGTAAAAACAATCCATTTACTGGTGGTTCAAGTGTTGAGCCAAATTCTAACCAATGAATGGCCTGCATGAGGTCTCCCTCAGCTAAGGCGCAATCTGCCAGGAGAATATAGCTCTCTGCCCTAGGCCATGAATTTGGTTCAGCTAAAGCCAACCTGGCTTGCTCCCTGGCAGTTGCTACATCACCAGCCAAGAAATGAATGCCAGCAAGATGAAGCCTGACTTGATAGCGTTCATCAGCCCAGGTTGAAATCTCAAGATATTTTTCATAGCATTCTTTTGCCTTCTCTCGTTCGCCAGAATCCATATATGTATTGCCCAAATAGAATAATCCTCGACTAGAGTCTACTCCTTCAGCTGATTCTGATTGTACCTCAAGATTTGGAATATTCATCTCAACTCGTTGTATTTCACGAGCAGCACGCTTCTTGGGTTTCTGCTTATGATAAACGATTAACTCTTTAATTAAAATTTGTTGCTCACCTGGGGTTGTAATTGTATTATGACTTGCAAACATGAATCTTACTTCTGGTAAATTTCGCACCATGTGTACACGAGGATAAAATAACATTGGAATTCCAAATTCATCGCAATCAAGATATACATAAGCATTTACAGCAAGCCACGGAAATTGCTCTAATGGAATATCAAGAATATGTTTGATTTGTTCGCGGGCTGAAGGAACTTTTGAAGTATGTCCAGGGCAAAAAAGGTCGTCTCCATCAGCTATAAGACACCACGAATTTTCAGGATAATGCCTTAAAGCCAAGTCGAGATAAGTATTACGTGCTAAGCTAAAATCATCTTGCCAGTCAAAATCATAGAAAACTCCTTGTCTATCTTTGAGATATTCTTCAACTAGGCCTTTAGTACCGTCATTTGTTTTAGAATCAAATCCTACTACAAAATTATCCCAACATCCTTCTACTGATTTTAGCATTTGAATGCAATTCTCGCTCTCATCCTTCATCATGCTACAAAGTGTAAGTTTTTGGATACTCATTTAGACTCTCCGTAATATTTTTATGATAAAAAGACCCACTTTTTCTTTTCCACCAAACTTGTTCTCTTGCATATCTTTCGATATCACCATTATACTTAATTTCTGGTTTAATTTCAAGATTGAAATAACCTGACTCTAAAGGAATGAGATTATCTACCATAACCGCTTGCATCCAAGTATGCCAGTTATGAAGCAAAGAAACATTTCTTAATTCATTATCGTAAGGCGAAATTAGAAGGGCCTGTTGAAAGATAATTAGATCATCCCAGAATGCAGTATCTGTTACTAATGACATTGTTTCTTTGAGAAAAACGTATAATTCTTGATAGAATAGATGATTATTAATACTCAATTTTAAAAAACTAGCCTCTTCTGTAGGCCAAATAATATTTCCTGCATTTGGAAACATTCTTCCCCAGCTTCCGCCAAAAAGTGCTCTTTGCATTACTAATTCAGTTATGATGTATTCTTGTCCAATTGATGTTTCTACTAAAAACTTAGCCCAACTTATTAGTGCTTCATAAAACTTACTATAAGGAATCTTCAACGTCTTATGTAAATAAATTGCAATATTTCTAGTTAGCCCCATACAGTGAAAAGTTTGTACAGCCCAAGCAAATAGAAAAGTTTTCTTCCAATCTTCTTCTGACATTGTATTTGTAGCGATGACAATTTCTTCTGTCTCAATGGGCATATTATTTATTGGAGTGCTATGCTGTAACAATAATGGAGTTACAACTGTTTGTAGACCATGCTTTAAACGATATTCTGGTTCAGATAATTCTGAATTTGGTAAACATTGCAACAGGTACATATTGATATGCTCGTGCTGGCCAGCTTCGAGTAATGTATCTATACCTTGCTTGAATGAATTATATGTTTCTCCAGGAAGCCCAATAATTAGCTCTGTATAAGTTGCTATGTTTGCTTTACGATATTGTTGGATATATGAGCTGAAGTCATTAATCTTCATATTTGTACGTTTAATAGTTTGTAATGTATGCGCGTCAAGACTCTGAAGACTAAGAGTTGTTCCCTTATGCATTTTAGCATCATGCAATCTTTTTGAAATCTCAAATATGCGATCGCTACTGTTTTTTGCGGTGCAAGCACGAAAATCTTTGGGATAACCATACTTCTCTTTTGTTTTTATAAGATAGTCTGTTAAAGAAATATCACGTTCTAAGATCCCATAATTAGCGTCACACGAATATAAATAATTAATTTTATTCTCTCCGAACCATTTTAATTCTTCTTTAATTCTAAGTGTATTGAATTCATAAAACTTACTATAACCTGCATTTCCCCACAAACAAAACGTACACGGATATGGGCATCCACGATTTGTCTCACTAGATCCTATCCAGTCATAATCTTCTTTAACTAATTCGTCGAATACTTCAGTTAAATATGGAGATGGTAAAATCGAAAGATTTTTAGTACGTTCTCGACCTGGTGTAGTAATAATTTCAGATGATTCTGGTTGTAACCAATATCTACAACTTACTCCATTTATAGACGAAAAGTCTGATTTATTTATTTTCTCCATATGAAACAGTTTTTTTAATAAAATTTCAGTAAATGTAATCTCCCCTTCACCATGAACTAATAGATCTACATAAGGATTTATATCAAAAAATCCAATTGGATTATTTGGTATTTGTGGACCACCCATAATAATTAGACAATCTGGATATGCCTGCTTCACAGCCTTAGCTAGAGCTTTTGAATACTCCCAATTCCATACATAACAAGAAAGTCCAAGAACTACTGGATTATTAAGTTTACTTACTGCAATATTAATTGGATCTTTATTTACAATAAATCCTTTGAAATCGTAAGTATCTCGAATGATATGATTATTCTGCGCGTATGCTTGAAGAAGACCTACGCTATAAGGTAGAAAAATTGACTCGCCATATTTAGTAGAAACTTGCGCAAGATAAATATTTCTTTTCATTTAGATTTGAACTCCACCAAGTATTACCTGTTTCCATGTACATTCATCCAGAGATTCTCGTACCCAAACTGGTCCAACAGGTTTCTCAGCTTCAGAATCTATTGCTATTGGAAGTGAGTTAAACCATATAATTTGTACTGTATGATTGCTTGTTTGATAAGTTACAAAGAAACCTGGGCCATAATCTGTCATAACATTCAAAGCGGATACTATTTCAGAGGGGTGTGGCAAAGATTCTACACCATGTGGAAGACATATTCCATAATTGCTATTTGAAATACGTTTATCAGAACATCCAATTATATTCAATATAAGTATGGTAACTAAAATACAAAGAATAAATACAATGGCCTTTAAACTAGACATTTCTTATTCTCCGCATATTTTTGTTGACTAAGATAGTAATCTACGATTTTTTCTGCAGCGTAACCATCTCCATAAGGATTATGTCTACGTACTAATCTTGGTCGAATATCGTTTTCTAGCGCAACTCTTAAAACTGTCCTCAGTCTATCTGGATCTCTTGACCCAAGCCACGAAAATCCTGCGTCAATTGCTTCCCACCTATCAGTTTCGTCTCTTACTTGAATTGTAGGAACTCCTAAAGTACATGCTTCTTCACAAGTTCCGCCAGAATCTGTTAAGATTAGTCTAGAACTTCTCATTAAATCAATATAAGATCTGTAATGCAATGGAGCTATGATACTAACATTAGTTAAACGTAATTCATCCATAATTTGTTTTGTATTTAATCTCGGGTGAGCTGGCCAAGTAATATGACAATTGAAATTTAGAGCTTCATCAGAAACAACTTTTATAATTTCAGCTAATAATGTTGCTGATGTCTCTCGTCTATGCATTTCAAATATAATATCATTCGATGATTGCTTCTCTAATGGAGGAAGTGTTCTCAATGCACACCTTAGAGAATCAATAACTGTATTACCTGTAACTCGATGATGAGCCAATGGTTTCAATAACAGAATATTATAATAAGCCTTATCGCATGGACAAAATAAATAAGTTGAAACATGATCAATTAGAATACGATTTAGTTCCTCTGGATATGGGCTATTAATATTACCTGTTCGAAGTCCAGCTTCAACATGAGCTACAGGAATTTTCATATGAAATGCAGCTAATGCCATTGCCGCTGCACTCGATGTGTCTCCAACTACAAAAACAGTTTCTATCTCTCTTTTATGATCGGAAAGAAACATTATGCTTTTTGAGTATATTTGTAAAAATAATTCTTCTAAAGAAAATTCATGTTGCTCACATAATAGTTGGTGATGTATCGGCATATATAAAATTGAACGTTGCTGATTTAATAATTCTATATGTTGTCCAGTTGATAAGACGATTGGTTCAATATTATGATTTTTAAATGCCTGATAAACCGGCCATTGTTTAATATATGATGGACGCGTTCCAATTAGCAATAGAGGTAATCTCATATATTCTCCAGTATCTATCCATCTAATATAACTGTTGAAATATTTTTAGTTTTTGGTTTTGGATATGGACCACTACCATATTTGGCTAAAAATGGTAACCCAAATGAAAAAGTTAATATAGCTATAGCTCCTAGGGCTAAACCGTAAAATTTACGATACTTAGATTGTAGCTCAGGTGCATTCTTAAACCAATCATTGGGTACTTTTATATATCCATTCTCCTCATCAATTTTTTTGTTCTGACTTTCTGTCAAACATACATATGCAATAATTACTGTTGCAATTCTAAATAGATTCCATACGTCTTCCTGCGTTAATTTTTTGAGACTTGCATATAAATTAATAGCAATTGGTCTAAGAATATATTCATATGGTCCGCTATTTTCTATACTAAATAGTTTGTTATATTCAACGAATGGATTTTCTTTCTCCTCTAATAACCTGGCTGAATAATATTTATATGAAAGTTTGGATTCTTGGGCTTTAATAGATGAAGTTGTTGTTTTCTTCTTTGGTGGGTTAAATATCCCAAAAGACATATCGAATGCATCTGGGTCTCCTTGAGAATATTTCTTTAATTCTCCGGAAACCCATGGAGCAACATAACGTAATCCAACTACTGTAGCCGCTTCATTTATAATAACATATGGATTAAGTATAGTTTTTGCTACTTTTCCTAAAGAACTTGCTGGTTGCGTTACTGGTATTTTTGGAGCTTTTCCAGGAGCAGGCTTGGATTCTAAGTCTTTAACATACTTTTCAAAAGCAACTGGATCTATTATTTCCCCAGTATTTGGATTTATACCAGGTGGTATATATTCTAATTTGGGTGTCCATTTTCCTGATTTTTCATCCCATGTACCACTACTCTGATCCATTTTATTCCAAGTATCTTCATAGTCCTTCAAAGCAGCTTTATTCGCTCTATCAGAGAGATATAGTCCGCTAAAAAATGAAACTGCAAGCGCAATATCCTTAGTAATTGTACCAGATTGATCATAAGTCATAAAATCTAACACTGAAGCAACTTCTCTTGCTAATGGTCGTAAAAAAGTCTCTGCTACATAATGGCTTACTGGGTATTCTAAAGATTCTTGTTTTAGCCATGCATCAATCTCGTGCATTTTGGCTTTTTCTTCTGGAGTCTGATCTTCATATTTTTTTAGAGGAGAAGGAGACTTCACAGTAGGAAGAAAAAATCGCCCAATAGTTCCCAGTGGACCTGCATAAATTGGTACATGAATAATTCTACCTTTCTTTTCTTTGGGTGGTTTCGCTACTTTTTCCTTAGTTTCGCCTTCTTCACCTCTTGGTGTACTACCTCCAACTTTACCAATACGTCCACCATGCCCATAAAAACCTTGGCCTTGAGCTTCTTTTAACTGCAGATAATTTAATAATGCTTCCATAGAATTATCCTCCCTGGGGATATCTAGCTTCAGCCTGGCGGAAAAAAGGGAGCCAGCCGCATGCTGGAGGTTTTCCCCTGCTTATAGTACAATATCGCTGTCGGTTGAGACCTGTTATCCATGGCGCCTTCGGGATGCCTCCGGTATTCCTCGTTTCCCGACATGGCCAGGGGAGTAGAGTAAGGGGCAACCCTTCCGGCTCGTAACTTACGCTTGAGCCGTCCCTTCTGGTTGGGCCGATACTCCGGTAGCGTGCCGGTACCAACCGACCCTCGGTGAAAATCCGATACGTTAGTCTGGGCGTAAGACTAATGGAATGTTGCACGGTGATCCTCCGTAGCAGCAAGCTGTTGCCTGAGGCGACAGTAGTTGGCAAATTTATCCTTCCTAAAAATCATTAATAGAAGGTGGTTTAAATTCTTCTCCTGTTAATGGAATTTGTGTAGGAGCTGGCGGTAACAATTCAGATTCAATATCTGCATAGCCATGAATAGCTGTTAATACTGGATCTAATGCGCTTCTGAAAAATAATTCAGCAGCAGAAAATGCCTTTGTAAACATAAAATGCCCAGGTTGCCCTTGTCTTTCAATTGAATGTACAATATTCCAAGCAGTATTACGATACCACTTCGCCTCTCCTATCTTCTTTGCTATAACCCAATCTCTAATTGGTGGATATGGTGGTGTATGTGGATCTGCTCCATATTCAATTATCTCGGCTGCAGGATGATAGGATTGTACTCTGCTTATCATACGATATGGATCATCTAGTTCAAAAACAAAAGTTTCGATTGAGGCGCGAAAAACTCCAGTAACATTTGGAGACTCAGCAATAACTTCATTCTTAAGATCACTCGTAGCTCTATGAATTGCTGCTTTGAAATTCATAATAGCCCAAACACGCGAAAATAACTTTTTTTTGGTTTCTTCATCTGGTATAATTGTTGTACGAATTATCATACTTAACCTAAATATTTATTACATAAAACTCTCTCTATTTGATCTAGAAAGAATTGGCAGCGATGTTTGTATGTTGCATTTTCACATAAATATTGTCTCGTAAGATTAACTGAATCAAAACGAAAAGCTATAAAAGCATTTACTTCAACTAAGCTTAAATAATTAAAATCATTTGTATCTATATACCAAATTCCTTCATTTGGTCCAAATAATTGTGGCATTGTAATAGGTTCAGAGATGATTGGTACTCCGCATCCAATAACCTCATACATTCTACATTCAGTATTTGGACTTTTACTATAATGCAAGTTTAGAACACAATCGCAACTATTGATAAAATCTATGAGATCTTCTCCATAAGAAGATGGGCTTGGAAGCATCCAAGTTACATGGATACCTTTTCTACTTAACATTTGAATCATGTATTCGCGACGTTTAGAAACATGACCGTAAAATCCAAGCATAATACTCTTTCTAATTTCTGGCTTAACTCTATGTATTTGTAAGTCAATCCCATTATTTGGTGCCCAGAATACATTTTGTCCGCCCAATTTTTGTACTGTATCTAAACAAGTAATGCAATTGTGGCCTACAGCATCAAAAGAATATGCATTCTTAACTAATTCATTCGCTTTCATATTTACAACTGTATCACTTGAAGGTAATGTTGGAGCCAATACCTCTGCATGCCAAAGAATCCATGGTTGCTTAGTCCATCTTTTGCCTTCTTGAATATCTAAGGCTGGTATACCATATCCCTGTAAAACAATTGTTAAGACTCCATGCTGACACTGATGCGGATTAAACGTAAGAGTTTCAATACAATTAACTTTATAACCTAATTCCTCAAAACCTCGTTTTATAGAATGCTCGGCACCCCATGTATTCGAAAATTTACCGACTAAGTTTATTTCTTTTATTAAATCCATATAAATCTTTCTCCAGTATCTCTATTAGCAGGCTTATAAGAATATACCTGTAGTTCGTTCTTTTATTTTAGATATCAATTGCAAAATTTCTTCTTTACTAAAGTTGTCTTTATTCCTATGTAATTTTTCAGAATTAGTTTTAATTTCAATTTCAATTACACGCTTACAATGAGATGGAATTTCTTTAGCAATTCTAAAATATTCTTCTTCTCCTAAACAATGAATTAAAAAAGATTTTGCCATTTGGTTCCCAACATGATATTTACTGGATATCATCTGAAGAGTCAAATTATGTTCTTTATACTCATATGCAATTATATTTTTATTGTCCAGTAATCTTTGTGGGAAACCACGAGCTGGTTTGTAATTAAATCGCAT
>ERZ1292642.18-Hain-H14-01um-R1-18-length-80973-cov-7_pt1 | contig 80973 bp, 111 predicted proteins | sample MGYA00564403_ERZ1292642 | MGnify/ENA primary metagenome ERZ1292642 (study PRJEB36523, sample SAMEA6512643) | groundwater metagenome | collected 2019-01-09 | study: AquaDiva: Metagenomics assemblies of 32 groundwater samples
TCCGTCTCGCAGTGCGGACGGTTCTCACATCCGCCAAGATCACCTATGTTTGTGCAGCTCACGGCCTGATCACCGTGAGTGAGGAAGCCCTGCATGCCCTCCCCGGGTGCGGGGCTTCCGCTATTCCCGGGGGAAAGAAGACATGAACCTATTTGTGCTGGTCGCTGCCCGCGTGCTGGGGGTGTGAGCGATGCCGAACCCTCCGAAGCTGGATCCCGCGCGAGGGCCGCGAGGCCGCGGCATCACCACCCTGCCCGCCAGCGGCCGCCCGGGCCACCCTCCAACCTGGCCACTGCCCGGCGAGGCCGCAGAGGCCGAAGCAGAGGCCTGGGCGCAGCTGTGGGCGACCCCGCAGGCGTGCGAATGGGAACGGCTGGGCTGGACACGCACCGTGGCCCGGTACTGCCGGGTGATGGTGGCCTGTGAGGACCCCGAGGCCTCAGCCTCGATGCTCGCCCAGGCGACCGCGCTCGAGGACCGCCTCGGCCTGACGCCCAAGGCGATGCGGCTGCTGCTGTGGCAGATCTCCAAGGACGAGCTCGCGGAGAAGCGCCAGGAGAAGTCCTCCGCCGGCGCGCGTGGCCGCATCAAAGCGGTCGGCTGATGGACGAGATGCCGGAGTGGCTCTCTGAGGTGCTCCACGTGGTTTGGGGATTCGCGAATCGCGAACATGAAGGCTTCGCCGTGCTGACGCCGTCGCACGCTCAGACGGCGCTGGAGGCCGTTCCCCAGGAGCTGCTGGGCGCGGCCGGCATCGACCCGGCCAAAGGGCCAGGTGAGCTGTGAAGCGTTCCAAGGTGGTCACCATCGGGCTGACCGCGGTCCTCGCGGCCGCCGTGGCGGGCTGCAGTGAGGAAGAGCCGCAGCATTCGGCGATCTGCGTGGACCAGGAAACCGAGCAACGCGTAGAGGACGACGTGTGCGCTGAGGGCCGGGACCATTCCGGGTTCGCGTTCTTCTATCTGCCGGTCGGTTACTCGGCGCCGCCGGTGGGTGGCCGGATCACCGCGTCGCAGGGCTCGTATGTGAAGCCTGCCGGGTCCACGGGCAGCGTGCCGAGGTCGGGCGGGTTCGGCGGGTCGAAGTCCGGCTCCGGATCGGGTGGCGGCTGAGGCGCCGATGCCGTGGCGGGGGCCCGAGCACGAAGGCGAATTCCCCACCCTGGGCTACGACGTCGGCGAATGGATCGAAGCCAAACTTGTCGTGCCCGACGGCTACATGGCCGGTGAGCCGTTCCGGCTCACCGACGAGATGTGGACCTTCTTGATCCACTTCTACCGGTTGTATCCGTGGGCGGCGCCGTGGCCGGCACCCGACGCGTTGCTGTGCACCGGGGCGCAGCTGCGCCGCTCTCAGAAGTGGGGCAAGGACCCGTTCGGGGCGGCCGACATCTGGGCCGAGGCGCTCGGGCCGACCAGGTTTGCCGGGTGGGCCACCGACGAGCGTGACGATCCGCGGAACTACCGGTGGGACGGGGAGCGGATCCGGCCGGGTGACCCGATCGGTGCGCCGTATCCGACGCCGTTGATCGTGTGCCTCGGGACGAGCGAGGAGCAGACCGACAACACGTATCGGCCGCTGATGGCTATGGGCCGCAACGGTCCGCTCTCGGAGCTGCCGGGGCTGGAGATCGGTGAGACGCGGGTGGCTCTGCCGTCCGGCGGGAAGATCGAGCCGGTCACGACGAGCGCGAAAGCAAGGCTGGGTGCGCCGTTGACATTTTTGACAATTACCGAGTCCCATTTGTTCACCCTTCAGGGTGGCTATCGCAAGGTTGCCGGTGCGGTCAAGCGCAACGTCGCCGGCATGGACGGCCGTTGGCTGGAGCTGACCAACGCCTACGACCCCACCGAGGGTTCCGAGGCGCAGGTCACCGCCGAGAACCCCGACGAGCGGGTCTACATCGACAACATCGACCCGGTCCGGGTCGAGGACCTCGCCGACGACGAAGCCCTGTACGCGGAGCTGCTGCGCCAATATGGTGACAGCTCGCGGGAGCGCGGCGGCTGGGTGAACATCAAGGGCCGCATCATGGATGAGGCCCGGTCGAAGCGGCACATGGAAGCCGACCGGCGACGGTTCTTTTTGAACGAGATCGTGGTCGGTCAAAGCTCGCTGGTCGACCCGATCCGATGGGACACGCTGGGCCGGCCTGACGAGCTTTTGCAGCCGGGCGACCAGATTTGCCTTGGATTCGACGGCTCGAAGTACCGCGACGGCACGGCGTTGATCGCCTGCCGGGCGGATGGGCGTCTGTTCACGCTTCGGGTGTGGCAGAAACCCGATGACGCCCTCGGCGGGTGGCGGGTGCCCTCGGTCGAGGTGGACCAGGCGATGCGGGACACGTTCGAGGCGTACCAGGTGGGCTACGTGTTCTGCGACCCCTACCGGTGGCAAGACTACATCGACGTGTGGTCGGCGTTGTGGCCGGACCGGGTGGTGGAGTTCCCGACCAACCAGGAACAGCGCATGGACAAGGCGATCGAGCGTTTCACGACGGCGTTCGGTGAGGGTGCGATCACCCACGACGAGTCGATCGCGTTGACCGCGCATGTGAAAAACACGGTGCTGGTCAAGGGTTTGCGTAAGAAGCCTCGCCCCGGCGAGGAGGAAACGATCGCGACGCATTTCCTGAAGATGGCCAAACGTGCTGAGGGTCTGTTGATCGACGCTGCGGTGGCGGCGGTGCTGGCTTATGCGGCGCGTGGGCAGGCGATCGAGGACGACATGTTCAAGGCGAAGCCGACGGTGGCGGGTCGCCTGTTCGGCCGTGGCCGCGACGACGAATGACACATCGGAGGATCGAGTGACCACATTGGACATCAAGCTGGAGCAGGTCGCCGCGAAGGCGGTGGCTCTCAAACCCGCGCGGGTGTTGCTGTGGCTGGTGGCCGCACCGTTCATCCTGATCGGTTTGATGCTGCGGATCCTGTGGCTCGCCCCAGCTTTCCTGATCTCTTCGGCCGGTGAGGGCTGGCATGCGGCGGACCGGCTGCTGCGCCAATGGCAGGCGCAGGCCCGCGAGTCGGCAAGCCGCGGCGGCTGAACCGCGGTGGATCCGAGCCGGCCGGCATCGACGAAGCACAAGGGTGGTGATCGGTCGTGGGTGCGCTTGACCGGATCCTGAATCGTGCTGTGGCCCGTGGCGCCCAGCAGCGTAGCTATCCCGTCGGCCGTGGTGACGTGTACGGGTGGGAGACGCAGTGGGGTCATGACGACACCAGGTTCTCCCCCGACGAGCTTGAGGCCGAGAAATACGCGACTTCCAACGACGTGTATTCGGTGGTGTCGGCGCGCGCACGGCTGCTGTCCGGGTTGGACCTCAAGTTTTTCAAAGGCAGCGGGACGAAGAAGAAGGAGATCGAGGCCGGTCGGCCGGTCGAGCTGTACCAGTGGGTCAACGAGTTCTGGACACCCAACCGGCTGGCCCGCATGGACGAGATGTCGATGGGGCTTTGGGGGGAAACGTTCTGGGCGATCGAGCCGCCGTCGAAAGAGTCGCCGCTGGGCGAGATCTGGTGGCTCAAGGCGTCGCAGGTGTTCCCGGCGCCGCACCCGGACAAGTATCTGCTGGGCTTTTGGTATCAGCCTTTGACCGGCGGGCAGCGGATCTGGTTCGACGTCGATGAGGTGGTGTGGTTCCGGTACCCCAATCCGCTTGACCAGTTCGCGCCGCTGTCCCCGCTTGTCGCCGCCCGTCTGGCCGCTGACACGTCGCTGGCGATGATGCGTTCCAACAAGCAGCTGTTCACCCAGGGCATGAACGTCGCCGGTCTGGTGACACCGACCAACCCGGAGCTGGTGTTCTCCGCGGATCAGGCCGACGACCTGGAAAAGCATCTGGAGAAGCGGTTTGTCGGCCCGGACAAGGCGCACCGGTGGGCGGTGCTGCGGTACGAGGCCGCGTTCAAGCCGATGTCGATGAATCCCAAGGACGCCGAGTTCGTCAAAGGCCTCAACCTGACTTTCCGGCAGGTGTGCCGCGCGTACGGGATGCAGGCCAGCCTGCACAACGATCTGGAGCAGTCCAGCCCGGGTGACACCGAGGCGTTGGAACGCATCGAGTGGGCCCGCACCCTCAAACCCGATGCGCTGGCGCGGGCGCAGGAAATCAAGGAGCAGTACCTGCCGGGGTTCGCCGCGGAAAGACGTGCGCCCGACCATTGCGAGCCTGACTTCACCACGGTCCCCGCGTTGCAGGAATCCGAAGGCGCCGTGTGGGAACGGGAGGCCGCGATGCTCGACCGTGGCCTGCTGACGATCAACGAATGGCGTGACCGCAGGGGCATGGACGAGGTCGAGTGGGGCAAGGCTCCCTGGTTGCCTTTGAACAAGGCGCAATTCATTGACGGCAAACTCGTGATTCCGGGCCAGGAACCGGGGATGCCCGGCATGGACGCGGGCATGGGCATGCCGCAGGACGGCATGCAGGGCGGCCCGATGCCCACCGACGACGTCGGTGTGCCGTTGCCGGTCCCACCCGATGACGAACGTAATCCGGCCAACCAGCCGCAGCGGTGGACTCACGGGCGGGCGCGCAGTTTCCTTGCCGACGCCGAGGTGCAGGAGTTTCTCATGCAAGCTTTCCGCTGCAACGGGCATAAGCCGATCGGAGCCAAGTAACGATGACACTGACACGAGCCGCTGACGTGCTGATCACCGATCTGGACAGGTTCGTCCGTGCGGCGGGATCCGAACAGCCCGAGGATGCCGAGCAGTCCGAGGAAACCGAGGAACCCGAGCAGTCGGAGGGACTGCCGGTCGATCCGGAAGGGCTGAAGGAGGAAATCCTGGCAGCGGCAAGGGAGCAACTGGACTGGGACGGATCGGGTGGGGACCCGAATGCCTCGCTGGCAGCGTTGGAAGACGCGCTGGCCGATGTGTTCGATGCGGACGTGGAAATCGTGTTCGACGGCCAAGGGACGCTGACTCTTCGCGTCGAGGGTGAGGAGCCGGTGCCGCTGACCCCGGACTATCTCGGTGAACTGTTGGAGGAGCTGGCCAAGCAGGGTGCCGACGCGTCGCAAGAGGAGCCTGAAGGCGAACAGGAAGACGACGGCGACCACAAGGATCTGCCCGAACGCGGGCACGTGTCCGACAGGCAACGCAAAGGCAGGATCGGCGGTCATTTCGACGAGGGAAAGGTCAGCCGCGATCCCGGCGGCAAGGACGGTGGCCGTTTCATCAAGACGGGAACCTCCGCCGCGGGGGCTGCCGCCGGAGCCGCCAAGGCAGCAGCCAAAGCCACCGCAAAAGGCCCGGCCAACTCTGGGCCTGGCAGACCCGGCGGCACCGGCAAAGGAGGCCCTGCGCCGTCCGCACTGGCCAAACGGGCCCAAGGCAGAGGCGGCCGGCGCGTCATGGCAAAAGCGGTCTCCACGGCGTTTTCCATGGGCATCGGCAAGCGGGTCCGAGTGCTGTTCAACGAGGACGGCACCCTTGCGGTCGGCCCGGGCAAGAAGAAGATGAACAGCAAGCAGGCCAGCGCGCTGATGTTCGCGACGTGGCTGGCGTTCGGTACTGCGGGAGGGCTCCTGAGCGTCCTGGGTTTCCCGATCGTTGCGGGCGCGGCTGCGACGGTCGGACAGGTAGCGCTGATTATGAAGCTGGTCAAGGCGGTCCGGAACCGGAAGTCGAAGTAGGGCAGCCGGTGAAGACAACCGCGACGCAGCATCGCAGGATCGTGGAGAGCGGCGCGGGCGTCTTGGACGTGGCAGCGTGGAATGCCGCGCACCCTGACCAGCTCAAGGACGCGGAAGGCAAGTGGACCGACGGCGACCCGGACGTCGATGTGGAGATCCCCGACGTCGACGAGGACGACGCTGGCAGCGTCTCGGCCTTCGACGAGGTGTCGGTGTACGGCGGGCGCAGTGTCGCCGGTTCACACATGGTCGCCTTCGACGACCCAGGCGGTGCCTACCTGCCCGGCGGCGGGCGGGGTGTGGCGTTCCGCGACGAAGAGATCCTCGGTGAAATCGAGGACGGCAACGACATCGACGAGTCAACCAGACTCCCGCTGTCCGATGTGGAACCGGTCGCAACGGCGCTGGACGCCGCCTGGGAGGCCGCCACCGACCACGACGGCACCGACGATCCGCGCGGCGGCGGGCCGGTCCTGATCGAGGCGTGGAATGCCCAAGGCCTTCACATCGCCGCGTTTCATGACGTGGACGGCACGTGGGGCCAACCCGGCGATCCGGTGGTCGCCCTGTCGTTCGGGCAGCTCGACGAAGCGCCTTGGGGCGACCTTTCCCAGGCGCACCGGTACTTCGACCTGTATGAGCCCGGCGCGGCGGCCGAGTTGAGCGATTCGCTGCGTGAGGTCGCACAAGCCCAGCCCCGGATGAAGCAAGGCATCGACCCCAAGCTCGACAAACTACGTCTCGACGGTCGCATAGAGCTGCCTGCCGGGCAGAGCCTTGCCGGGTCGGCCAAGCTCAAGGACAGCCAGGGCCAGGAAATCGGGTTGGCGCTGTCACAGTCGGGGGACGGCCCGCACCTGCGCCTGGGATTCCTCAGCGGGGAGGACGGTGCCGCACGCCGGTGGGCGGGTGAGGGCGACAGCGAGTATGTCGATGGGTTGCTGTTCGACCCGGCCGGTGTGGCCCAGCTGCGGCAGAACGCGGCTGGCCTGGCCGATGAGGCGACCCAAATGCAGAAGGTGTACCGGGCTTTCCTCAAGGAGGTGGACGCGTTCGGTGGTCTTGACGACGACGCGCACACCTATAACTCCGATGACGGGTGGGTGGACGGCGAATGGAACGACGACGCGGCATACAGGTTCAGGCCGGGATTCACTCCTGAACAGCAGGAAAAGATCAAACGCGCTGTTGGCATGCTCAACAGCGATTTCCCCGTGGCGCAGGGTGTGTTGGCGTCCGGGCCTTGGGGTGAGCTGCGCTACGAGGTCACTCCACAGTCCGAATTTGACGGCGACTGGGGCGGCCGTGGTGAGACGGTGGACGTCGATCTGAGCCTGCGCCGCCCGGGTGAGTCCGAGGACCATTACATCGGTGACAGCTACACCCTCAAGGGTGTCGCCGGCGCCCGTCAGTGGTCCAAGGCTTTGCTGGCGGTGCTGGCGCTGGGTGACGGCGGTGTTTCCGGCGACGGCCGCTCGGCGCGCGGGCATGTGCGTGCGGCAGGGCTGCAGGTGAAGGCCGCGGGACTGGCGGTTCTGGCCCGCGACACCGGCCGGGTGTTGATGCTGCAGCGGGCGTTGGACGATGACGACCCGGCGTCGGGCACGTGGGAGTTCCCGGGCGGTTGTCTGGACGAGGGCGAGGACCCGCTCGAGGCGGCCAAGCGGGAGTGGTCGGAGGAGACCGGCTGTGAGGTGCCCGACGGCCAGCTGATCGGCAAGTGGCATGCGGGTGTGTACTGCGGCTACGTGTGGCAGGTCGCCGGCGAAGCCGACGTGCCGGTCTTCGACGGCCGCAGCGACGTGACCAACCCCGACGACCCCGACGGTGACCAGGTGGAGGCGTTGGCGTGGTGGGACCGGTCGCAGCTGACGGGCAGCAACCCCGGGCTGCGTGAGGAGCTGCGCCACGCAATGTCCAAAGTGCACTCTGCCTTCGCCGGGTTCCATTCCGAGCAGGCTGTCGGGTTGGGTGCTGTGCGCGGGTGGAGCGCCGACACCTTCGACGAGTCCAAAGTCGACCGCGACCGCAAGGGCAAGTTCTCGGGCATGGCGGGGTTGGGGAGCCGAGCCGGGCAGGCGATTGTGGCGTTTTTCAAATCACCGACCTACCGCAAGATCAGCACAGGTGGGCACATCGCCCTGGACGTCATCGGGCTCGCGCCCATCTACGGGGAGCCGGTGGACCTGGCCAACGCCGCCTGGTATCTGGCCGAACGCAAACCCAAGGACGCCTTTTTGTCGCTGGGCTCGGCGGTGCCCGGCTTGGGCTATGTCACCGCCACGGCGAAGGCACTCAAACACATCCGGAAAGTGCGCAGGCTCATCGAGACCAAACGCGCCGCCAAAGCGGCCGTAGAGGTTGCTGAGGCCGCCGCCAGGGCCGCCCGCACCGCGTTGGGTGTGCCGCTGAACGGGGGCCACGACGCCGAGCTCCTGGAGCAGATGCGGCGGCGTTGGGGCACCGACCCGCGGCCGTGGGCGGTCCTTCACGCACACCTGACCCGACGCGTCGGCGAAGCGCGGGCCGACCAGATCACCGCCAACTGGTTCGTGCGGGCCAACGGCGAAGACAGCATCGACGACGCCCCGGCCGGGTCGTCCGCGGCGCGGGGTCGCCTGAGCGCGGGTGAGCTGGCGGCCTACATCGTGGACGGGCTCGTCGGCGGGTCCTACACCCCGCAGCAGCGCCACGCGCGGGAACAGTGGCTAGACAGGTCGAGGTGGCAGCGTGAGGCGGCGATGCTCGACCGCGCCGCGATGACCGTCGGCGACTGGCGGGAGCGGGGGCAGCTTCAGCGCTCGGACTACTACAACATCCGCTGGCCCAAGGGTTCCAAGGTCAACGGCAAGGCCGTCGGCGGGCAGTTCATGGACGTGGGCGGCGCGCTCGAGGACCTGATGAACGGCGTCGGTGACGATGACCCGCTGGACGCCTTCGACGTGCCCAAGCTCAAGGCCGCCGCAGCCGCCCTCGGCGTCGCGGTGCCGCCGCAGGCGGACAAGGCACAGCTGAAGCGTCTGCTGCACGCCAAGGCCGTGGCCGACGTGAAGGCCCAGCGTGAGGAGAACCTTGCCGCGGCCGGTGCCGGCCAGGGCACCCCGTTCACTCCTGCGGTCGGCACCCGCCGGGACATGCCGGGTGGGTACATCGTGCGTGAGCGGGCACCCGGGACCAAAGGCGAGTCGGGGCGCTGGTCGCTGGATGGCACCAAGTGGATCGCCAACGACCGTGAGCCGGCCGACGTGTGGGCCGTGCATCAGGACGACGGGACGTTGGTGGGTCATGTCATGGTGCCCTCGGAGGCCCGCGACCTTCTCGACGCTGTCGGCAGGACAGGCGGCGCGCCGACGGGCACCCGCACGCAGCTGGGCCAGGGCGCATACGCCGTGTGGGACGGCCAGGCGTGGGCGGTCCACACCTCCCGGCAGATCATCAACGGCGTCACCTTCGACGGCGACCTGGTCGGGTCCACGGATTCGATCGGCCAGGCGCGGGACCTGGCCGCCGAGGCGATGGCCAAGCGGCCAAAACCCAAGTACCGCGACGGATTCCAGCTGCCCAAAGGTGGGCCTGTCCGGCCCGAATACACCGGCCCGAAGATGACGATCAAACCGGTGGGGCGGAAACTGACCGAAAAGGAACGCATCGAGCAGGCGTTCGCCGAAGGGCACATCACCGCAGAGACGGCACGGCGCCTGTTGAAGGGCGAAACCGCGCAGCCGCCAAAGATTGACCCGGACGCCGGGTTCGCGTTCGCCCGCGCACTGGCGATGGCCGGCCGGATCATCGAGCAGGCGCAGAGCGGCGACGAGGCCGCGTTGAGGAAGTTCCTGGCGCGCCAGAACACCAAGACCCTGCGGTACGCCGCTCACATCCTGGGCATCAAGAAGGACGAGTCCAACCACGCCGGGGTGGTCGAGGCCATCACTGCCCACACGATGGCCGCCCAGAAACCCAAGTCCGCACAGCTCGTGGCCAGCCGGGGCAAGCCGCTCGACGCCAAGGATGTGGCAGCCAGGCTGCTCGCCACAGCGTCGGCGGGTCGGCGGAACCTGCTGGCAGGGTTGAAGATGAACCAAACGCAGGCCCGGAAACTGGCCCGCGACTTCGGTGTCAAAGGCACCTCTCGACTAAAACTGAACGAAGTGCTGGACCGGATCGGCGCCCACTTCGACCTCCCGGACCAGCCCACGCCGAAAGGCCGCGACCTCCTCGCGAACGCCGAGCTGGACATCGCCGGGCTAGCTTCGGTGGTCCGCAAGGGCAACGCCACGACAGGCGCCGGCGGATACGATGACAGGGGTGCCGACGAAGCCCTCGCATCCATTGCACGCCTACAGGAATTCGATCAGCCGCCCCAGGTCGTCTCCCGCGAGCAGCTCGACGCTCGAATCGCCGCTGGGGATTTGGAGCTTTTCAGGCGAGTGAAGCCATTCGGCGAGATGCCGGCCGCGGAGTTGGCGGAGCAGTTCCGGTCCGGACCGGTCTACTACGGGCGCGGAGAGTGGGCGAACGGGATACACGCGACGGCAAACGCCGAACGGGTAACCAAGTATGGGCCGCCTGAAGGCGCGCTGCGAATGGCGTTGAGGGCCGATGCCCGCACGGTGACCATAGAGCAACTGAGACAGGCCCGCCGCGAACGCCAAGATCACACCAACTGGCCGCAAGACGACATCGTGCTCTTCCAGGATCTCGGCCGTCTAGCGGCGGCACTCGGTTACGACGCCATAGAACCTGACAATGATCCGAGGTCACCATGGATCCTGCTAAATCGCGGGGCCGTAACGGTCGAGGAGGCCGGCCCGCCATCGCGGGCGCTATGGCCGGTCTCGTGGCAGCGCTTCGACCCTGGCCAGCCCCGCGACCCGGGCGGGCAGAACGGCGGCCAATGGGTCGACACAGGCAAGGTCTTCGATACGGCCGGCGGGTTCCTGGGCTACACCGAGGAAGCCATCTACCGCAACCACGGGCTCACCGTGCACCGGGTCGATTTCGGCGACGACGACGACCTGCATGTGAGCCTGCACGAGCCCGGCGACATCACCATCACGGCCGACCTGCCGCACATCCGTGGCGGGCCACAGCCCGACGGGCGCAGCGTCGCACACGTCACCGATCCCGACAATGCCAAAGACCTTGCGGCGAAGATCCGCTGGGCAGACGACGCGTACAGCGAACTCGACGAGGACGAGATCAACGAATTGCTGGAGAACTACGACAAGACCTCCGGCGCCACGGTTGACCAGCTGGTCGAATACGACCGCACCGACGACGGTGTGATCGTGGGCTACGACCCCTACGAAGAGGGCGTTGTCCTCTACTTCCCGAAGGAGGGCGTGGACAAGCCCCGCGAGGACCATCTCGGCGAGGACTACGTCGCCTTTGCCCTGCAGACCGACAACGCCATCGCGATGGCCGACGCCCTGCAGGAGATCGCCGACTTCGAACCGGAGCAGCTGGAAAGCTACTCGGCCGGCGGCCGTTGGGACCTCTACCTGTGGAACGACTTCCAAATCACCGTGAGCGATGACGGCGGCGACAGCGCTGCGGCAACGCTGAGCCGCACGCAGGCCGAGGCCCTGCTGGACGACCTCATCGACATGCGCGACGGCGGTGCCGGCAGCGTTGGAGCGGCCGAGGTCACCCGCAAAGCGGCCGGGCTCACCGCCGCCTCCAAATCGGACGGTTCCGTCGATGTCGCCGCAGAGTTTTCCGGCGAACACATGTTTACCGTGCCTGCCGGCGACCTCGACAACATGATCGACGCGCTGGACGAGGCCACCGACGAAGCACGCCGCACAGGCGGCTACACCCATGTCTGGGACATGGACAAAGAGCGGGCATGGCACGGCCAGACCCGCGCCGACGGGCATTGGCAGTCCCAGCCCCGCGACCCCGGCGGCGCGGACGGCGGCCGATGGGTCAAGGCACCGATGTCGCTGGCCAAGGTGGTCGACAAATTCGGTGAACTGGCCGACGAGGTAGATCTCGGCGAAGGCTCCTACCGCATCCAGGCACACGACTCCGGAACAGTCGTCCTCGCGCTCGGCGGAGGCGACAACGACAAACGCACAGTCGTCGCGACACTGACCTCCGATGAGGCGCAGCGCAACGCCGAGGCCATCGACGACATGGTCAGTGACGCAGACGACTACGAGCCCGACCCGGATGATGGCGACGTCACGGCCACCACGGTCGTCGACAAACGGGACCTTCAGTTCGGTGAGGACCGGGGCTTGGCCGGATACGACGGCTCCGGTCAAATGTTCGTCGACCTTCCCGACCGCGACCGCCACGAGTTCGACGACACCGTTGAGGCGAGGTCGATAGCTGACGCGCTACGCGAGATGGCCGACGTGGCCTCCGATGCCGCCGACCGCAGACAGCAGCGCGAGGAAAACGAACGCGAGGAAATCGAGGAGCGGGAAGAACTTGAACGGCAGGAGCGCGAGGAACGCGAGGAACGCGAACGCGAAGAACGCGAGAAGGCCGAAAGCTGGTGGGACGACGTCAGCGTCCGCGTTGGCGACAACGGCATCATCATGTCAGGCCCCTCGGACGTGGAACTTTCCGACCACGCCCACGGCGTCCAATGGGCCTCGGTGTTCGCCTCGGACTTGCCGGTGCTGGCCAAAGCTTTGCGGGCGCTCAAGAAACGTGGCGACGAACTGCCCGAATTCGAGTATGACGTGGACGAGGACGGCGAGGAGATCGAGCCTGACGTCGTCGACACCATCGACATTTCAGAGACGCACTTTTTGAAGCTGCTCGAAAACAGGGAGATTCAGCTCGACGAGCACAAGTACGTCGTCGACATGCCGTTGTGGCGCAAGACCGCCGAGGCGTTGGCCGATGAGCTGGACAAGCTTTACACGCAGTGGGTTGGCGCGCCCAAGCCGCAACCTTCGCGCAGCGCGGCGCTCATGGCCATGTCCATTGTCGACGCACTCGCCGCAGGCGGATACACCGCCGAACAGATGCAGGCCCGCCGCCAATGGCTGCGCAAGGCCGCAGTAGCCGACAGACCCAAAGCACCTCGCGCACCGCGAGGGCTGGCCGCTATCAAGGCCATCAAGGCCAATTACGGTGCACGGCCGGGCGAAGGGGTGCCGTTCAAGCTCAACGACCAAGGGCAGGCCATCGACATCTACGGCCAGTTCGCCGACCTGCCCGATGTACCGGCCAAGCCCGCCAAGGCGGCGAAGGCCGCGCCAAAGCCGGCGGCGACAGGCAAGCGGCCACGCGCTGATGCCGGCGTGGCCATCGCAGCGCTGGAGGTGCTGCGCGAAGACAAGCCCACCGATGCCAGGCAGCAGACACGCCAGATCCTGGCCGGGCTGTCCGGGCCGCAGCTCAAGGAGGTCGCGGCGCACTTCGGCGTGGAGCTGCACGGTCGGTTGATCGCCGACAAGCGCGACAACTTGGAACGGGTGGTGGTTGGCGTGCGCTCGGACCACCAGGCCATCATGGACTGGCGGGCCGCGAACAAGCCCGACGCACCGGCAGCGAGCAAGGGGGTTGCGGATGAACCACTACGGCCAGATGGCGCAACAGCACTGGCGCAGGTACCGGCCGGCGGAGTACGCCCGGATGACGGATCTGACAGCGTTCTTCACGAGGCTGGGCCAGGAGATCGAGGAAAGGGTCGACGACCGCGCCGACCAGCTGGAGCAGCTGGTGCCGACGGATCTGCCCTTCGAGACCAGGATGGCTCAGATGATGGACGCCCGGTCGCAGGCGCAGCGGGAGGTGCTGGCGGAGATGCTGCCGAGGGCGGAGGACGACGAGACCGGCGAGTAGACGCGGTAGTTTTCCGGCCGCAGGGCCAGGACGACCTCGCGCCTGCCACCGAGAAGAAGCGCCTCGCAGCCAACATTGAGGCACTGCGGACTCTTCGCACCATCCAGGCCGATGACCGGGCCGCGACGGCTCCGGAGCAGGCCAAGCTTGCCCGTTGGTCCGGCTGGGGTTCGCTGCCTGGCATCTTCAAGGAGCCGCCGCAGGACAACACGTATGGCCTGGCCCAGGAGGTCTTGAAACAGCTTCTCAGCCCCGGCGAGTACGCCGCTGCGCGGCGCACCACCCGCAACGCGCACTACACCGACGCCGGCTACGTCCGGGCGATCTGGGATGCGATGCGTGACCTCGGGTTCGAAGGTGGCGAGGTTCTGGAGCCAGGTTCGGGGTCGGGGACGTTCATGGGCATGGTCCCGGAAGGGATCGCCAAGGACACCCATGTGACCGGTGTGGAGTTGGACCCGATCACTGCCGGGATCGCTCGGGCGCTGTACCCGAACCAGGATGTGCGCGCCGAGTCGTTCGCCGACACGAAAACCGATGATGGCGCGTTCGATCTGGCGATCGGCAACGTCCCGTTCTCCGACACCAAGCTGGTGGACCGGGAGTACAACCCGGGCCGGCGCCACAACATGCACAACCACTTCATCCTCAAAACCCTGCGCATGACCCGGCCCGGTGGCCTGGCAGCGGTCATCACGTCGCGCTACACAATGGACTCGCTAAGCCCTGAAGCGCGAAAGGAAATGGCCGAACTCGGCGACCTTGTCGGTGCGGTGCGGCTGCCGTCAGGCGCCCACGAGCGTGCGGCAGGCACGGCAGTGGTCACGGACCTGTTGGTGTTCCGCCGCCGTGAGCCGGGCACGCCCTACGGCGGCGCGCCCTTCGAGCAGACACGCACCATCAAGGTCGATGGCAAGGACATGGCCGTCAACGAGTTCTTCGTCGACAGCGGCGGCAACGCGACCGACATGGTGCTCGGCCAGCTCGGTGCCTTGCACGGCATGCGCGGCAAGGACGACCTCACCGTCAAGGGAGACAAGAACGCCGAGCCTGCCCTGCGAGCGGCCTTGGCCAAACTCGTCGCGCAGGCCAAAGCCGATGCCATGACACAGACCCCGGGACGGCGTCGACGGCCGGCGTTCGCCGCCACCGGGCAGGCCCGCAAACCCGATGGCTACATGCAGGTCCGCGCGGACGGGACGTTCACGCGTCTGGTGCGCGGCGTCGAGCAGCCGCACACGGTGCCTGTGGCACAGGGCGACGAACTGCGGCAGCTGTTGCGGCTACGCGACTCTGTCATGGCGTTGGTGGACGCGGAATCATCCAATGTGGATGATGACGGCCAGTTGGTGCGGCTACGCGAAGGCCTCAACGACGTCTACGACGCGTATGTGGCCAAGTACGGGCCGGTCAGCCGTTTCACCGAAACCCGCAGCAAGGGCTCCGACGAAGACGAAGACGACATCGAGGAGAAACGCGTCACCCGCCGCCGTCCACCTCAGGGCGGATTCCGCAGTGATCCTTACTCCGCGGCGGTGCGCAGCCTGGAAATCTACGACCCGGCCACCAACACGGCCCGCAAGAGCGACATTTTCCGGCGCCGTGCCATCTCCCCGCGCAGCCCGAAGAGCGCCGCGGAGAATCCCGCCGACGCACTGGCGATTACCCTGGACCAGGCCGGTGAGGTCGACCTGGACTACGTCGCCGAGCTGCTCGGCCTCGACGACGACGTGGCGGCAAGGCAGGCCCTGGGGTCGCTGGTGTTCGACGAACCGGTCACCGGCCGGGTCGTGCCGCGCCCGGAGTACTTGTCGGGCAACGTGCGTGAAAAGTTGGGGGCGGCACGGATCGCCGCAGCTGCCGACCCGGCCTTCGACGCGAACGTGGAGGCGTTGCAGCGGGCGCTGCCCCCAGACCTCACGCCCGTCGAGATCCGGGCCAAGATGGGCGCCGGATGGGTCAACCCGAGGTATGTGCAGCAGTTCCTGCGCGAGATCCTGCGCGACAAGACCCTGACCGTGCGGCGGGTGCATGGCAGCGAATGGAAAGTCAAGTCGCAACGCAAAACCACCACCGCAGCCACCACCGAGTGGGGCACCCGGGATCGCAACGCCGTCGAGCTGGCCGAGGACATCCTATCGCAGCGTCCCATCCGGGTGTCTGTCGACGGCACGCCCAGCCAGGAGAAAACCGAGGCGGCGCAGGGCAAGGCCCGTGAGATCGCGGAGCGGTTCGAGGGGTGGGCGTGGGAGGACCCGACCCGGGCGCGGGACTTGCAGGACACCTACAACCGGATGTTCAACTCGCTGGTCCTGCGCACCTACGACGGTGCGGAGCTATCGCTGCCGGGATTGTCGCGCGATGGGTTCTACCCGTACCCACACCGGTTCGCGGCGATCTCGCGGATCATTAACGAGCCGTCGGTTGGTCTGTGGCACGAGGTTGGTGCAGGCAAAACCACGGTGATGATCATTGGTGGGATGGAGATGCGCCGGCTTGGCCTGGTGCAGAAACCGGCGTACGTGGTGCCTAACCACATGCTCGACCAGTTCACCAGCGAGTTCCTGGAGCGCTACCCCCAGGCGCGTGTGCTGGCCGTCGGCGCGGACGACCTGAAGAACGACAAGAACGGCCAGAAACGCCGCGAGATCATCGCTCGTGCCGCCACCGGTGACTGGGATGCGGTCATCTTGACCCAGGGCGCGTTCAAGCGGATCCCGGTGTCTTCGGACACGGAGAAGGCCTACTTGGAGGCCGAGGCCGAGCCGCTGCGCCGGTCGGTGGCCCGTCGCCGCGCTGAGGTCGAGCTGGAGGTCCGCGCCGCCAACCCGGAACTGAACCAATCCCAGATCGCCGTGCTGGTCAAGGCCGGCCTGGAAAAGGACCCGACGGTCAAAGAGCTCGAGGGTCTGGTCGAGAAGGCCGAAGAACGGATCAAGGAACACCTCGGGACGGTCGACCGTGATCCGGGTATGACCTGGGAGCAAACCGGCATCGACTACCTGTTCGTTGACGAAGCCCATACCTACAAAAATTTGCGGACACCCTCGCGGGTTCAGGGCATGGGCATCCCGGGCAGCGCGATCGCCACCGACCTGCACATGAAGCTGCACCATCTGCGTTCGCGTTATGACCGGGTCGCGACGTTGGCCACCGCGACGCCGATCGCGAACTCGGTGGCCGAGGCGTACACGATGATGCGCTACGTGCGCCCCGATCTGATGGAGGAGATGGGCGTCGACACGTTCGACGACTTTGCCGCGAACTTCGGCCAGATCGTGTCGCGGTTGGAGGTTGCGCCGACCGGTGGGCTACGGCAGCATTCGCGGTTCGCCCGGTTCGTGAACGTCCCGGAGTTGCTGCGGCCGTGGCTGATCGCCTCCGACGTGAAGACTGCCGACGACCTCAAGGGCATCGTCAAGGTCCCCGACCTCGCCGAGCGTGTCGACGCCGACGGGGGCCGCACACGCACGCCGGAGATCGAGGTGGTGCCGCCTAGCGAGGAGTTCAAGGAGCACATGGCGTCCTTGGTGGAGCGGGCCAAAAACATTCCGTACCCGCCTGAAAAAGGCGGCGACAACATGCTGCGCATCACCGGCGAGGGCCGCGCCGCTGCCTTGGACCTGAACATGGTCGGCCTCGCCACGAGCGAGCCGCAGAAACTCGATCGCGCCGCCGACCGGATCGCCGGCATCTACCAGGAGAACAAGGACCGCGTCTACAACAACCGTGACGGCAACCCGCAGGGCACCCCGGGCGCGTTGCAGCTGGTGTTCAGCGACATCGGCACTCCCGCCGGCCGCAAGGCCAAACGAGCCAAGGGCAAGTCTGCCCAGGCCGCAGGCGGCGAGCCGATGCTTGCCGCCGACCAGACGGGCTACTTCCCCGAGGATGTCGACCTGGCCGACTTCGACGCCTACAACGCGTTGCGGGACAAGCTAGTGGCGCGCGGCATCCCCAAGTCGAAGATCCGTTTCATTCATGACGCTAAGACCGACCAGGAGAAGGCCGAGTTGTTCGCGGCTGCCCGCGACGGGCGTATCGCCGTCCTGGTCGGCAGCACCGCGAAAATGGGTGTGGGCACCAACGTGCAGGACCGGGCCGTGGCGCTGCACCACCTCGACGCGCCGTGGCGCCCGGCCGACGTGCAGCAGCGCGAGGGCCGCATCATCCGGCAGGGCAACAAAAACCCTGAGGTTCGGGTCATCCGCTACGTCACCGAGCAGTCCTTCGACGCCTACATCTGGCAGGCCATCACCACCAAGGGAACCTTCATCAACCAGTTGATGAAAGGCCGCCTCGACGTGCGGGAGATGGACGACGTCGGCGACTTCTCCCTGTCCGCGGCAGAGGTCACCGCCCTGGGCACCGGCAACCGCTGGCTCATCCAGCACGCCGACGCGCAAGCCGAACTGACCCGCCTGGAACGGGCGGCACGTAACCACGAAGCCGACCAGCGCAACCTCGCCAAGCAAATCGCCGTCAGCGAAGCCGACATCGCCACCTCGCAGCGGCTCATCGGTGAGATCGACCAAGCGCTGACCACACGCGTCGACACCCGCGGTGACGCGTTCAGCATGAGGCTGGGCGACGAAACGTACACCAACCGCACCAACGCCCAAGACAGGTTGCGTCACCTCCTGCAACGCATCGCCCGCCGCGAACAGACCACTGCCACACTGGGGCAATTCGGCGGGTTCCCGCTGCGCGCCACCGCCACCGACTACGGCGTCCGCATCGAACTGGTGGGCGTGCCCGGCGCGGACATCACGGCCATCAGCTCGGAGCTGGAAACCGGCGACATCATCGGTAAGCTGCAATACCCGTTGAGCAACCTGGAAACGTCGCGCTCCCGCCACGTCTCCAAGGTGGGCGAAGCCCGCCGCGATATCGAGTCCCTGCGTTCGCGGCAGGGCAAACCGTTCCGCGACGCAGACGACCTGACCGCCGCTCGGCAACGTTTCGAGCGGATCGAGTCGCAACTCAAGGCGGAACTGGCATCGCGGGGCGAAACAGTGCAAGCAGCCGACCCCGCCGCTAAAGCCGCCGCAGCCAAAGCCGCCGAGCTGGCCGGGATCCGGGGCCGCCTGGCCGCAGGGGAAGGCTTCCGCGGCATCGGTGAGCTGACGACCTGGCTGGAATCCGACCCCGAACTTGCCAACAAGATCCCAGACAATGCCGGGGCGAAATGGGGCGTGATGTCCCCACGCGGCCAGCTGGTAGTGCAGAAAGGGCCGGGAAGCGGCTACCTGCTCACCATCCCGCGCACGATGCAGACCATGCCCGCCATGCGGGACCTGCGCACCCAGGCAGACGCCAAGGCCTTCGCCGCAGCCCTGGACAACTCCGCAATCCCGTGGAACACCGGCGCCGACCTGGCCGCCTGGCGGGCGCCCGACGGCGCCGACGTCGCTGAGGTGGTGGCGCGGCTTCGCGGCGAACACCCTGCGTGGGACAAGAACGGGACCTGGAAGGAATACGCGCAGCGGGCGCAGATCCAACGCAGCGTCCCGAAGCGGCTTCACAAGCAGCTGCTGGAAGGCCAGTACCGCCACGACGGTCTCGGCCTGGCCAACTTCGCCCGGATCGAGCCGAAGGACCGCGACGCCATCCTGGCCATCCTGCGGACCTCCGGCCGCGACGGCGACCTTGCCGCCGCGGCGCGGCTGCGCGACCTGGGCATGGCCCAGGACCACAGCTACACCGTGCAAAACTTCGTCTTCGCCGCCGCTGATCGGCTGGCCGCCGACTACCGGCGAGAGCACCCACAGCCGCTTGACGACGTCCGCAAACAGTTCCAGAAGGACTTCGAGCGCCTCGACCCGCAAAACCGCGACACCGCCCGCATCGAGCAGATCCTCGCCGACGCCGACGCCGACGCCAACCTCGCAGCGGCCTCGGTGAAGCTACGCACGATGGCCGACGAACTCACCGCCGACCGCTACCCCAGCTACTACCGCCGCCTCTCAATCGCCTTGGCCCGCCTACTCGCCGACGTGCTCGACCAGCACGCCGAACGCGACGGGCAGTTCGCCGGCTGGACCGACCCCGAGCTTCGGGCATTGCTGGCCCAGCACCGGCTACCCACCGACGGCGACCGCGCAGCTCTCATGGCGCGGCTCAGCGGCGGCGGCATCACGGTGTCCGCACCAGCCACCGCCGCAGATCTCGACCTTGCCGGCGCCCGTTCGCACCGGGTCGAGCAGGCAGGCACGCGGATGCTTCCCACCGCCTCGGACCGCCCGCAACCCGCCCCCCGGGTGTCCGCCTCGACGGCACGCACCCTGTTGGCAGCCTTCGAACGCAGCGGAAACCACAGGCTGCCCACGGCCCACCAACCGGCGATCAGCCAGCAGTCAGCGCGGCAGCTGCTGGGCGCACTGACCCGCAAATTCGACCTGAAGGACCACCCGCGGTGGGGCGCGGGAACACCAGGGGGCAAGGGCGGCGAGTTCCGCCCCGACATCGACGGTGGCGGCGCAGGACCTTTGTCGGACCACGAGTTCGAAAGCCGGCAGCACAAGGTGGGGTCGGTGATGTCGCAGGCCTTCGGCACCCACGCGACACACAAGCAGTTCGCCGACGGCAACGGCGCCTGGCACCCGCAACGCGACGCGTTGCACCGCCAGATTGCCGTGGACCTGTATGCGCGTGCGGCGAATGTGCCACGTCAAGGCCGGGCCGTCTTCTCCGGCGGGCTACCCGGCGCAGGCAAAACAACCGTGCTCAGCAAACACGCCGGAATCGACCTCTCCGACTACTTTGTGATCAGCGCCGACGACGTCAAGGAGGAACTGGCCAAGCGCGGGCTTGTCCCTGAGGTCCCCGGCCATCCCGACCTGTCACCAATGGAACGCACCGTACTGGTCCACGAGGAATCCCGGCGCATCGCCAACCTCACCGCCGACATGGCCTACCGCGACAAAAGAAACGTCATCTGGGACTTCACGATGGGCGCACCCGAGGAGGTGCAAACGCGGGTCGAGGCCATGCGAGCCCACGGATACACCGACATCTCCGGCATCCTCGTGGAGATCCCCATCGAAACCTCGATCCAGAGGGCACTGAGCCGCTACCGTGAAGGAGTCGACGCGCACCGGGCCGGAAAGGGGTTGGGCGGCCGGTATCTGCCACCGTCGGTGGTGCATTCCTACCGCAGCCCGACCGGGTCCACCATCAACCGGGATGCGTTCGATGCCACCCGTCACCTACTCGATGACTGGTCAATCTTTGACAACTCCGTGCACGGCCGAAAGCCTATACTGATAGGGAAGAAGGAGGGCTCATGACGGTCACCGAGGTACTCGACCGGCTGGCCGCCGGAACCATCACCCTGGAACAGGCTGAAGCGGACTTCCGCCGCCGCACATGGCCCAAACCGCCGTCGCAGACCTATGGGCAGGCAGCCATCGGCGACCTCGGCCCGGCCGCAGGCCCGGACTCGTGGGACGCGGTGAACGCCGACTCGCGGCTGACAGCCGAGGCGTACCAGCGGCTGGCAGCTGCCCGCCGCGATGCAATGGCCAAGTAGACCAGAGACCGACCTGACGGCCCGCCGATGGCGGGCCTTTTGCATGCCTGGCTTCCGGCGATCCGAGACAGGAGCCCACCTTGGCCGCTACGGGCACATACCTTCGCCTCGACGAGCTACCCGACCTGCTGCGCTCCTACGGCGTACTACCCGAGCACCAGCCGCGGGTCAGCGAGAAGGCGGCACGCTCACTGCTGGCCGCGTTCGACCGCCACGACGATCCCCGCTCGCCCTATGTGGACGCCACCGGTCACAGCCGTGCGGCGGGTGCCGACACCCACCCGGGCGGGGAGGAGTGGCACCACTACTGGACCAAGGACCCTGAAGGCCTCGGCAAATGGGCCACTCTCAAGGAGGGCCGCTGGACGGCGCTGTATGAGCATCTCGTCAAGCACATGGCACCGGCCAAGGCTCGCCGGGTGGCTTCGGCGTGGTTCAAAGAGGTCATCGGTTACGCGTCAGGGTCGGACCGCAATAGGGTCGCGTCGGGCAAGCCGCCGCGCGGCAAGGTAATCGGACCCGGCTGAACAATGACGCGACTCGCGGGCAATCATGGCTGACCTGCGGTTCAGTGATAGAGTCACCTGCGTTCCACAAGTGTGTTTGAAGCCCGCCCTGGTGCGGGCTTTCGTCGTTCCTGGCGCCTGTTCCCGCCACACATCTCGTCCTGTGAGGGGAGGTGGGCATGCCTCGCGACGATGACTATGTGCGGGTTGAGGAATTGCCCGACTTGCTGCGGTCCTACGGGGTGCTGCCCAGCGGGCAGCGCACGGTGCCCGCCAGCGCGGCCCGATCGGTGCTGTCGGCGTTCGTGCGCCACCCGGGAGGCCCCGGCCACAAACAGGAATCCCACGGCCGCCGCAAAGGATTCGGCTTCGACATCCCGTCAACTGACACCGGCGAAGTCTTGAAGCATCTGCACGCCGGCGAGAAGGTGCGCGCCGACCCTAAGATCGTCGACGATCTGATGAGCCAGATCAAGAAAGAAGACGACAAGGACTGGTTCAACATTGCCAAGCTGAACATCTCCGGCAAGGGCAACGGGAACATGTTCCAGCGGCACGTGCGTGACCGCCCTCGCAAGACCATGCCGCAGCTGCCCACCGAGACCGGTCCGAAAATGGACCAGTTCATGGACTATCTCGACGGCAAGGGCGTCAAGTACGAGTACGGCACCATCGACCCGCGCAAACTCGTGGCGTCCCAGTCAGAACTGAACAGCAAGAAGGTCGCCAAGCTGTACGGCTTCATGCGCAAAGACGGCTGGCTAGAGGGCGGCACGATCATCATCTCCCGCGACGGCGCGGTGATCGATGGACACCACAGATGGGCCGCCGCAGCCGCCGCGAGCATTGCCAGCGGTGGTAAGATGGATGTGACAGTGATGAAGATCGACGGAGACATTGACGACGTTCTCGGCACACCGGAAAACCCCGATGGGATCGTCATGGGATTCGCGACATTCGAAGGACTGGGCGACGACCGGGAGGCATGAAAATGGCTCAGCTGGACGGCTTCACACCGCTGAAGATGACCAAGAACCCTCCCGGCATCCCCAAGCCGCCCGGGGCGTCGTCGGCGTACGTGACACGCGAGAACGGCACCGGCTTCTGGATCCTCAAGGGCCACACCGACCTGGACGACGGCATCACCGACGCCGACTTCGTCCCCGCGAAAGCCGCGTAGGCGCACTGCCACGCTGGCCCGCCAACCCCAAAGCCAACTCTCCTAATACAGGCCACACGTGAAGGGCGACGCTTCGGCGATCGCCCTTTTTGATGCCCCACATATGCGGACAGACGCATGTGCGCATGTGTAACGAGATCCCCGAGCAGCTCGCCTTCGTGCGGGCATTTTTTGTGCCCACGAACCGGGAGGGCCGATGTTCGTACGCGCCTACACGTCGTCCAAAGACGACCTTCAAGCGGACCCGTTCGGGACGCCGATCTACTTCAACGCGAGCACGTCGATGCTGGCGCGTGACGGGATGAGCTTGAACCCTGACCGGTGGAAGCTGGAAAACTACCACCGTGCCGGCGGCCCGGTCCTGTGGGCGCACAAACACGAACTGCCCGCGATCGGTTCGGGCACAGGCAAAACCGACCTCAAACGGCTACGCGTCGGTGTCGTATTTGATCAAGAGGATCCGTTCGCCCGGTCCGTGGAGTCCAAGGTGAGGCGCAAATTCATCCGCGGCTCCTCCGTCGGATGGGACTTCATCAACGAATCCGGCGAGATCATCAAACACAACCGTGCGTTCGCCTCCACGTTGGCCCGCGATGCCTGGTATGACCTATCGGAGTTGAGCATCGTCAACGTCCCCTCCGATCCGCATGCGGTGTCCGAGCGGCAGTGGCACACGCTGCGTTCCATCCACCCCGGCCTGGCCGGACTGTATGAGGACCAGGAGCGTTGGGACTCCGACGTCACCGCTCCGGAGCTTCGCCGGGCCCTGATCGACTACTGCGATCAGCTGGGCCTGGACCTGCGTCACATCCGTGCGGCTGCCAACGGCAGCGAGTACGACGATGACGAGCCAGCCGTCAAACAGCGGAACCTGTTCGACGACGACGAACCGGATCTGTCCAAAAAGGGCGCCGACGATGAGGACGAGGACGGCGAGGACGAGGACGACGGTGAGGAACCCGATCCCGCACTCGTGCGCCGTTCCCAGCTTGCCGAGCTGCTGCGCGCCCACGGCGTGGACCCGAACCCGTCGGTGGCCCTGCCGTCCGCCCGGTCTGGCGGCGCTCTGGACGAGCACGCGGCCAAGGCTGTGCTGAGCGCGTTCGCGTTCCAACGCTAAACCCGTCCTCTACGCCCATCCGGCCGACCCGTTCGCTGTTCCAGTTCACGGGTTTTCTCGACTTCCCGGCGAGTGCCGGGGCCAACGCCGCCTGCGTCCGCAGCGGTGTCACTGCACGCTGCGCGCTTGGTGCTCGTGGCAATCTCATGGGGGAAACACAATGACCGCTGAGGTCACCCTCGAGGCGCTCGCCGTAGACATCCGGTCGCGCCTCGACGCAATGCAGGACGACCAGAACGAGCGGCTCTCCGACGAGGCCCTCACCCGCGCGATCAAGTCCAATCTGGACTCGTTCCTCCAGTCCGATGACGGCGCCGAATACGTGCGCAAGGTTCGGTTCGGGGCGCAGACTCCGGCCGAGCTGGTCGGCTCCAAGTACGCCCGGATGGGCTTGGACCGCACCGACATCGAGCTGCTGCACAACATCATGACCGCCGCGCAGGAGGGCGGCATCCACAAGCGCGGCCCGTCCGACGAACTCACCAAGACGTTCGAGGCTTGCTCGGGTGGACACTACCGTTCCACGGCTTTGGCCCGCGCCGATGACGAACGCAACCTGGAACGGATGCGCCGCGACGGCAAGATCGACCACGTCGGCTACGAGCGCGCAATCCGTGCGATGGACACCGCCGAGTCCGGGTTCGGCGCGCAACTCATTGGCGCGCAGTATGTTGGGGAGATGTGGGAGGCGGCACGCCGCCAGTCCCGCATTTTCGCGCTCATCGACTCGTTTGAGATGACCGAGGCCACGACATACATCCCGGTCGAAGTCGACATCCCGGAAATGCTTTTTGTTGGTGAGTCAACGTCTCCGACGGCGTCGGACTACGCGACGTCCAAGACCGGCTCGAACCGGGTCCAGCTCACGCCATCCAAGTTCATCATTCACCAGATCTACAGCGGTGAAATGGAGGAGGACAGCATTATCCCGTGGTTGCCGTTTTTGAGGCGCCAGGCGGGTTTGAGCATGGAGCACTACTCCGATTCCCTTGTCCTCAACGGGGACACGACCAACGCCGGCACAGGCAACATCAACTTGGACGACGCCGATCCCGCTGACACGAAGCACTACCTCGCCCAAGACGGGCTTCGGCACGCATGGCTGGTCGACAACACCGGCAACGAAATCAACGCTGCCGGTGCGGTCACCTGGGCACAGCTCAACCGGTTGCGGTCGTTGATGATTGACGACACGAACATCCTGGACTGGGGTCACCCGACGATGGACAGCGACCTGGTCCACGTTTCCGACCCACGCACCGCCGACCAGATCGCTTTGCTGGACGAGGTTTTGACCGTCGACAAATACGGCAGCAACGCGACCGTGCTCACCGGTGAGGTCTCGAAGATTGGCCGGCACCCGCACATTGTGTCGATGGCGATGCGGCTGACCGAGGCCGACGGCAAGCTGTCCACCACCGGCAGCAACAACGTCAAAGGGCAGCACATGGCCTTCAACCGCAACGGTTTCAAGGCCGGATGGCGGCGCCGCGTCGTCCTGGAAACAGAGCGGTTGCCCGGACGCGACCAGACCAGGCTCATCTGGTCGCTGCGTCTGGCATTCGCCCGGTTCACCCCGACCGGTTCGGCCAGCGGCATCGAAGCGGCGGCGGGCATCCGCAACATCACCCTGCCATAGCCGGAAGCCGCTAGTGGCCGCCTGACCCTATTCGCATCCACCACGGCCCGGACCCCGCGTCCGGGCCGTGGCCACATCCGGCGCCGGGGTTCTCGGCGCGCGTCAACTATCGAGGAGTGTCTCGTGACCGAGAACCTGACCACGAGCCGGCTGCTCAGCAACCCGGTTCAACTCATTCCCCTGCAGTTCATGCAAGACAACGTTGCCGCCAGCCAAACCGACGTGCAGATACCCATCGCCCAGGTCGCCTCGGCGGCCGAGAACGCCATCGCCGGATACAAGATGCCGTGGGCTGGTGTCGTCGTGGGCATCTCCGCCGTTCTGGAGGCGGCCGGGTCGGCCGGGTCGCTGACCATCGGGGCCACCGTCAACGGTACCGAAGCCGCCGATCCCACCTTGTCCATCACCACCGAGGCGTCCAAAGCCGATACGGCGTTTCGTGGTGCGGCACCGTTTGCCGCCGGTGACGTCATCGGTGCGGAGATCACGACCGACGGCACCTGGAACGGCACCTCGGCTGACCTTGGTGTCACCGTGTGGTGCCTCGTAGAACTTTCGGGGGTCTGAACATGAGCCGCGCCACCATCATCGAGCGCATCATCTCCAAAGGACAGCTGATCCCGCTCACCTTCCTTCAGCACGACGTGGCCGACTCACAGTAGGCCGTCGCCATGAACCGCACCGAATCGGCCGGCCGTCAGACGAAGTACTTCGTCGCCGACGGCGCCGCCGCGGGCAACGTGACCGTCACCGGTATCGCGACCACCGACACTCTGCTGTTCGTGGGCGTCTTCACCACCAAGGCAAGCATCGCCACGTTCGCCGATCTGACCGCCGAGTTCACCATCACCGCAACGAACACCATCAACAACGCGGCTGGGACGAGCACCGCCAACAACCAGCTGATCGTGATCGTGGACCGGCCGAACACGGTGGCCGATTCGCTCGCGGTGACCGAACAGGTGCTGCCATTCGACTTCGAGGTGATCGGCGTCGACGTGGTGGCCAACACGGCCCGCACGGGCGGCACGCTGACAGTCGACGCGACCATCGACGGCACCGTAACCGGGCTGACCGCCGCGCTCAACGCCACCGACACGACACGCGCCTACGCCCGGCAGCCACGCGGCACCGACACCGGCGTGGCCGGCTCACGGGTCGGGGTGAAGCTCACGACCGCATCGTGGACACCGACTACCGCCGACATCACCGCCACGGTGTGGGTGCTGGCGCATCTGGAGGGGATCTGACATGCCTCGGTACAAGGTGAACCGCCGGTACGGCACCTGGAAAGACGGCATCCATTACGGGCCGTGGGCCGTCGGGATCGAGGTCGAACTGTCCGAACAGGACGCAGCGTGGTTCAACCGCGACTCAGAAGGTGTCTTGAGCCTGGTCGAACCCGCCCCGCAGCCGGAGCCGGAGCCTGAGGAGCCGGCGGTCGTCGAAACGCCGGAGGAAGCACCGGCTGAGGACGCCGACCGGACCCGCAAAACGCACCGGGACCGTATGCACCGCGGCGGGCAGAACCGGTGACGCTCTTCCGAATCGGCCAGCGCTGGTCCAACGACCGGATCGCGCTGGCCGCGGGCAAGGTGTACGAGCTGACCGACGACGAGGCCGCCGAAGTCGGCAAGGACTGCCCCGGCGCGGTGGTGCCGCTGTCCGACGATGCGACCGACCGGCTTCGTGAGGTCCTCGACAGCATCGGCATCGGCTGCTTGTCGCTGCGCCCTGGCCTGCCGGACAAGACCGGGCACGGCCGGGGACCGGTCGAGGTGATGGACCGGGCGAGCATGTCGGCGCTGGTCAAGCCGAAGGGCCGGTGAGCGCGGTGACGGTCTTGGAAGGTGTCGTCGATGTGCGGCGCCACGCCGACGGCCGGGTGGAGATCGTGTCCGCCCCGCCGACGGCACGGATCAACTTGAGCTTCCTGCGACATTCTGATCCGGCTCTGGTCACCGCCGACGCCAACACCATCGTTGTGGCCGGCCAGGTCACCTACCGGGTCGTGGGCTGGGACCCGCGGTCGAGCTGTCTGTTGGCCGAGCTGGTCAAAGACCTGCGGGGGGTGGCCGGTGGCTAGGCAACCTGAACAGGTCATCGTGCTGGCCAGCGCGGCCCGTACTGCGTCGGTGGCCTCGGCGACCTTCGCCAACATCCAGGGCCACCGCGGGATCCAGATCGTCATCGACGCCACCGCGGCCGCGGACACACCATCTGTGGTGTTCACGCTGCAGGGCTATTCGGGCACGGGTGATGACTACTACACCATCTTGGCCTCGGTCGCGATCACCGGCACCGGCACGACCGTGCTTCGGGTGTACCCGGGTCTGACCGGGGCCAACAACACGATCGCCAACGACGTGCTGCCGGCGCAATGGCGGGTCAACGCAGTGGCAGGCGACTCCGACTCGCTGACCTACTCGGTCGCGGCAATCCTGCTGCCCTAACACCTGGAGAAGATGGGATGCACGGCTCCACAGCGCCAAGCGGCAAGCTCAACCTGACCGTTGTCCGCGCCGCCGACCAACACGACCAGTGGCAGCGCCACACCTCCGGCGCGGTGTGGCCGGCACGCGAGTTGTCGCTGGCCGAGATCGCCCACCACGGGCTGCCCCGCCACGGCCTCGACGAACGTGTCAACGCCTGGCGCACGGCCAACTTTCGGCACCTGTGGCGCGGTGCCCGTCGGGTGTTGACCGCGCGGGCGTTGCGGCTGGCGACCATGTACGGGTCGTTGTACGCCACGCACATCAAGGCCGACGGGCAGGTGCTGCACCTTGGCCTGGCGTCGATGCGGGTGGTCACCACCGCCGGTGTGAACTTCTTGGTCGACGCGTTGCAGGGGTCGGTGGAACCGGAAATCCTGCGCTACCACGCCGTCGGCACCGGCACCAACGCCGAGGCGTCAGCCGATACGGCGCTGCAGACCGAATCCACCACGATCCTGACGGTGGACTCGACCCGGGCCACCGGCACCCTCACCGAAGGCGCGTCGGCCAACATCTACCGCACCGTGGGCACCGTCTCGTTCGACGGATCCGGTGCCATTACAGAACACGGCATCTTTTCCCAGGCAGCCACTGGCGGCGGCACGCTGCTGGACCGGTCGGTGTTCTCGGCCGTAAACGTGGTAAACGGAGACAGCATTGCCTTCACCTATGATCTGACTCTGCCCGCCGGGTCGTGAAGTAGGCAATTTCCCAAGCTGTAACCGAAAACTGAACATGCGCGGGGTGGCCATCCCGGAACAGGTGGTGGTCGGTGGCTGAGACTCTGTTCGGCAACACACAGCCGGTGGTCACCAACGCGTCCGACGGTGCGCCGGGCCTGACTTTGGCCACTCGTATCCGCATCGCCGCCGACGGCAACATTGTGGGTTTGCGTTGGCGTTTCCCGGACACGTTGCCGGCCTCGCCGGTGCAATGGTTCGTGGTGTCCTACGACCCCGGCACGGACTTGCCCACGGGCAGCCTCGCCTCGGGGACGTTCTCCTCGCCGACGGCCGGTCAGTACAACACGGCGAGCTTCTCGCCGGTGGCCTGCAACGCGGGCGACGAGGTGTGCGCCGAGATCTGGACCTCCGACCGGTATGTGGCGACCAACAGCTTTTTCACCAGCGGCGATGTGGTGTCGGGGAACCTGACCGGTCCGCAGGACGACGCGGTGGCCCCGGTGCACCGAAACGGGCGGTTCCGTTCCGGTGCCAGCCCCGCATTCCCGTCCTCCGGCACGGGCGCCTCCTACTTCGTCGACATCGTGGTGTCGTTCATTTCCGAGTACCCGGTTGGGGTTGGCGGGTCGGCGACGCCGTCGGGTTCGCTGGCCCGTGCCGTGGACAAGCCGCTGGCAGGATCGTCGACCCCTTCTGCGGCCGTCGCCAAAAGCCTGGGCCGGGCGTTGGCCGCCTCGACCACCATGGTCGGCGCGCTCATACGTCAGGTCGACAAGCCCGCGGGGGGTGCGATCGCCGTGGCCGGTGCCATCACCAAGGAAACGGGCAAATCCTTGGCGGGTTCGGCAACTGCTGCCGCGGCGATCGTGCGGGGGTTGCAACGGTCGCTGGCGGGCACGATCAGCCCGGCCGGGGCGGTGCTCAAGCTGTTGTCGCGTCTGGTCGGCGGGACGGTGACCCCCCAGGGGGCAATGTCCACGGTGCAGGGACGGCCCGCGTTGTGGTCTGCCGGTCCACCCAAACGGCGGTGGCGGGCCCGGCCTCCCGAAGGCGGCAGCTGAAATGCTCCAGATCTCGACGGCCTCGCTGGAGTACGTGCGGGTGGCCGTGTCCGCCAACGCGTCCGGGACGGCCATCGACCCGACCGGCAGCACGGTGCAGATGGCCTTCATGGCCACCGAGTCCGCGCCCAGCGTCTCGGACTGGAAGTCCGCGACGTGGGAAACCGATACCAGCACCAACCCGGACACCTACCACGCCCGGTGTCTGGTCGGCCCTGCCGGTGCCGCCACGCTGACGGCGGGGACGTATGTGGCGTGGGTCAAGGTTTTGAGTTCGCCGGAAACGCCGGTGCTGCGGTGCGGCTATCTGAGAGTCGTATAGGGGGCCGGGGCCAGTGGCGTTGACCAACGCGTACTGCGAGGTTGCCGATCTGCGGGCGCTGTTCGCCGACGCCGGGTCGGTCTCCGACCTCGCCGTCGTGGAACGGGCCATCAACTCGGCATCGCGGGCCATCGACCGGTACTGCGGCCGGTTTTTCTACCTCGAAGCCGCCACGTCCACCCGCGTCTACCGTCCCACCGAACCCGACATCGCCTGGGTCGACGACATCGGCTCGCTGGATGGTCTGGTCATCAGGACCGACACCAACGGCGACGGAACGTGGGCGACCACATTGGACTCCGACGAGTATCTGCTTGAACCGCTCAACGCCAATGTTGTCGGGGCGGGCAGCACCGTTCAGCCGCACGCCTGGTGGCGCATTGTGCCGCTGGACACCCGATACTTCCCCGTGTCAGCGAGCCGGGTCACGTTGCAGGTGACCGCAAAGTTCGGGTGGTCCGCGGTGCCCGACGAGATCGGCGAGGCCTGTCTACTCAAGGCGGCCGGATTGTACAAGCGCAAGGACTCCCCACACGGTGTCATGGGTTTCGACGGCTTCGGCGCTGTCAGGGTTACCCGCCAGGATCCCGACGTCATCGCTTTGCTGCGCCCCTACATGAAGCTGCAGATTGGTTCGGTGTAGGTGCCCACTATCAAAGAGGTACGCAATGCGGTGAAGGCCACGCTGCAGGCCGCGTTCGACGACACTGCTGTGTATGAGCGGGTGCCCGCGTCGGTGGTGGTGCCGGCCGTGCTCATCGTTCCCGCGCAGGGCGACTACCTGGTCGTGCACGGCAACGGCGGCACCAGCTGGGAGTTCGACTTGGTGGTGGTGGTGCCCAGCGCCGATGAGGATGTGGCGCAGGACATTCTCGACGACTACATCGACGCCCGCGGCGACAAGTCGATTGTCGCGGTCGTGCACGCCAATCCGAGTTTGGGCCGCGCCGACTGTTCGGCGGTGGTGCGCCGGTTGAGCAACTACGGCATCAAGTATGCGGTGTCCGGTACTGAGTACATCGGCGCGACCTTGCGTCTGTCAGTGCTGGCCACTCACGCCTGAGTTCGCCGTTCCCTTCCCGTGTTGACCCCACCAGAAGGGGGACTGTGCCGTGGGCATCTTCGTCTTGACCAATGTTCGCATGTTCGGCGGCGGCTGTGATTTCACGGCCCGTTCGAACAAGGTGGAATTGGCGGCAGAGTTCGAATCGAAAGAGTCGACCACCTTCGCCTCGGCGGGCTGGAAAGAGTTCATGGCCGGGCTCGGCTCGGCCGCTCTTGCCGCCGAAGGGTTTTGGGAGGCCGGCGACACCGGCATGGTCGATGACGACGCGTGGGCGTCGATGGGATCAGTCGGCGGGTACACGGTCTGTCCGCACGGGGCCGCTGTGGGCGATCTGGCGTGGACGCTTAACGCGTTGCGGGCCAAGTACAAGCTGGGCGGGCAGGTCGGCGACATCGCCCCGTTCTCGACCGCGGTGTCGAGTAGCTGGCCGTTGGGTCGCGGGAAGGTGTTGCACCCGCCTGGAACGGCCCGCACGGCGACAGGCAGCGGCACAGCGGTGGAGCTGCAAGCTACCGCGACGGGCCAATATCTGTATTCCACACTGCATGTGCTGTCCGTGGCCGGCACGTCTACGCCAACTCTGACCGTCCGGCTCCAGTCTGATGTGGACAACACATTTGGCTCGCCGACCACCCAGATCACCTTCTCGGCCGCGACCGCCATCGGTGGCCAGATCAGCCGCGTCGCCGGGCCGATCACCGACACGTGGCTGCGCGGCGACTGGACCATCTCTGGTACCAACCCGAGTTTCCTGTTCGTGCTGGCCGCGGCCGTCAAGTAACGCGACCGGCGGCAGCAAGCAGCTTTAGACCCTTCCCGCTCTCCCCGGCCCGCCTTGGTGTCCGGGCATTTCCGTATGCCCTAAAGGAGGTTTCGCCATGGCGATGATGGTGTTGACGGCAGCGTATGTGTCGATCACCGGGCCGGGCACGATTCACAACCGTTGCTCGAAAGCCGAGTTGAGTGTTGATGTCGAAGAAAAGGACGTCACCACCTTTGCGTCTGCCGGTTGGAAAGAGGTGCTCGGTGGCCTCAAGTCGGGCCAGCTGGCGCTGTCGCTGAAAAACGACATCGTCGACGACGGTTTGGATGAGGACTTCTGGACCATCCTCGGCACCGTCGTCACCTTCGCGGTGCGGCTGACCCAGGACGCGATCTCCACGTCTAACCCCGAGTACCAAGGATCCGTTCTCATCAAGGAATGGAAACCATTGAATGGCACGGTGGGAGATGTGGCCGAACTCGACGTCACTTTTCCAACTAGCGGCGCGATAGTTCGCGACGTAACGCCCTAGGGCCGGCGGCATGGCGTTCGAATGCTCGGTCGAAGACTGTGCAAGCAGACTGCCCGGTGGACGAGGGTTGTGCAGCAAGCACTACCAGCGAGTCGTGAAGTACGGCGATCCGCACGTCAAGAAGACGAACCATCCCGGCAGGGCACCGCAACACTTGGCCTGCCAGGTCGATGATTGCGATGACGGGGTAGACGCGAAGGGCTACTGCAACAAACACTACGGTCGTTGGCGCAAGCACGGCGATCCGTCGGTGCGACGCGGGCCTACTGGTCGGCCCGTTGGTGAATTGGTGCCGTGTTCGATCCCCTCGTGCGGCAAGCCATCGCGTGCCCGCGGCTTCTGCAATCTCCACTACAGACGATGGCGCGCTTGGGGCGACCCGCTCGTGGTCAAGGGCCGAGGACCAGGATCGGCCGAAGGCTGGCTCGACCCTAGCGACGGTTACCGCAAGCGCTACGCGTCGGGCCGCGGAGTAGTGAAGGAGCACCGTCTGGTGATGGAGGAAGTGCTGGGCCGGCGCCTCCTGCCAGCGGAGGAGGTTCACCACCTCAACGGTTCGCGCGACGACAACCGCATGGAGAATCTTGAGTTGTGGTCTACCTCGCAGCCGCGCGGCCAACGGGTGGAGGACAAGGTCGAGTGGGCGATCGAGATCATCCGGCAATACCGTCCGCACATGCTTGCCGCGTACCACGTCGAGGACCTTGAGGAGTCGTGGTGGTAGTCGAGTTCGGCGATGGGCGGGAGCCGTGGTCGGTGGCGCGCGGCGGCGTGAAGCGATGGTTGCACTGCCGGGTGGAACTGGATGCGTTGGCCGACGGTCAGTATGAGGACCTCGATGCCTGGATGGCCCGTCTCGACCTGAGGATGCCCGCGGCGGTGCTGTTGGTGACCCGCGGCGATGACGGCTACCGGGTGCACGGGCACGACGGCACGGCCGAGGTCAACTTTGAGGATCTTCCGGCGTGGCTGCAAAGGCCTGAGCCGAGCAAGCCGACGCACACCGCGGCCAGGACACGGCCGAGATGATTGCCGAAGTCGAGGTCGATCAGCGTGACCTGCGAAAGCTGGTCACCACGCTGAACCGCGAGGCTGACGGCAAGGAACTGCGCCGTGACCTCGTGGACAACCTCAAGGCAGCGGTGGAACCCGCGGCCCAGGCAGCGCGGGCATCGATCTTGTCGATGAGCGTGTCCGGTCTGGTCCGAGCCGTCCCGCCGCTGCGCGCCGCTGTCGCCGCCGCGGTGAAGGTGGCAGTGCGGACCTCCGGCCAACGCGCCGGGGTGTTCGTCATCGCCGGGAAAACCTCAATGCCCCGAGGATTCGCCGACGCCCCGAGACGGCTCAACGCCCGCAGGGGCTGGCGGCACCCCGTGTTCGGCACCGACGTGTGGGAACGGCAGCTCGGCAAACCGGGCTGGTTCGACGACACCTTGGACCGTGCACGCCCAGCCGCCCTGCGGGCTGCGCAGGACGCCATGGACGCCATGGCGGACAGAATCGAACAACGAACGAAATGAGTTGCCTGTGTTCTTGAGGTTTCGCGCCGAGGGCGCCAGCGAAGACGCCCTGTACGAGTTCCGGCCTGACAAAACCCCGCGGGTGCGCGCGGCGATTGCCGAGAAGCTTTACAGCAAGGCGGCCGGTGAGCGTCGCACGTGGGAGCAGCTCAAGGCCGATGCGTTGCAGGGCGGCATAGCCGCGCGGACGGTGGCGCTGTGGATCGCCATGACCGACAAGCATCCGAGCTTGCGTTTCGAGGACCTGCCCGACTTCGACACCGGTGCGCTGGTCATGGAGTACTCCAAAGAGGAATTGCGGCGTATGCGGGGCGGGATCGCCGAATCGGATTCGATGCTGGACTCGGAGAAGGCGGCGATCCTGGCGCAGGTGGACCGCGACATCGACACCGCACCGGCCGGGTCGGACGAACCCGACCCGCTGCCGGATCCCGAGGTAGCGGAGCTGGGAAAAGCCGAGGCCGAACAGCCGACGGGCGAAGTCTCGACGAGCTAGCCGACGAGTACGAGCTGGACATCGCCGCGAACCTGCACATCCGGCCCTGGGAGCTGGACCTGTTGCCTGTGCGCACCTTTTTGAAGGCGTGCTCGGCGATGCAGCACCTACGCGACGAGATCGCCGCCGCGAAAAAGAAGTAGCCGCGGCAGACCCGAATCCCATGGCGGGCCAGGCCTGCGGCGCACGAGGCGGTGGCAGGCGTTGAGCTACGACACATCCATGCGATTCAACTTCCTGACCGGCCGTGACACCGCGTCGCCGCACATGCGAACGGTCGCCGCGAACGGCACCGCGATGAATGCGGCGCTGAAAGCCGCGTCGCTGGCGTCGGTGGCCGGCATGCTGACGTTGGGGGCGGCCATCGCCGGGGTGGCTGCCCACGCGATCGCGTTGGGGCAGTCGGCAATCGTGGCCGCGGGTGCGGTGGCGCTGCTTCCTGCTGCGGTGGCCGGTCTGGTCGGCATCGCGATTGCCGGCAAGGCCGCGTTTAGCGGTTTGGGGGAGGCGTTCAAGGCCACCGGGGCTGCGGCCGGGCGTGGTGGTGGGGCTGCGGTCGATGTGGCCCACCGGATCGAGCTGGCCAACCGCAGCGTACGTGATGCGACCTACCACCTTGCCGACGCGCAACGTGAGGCCCTATCTGCGCAGGAGGCGTTGACGCGGGCCCGAAGGGACGCCGCTGAGCGGCTTGAGGACCTGGCCCTGGCGGTGGCACAGTCGCATTTGGACGAACGGTCGGCGGTGCTGGCCGTCGAGGAGGCACGCCGGCGTCTGGGGCAGGCGCGTGGGTCGGGTGACCCGCTGGAGATTCGGCGGGCGCAACTGGCCTACGAAGAGTCGGTCCTGGCGCTGAAGCGGGCCAAGGACGCCACCGGCGACCTGGCCGAGGAACAGAAGGAAGCCGCCGAGAAGGGCGTCGACAACGCCGACAGCGTCCAAGCGGCGGCGCGGCGCCAGGAAGACTCGCAGCGCGCCCTGACCGCAGCGACCGAGCGGCTGGCCGACGCCCAACGGGCGCTGGCCGAGGCGGGCCGCTCGGCCGGCGGAGCGATGGACAAGGCTAGGGAAGCCCTGGCCGCGTTGGCCCCGTCAGCTCGCGATGTGGTCCTGACCATGCGGGCCCTAGCCCCGGCGTGGTCGGCCGCGGGTAAAGCCGCTCAACAGGCCACGTTCGTCGGTGTCGCAGGCGACCTGCAGCGGCTCTCCGACACTCTGCTGCCCTCGGTGACGCGGTGGCTTGGCCGCATGGGTGAGGCGTTCAACGCGGCCATACGCAACACGCTGCAACTGGCCAGCACCACCAAATTCGCGGCCGACCTGGATGCGACCTTCCATGCACTGGCGTCGACCACCTCCAACTTGGCCGAGGCGATCCGGCCGATCGTGTCCGGGGTGATGCAGTTCGTCACTGTCGGCGCGCAGATGCTTCCCGACATCGCGGTGGCCACCGCGAACATCGCCGACCGGTTTGAGGCGTGGGCGGTGGCGGCGCGTGAGTCGGGTCGGATGCAGCAGTGGATGACCTCGGGTTTGGCCACTCTCAAGCAGTTTTGGGAGCTGGCGAAAAACTTGACGATGTCGGTGGTGGCGCTGTTTCGGGCAGGCGAGAACACCGGCACGCTTGAGGGTTTGGTGGCCGGGTCAGCGGCGATGCGGGCGTGGATGGAGTCGGCCGAGGGGCAGCAGCGGGTCGCCGATTTCCTGGGTTTCCTGCGCAGCATCCTGACCGACCTCGGCTCGATCGTGCCGGCGTTCACCCAGAACAGCGGTGCCCTGTTCGCCACGTTGCGGGTGGGCGGCACAGTCATGGAGTTTTTGGCCGGCCACTTGGACACCTTCGCCGCGTTGCTGCCCACCATCGTCACGCTCATCATCCTCTGGAAGGGTGCGCAGACCGCAGCCAACCTCGCGATGGTCATCGCGATTCCGTTGCGGGTGGCCGAGTTCATCGCCAGCGTCCGCAGCACCCACGCGATGCGTCTGCACACAGCGGCATTGGCCCAGAACACGGCGATGATGCGTGCGTCGATGGGCGCGACGATCGGCAGCACGGTGGCCACGACGGCCGGTGACGTGGCGACGAAACGTTCGATCTTCGGCATGATCGCGGCGCGGACCGCATTGATCGCCGGAACGGTCGCCTCGGGCGCGGCGGCGGCGGTGAACTGGATCCTGGCCGCCAGCACCTGGGCGGTGCTAGGGCCGATCCTGCTGGTGATCGCCGCGATCGCCATCGTGATCGTCATCGTGATCCTGGTCATCAAGTACCACAAGGAACTTGGTGTGTGGATCGGGCAGGCGTGGGACTGGATTTTGGCCAAGCTGCAGGCGTTCGGGTCGTGGCTGGTCAATGTCTTGGCCCCGATGGTCCTCAACGCGTTGCTGTGGCCGTACCGGATGGCGTGGGAGGGCATCCAATGGGTGTGGGGCAAAATCCAGGAAGGTGCCGCGTTCGCGCGGGACTTTGTCATCGACAAACTGACCACGCTGGTGAACTTTGTGGTCGGGATGCCGCGCCGGATGGGGGCCGCCGCAGCAGGTCTGTGGGACGCCCTGGTCGGCGGAGCGAAGGCCGCCTTCAACAGCGTGGCCCGTTTCTGGAACAACTCGGTGGGCAGCGTGTCGCTGTCCGTGCCGGGCTGGGTCCCGGGCATGGGCGGCAAAAGCGTCAGCTTCCCCAAAATCCCGTTGCTGGACGTCGGCGGTTCGATCCTCCAAACAGGACTCGCGATCGTCCACGAAGGCGAAGAGATCGTCCCCCCCGCTAAGGCAGGGGCGTTGCGGCAAAACGGCGGCACCGGCGGGACGGCACGGCTGGTGATTGGGTCTGACGGCTCACAAACCGGCCGGGCGCTGGTGGAACTCATCCGCGGGGCCGTGCGCAGCATGGGCGGCGACTTCGACATCGTCTTCGAACCGTAGACAAGCGCAGGCCCGCGGGTACGGACCTGGGAGTTTGACGGATCATCCGGCTGCATTATGTAGTTTCGGGTTCACCTGTTCGAGTCAGGGCTTTGCTCCGGCGGCCTAGCCTCGACCTATGCCACCCTTTCTACGTCGGGCGCTCGCCTGGGTCCTAGTGCTGTTCATGGTGTGCCCGGGGGTGATCGTGGCCTTCCCCCAGGACCCGCTCGACGTCGACATCGAGCTGTACCACGACGCCGCCTGGAACAACATCAACCAGTACGTCTACCACAAGGGCATGAGCCCGATCACCATCGACCGCGGGCGCGGGGGCGAGGGCAAGAACTGCGACCCGGGCGCGTTGACGCTGGTGCTGAACAACAGGGACGGCCGGTTCTCTCCCCGCAACCCGAATTCACCCCTGTTCGGCAAGATCGGCCGGAACACACCGATCCGGGTCACGGTTACCTACGATTCGGTGACCTACACCAGGTTCGTCGGAGAGGTCGTCGCCTGGCCGTCACGATGGGACGTGTCCCAGAAGGACATCTGGGTTCCCGTGGTCGCGGCGGGAATCCTGCGTCGGCTCGGACAGCAGCAAAAGCCCATCCGCTCGCCGCTGTATCGGGCGATAGCCGGCGTGGCCCCTGGGGACTATACGCCGCACGAGTACTGGCCAGGCGAGGACAGCGCGAACGCGACGCAGATCGCCTCTGCCATTTCCGGTCGTCCGGCGGTGGTGCCCGGGGGTACGGCTTCCTATGGGGTGGACGGCCCAGTGGGATCAGAGCCCCTGCTGGCGGCCGATGCCGGATTCGTCGCCGCGTTCCCCGTGTCGGAATATGCAGACGCGGACCAGTGGGGGATCTCGCTGACGGTGAACGTTCCGGTCGAGCCCGCCGCAACGACGACCCTGATGCGGGTGCCGGTGATTGGTGGGACCACCGCCGAGTTCAGGTTGGAGATCGTGCCGGGGTCACCGGCGGCCGTGGTGTGGCGTGGCTATGACTCCTCGGGTGCGTCGATCCTGAATCAGACGGTGCAGCAGGACCTCGACGGGGTTTCCAATCCGTCCGAGGATGCGTTCTTCGGCAGCTGGATGATGATCAACGTCGGGAGTAACCAGGACGGGGCGAACACCTTCGCCAAGCTGGGTGTCGCCGACGGCAGTGACCAGTTCGACAGCACCAACGGCACCGGGATGGCGGGCACCACCGGCCGGATAACCCAGTTCACAATCCTCGTTGACTCCAATCTGGACGGCATAGGCCTGGGCCACTTCGCCGTGTTCACCGATGAAAACTTCGCTATCTCCTTCCTCATGACCACCAACGCGTTGGCGCTGGGCGGGTGGAGCGGAGACCAGACCACCGAGCGTTTCGAACGGCTCTGCGTCCAGGAACAGATTCCCTACGCGATCACCGGCACGTCATCGGCTTTGATGGGGCCTGAGCGCACGGGCACGCGTCTGCAGTCGTTGCGCGACTGCACCGACGTCGACCAAGGCGTGCTGTTCGAACGCCGCGACGAACTCGGGCTCAAATTTCGCACCAACTCCTCTCGGTACAACCAGACACCCATCGCGCTGGACTACGACGTCGGGCATATCAGCGCGCCGTTCGATCCGATGCCAGATGATCAGAACGTCGCCAACGACAGAGAAGTGAAAAGACGCAACGGAAGCCAGGCCCGGAGGGAATTGACCTCCGGGCCTTTGTCTATCCAGGACCCACCCGAGGGCGTCGGCCGCTACGACGACAGCATCACCTTGGACACCTACACCGACGACCAGCTCGAACACATCGCCAGCTGGCGGCTGCACATCGGCACCTGGGACGCCGAAAGGTATCCCCGCGTCAAAGTAGACCTCGCCGTACCCGGCAATGCGAGCATCATCGCGGCCATCGCGGGCGCAGACACCGGTGACCTGATCACCATCGACAACCTGCCCGCGTGGCTTCCCCCGGAGCAGGCCGAGCTGATCGTCGAAGGCTACCGCGAGCAGATCGGCTTCTACACGTGGGACCTTCAGTTCAACACCTCCCCGGCCGGACCGTACAACGTGGTGGGGAGGTGGAACCTGATGGCGCAAGAACTTCACGCGGCCATCAACTCGTCGGTCACCACCGCGGACATCGCCACCACCGCCGGACCGCTGATCACCACCTCGCCGGGCGGCGACGGTTTCACCGCCGTCATCGACGGCGAGCACGTCCAAGTCACCGCCGTCACCACCGGCTCGATCGCCTTCGGGACCGCCGGGACGGTCACCCATGCCAACAACGCCTCCGTCGCCCCGGGCATCCCCGCGTCGGTGGCCACAGGCGACCTGTTGCTGGTTCTTGCCGCGATACGCAACTCGGGCACCGGCATACCTGACACGCCTGCGGGCTACACGCGGCTGGGAGTCTTCGCCAGCACCGACAACGTCCAGCTGTTCGCGAAGGTGGCCACCTCCGGCGCCGAGGCCGCGCCGACCATCACCTTCACCGGTGGCGTGGCCGGCGCGGACACGTCGGCACAGATGATCCGCCTGACCGGAAAGTGGCACAGCACCTCCAACATCCTGATGGACTCCAACACCCAGCTCAATGCCTCGGCTCAGAACATCAACTACCCCGGGTTGCTCGTGCCGTTGGCCAACAGCTGCATCATTTTGTATCTGGCCTGGAAACAAGACGACTGGACCAGCGTCACCTCGCCGGGCACCGAGATCGGCGAACCCGACACCACCACCGGCGACGACCAAGGCATCGTGTGGAGCTACGCGGTCCAGTCCACCGCCGCGGCCGTCGGCCCGGGAACCTTCACCGTCACCGGCGGTGGCGCCGCGATCTCGCGCAGCGCGATCCTGGCGTTGCGGTGCAACTACCAGACCGCCACCATCACCCGCGGCGTCAACGGCGCGAGCGCATCACACTCCGCCGGGGCCGCCGTGACCTTGGCCCGGCCCTCCCGCTGGGCCCTGTAACGCCAAGCCTGCCACACCAACCTTTTCCCTACCGCTGACGCGGTGGGTCCTCGCGCGGCCTTCGCGCATGCCCTTGGTGCGTAAGGAGGTCGCTCATGTCCGTGCTCTCAGGGGCGCTGCTCGACCCGGACGACTTCACCCGCACCATCCGCGCCGCCGGTGTGTGGACCACCTACACCCCGGAATGGAGCTCCAGCGGCACCCAGCCGGCACTGGTCAACGGCACGCTGACCGGACGGTATCTGGTGCTACACCACCAGCTCGTCAGAGCCCAGATCCGGCTGACGATGGGTTCCAGCACCACCTACGGCACCAACGTGTATTTCTTCACCTTGCCGTTCCCCGCCTCCGCCGACTCGATCCTGTACAACGCGGGCGGCAGCTCGTGGGGTTTGGACGCGGCCGTGAAGGAGACCGGCGGTGTCACCAAACTGGAGTCGAACGGCCTCGCATTCCGGTGCTCGGCCGCACCTGTCGCGTCCGGGGTCGCCGACAACTGGGGCCAAACCGTTCCGTTCACGTGGGGCAGCGGCGACGTGCTCACCGCCTGGGTCGATTTCGAACCCGCATAGCCAGCTTTTGCATTCCTGTGGCAGCTCTGCAGGAGGGAAGGTGATGCCCGCTATGGCCGACGACTTGACTACCACTATCTTCGGCTGGGATTGACGCCTCTGACTATGACTGGGCAAGAGGGTCAATGGACCTGGCAGCCGCAGCCAGAGACGGGATTCAATTCTTCACCCACAAGTCCACGGAGGCGACGTGGGTGGTGCACAGCCGCTACGGCGAGGCGATGCGCCGTGCCCGTGACGCCGGGATCCCGGTGCTGGGCGCCTACCATGTGGTGCGCAGCCCGCTCAACCCGGAGGCCGAAGTCGACTTCTGTTTGTCCTATGTGGACAAACACACACCTTGGTGGCGGGAGCATCCGTGCTGGTTCTTTCAGGTCGACCTGGAAACCTGGCCGTATGACGCGGTCCCGGCCAGCGAAGGCGAAAACTTCGCCGACCTCATCGAAGCCCGCACCGGCCGGCCCGCGGTCATCTACGCCTCCCGCGGCCAGTATGGCGACAAACTCACCGGCACCAGCCACCTGCTGTGGAACGCCAACTACGGCACCAACTCCTCCGGGCACTTCAAGGCGGTCTACGCCACCCGCCGCGGCGTGGGCTGGACCACCTACAGCGGCCGGATGCCGACGTTCTGGCAGTTCGGCGACGCGCTGCGCATCGGCAGCCAAAACATGTGCGACGGCAACGCTTTCCGCGGCACGCTCGCCGAGCTGACCGCGCTCCTGAAAGGCGCAGACATGTTCGAGGACAAAGACCGGGCTACAGCCACCGCCGATACGTGGCGCACCCTGACCCTGTTGCAAAACGGTGCGGCGGCCGTGTACCAGCTGCCCGGCGAGCCCGCCGCGCGGCGGGAAGTCAACGGCCTGAAGGCGCAACTGGACCGCATCGAGGCCTCGGCGGCCGCCGACGCGACCCGCGACGCGGCGATGTTCGCCGCGATCACCGCGCTGACCGAACTCGTCAACGCCGGCGGCGGTTCGGTGGACGCGGCGGTGATCCTGGAACGCATCACCACGGCGGCGGCCGGGGTCCGTGAGCTGGTCGAGGTCCGCCACGCCGAGCAGATGGCCGTGCTGGCCGGTGACCGTGACGCGCAGATCGCCGCGTTGCGGGCCCAGCTTGACGCGCTGGGTGCCACCCCGACGAGCTGACCGCGTGACGTGTGGGAGCCGAGCTGCTCGAGCTGCTGCCGACGCTGGGCGGGCTCAGCGGAGTCGGCACTCTCGTGGCGGTGGCGGTGTGGGGGATGCTGCGTTCCTCCTCGGCCGACCGCAGCGAGCTACGCGACGAACGGACCCGGCTGGACGGGGCGCAGAACGCGTTGGACGCCGAACGCAAGCTACGCCGCCAAGCAGAGGACCGGGAGGCTGAGCTTGCCCGCCAGGTCGCCGGGCTCACCGCGCGCATTGACGAGCTGGCCGCCGAGGTGGCCAGGCTGCGTTCGCAGCTGGGGGCGCGGTGAGTGACGAGCTGATCGAGCGTGAGCAGGTCACGTTGAAGCGGCATCGCCGCACCGTGTGGATCGCGGCGATCGCGATGGCCGCCGCGGTGTTGTTGGCGGTCGCGTTGTGGTGGTCGCTGGCCACCCGCGCCGAGCAGGAACAGGAACGCGCCGACGCCGCGGTGGAATCGGCGGTCCAGCTGTGCGCGCAGGTGCGGGCGTTGGGCGGGGCGTGTGTGGTCGACCCGGAAGACCTTCGAGGCGACCCCGGCCCGGCCGGCATGCCAGGCCCGCCCGGGCCGCCAGGACCCACCGGGCCGGCCGGAGACGACGGCGACGACGGCCAGGCAGGCTCACCCGGTTCGGCGGGCTCTGCGGGGCCTGTGGGCCCGTCAGGTGTCACCGGCGACACAGGTCCGGCCGGAGCTCCGGGCGATGCGGGGCCGACCGGGCCGCCGGGCAACAACGGGGCCCCGCCGCAGTCGTGGCAGTGGATGTTTTTGGGGATCGCCTACACCTGCACCCGCGACCCGGGCTCACCCGACGACGCACCCACCTACACCTGCGTGCCCAGCTAGATAGGGGTAATGATGGCCGAAGATCCAAAGGTGCACCCCGAGGCTGGCCAGGCGCCGTTTCGTGGCGAGCCTTGGACATGGCGTGAGCCGTCCCACGGCGAGCATTTCCGCACCTGCTCGTTCTGCGGAAGCATCCACCCCGGCGACCTGGCCGCCGAGGCGGGATGGCGCCCCGAGTGGGCTGACCGCAAGTACGGGTGGCCGCACAAGTTCTACGTCGACATCCCGAACAGGGTCCCGGAGCGGCTGTTCGCCATCGGCGGCACCAGCAGGTTCCACGAGGCGGACCGGGGACGATACGTGCCGTTCGAGGAGCTGACCGACGAACAGGCCGCAATCGCCGCGCGCGACGGGTGGACGTCGTCGTCGTGGGGGCCCGGGTCCGGCATCCACTTCGGCACCCGACCGGTGCACCACGCGAAGTTCTACACCATCCACCTGGCCGACTCGGCGCTCGATGAGGCGGTACGCACAACGATCGCCGCACGGTCAGGGCTGGAGTTCACGTTCCTGGAAGGCCGCGTGGCATGGCGGCCGTTCGTGCATACCACCACCTCTTGACCCAACACAGCTAGACCCCCAGCGACCACCTGCGGGTGGAGCCGCGCGGGCAGTCCAGCTCGTGAGCCAGCGACGTCCTGGCCCCGGTGCACCCAGGCTCCCGGCATTTGTAGATGTTGGTCATTTTGGTGCAGCGCGGGCAGTGGGTCCACGGCAGGTCGCCAATCGGATGCCCGTAGTCGCACGACGGCGGCACGACGAGCCGGATGGCCGGCCCGTCGCCGATGTATTCGTAGTCGCCGTTGCGATTGGGGTCGATCCATGCTCGCGCCATCGTCGCAGGCTATACGAACAACTGTTCGAAACGCAAGGTCAAGGAGGTTGACCGTGGAACGATACGCCAAAGCGATCGCGGCCATCCTGAGCGCCGCCCTCGTCGCCGCTCAGACCGCGATCCCCATGTCCCCCGCCGCCCATGGCTGGGTCGCCGTGGCCCTGGCCACTCTCGGCGCGGTCATCGTCTACATCGTCCCCAACGCACCCGCCGAACGCATCCCCGCTGTCGGCGACATCGTCATGCTCGCCGTCGACGCGGCCCGCCCCGACGGGCCCGAAGCAGTCGCCCGCATCACCGAGGTCGCCTCGACCAGCGGCGGCTGGGAAGTTGCCTTGCACCTGCTGACCAGCGACCGGCAACGCGACCGCCGCGAATACCTGCTGCGCCCCACCAAACAGGACGCCGCCGGCACCTACCGCGGCTGCTGGTGGCCACCAGCAGGCGAGGCCGGCGGCGGCCGCCACCGCGACTGAACACCAAACCCGAAAACGGTTACGGAGAACCAGAATGCAGAAACCGAGCCTCGGCCGGATCGTGCACTACCGCGGCAAACACGGCTACCTGGCCATGCGAGCCGCGATCGTCACCGCCGACGTCAACTCGCTGGACCCACGGGGCGTGGAGGCCGGCGACGTCCCGGCGCTGACCTCCGATACCCACCTTTGGGTGTTCACACCGGGCCTGACCGGCGGCTTCCCCGAGTTCGACGTGCCGATGGGCCAGGTGATCGAAGGCGACCAAATCCCGCCCGGCTCATGGATGTGGCCGCCAAGGGTGTGACCGGGCTGCCAGCGTGCTGATCGGATCGGCGTGTTCGGGTTACGACGGCCTGGCATTGGGCCTGATCGAGGCTCTCGGCGGCGGCACCGTCTCCTGGCAGGCCGAGGTCGACCCGGCCGCCAACCGGATCCTGGCCTGCCGCTACCCGGGCACCCCCAACCTCGGCGACATCACCGGCGTCGACTGGCATCAGGTCCCCGACGTCGACTGGCTGATCGCCGGCTACCCCTGCCAGCCGTTCAGCGACTCCGGGCACCGGAAAGGCACCGACGATGAACGACACCTGTGGCCCCACCTCGCCCACGGCATTCGCATACTTCGACCCCGATTCGTGCTCCTGGAAAACGTTAGGGGCCATCTCGGGAGAGGATTCATCAACGTCCTCAATGGTCTTGCCGCCTTCGGGTATGTGGGATCTTGGGCATGCGTACGCGCTTCCGACGTCGGCGCGGCGCACCGCCGCGAGCGGCTGTTCATCCTCGCTGCCGACGCCTCGCGCTTCCGACACCGGGACAGCGGGTCGGACTTCGACGCCTGGCTACAGGCCTGTGCTGTCCCAGGTGTTGATGGCCCGCCCGCCGGTTCCCCCCCCGCAGCCGACGCTGTTCGAAACCTGACCCTGTTCCCGTCGCCGCGGGCGTCGGACTACACCGGTGCCTGCCTGCACGGCGACGGCGGCCCGGATCTGCGCACCGTAGCGGTCACCCTGCTGCCCACACCGAGGGCATCGGACGGGGAGAAGGGCTCCCCCAACCAGCACGGCTCCTCCGGGGACCTGATGCTGTCCTCGGCCGTGCAGGCGCAGCGGTGGGGGGCCTACGGCGAGGCGATCAGCCGCTGGGAACAGGTGACCGGCCGCCCGGCACCGCCGGCGACACAGCAATGGCCCGGCGGGCAGCTCGTCTTGTCCCCGACCTTCGTCGAGTGGCTGATGGGCCTCGACGACGGTTTCGTCACGCGGGCGCCGCGTGTCACCCGCAACGACGCCCTACGGGTGCTGGGAAACGGTGTGGTGCCGCTGCAGGCCGCCCGTGCCGTGCGGATTCTGCTTCCGCGTCTTGCGGCGCTGCTGCGCCTGGACTCGCGGTGTCTGGCTGGCTTGTGAAGGGAGGTGCACGGTGACGATCTTTGTCTTTCTTCAGGTGATCCTGAGTATCGCGCTCTGACCACGGCTAACCGCTGACAGGGTGCCCGCGTTCGTGCGGGCCGCAACCCAAGGGAGCGCTGATGTTCACCTTCATCGCCCTGCTGATCGGGCTCATCTGCTTCGCCCTGGCCGCCTTCGGCGTCGCTGTCACCCGCGTCAACCTGGTCGCGCTCGGGCTGGCCGCATGGATCCTCGTCCCGCTGTCCGCAGCCTGGCCATAAGACCCGTGAGCGACTTAAGCGCCGCACCCCATTTGGGGTGCGGCGCTTTTGCATGTCATCTGCTGACGATCCGAGCGACCTGGGTGTGCGACAGTTCAGCGAGTTCGCCTAGGGTGCGAAGGCTGTCATCCTTCCAGCTGTGTATGCGGCGTAGAAGGTCGTCGCGTTCCTTCTCGGCCTTCGTCAGGGCGTCGCGTGCGTCCTCCAGCTGCGCGCGGATCTGCCCGCGCTGCCCTTCTCGGAAGCCGCACAGGAAGGCGAATGTGTCGTCAATGTCCAATATGGAGTAGCCCGCGTCGCCATTGTGGTTGGCCGATTTCGCTTCTTCGCGGGCCATCATTTCCACTTCGTGATCGGTGGATTCGGCCGTGATGCCAAGCCGCACGGCGATGGCCTCCGCGCTCTCGTCGGCGTACCAGTCTCCCGGGCTCCATTCCTCGACCAGCTGCGACCTTTCAAACGGCGTCCCGGCGCAAATTTCCCTGATCTCATCCCAGGCCGCGCTGGCCGCCGCATCGGTGAGCTTGCCGACGTCGTCGTGTCCGTTCCAGTAGGTGTTCGCCCCGTTGAGGACTGTCTGCGCGAGGTCTTTCAGTTCGTTCATCAGCTCGTTGGCGGCGTCGGCGGTGAGGTGTGGGATCGTGGCGACTAGCACGAGCCCGTTGTAGGCGGACTGGGTCATGCCGCCTTCGATCAATGGGTCGTAGTTGCACCACATGGAGCCGTCGCGGAGGTCGAGATTTAGCTGTGCGGGTTGAGGCTGTTGCCTTTGGTCGTAGCGGTGGTAAAGCTCGTCTTCGGTGACGACCTGGGTAATGTTCAGCTCTGGCATGGGGCTTCTCCAACCTAAAGGCGTCCTGTAACAATATGTTACAGGATGAACCTGTGTGCGGCGAGTGGAACGCGAATCGCGAATCGCGAATCTCCGTTGTTGACCCTTTCGAGGGACCCGACCCGCGAAAATAGGCGGAACCCCCAGCGTTGATGCTGTTAGGCTGCCCGAAGCAAACCTCCCTGGTGCGCTGTTGCACGGCTACTTCTGCGATAAGAAACCCGCCGAGCGACGACTTTGATCTCAGGGGGGCACAACTTCAGATGAGGTGCCCGGTGCGAAGACGAACGGCTACTTCGCCTTCAAATGCGGGAGGTGCGGGTTTCGAAGTCCCGCTGCCAGCTCCGGTTGGTATAGCTCAAGGCTAGAGCGCCTACGTTGTCCGTTGTCGACCTTGATCTCGGGCACCTTCATCTGAACACGGGCTCCCTCCATAGCGGACGGGGGCCTTTCTCATGGGCAAGTTCAACAAGGGCAGCGTCGCGACTGCCCCGACCGCGCCGACCTCGCCGATCCAGGCTGAGCGCCACGCGTCGGGCAAGACCTTCGAAGGTGGCCCTGGCTACGCCCGCGATGCCAAGGGCGAGCTGTTCCTACTCGCCGTGTCCAACATGGTCGGCGAGGACACCTTCTACGAGGCCGCATCCGACCGGGACGACCGGTTCGCACACCTGGTCGCCGCGGTGGCTGTCGCCGATCCGCAGTGGATGACCGGATTCCTTGGCTGGCTGCGCGGGGACGCCAACATGCGCTCGGCGTCGCTGGCCGGCGCGCTGGAGGCCGCCAAGGCGATGCTGACGGCCGTTGTGCCCGGATCCCGGGCGATGGTCGCCTCTGTGCTGCAGCGTGCCGATGAGCCGGGCGAGGCGCTGGCGTATTGGGTGACCCGCTACGGGCGCGCGATCCCGAAGCCGGTCAAGCGCGGCATCGCCGATGCGGTTGCGTGTTTGTACAGCTCGTTCAGCCTGCTCAAGTACGACACGGCGTCCAAGGGCTACCGGTTCGCCGATGTCATCGATCTGGTGCACCCGGCGCCGATGGCGACGTGGCAGGCTGATCTGTTCAAGGTGGCCTTGGAACGCCGCCACCAGCGCGACACCCTGTCCACCGACGCCTTGCCGATGCTGGTGGCCAACGCCGAGCTACGCGCAGCGGCAGACACCGACCCCGGTGTCCTGCTGGACACGAACCTGCTCCAGGCCGCCGGTATGACATGGGAGGATGCCCTCTCCACAGCAGGTTCCAAAGTGGACAAGGCCAAGCTGTGGGAGGCGCTGATCCCCACCATGGGCTACATGGCCCTTCTGCGGAACCTCAAGGGATTCGACGAGGCCGGTGTCTCGGACGAGGCCGCCGCGAAGGCCGCCGCGCGGCTCGCCGATCCGGTGCAGGTGGCCAAGTCGCGGCAATTCCCGTTCCGGTTCCTTGCCGCCTTCGAGCAGGCGCCTTCGCTGCGTTGGGGCCACGCGCTGGACAAGGCGTTGCAGGCGTCGCTGAGCAACCTGCCGGCGTTGCCGGGCCGGTCGCTGATCCTGGTGGACACCTCGGCGTCGATGACCCAGCGCGGCATGTCCGCACGGTCGAAGATGACACCGGCGAAGGCAGCTGCGGTGTTCGGTGTCGCGCTCGCGGCGAAGGGCGAGCAGGTCGATCTGCACGGGTTCGCCGACGGGGTATTCCGCCACGATGTACCCAAGGGCGCGTCGGTGATCAAGGAGATTGCGCGGTTCACCGGCCGCACCGGCGAGGTCGGCCACGGCACCGACATCGAAGGGTCGGTGCACGCCACCTTCAAGGGTCACGACCGGGTGTTCATCATCTCCGACATGCAAACCATCGGCGGCCGGTTCGGCCGGGGGGTGACCGATGCGGTGCCGGCTGAGGTGCCGATCTACGGCTTCAACCTGGGCGGCTACGAGAAGGCGGCGATTGCGGGGGACGCCAACCGGCACGAGTTCGGGGGGCTGACCGACGCGACCTTCAGGATGGTGCCGCTGTTGGAAGCCGGACGCAACGCAACGTGGCCTTGGGCTGGCTAAACGCTGGAGGACCAAACACAAAAAGCCCGGCCCACCCTCCGCTGTGGAGGGTGGGCCGGGCTTTTCTGCGGTGGGGGACCTACGCCAGACCGCCTTCCGTCGCGTCATCTCGGGCGTCCGCTGCAGCGTTGACCTGCCGCATCTGCTCGTGCAGCCCCTGCAGTTGCGAAGCCGCAAGGGAGTCGAGTTGTTCCATTAGGCGTAGGGTTTCCTTGCGCGTCTGGGTTAGCTGCTGTTCGGAGAGGAAACCCGGATCGGCTTCGAGTTCGTTGGCGAGTGCTTCGATGTGGATGATAGCCGTCCAGATGAACTGCTGGCGTCTGTTCTCTCTCCGAATCGCGGCCTGCGATGTGGTGCGCTTGGTGGGGTCGGTGTCGCGTCGCATGTGGACCTTCCTGTGCGGCGGGGCTGTTGCGGTGTTTTTGCGTTCAGTCGGCGTACTGGATTGGCCGCGTGGAGTATTTGGACCAACCCGTGTATTTGCGGGTTCTGCACATGGCCGCGTAGGTGTCCAGTTGGTCGGCCAGGTGTTCGTGCAGCGCATCGCGTTTGGTGTCGCGTTGCGTGGCCGTGAGGTGGTCTGAGTCTTGGTTGGCCAGCCGGTACAGCGCGTTGTGGATCTCCCGTGGGGCGTCACCGGCTGGGGTGTGGCTGCTGTCGGGCGTAGCCTGGCTCTTGAGTGTTATGGGGCTGTCGGTGGCGATGCTGTAGGCAAACTCGGCGTCCGTGCCGCCCATGCTCTGCTTCGCCATGGTGAGGACCTCGTCGAGGATGTGGCGGTAAACGTCGTCGGTGATCCGCGTGGCGTCGCCGGGGTTGGCCGGGTCCTCCTGCCATGCGTGGGTGAAGTTGCTGCTGTCGCACATGGCTTTGGCCAACGCACGCACGACCTCCGCGCGGGTGTCGAAGGTGCCGTCGTCCACCTCGCCGTCGAGCATGAAATGCCACAGGTCGTCGCCGTCGGGCCAGAAGCGGTGGTCGTCGAAGAAGATCGAGCCGTCGTTGTCATCGGGGCTGGTGGGAGTGTTGTCGAGCGTCATGTGCACCCTTCCTGTCGGTCGTTCATTGGTGCGGGGTCTGGTGGTGCACAGCGCGTGCATGGTCGTGAATCGCGATTCGCGAATCGTGGCCAGCACCGCCAACGCGGTCAGCGCCTCTTCCATTCGGGATAGACCACGCGGCCCGGGGAGTCAGACTGCCCAAACTCGGTGATAGTCACGTCACCGACCTCCTCGTATTGATTCAGGTAGGTCCAGACGTCGTCGAGGGAGCCGTCTCTTACGGTGTCTTGGCGTACGCGTGTTCCGCCCGGTTTGGTTTCGGTGTATTGCACCCGGTACCTCATGTCGTTGTGTTCCTGCCTTTCGGGGCTAGGGTTTGGTCTGGTCGTGTACGGCGAGTGCTGAAAACGCATAACGCATATACGTTTCAGCACCGCCGGTACGCGGTCAGCGCCAATCATTCGGTGGTGCGGGAGTCGATTTCGCGGAGCACCGCGCGCTTGTTCAAGGTGAGCGGGCTGAGGGCCAGTGCCCCGTCGAACATCTCGCGGCCTAGTTCGGTCAGCTGGACGTCGTAGCTGTCTCCGCGGTATTCGCACAGCCCGTATTTGAAGAACATCTTTGTTTCCCAGACTGCGGTTCCTGCCCAGAAGTTGTTCTGGTTGAGTACTTCGTGACCTCTCACCCGGCCGGCGTCCACCAGGATTGCGAATTTGATCAGGTCACGGGAGCGGCCGGAACGCAGTAGGTAGTTCCCGGCCTTGGTGTACTTCGCGGGACGTCTCATGTGCTCTTCCTTTCGTGGATTGGCCGATTCGGCGAAGGCTCAGGAAGCCCTGAGCCCCACCGGACGTGGTCAATCTGCGCGTTCATCAGGCGTGTGGATGCGTTCAGGGCACGGGATTCAGACGTTCGGGCCGCAGGTTGCACATGACATGGCGTGCGGCGCGGACAGGTCCACGCGGTGCCACTGCGTGTCGTTGACTTCCACGATCCGGATGGAGTAGTCGACCTGTCGGTACGAGGTTTTGCCGACGTACATCGGTGCGCCGCAACCGCCTTCGCACAGAACGATCCAGAACTCCGGGTGTGTGTCCCTGATGGTCGTGGCAACGCGGTTGGGTGTTTCAACCGTGACGCTGACGATGTTTTCGTCCCTGATCGTCATGTGGTACTGCTCCTTCGAATGGGGAATCGGGTCGGTGCCAAACCGGTTTGGCCGGTTCAGCGAAGCCCCGGCCCCCGTGCCGGGTCATCACTGGACAGGTCATCAGGCTGTCGGTGTAGCTGGGCGCTCGCCGAACGGGTCTTCCCCTGGGTGGGCGGCGTACCACTCGTTCCAGGTCATGCCTGCGGCGGGATAGCCGGGGCCGTACACGGCGTGGGAGATGTTGCGCACCTGCAGCCCGACTTTCCGGGCGTGGGCCATGTAGGACAAGGGCCGCGCGTTCCCGCTCTGCGGCATCCTTCTGGGCATGACCCCGCATGAGCATCCGACGAACGTGCGGATGCCGTTGGGGTCGGTGGTGTTGAGGAAGATGGTCGGCACGTGCTGGCTTTCCAGCGTCCGATCGTTGCCCATCGTCGTTGGTCCAATCTTGTTGCGGGGGTTGGCTGATTGCCTCCCGCTTCCGCCCAGGAACCCTGTGGGGGAACTGGGCGGCGCGGCGCGGCCTTCAGATGAGGTCACTCACCGAGGGCGAGGAGGGCGAGGATCGCCTGGGCGACGCTTTGCTCTGTCGCGTCGGCAGTGCACTCCCAAAGCGGCACTTCGTCATCACCGTCGTAGCGCCACACGAACAGGTCGTCGGTCTCGCAGACGAGCTTGTCGTTCGCGCGGAAGTGCGGGCCGGTGAAGGTTTCCTCGTCGAGGTGCTTGACGATCAGCCACTCGACGCCGCCGCCGATCGGAACGATTTCTGTGGTGACGCCGTCGGCAGCGTTGAGGATCTCCTGGATTGCGGTGGTGTCCAGGTGACGTGGTTCGGTCATGGTGACTCCTTGCTTGTGGTGGCAACCGGTCTGCCCGGTTCAGCGAAAGCCCTGCCGGAACCGGCTGGGCTATCACTGGACTGGTCATCTGGTGTGCTTGGCCTTCGGCGCGTGGAACACCTGGTCGGGGTCGACCATCGCGAAGGTTTGCTCGGCGTGGCGGTACAGGGCCAGCTTGTTGAACCACTCCACGACCTCTGCGTCTTGGTCCTCGATCTCGTGCAGGGTGGTGGCGGTGGCGAGGCGTCCGGGGGTGCCTTCGTCTTCCAGCCAGAATTCGTCGTATTCGGCGTAGGTGTCGATGATGAAGTTGGCTGCGGCACGCCGTGTTTCTTCTTCGGTGTCCCCGGTGATGAGGTGAAAGCCTCGGCCTTCCCAGTTGATGATGCCGTAGTAGCGCATGTGCCTGTCTCCCTTGCTGTTTGGTGTTCGGGTGGTGCCGGTCTGGCCGGTTTAGCTCCCGCCCAGCGCGTGTCTGGGCGGGACTGAACTGGTCATCAGGCGCGGCTGCGCAGCGCTGCGAGGTCCTGCAATGTTGGGATCACGAGGGTCGGCACAGCCGGGCTCGGCACTGCGTTGCTCGGCTGCTTCACCGGGTTCCGCTTGGTGCCACGGGTCCGGCGGCTGACCTTGCGCGGGGTGTGCTTGCCGCAGGTGCAACCTTCCGGGCAGGTCTTCCCAGGCTGGGTGGTGGCGGCCTTGCGGGTCGCGACTGCCTTGGCTGTCGCGGTCATCAGGACCGGGGTCATTTCGGCCGCGAGCAGCGCGGTCAACCCGTCGTAGTCGGCCTCGGCGGCAAGGCGTGCGGCGATCACGTCGAGGTCGTAGGTGGCGATCGCGATCGCTGCCGTTGTCGGGTCGATCGAGGCGGTCAGCTTGGCCTGCAACGCTTTCGCGATTGCGGCTTGGCGCTGCTCGACGCGAACCGCTGTGTTGGCTGCGGCAAGCGAGCCGTAGAGGCCGAGGTCGGGGTTGACCAATGCGAGTGCGCGGGCGCGGCGGGTGAGCCACGGCTTGCGGAACCATTGGACCAAGCCGTAAACCGGAGGGGTGGGCGGAAGCTTGCCCTCGGCGCGGAGTTGGTCGCGGCGGCGGTCGCCCGAGTTGATGAGCCACACGAGGTAGCCGAGCGCCGACATGAACGCGAGCGCGCTTGCGGCGAACAGCGAGGTGTCTTTGTGGCCGAACCAGTTGAATCCGGTCCCGAAGACTGCGACGACACCCGAGAGGACGCGGGCGGCTAGTGCCGATTCGCCCTTGCGGCGGCGGAAGTCGGCGCGGGCGGCGAGCGCGACGCCGCCCAGTTCGAGCAGTGCCATCCCTGGCACGGCGACGAGCATGGGCAGGGCGAGCTTTTCGGCGGCGCTGATTTGCCCGGCGAGCGCGACTCCGGCGACGCCGACGTAGAAGGCCATGCTGAGCCGGTCGGCGACGGTGCCGGAGACTTCCTGTTGGGGTTGGTGCGTGGTGCTGGTCATGATTGTCCTCCTGGGACAGATGGGGTTGCCGGGAGCGTTTGCTCTACCGGCTGGTGGGGTTGGGGGTGTTGGCTTCTGACTGCCACGAGGGGAGTCCGGATGTCGGGCTCCGTCGAGGCGGTCAGCTGCCGCCCCTCATCTCCACTACTTATGTTATTGCTAGCAATAACATATTCGCTACCCCTGAACGACGACAACGGCCTTTATTTCCGCTGGCAATACGTCTATTTCCCCTGGCAAAACTGCTACTGATAGCATTCGCTGATGAGCGAACTCGACCGGCTGGGGGCCAGACGCCGCAAGGCGCTCGCCGAGCTGGACGAGATCGACCCCGCGTTGAGAGCTGCTATGCGCGCCGAACGCGCCAAGGGCATGACCCTCCAGGAAATCGCCGACAAGTCCGGCTACGCGTTCGGGACCACCCGCAACATCACCGACGACGTCAAGACGCCGACGAAGCGCGGCAGGCCCCGAAAAAACAGAGGGGATGCGCCGGCCTAGGGTTTCGGGCCTCTCGGGCCTTTCGGCCTCCGGCACTGGGCGTCAGATCGACAGACTCATGATCTCCGACAGGGCGTCGTCCACGGTCAGTCCTTCTGCCCGCATGTCCTCCCACCCGCGGATGCCGGTCCTGTGCTGCCACAGAAACACGCGAGTCGTGGCCTCCCCCCGTCCAATCTCGGCTGCCACGAGGCTCCCCAGAAGTTGAGTCAGGCCCGGCTTTTTCGGCTGGTTCGCGGTCTTGCCCAGACGGGGAGCGGCGGCAACATCGGCGACGGCGATATCGACGGTGAGGTGACGGGAGTGGAGTTCGGCGAACCCGCCGATGCCCGTGCGCTTTCTCCATTTTCTGATTCGCTGCTCGGCCTCAGGCACGGTCATGCCATGGTCCGTCACCAGCGTTTCGCGCAGCACGCTGGTCAGCGTCATTCGTCGCCTCGCCGGGCGGACCGGGGTCGGCGGTTCATCCTCGGTGGGTGTGGTCACAAGGCAGATCCTTTACTTGCATGCTTGGTCACAAAGGATCGATGGTGTAGTCGATTTTCCCATGCCACGTCAGCAACGTTGGCGCCCTCGCGCTCAAGATTGGTCCACGAGACGATGCCGGTCTTGAACATCCACCGCCTGACGCGGCTTCTGGCGTCGCCCGACGTCAGGCCGTAGGTCGTGACCAGCTCACGGATGATGGCAGTAGACAAACCTCCGCCTTTTGTGGTCAACGGCGCCACCAGCGACGCCCAGACGTGGCCGACTTCTGCGCCAGCCGGGCCTCGGCCATGTCGCACACCTCCTGAGCCGTGAACCTCGGCGGGGGCACCACGACGCCACGCAACGGGTCCGCGGCCCGCACGGCCCGGTAAACCAGCTCGACGCAGGCGTCGCAGACCTGCCCATCCACGCAGCACGCAGACAGCCCAAAAACTCTGGCCCGCAGGCTCTTCAACGACGTCCACCACTTTTTCACATTCATCGCCTCCCTCATCCCACCCCGCGGGCACACGCGGGTGGGAGCCGCAGCTACATCGTGTTGAGCAGGGCGTAGAAGACAGTCGTGCCGTCCTTCGTGAACACCCGACCCTGATACCCGGCGCATAGCTCGAACTCCGACATCAGCCAAACGCCGTCGGGCACGTGGGCGACGAGCTGCTCGTCGACGCTCACCGGAGCGCCCGGCGTCCAGCCGGAGGCCTTACGCAAAGCCGCAGACTTGCCGGCGGGAACCGTCACCAGCACCTCGAGCGCGTACTGATCCGTGCCCACCTCGGGCGCCCACGCCGGCGGCTCCAGGCGCCAGAACCGCCAGCGCGCCGAGCGGGCTCCGGCCAGCCCATGGCATCGCGCGATGAGCGGATCCAGCTCGGTCTGGACGGGACCGATGCGTGACCCAGGGGTGGCCCGCAGTTGGACGACGGTCACCGCGGCGGCCGCTAAGGTCAACACCGTGACTACCGCGATTGTCAGCTTCATCCTTGGCCTCAATTCGTTGCGACTGGCGGGGATCCGGCGATCAGCTCCGCGGCCGACTCGGGCGTCTCCACGCGGTACAGCGCCTGCCACGAGTCGATCGATACGCAGCTGCGCCATTGGGTCATTAGCTGCAGCGCCTCAAACGTGGTCACGCCATGGCGGTGCACCAGCGCCGCAATGATCTGCTGCCGCATCGACTGGGTCGCCAGCCACTGCTCGTGGTAGCGCACCGCCCGGTAGGCAACCACCTTCGCGGCCGTCGTGCCTTCGGGTGCGAGACACCAGCCAACCCCCGCAACCTTCTGCCAGCGGGCCAGGTATCGCTTGGCTTCCGCCTCGCTCAGCCCGTGGCAGGTGGTCAGCGTCGCGCGCACGTCTGGATCAGTGGCGCGGACGACGCGGACATTGGTCACCGGCGCTTGCTCCATCGCCGCCGGCGCACCCGGGCGCGGAACCAGGCCAAGCGACGCGCCCGGCATTGCTCGCCAGCCATGTGGGCTTCCGCCAACTCTCGGCTTGCTTCGCCGCTGACCTTGCCGCCCAGGGCACGCCAGCGCTTGTGCGCTGGGCAAACGCAGAGGACACCGCGCCAGGCCTGTGAGCGTTCGTAGCCGTTTAGCTCACTGGTGCGCCAGGTGGTGCGTGCGCGCAGGTGCATCGGGATTCGGTCGCGCATCATTTCCCCCGATCGGCCCGAGCGCGGATGTCGGCAGCTGTGGCCGTTGGTGGCGGAACGACGATCGAGGTGAGAAGGACTGACCTCATGAGGGCATCGTTAAGAGCTTTCTTGCGGGCCTTGCGTCGCCAGAACCAGAACACCGATGTCACCTCCGTCGTTTGTGGATAGATCGTGACTGCGGCACTCCCAGCCGTTTCCAGCTCGGAGTGCCGCGCCGCTGCACCACCCGGGTACGGATCATCGAAAAGGTGGTGCAGCATCCCGCGGGGGTCGCGGGAGCTAAATGTTGTTGGGACGGTGCCCGCAGATCCGTCGATCCGCCAATACGGGCACCGTCCATTCCCCACGGCGCAGGCATCGCTGGCCAGATCCAGGGCCACAGCGCGGTGGGGGCTTGCGACGGAAAGATCGTTGGGACAGCGGCGCTCGCAGCTGAACCTAAGCTGCGAACGCCGCGCCGCTGCGCCACCTTGGGTGCTGTGACGGGGTGGTGGCGCAGCATCCCCGCGATGGGCGCGGGAGCCTTTGTGGACGGTGCCCGCTCCTGCGGGGAAAACGAGCACCGCCCATGCCTTACACACGATCGCCGGGCACCAGCCAGCTCTCCCAGGTGCCCGGCGCGGGTAAGGCCGTAGAAAGTCCGTGACCGTGCCAGCAAAAGCATTTTGACCGCGGCGCTCACGAGGGACGCCATCCCATGAGCGCCGCGCCGCCGCGCCCCGCAGGCCTGGGCGCAGCTTCTCATCCAGGGTCGATGAGCTACGGGCGCGCACAGCGCTCATGACCAGCACCTAACGCGGGGTACCGAATCATGTCCGGATAGATCAGCAGGCGCCTCGGGAGTTCAACGTTCGGGGAGAAGCTCAGGATCGCGAAGAATGTGCGCAGCCGGTCAGCGTCCGCCCTCGGCTTGACGGTCATCGCCAGCTCGAGCACCACTTGGGCGCAGTCGGCCCACCGGCAGAGCTCATCCATCACCGCACGCGCGTTGCCCTTGCCGGGATCCTTCGATTCCAGGCCGTACAACGTCACGCGTTGATAGGTCGCGTTGCGGATGGTCAGCTCCAGCTCGACCTTGCGGGCGCTGCGAGCCCAATCCATCCAATCCGACAGGATCCCGTCCCGGTCGAAGAAACCCATGTCAGCCCATTGACGGCACACGTCGGCGGCCGACTCTGGAATCCTCGCGCCATCGCGCGCAGCGCTCATGGCCCCGCCCATCCAGGATTTTCGCTGGTTGGCCGGCCGGTCTCACCAGGCACCGGCCGACAAGGTCACCTGCAGCGCTCATGGCGCAGCTCGTGTGTTGGGTAGAAGATCATGTCTTCCTTGATCGCGAAATTTAGTGGGACCTCAAAATTGGGCACGAATCCAAGCGAGACAAAGAATTTCTTCAGCCAGTGGTAGTCCGGACCACGCTCAGGTGACAACTCCAAGATCACACCGGCACAGTTGGCCCATGCACACAGCTCCTCCATGACCGCACGAGCATCGCCCCGACCAGGAGCCAACGACGTCAAACCGCCGACTGCGACGTGATGACGGAGCAACAGCACCAGCTCGACACCGCGGAAGTTGGCCGCCCAGTCCGACCAATCCTGAAGCACCCGCCCCTTGTCCACGCGCACCATCGAACTCCAAAGGAAGCACTGGCGATCGCTCTGCGAATACCGGTACGCCCACGCCAAACCAACCTTCACCGCCACTCCCTCAGCGTTCTGTCCCAAAGACTGTGGGACGCGGCACGAGGTACCCCAGACGGGTCGTCAACGCGCACCCCGGCGATCGCCAACTCGACCACGGCTTCCTCATACCGCGCCCGTGCGTACATGCCGCAACAGGTGCATCGGACAAGGCTGTTCGGGTCGGGATGGCGGTTCAGAAGATCGCTGTAGAACTGGATCGCCTCAGGCGAGGCCTGGAGCAGCGGCACCCAACCGCCCCCGGTGTGTGGCGTCACGAGACTCATCGGGCCGCCTCCTCCGCGTCAGAGCCAGCAGGCTTGGGCTTCAAATACCGGATGTATCGGCGGACCAGACTGTTGTACTGGTCCTGTTCCGACGTGCCCCCTCCGTCCAAGCCGTTGAGGACCTCCTCATCCCCGATCGCGCCAACAGGCGCAACGGGGGTTACGCGCAGCATGTCTTCGATCTCCTCCAGCGCCCGCGCAGAAGGACCGTGACCGTTGTTGTTGGGCACGACTGCTTCTCGCGTCTCGCTGTCCCATATCACTCGGCCGCGCCGGATCCTGGCCATCGCCGCGATCGTGTCGGCACCGAGCGGTTCGAACCCGTCGCGCTCACGAAGCCGAGCGGGCTCAGGCGCGCCGGGGCGCAACCGGGGCCGGTGTTCTTCGCCGGACCTGGCCGCAGCCGCCTCCCCGGCGGTGCGAGGGTCGCGACTCACCCTGCCGATCTGCCGCATCCTGATGGCGACCGCTGCAGCGACGCACACAAGCACCGCAGCAATCACGAGCCGAACCCACATCGCGACACCTCCGTCAGGTGAACCGGGTGCGGCACGACCTGCCCAGAAAGGACCGTGCCCGGTGATCCTGGGGGTGACGGGCTGGCCGGGGCCCGGCCCTGGCCAGCCCGCCACGTCCTCAACTCCCCACATAGGAGTGCACCGAAACGTTCGATCCACAAAGTCGTGCAGCTGGATGTAGCGTCACTGGTAGGAAGGATCCGAGGACAGATCTCCGCTGCTACAAATTGCTACATGGAGTGGTCATGGTCGACAATTTCGCCGGCGCCCTGCGACAGTTGCGTCAAGCGGCTGGATACAGCCAGCACGGACTAAGCGACGCGGCGTTCGTCTCACGATCACTGCTGAGCCGAGTCGAACTGGGCACCCTGCCGCCGACCAACCAGTTCGCCGCCGCGTGCGACCGCGCGCTCGGCACAACACCGCTGCTCACGACACTCGCAGCGATCGGAGACGACGAGATGAAGCGCCGGACCATCCTGACCCACATCGGCAGCGCCAGCGGCGTCGGTGCCCTCACCGGAGCGGGCGGCCTAGCCGAGGTAGTCCGAGCTGGCCTGCTCGATCAGACCGGACTGGATCACGACTGGGATTACCTGGTGGACGACTACCGCCATCGGCTTACCGTTGACGGATCGTTCCAATTCGGCCAATCGCTGCTGGCCCGGTTGATGATGGCGCGTCAGCAGCTGGTGGAGAAGGGTGCATCACCGATCGTGCTGCGTGCGGTGGCGGACCTGGGGCTGATCTACGGACTCTGGCTCGGCAACACCGGCGACTTGCCTGCCGCTCACGGCTGGTACCGAACAGCTGGCTCCCTCGCCACCAGCAGTGGTGACGATCGCCTCGCTTCGTATGTGATAGGCCGGTCCGCGGCCCGGGGCATCTACGAGGGCTGGTCTGTAGGGCGCACCCTGGGCGACGCTCAGCGCGCCCTGGACCTGGCCAACGGCCGGGCCTGGCAAGGGGCGGTCGAGGCGCAAGCCGCCAGGGCGCACGTCCACGCCTTGACCGGAGATGCGGCTTCGGGACGGGCGGCCGTGGCGGCGATGCTCGACCTCGCCGAGCGTGCAGCCGACGACTCGGCACGGGCTCGGGCACTATTCGTACAGGCGTTCACTGAAGCCCGCTACGGGACAGTGCACACCGCAACAGCCGCTTTTGCCGAAGCCGAACCTGCGCTCGCGGCGCGGCCCCTGTGGGACGCCGAGGCAAGGGTCTACCTCGGCCGCGCGATGGTGGCGGCGGGCGATGTGGTCGACGGTTGTCGCCTGGCGCTCTCGGCGGTCGAGGGGTTGCGCTCCGACGTGCGGGTTGTTGGGGTGGCGGTCCGTGATCTAGTCTGCTCAGCACCTGCCGGGACGGTTTGTCGGGAACTCGTTGAGCTGCGGCGGTACGCTGATCGTGTACCTGGACCATGGGAGACACTACGATGACTAAGCCGCGTAGGTCGAGCCCCGAGCAGGAGGCAACCGCGCGTCGGCTCGTCGACGAAGTCAGGAAAACGCACGACCGGCTTGGATGCCCGGCGTGCGCGGCGGGCGAGGAACATCCGCCTGGCCACCCGTTTTCTTCCAGTGGTGGGCAACGTCGCCAGTAGGCGCATAGTTATGCTAATGCCCAAATCGGACACTTCGCGGTAACCCTGCTGCGTGAATCACGCGTTCACTTCGCACGCCAGCTTGTCCGTGATCCGACCACCAGGTTTCATCAGGGCGGGTGAGGGTAGATGCCCGGATCACCCTCACCTGTCCTGTTTCGCGTGAGCCGATCGGGGGACGGTTTCGCCCAACACACCTGGGAGTCCGGTTGTCCATAAGCATTGAGACACATCGCTTCCGCACCTGTGCGGAGGTCACCTGTGTCGGGTGAACACGACCATCACACATTGAACAATTCGAAGCCGCTTGTCCCGGACGCGACCAAGCGCCAATGGCTGAATAGGTTTGCAGGTGGAGTCTTTCTTGTCTTCGCTGCACTGGCCTTCGCCCATTGGATCGGTGGCGCGCCAAAGCTCCCCTATGGTGTCGCGGCTCTGGCCATCCTCGCGGTGGTGGCCAGCCTGGTGTGGGCCACTTCAACCCAGCTGAGAGAAATCGCCTCGAGGCTTTGCCAAATTGCCGCGATTCTAAGGGCTCTATCGCGTCGGCAAGACGAGTCATTCCGGGTGCTGGCCCAGGCGATCAACGAGACGATCGCAGAGGCCTTGGCCGAGTCGATCACAGAGCATCGCGCAGCAGCGGGAGGAACCAACCGGCTGGCTCCGCGGAGGAGGCGTCGCCAGCAGTCGTCTCACTCGCTAACGGAGGGATTCATGCAGTACCTCGCCGGCCGTGATGACCAGCGGCGGGAACAGGAAGGTTCGGGCTGAAGTCCGTTGCATGATCCGTTGCATAACCACCTCGGGTCATATCGGGTCAGGAAGGGTCTCCAGGTTCAACGTCGCTGGTAGACCCTTCCTGACCCTTCCTGACCTTGGGAATTTCCCGACTTAAAATCGACTGCCGCAAGGCGTGCGGGTTCGAGTCCCGCCCCGGGCACCAGCGCTGGTCACACAGCCTTTCGGCGCCAGTTGGCCAACACGGTGACGTTGCTTGGAAGATCGTCCGTTGCATGATCCGTTGCAAGATCTACCTGGGGAGCGATCGCGAGCGGTTTCGGGGCTACCGGGGGCGTGGGGACCGCCGGTACGTCGAATAGAAGTTCGCCAATAGCGTCGCCGACCTCACGGCGCATCTCGTCGATGATGTGCTGATAGCGCTTCAGCATTGCCTCGGTCGACCAGCCCATAAAGTCCATGACATAGCGGCGTTCCACCTTTTTCAGCAACAGCATCGTGGCGGCACCATGGCGGCCGTCATAGGCCCGTTTCGATTCCATTCCGGCGGCCTTAAGAATCTCGGCGAATTCCGCCGAGTCATCGCTTTCATTGATGATGCCGCCACGTTTGGTGGCGAATAGCGCTCCCGAGCCGATCCACAGTTCCTCGGCCTCTTTCCTTTCGCGATCCTTCTGCCGAAGATGCGCGAGTAATTCGGCCGTGGGTTCACGTGGCAATAGGAGCTTGCGGATGCCGGCGGCTGACTTGGGTGCCTTGCGGACCTGCCCTGCGGGCATCGGTGTGCCGTCGGCGGCGAGGCCGCCGTGCCCTTGGGGGCAACGGGCTTCGTGCAGGGTGCAGCCCGGCGCGCAGAACCGGGTGGGCTTAGGGCAGCCGTCGCGGTGATACCGGTCGTGGACTCGGCCCTCCCTCGGGCACGCGTACTGGTGGTATTTGGCGCCGCAGGCGTGCGGATCGTCGCAGCCGTGCTGCCACTTGCGGCGGTAGATGTTTTCGTTGACCGACAGCACACCCAGCACCGTGTCGAGGTCCACCGTGTGCCAAAGGTCCTCGGGGACCCTGCTGCCGTCGCTGTGATAGATGAGCCAGAAGTCGGTGTCCTTCAAGCCGAGGGCTTCACCGGGACGCATCCCGAACGCCCACGCGCAGATCCAGCGGGCCCGGTTGCGTGGCCAGTCCCGAGCTGCGGTCAGCACCCTCTTCGTCTGGTCGACGCTGAACGGAACGGGTTCGGGTGAGGTGTGCTGGGGCAGCTTCACGGCGACGATCGGGTTGTGCCACAGCCCGGTTTCCTTGGGCCGGGCGGCCCCCGCCTTGAGCGCCATGCTCAGGTGCCGATACGCGCGGTTGGGCTTGTCGGTCGTTCCGGGGTTCTGGTGCCGGATTGCTTTGAGCATGTCTTCGATGGCGGACGATTTCAGGTCCTCGCACTGGCAATCGACAAGGTTCGGGATCACCAGGAGTTCGATGGTCAGCCGGAGATCGCGGAAGGTGTTGTAGGCGACCTCGTGCTCCTTGATCTGATAGAGCCAGTACTTCAGCCAGGCGTGCACGCGCATGCCTTTCACGGCAGGCTGAACGTTGGCCTTCTTGCGCATGATGGCCTCAGCCATCTCGTCTTCCTTCTGGCGGACCTTGTCTTCGCATTCCTCCTTCGACTGCGCTTCGATGTGCGCTCTGTTTCGTCTGCCGTTGGGGTACTTGACCGGATGCCCGTCTGCGTCGACGAGCGGTAGCCAGCCTTCCCAGGTACCGGTGGGTTCGCCGTTGGAGTCCCGTTTCTCGTACACGGTGATCGAGATTGGACGCTTCTTTGGGGGTCGCGGCATGGCGACTCCTTACTGTGAAACGGTTGATAAATAAGGGGTTTGCCGCAGGTCAGCGGCGGACGGGTTTTCCTTTGTTTCGCTCGGTCGCGCTCGGTTCGACCGGGGGGCGCTTGACCCCCAACTGCTTGAGCAGGAAATCGAGGGCAGCATCGACGATATGGAGTAGGTCCTCTTTGACGTCCTCGGGGATTCGGCGATCGCGCACGACGCTGACGATGGGCCGGAGCCGGTAAGGCACGGGCTCAAACGGGGGGAGCTTTAGCTCCTCGCGGGTGATGATGCCCTGTGCTATCGCCGCTTCGCGGGGGTCGATGCCCAAGCAGAGGCACACCTTGCGAATCTCTGCGGGATCGGGCTTGGCGATCGCTCCGGACTCCCACCGGAAGTAGGTGCGCCACTGGATCCCCTTCGATTTGAGGACTTCTGTGGCGGCTATCTTGGGCCAGCCAGCTTCCTCGCGGGCATAGCGAAGCCAAGTGGCGAAGGGGACTTCACCCCTGCCTGCCTGGTCGGCGAGATCAGCCATGGGCTGATGGTAGATATCGGATGCGGGGCTGTCAGATGACGTCTGCGTCAACTGACGCCGATGCCAGTCGGCCCCTGAACGCGGCTTTGGAACCAGCATGAGCGTGGATGTCCCTGTCATGCGTGACAGGTTACCGCATGGACGGCGCGCCGAGAAAGGCCGTGTGACCTGCTTGCCTGCCCCATATGCCCCTGTTAGCGTCACTTGTCATGAAAGACAGGTCTGCGAGTCGAAAACCTGGCACGTCCGCCAGTGGCCAGACGGTCACTGGCCAATGCGCCAGCATCGATTTTCAGCACCTGCTCGATTGCGCCAAGGCACTCGATGCTGACCTCGATGAGGACCGCGCCCGGGTAGCGGGCATCTCGCTCGCGACCTACTACCGGATCAAACGCGGCAAGGCGAACCTGAAGATGACCACGGTCTCCAGCATGGCGACCAACCTGCGCACCTCCGCGGGCCGATTGATGGGCCTGACGTCATGAAACCGCCGATCGTCAACCTGGCCGGTCGCATCAGCCTGCGCCCCGCCGAAGCCGCAGAGGTCACTGGACTGAGCGAGTCAGTCATCAAACGCCAGATCAGCAACGGCAGCCTGCCGAGCCGAAAACTCGACGGCGCCCGGCTGATCAGGGTGAAAGACCTTCAAGAATTCATCGACGGCCTCGACGAAGGCACCTAGTGCCCCGGTCGCGCACGGCGGGCCGTGATCGTGCGCCACCGGCTGAGTGTGCGCCGCCAGCCCCCCACCGCGGGCGTGAGCGCACCGGCCCGGGGGGCTTCCGGCGAAGCCGCCCCGGCGCCCGAAAGCCTCCGGGCCGCGCTCCATCCGGGAGCAAACACCTTTGTCTCGCGGCCCGGACTGAACCACCACAACAAAAAGGGGACCTGTTCGTGCAGGTCCCCGATCAAAGAAGAGAGCAGGAGTCTCCCCGATGACGGATACAACGACTTACACCCTCACCGAGTACGACGCCGGCGGCCGGGTGATCAACATCATCGCGAACCTGACCGAACGTCAGGCCCTGGTGGTCGAGGGCGGGCTTAAAGGCGGCAGCGCCTATCAGGGCGTCAACCCGCGCCGCTGCGAGGTCAAACGTGACCTGACCCCGGCCGAGCTGGCGCGGCAGGCCGCTGAGCATTGGTTGGCCGATGAGGCTGTCGGTGACCGCACCTCGCCCGGCTTCCACCGTGACTGCCTCAATTTGGTCGCCGAGCGGTTGCGGGGCCTGGGCCAGACGAGACTTTCCGAGACGTGGCTGTCGCTGACGCTGTACGTGAGCCCGGTCGAGGGCAGCACCGATCAGGACCGGATCCGCACTGTCGACGAGTTCGCCGCCGCGCTGGGCCTCAAGGCCGGCCAGGAAGGCCCTGACTACCGCGCCCGCAACCTCAACGTCGACATCGTGGCTCCCGATCTGCAGCTCGAGCAGCCAGCCGCACCACAGGGCGAGGCGGCCCAGGACGCAGGCGGGGACGGGGGCACGCCATGACCCGGTTCCTGCTCGAGGTGTTCCTCGCGGCGGTGTTCCTCGCGGCGATGGGTGCCGCGGTCGGCGCCGGGTACGGCGGGTTGTGGGTGCTCGGCCGGCTGATGGAGCTGACATGCCGCCCGGTCGCGCAGCCGATCGCCCAAGCCGTCGTCAAGGCCCGCCGGCGGTACTGCGGCCGGCACCGCATGCGGCTGATCGGAGGGTGAACGGTGACACGGGGGACACAAAAGAGGGGCTCCGACCTGATTAAGGCGGCGGAGGTGGCCGAGTATTTCGGGTGCTGTCTCAAGCAGCCGGGGCGCTGGGACAGGTCAGGCAAACTGCCCGCGGACAAGAGGACCCCTGCCGGGCACCGCCGTTGGCTTCGCCGCAAGGTCGTCGAGGCGGCCCGGCGGTGGAAGGCCGCCAGGCCGGCTGAGGACTACTTCCCGGCGGAGTTGCCGTGACAGCGATCGCCGCGGTGCTGTGGGGGATGAGCGCCGACCAGTTGGCCGAGGTGTTGGCTCCGGCCGACCCGACCCGTTGCGGTTGGCTGGACGGCACGTGCGCCCGGGCCATTTACGGCGGCGGGTGGCTGTGCCTGCAACATCTGGTTTTCCTGGCGCAGCGGGCGGCGATGCGATGACCTGCACCTTTTTTGTCGTCCTGGCGATCGTCGGATCGCTGCTGGCGGCCGCGATTCATATCAGGGACCACCTGTGAGCGTCGACGGGCGGCATCTGCTTGCGCTGCTCGTGGCGGTGTTCGCGGTGATGGGCGGGGTCGCGTGTGCCAACGGGAGGGGGAAGCCGGTGAGGGTGTTGCGGGGGCTGTTGAGTTTCGGGTTGGTCTTCGGCCTGTACTTGGGCGCGTTCGGTTGTGTGGTGGCCGCGGTGGTGCTGCACCCGGCGTTCATCGCCGGCGTCGTCGGTTTCGGCGCGGCGGCGATCGCGACGATGGTCCTGCAGTGCTGCCAACCCCATCCCGGGCCGCCGACGCTGCCGCCAGACAAGCCTGAGATACCTGGGATGGATTGGGGTGTGGCCCATCAGGCGGTGACGCCAGCGGCGTGGGGGCGGGTGGATCCACTTGACCCGGACCTCGTGGAGGAGGACGCGCGGATGCGGGCCAGTCTCGAGGAACGGGGCGGCTGGTGAGTTCTGCGACCCCCGATGCCGAGCCGGCAGTGCCACCAGGGCCTTTCATCGCCAAGGCCGGTGTGTACAACCTGCCCGCCGAGACCTACCACCGTGACCCGGTGATCGGCGGTTCCCTCTCGTCGACGGGCATCAAGCGGCTGCTGTCGCCGAGCTGCCCGGCGCTGTACCGATACCAGCTGGCGCACCCGCCCGAGCCGACGGACGCGATGACGTTCGGGTCGGCGGTGCACAAACTCGCCCTGGGCGCCGGCGCGGAGATTGTCGTGGTCGAGGCCGACTCGTGGCGCACGAAGGCGGCCCGGCAGGCGGCCATGCGGGCACACTCCGACGGGCGTATCCCGTTGCTGCGCCACGACTTCGACAAGGCGGCGCGGATGGCGGCCGCGGTGCGTGAGGTGCCGCTGGCGTTCAACCTGATCCAGCCGGGCACGGGCAAGCCCGAGCGGACGCTGGTGTGGCAGGACCCTGAGACCGGTATCTGGTGTAGGGCGATGGTGGACTGGCTTCCCTTTCCGCTGCCCGGTCGCCGTTACTTCCCGGTGGACCTCAAGACGTGCCCGTGCGCGGCCAGCGAGAAGGTGTCCAAGGCGATCTGGGACTTCGGCTACCACATCTCCGGTGCGCATTACCTCGACGGGATCCGGGTGCTGGGCATCGATGCACGGCCGGTCATGCATTTCATCTTCCTGGAAAAGGACGAGCCGCACCTGGTCAACGTCGTGGAGCTCGACCCGATCGCGTTGGAAGCCGGACGCTTCTACGCCCGCCAGGGCCGACTCGAATACGCCAAGTGCGTCGCCGAAGGCCGCTGGCCGTCCTATTCGGACGAAGTGGAGATGGTCGGCCTTCCGCCCTATGCACAAAACATCTACTTCCAGGAGTCAGGCAAATGACCGACAACAGTTACGACCAGGATTACATCGCAACGCCCGCCACTGCGGTCGCCAGACGCAGCCAGGCCACCGCTGTCGAGCAGTCCCGGGCGGCCGAGGAAGTCCGCGCCGCCGTCGTGGTGGCCCAACAATGCCCCCGCGACCTGGACGCCGCGCGCCGCGAGATGCGCCAGTCCTGCGCCCAGATGGGCCTGGCCGACAAGGCTTTCTACGAGGTGCCACGCGCCGGGGAGAAGATCATCGGGGCGAGTATCCACCTGGCCCGAGAACTGGCCCGCTGCTACGGCAACTTCCAGTCCGGCTTCTCCGAGCTGGACCGCGACGACGTCGCCGGCTACAGCGAGATCACGGCGTGGGCCTGGGATGTCGAACGCAACGTACGCTCCAGCCGCACCTTCCGGGTGATGCACAAGGGCGGCAAGGGCGGCAACACACCGCTGAAAAGCGAGCAGGACATATACACCAACAACTCCAACGCCGCCGCGCGACGGCTGCGTGAAGTCATCTTCTCGCTGCTGCCGCCGTGGTTCAAGGAGGAAGCCGAGGACCTGTGCCGCCGCACCCTGATCGGCCCGGCCGACGAACTGAACCGGCGGGCCGAGAACGCCATCGCCTCGTTCAACACCACGTTCAAGGTGGAACTGGCGCAGCTTGAACGCAGGATCGGCAAGCCCCGCCCTGAGTGGACCGGCGAGGACGTCGCCGACCTCGGCATCCTGTTCAACTCTTTGCGCCGCAAGGAGATCACCCGCGAGGAAGCATTCCCCCCTGACCGTTCGACGGCCGCCGAGGTCGCCGCCACGGCGGCGGCTGCCAGCGCATTGGCCGCCCCTGACACGACCGCGCCGACCACGATCGATGAGAGCGACGCCGAGGCGGAGGCGTTCCTGGCCCGTGATCAGCCGCCCGGCGGACAGCAGTGACCGAGGTCAAGCTTGCCGACCATGGCACGGTCGTCTACCGGCTGTCCGACGGGAAAAGAGTCGGCGCCGTGTACCGGCGTGTCGATCAGACCTGGTACGGGCAGCGCCATGACGAGAAACCGCCGAGGCTGCACAGCTGGCCGTCCAAAGGCGAGGCGGTCGCCTGGCTTGAAGCCGACACGGTGGGCCGCTGCCGTCTGTGCATCCCGAGGAGTGTCCAATGACGACCGCGACCGTCCTGGCAGGCGCCGTGACCGAATGGGCCGCTCGCTGCATCCGCTTCAGCTGCCCCCACGAGACAGGCCGCGGCGCCGTCATCTACCCCCGCCGCGACCGCCGGGAGGTGGAGCGCTTCATCGCGTCCTACCCGGGCAGCTACGAACTGGTGTCCCGCCAACGACTCCACACCGATTGGGAGGCGTGCCAATGAGCCTCGACCCGGATGCAGTCACCTGGATCACCCCCAAGGTCCACGACGTCATCGCCGCGGCCATGGACTTCCACGGCGCGGGCGTGGCAGATGCCGTCTGCGCGGTCGGTGTCCGCTACGGCGACGACGGGGTGTACGCGCTTTGCTGTGGGCTGGCCGAAGCCATCGCCGTGCTCGGCGGGTTCGAGCGCACGGCCGACATGCGGCACGGCTTCACCTTGCTCAGCAACGCGACCGGCCAACAGATCGGCCCCGCCGACGTGGCCCCCACCGCCGTCGCCGAGGTGATGGGACTGCAGTTCCTGATGGCCCACCTCAACGGCGAGCTGGATCAAACGCAGGCACTGTTCGCCGCGCAACCGGTCAAGGTGTCCGCGGGCCTGGCCAAGCTGGCGGGAACCTATGGCCGCGGTAGGAGGGTCGACGGGTGAACATGGACGATCCCGTTTTCCGGCGGCTGTTGGTGTTGCAGCTTCGCCGCTACCGGCATACCCGTGTCGGGATCCGCCTGCGGGTGCGGGCGGCACGTCGAAGGCTGGCCCGGACATGAGGGGGCCCACGTCATTCGACATCCTGCGGATCCGCCGTGAGCTTGGACGCGACATCTGGGGCCCGCCAACACCGATGGGACCTGACGGCTGGATGCTGGCAGCCCCTCACCGCCGCGGCACCCTGTGCCTGACCTGCGCCCCGTTCGACGGCGTCGACTGGGTCCACGCCTCGATCGCCTACACCGACCACATGCCCACCTATGAGGACCTGTGCCTGCTGCACCGGGTGGTTTTCGCCGCCGGCTGGGCCTACCAGGTCTTCGCCCCGCCGACGCACCACGTCAACATCCACCAGCATGCGCTGCACCTGTTCGGCCGTCTCGACGGCGCCCCGGCGCTGCCGGACTTCACCCTGGGAACGAGGTCGATTTAGCTGTGGCCACCACCATCTTCGCCCGCCCAGGCTCGGTCGTCGACGACACCAAGTTGGCCCGTATCGCCACCCGAGCGCGGCACCGGCAACGCGCCGCCCTGGAAACCGGAGGCGACGCCGTGATCGCCCAGTTGTGGGGCGACATCGCGCACGCCGCGGAAGTCCTGGCAGGCAAGGTGAGCCGATGACCGGGCAGCCGCAACTGTTCGACGCGACAGCCGAAGTCCGGCTCACCCCGGCGCAGCGTCTCGTGCAGCGGCAAACCGACATGATCCGCCACGGTTTCCACCCGCTCGGCGATCCGGGTTCGGCGTTGCGGATCCACCCCGGGGTGCGCCTGGACGAGGTGGCACGCGACAACGCCCCGAGCCGGCCCCTGCGTTGTGGCCGCTGTGTTTTCCGGGAGCTGGTCGGCGGGCACGCCCGCGATTTCCCCAAGTGCATGTTCCGGCCCCCGGACTGGCCGGCGGACAGGCGGCCGCCGCGGATGAGCAACGGGGCCCGCACCGACTGCCGGTCGTGGATGCCCGCATGCACCGACTTCAAGCCGAGGCCGCGATGAAGACCAAACCGTCCACGCACTACTTCATCCGGGGGGAGTCCGACCATGCGCCGGTCAACCCGCAAATCCTTTGCGCGCGATGCGAAATGCCCGAGCACAACTCGCGGCACAAGGTGACGCCGCAAAGCGCAGAACGCACCGCATTCGAACATCGACTCATCGGGGAACGAGTATGACCACCTTTGTGTTCACGGACACGGAAACCACCTCCCTGCGCCATGACCGGCGCGCTTGGGAGATCGGCGCCATCGTGCGCGAGGAAGGCAAGGACGACACCGAACACTCGTGGCTCATCGACGTCAGCGACCTCGACCTGGGCAACGCCGACCCGAAGTCGTTGGAGATAGGCGGTTTCTACGATCGCCACCCCGATTTCGACCCGGCTCGACGCGATCAGTTCGCTGGAGCGCTGGCCGTCCCGGAGTGGTCAGCTGCCCGCGAGTTCGAGGCGCTTACCCGCGGCGCGACGATCGTGGCAGCCAACGTCGGCTTCGACGCCGAAGTGCTGGCCAACATGTTTCGCCGCAACGATTTCTGCCCGTCGTGGCATTACCGGCTCTTCGACATCGAGTCTTACGCCGCTGGGGCGCTGGGCCTGCCGATGCCCGTTGGCCTGGACAAGCTGTTGGCCGCCTACGGCCTGACCCACGATGACGCCGACCGGCACACCGCCCTGGGCGATGCCCGCCGCGTCCGCGACCTGTACGACGCCGTGAGGGCTGGCAAGACAGGAGTGGCTGCGTGAAAAGCTATGCCCTCCTGCCCATGTGGATGGGCGGCCACCTTGTCGAGGTGCTGGCCGGCAAAGACGACATGCAGCAGGTACGCCACCCCGAACACGGCCTCTTTGTTGTCCCGTTCCGTTGGCTGGCCGATTTCCCGCCCCAGGACCCGGGCGCCCCGGCGTACCTGATCGGACAAACCGTTTGGACCCGCCGCAGGGCGGTCGACGGGCAGACCGACTTCATCGCCGATGGCCACCACGCAGCGTCGTGGCTTGCCCTCAACCAGCTGTTTCTCGAAGAGCCGATCGTGCCGCTGGTGCCGGATCCGGCCTTTGGTATGGACGAGGAAGACCTGTCCGTCGACGACGTGAACGACCACAGCCGGCTGACGATGGTCAGATCCCGCAACGGCGGTGCCGCCTTCGTAGTTGCCAGCCAAGGCGGAGTCACGCTGAGCCCCACCGACGCCCGCCGGGCAGCCTGCAAGCTGCTGCACTTCGCAGCCTTGAAGGAAGCAGCATGACGCTCTACCAGATGCCGGAGTGGCTCGGCGGGCAACAGTTCAAGGCGGTCGACGGCGGCGACGACGACGGCCGGATAGGGCTGGCTGTAGGCGACGGGCGCATCATGCGGGTTCCGGTGGCCCTGGTCACCGCTGTCGCGCCGATACTTGCGCCCGAGCCGCCTGTCGGCAGCATCGGCATCGACTCCGACGGCGACGCCTGGCACCACAAGGACGAGGAATGGTGGTTTGGGTCGCTGGCCCTGTCGTGGGCCGACCTCAACGCCCAACGCGGCACCATCACCGTCTACGGTGCAGGGCCCGCTGCCCAGCCCAGCGAACCGGCCGAGGCGCTGCCCTTCGACTTCCCGGACTTCCAGGGCCGCCGCCTGCTGCGGGTAGACCGCGGCAACCGGCCCGGTCAGATCAAGTTCCAGGTATGGGAGGGCCAGGCGTTCGGCCGGGTCGCCGTCCTGGGCGCCGCCGAAGCCGAAGCCGCCGCGTGGTCGGTCCTGGCCGCCGTCCACGGGCCGGGACAGGTGGGTGGGTCATGACCGTGGACCTGCGGGTCGAACATCTGACCGAGGCGCTGGCAGCAGCCAACGCGCGGGCCGCCGAGCTGCGCCGGCTGCTGGACCGCGAGCGCACTCTCGTGCGCATCCTGGCCGATGACCAACCCGACGGTGAGGAGTTGCATGCCGCGGAGCAGGCCCTCATGGCGGCCTGGCCGAGCCTGGCGGCCGATCGGGTGTATGTGGAGCAGCTGGCCCAGGTGGCCGTGGACGCGGCATGGGCGGTGAACCACACCCGCCGCACGGCTCGCCGAGACGTGGCGGGCGAGCTGGCTGCGGTGATGGCGATCGTGCGGGCGGCCAACGTATTCCGGGCCGCTTGGGACGACGTCACCGCCGATTCCAGCCTCGCGGCATGCCACGCGCTCAACGCCGCCGTCGACGGCTACCGCCAGCCTGGCAGGGCGCGCGGGCTGCCCGGGTGGGAGCGGCAGCTGCAGGAGGCCGACGCATCGTCCACACAGGACAGCCGTGTCCGCGAAGGCGGAAGGCAGGGCGACCAACGTGGCTAACACCGTGGAGATGCTGCGCCTGATGCGGCACAGCGCCGACCTGCTCGCCGCGAACGACCCCACCGGCGACTACCAAACGCTGATCAGCGAGGTCAGCGTCAGCGACGGTTTCGGTGTGGCGGCCCGCCTTGCGGCGCTGCGGGCCGCGATGGCCACCGCCGAGTCGATGCTGCGTATGGTCGCCGCGGCCATGGACGACGACGTGCCAAGCAGCGTCCCGGCGGCGGTGAGCCAGTGAAGGCCTACTCCACCGCCGATCCGGTCATCGTCGGGGTGTTCCTCGCCTCGCAAGCGGCCGCCGCCGCGTTCACGCGGCGTCTGATCGACGATGCGTTGGCGATCGGGCGCAACAGCGGCCCGCTTCGCAGCCGCTGGCAAACCTTCGGCCTGGCCGTCGACGACCGCAATCACCCGCCGCAGGGCTGGACCTACTCCAAGGCCAAACGCAGGCTGATCCCCCGCCGCGGCCAGGACGGTGCCCAGGCACGCGCCTGGCTGAACGACCACCAGCCCACCACGGCCCAGGACACCCGCGCCCTCATGCGGGGGCACGGCCTGCCCTGCAGCGACCTGATGGGCCCTGCCCACCCCAGACGGCGACGGACCCGCATGCCGACCCTTTTCCACCACGACGGCACCCTGTGGGCCGCCTATCAAGGCACACCCGGCCACTGGGCCAGCGGACCAGCCGAACCCACCTGGACACCGCGCCCGCTGGCTGAATATCACGCCGCCCGCGAAGCGCACGACGTCAAGGAGGCCCAGAATGCCTGACGCGATCCCGTTGCCCGACGTGTACCCGGTCGGGGTGCTGCGCGACCTGCGCGGGCTGCGCAGCACCTGGAAACACGCCTCATTCGGCCGGTTCCGCCGCGATGTGGCGTACTTCCTGCGCAAGTTCCCGCAGCGTGCCCAGAGCCCCGGCTACTGGAACGGCTTCCAGGCCGACATCGCGTTCGCCGGCCAGTACGGCCACGGCTGGACCGCGGCGCGGGCGCGGATGTCGCTGGCCCGCATCATCGCCACGCAGCACTGGGCCAGCCACAAGCCTTGCGGCACCGTGCATCTGGTATCCGAGGTTGCCCGGTACTGCATCACCTGTGCCACCAAGGCCAGCAGCTGGCAGTGGCAGCGCATCCCCGCGGAGAAGAGCGACGGCCGTGGCTGACCTGGATCTGACCGATGCCACCGAGTCGGCCGCCGAAGCCCTCTGGCGCCTGCTCATCCCCGAACTGCCGTGGAGCCAGGCCCACGAGGCCGCCAAGGATGCCTGCCGTGCCGATGCCCGCACGGTGCTCGATGCGGCGCTGCCGCACCTGCAGCGGCAGCTTCGTGAGCAGATCGCCCGCGAAGTCGAGGCTTCCCCGTCCACAATGGAGGCAGGTCAGTGATGGCTCGGATAGTCAAACGCGTCGACCGGCACAACTGCTACGAGGAAGTCAAGGCAGCCGAGGAGCCTGACCTGTGGTACGGCTCGGTCATCGAATGCTCGTGCGGCAGCCGGTTCGTCAAATCCGAGGGCCAGCTCGACGGAGCCTACTGGGCCCAGGTCCCCGACATCCACGGTCGGCCTGAACCCGCAGGGGCCGACAGCGGGCCCTGGAGTTGCTCGGCATGACCCGCGACGACTTCGAAGGACCTGACTACTGGGACGACGACCCGGGCGCGGGCCGCGCCCAGGAGGAACCCGACTGCGGAGTCTGCTGCGACAGCGGCTATGTCCTTCGCCCGCCGCGTTTCTGGCGCAGTGAGCGGATGGTGCGCTGCGCCGGTTGCAACCCAAGCCGTTGGCAGGCCGCGTGTTTCCTATGGCGTTGGCGGCTGGCCCGCCTGAAATGGAAACTCACCCCGCCGCGGTGGCGGGCCAAGTACGACGACGAAGCACCGTTCTAGAAGCGCCGGAAGGAAAACAGCCGTGAACCAGCCCACCGAAGAGCAGCTCGCGATGATGGCCGACGCCCAGGCCCGTATCGACGAAGGCCACGAACAACCCGGCGACAAGCAACTCGCCGACCAGTACGAGGCCTACCTGCAGGCCGCACAGCTCGACCACGACGACGCCCAGCGCCGCGTGGAAAGCCAGTCCCGCATCCTCGACTACGCCCTCGACCTGATCATCGACAGCGCGCAAAGCGCCGTCGACGACGACATCGACGAGGACGGCGTCCTGGCCGGCGACGCCGAGCACCGGGCAGCCTGCGATCTGGCCCAGGCCATCCTCAACGGTCTGCGCACGCAACCCGGCGACCTCATCCGCTACGCGAAAGTCCACCCGGACACCGATTTGACGTTCCCTCACGGCGAGATGTGGGAGGAAGACGCCGCGTTCGCCGGTGGCCCGGACCCCGACTTCGCCGACGTCGTCCTGTATCAGGACACCGCCGGGGATCTGCGGCTTCTGCTGCAGCTGACCCCGGCGCTGGGCCTGGCCCGGCGCACGCATTGGGCCGGGCCGTGGCGCATCGTCGAGGAACCCGGCGCCCGCCAACACGCCGCCGCGGCCGCCGAACCGATCCCAGCTGCAGCCGACGCCGGCCGGGTGCCCGGATGACCGGGCCGCAGCCGACGACCAGAACCCCGTGGGGTCGCCGACCCGCCCCGGTCATCTACCAGATGACCCACCCGGGATGGCGGTGGCAGGTCTTCGACGTCACCCACGGCTACGACCTGTACCGCGACGCCCTGCCCGGCACCGCCGACTACCCGAAACGTGAGTACGTGGACTCCTACTGGCTGCGGTACTTCGCCAAACGCCGCTGCGACAGGGGAAACCTGTGACCGGCCGCATCAACGAAAGGCACAACGTGAACCACATCAAGGTCCAACTACCCGCGAAACTGTGCGACGGCCTCACCATCGAACTGGACGGCCTCGACATCGCCGCGCAGGTCGCCGGCATCGCGATCGGCGCCCACGCCCACGACTCCACGGCCACGGTGTTCCTCGAGCTTCGCCAGCCGATCGTCGAAGTCCAGGGCCCCGCCCAGACCGAGGTCACCCCCGCCCAGGCCGAGATTCTGGCCCGCCTCGGCTGGACCCCGCCGCCCCGCGCGGGCGACCGGCCCGGCCTCGACCTGATCCGCTACCTGGTCGTTACGTCCCAGATCGTCGGCAACCCCGAAAACTGGTCCACCACATACGCCAGCCCGATCCCGTACCTCTACGCCGACCGGGCCGAAGCCAACCAAACAGGCGAGGTGGAGCTCGGCCACGACGACTTCTGCATCGCCACCCTGCGCCGCGGACAGCTGCTGGCGTACGGGCCCGGCATGGACGACTTCGCGCCCCAAGACCGCGACAGCCTGCACGAGATCGCACGCCAACTCGCCCTGCAAGTGCACCCCGACGCCGCAGCCGCCGAGCAGCCCCTAGAGCAACCCCAGCGAGGCTCCGCATGACCACGATCCTGCTTCAGGGCGTAGTCGGGTCGACCGCGTACGGGCTGGCCCACGCCGACTCCGACATCGACCGTCTCGGCGTGTTCGCCGCACCCACCCACCTGTTCCACGGCCTGCGCCTGCCCATCGACAAGGCCGACGCCACCCATGTCACCAAAGACCCTGACCTGACCATGCACGAGGCCCGCAAGATGGCCATCCTGTGCCTGACCGCCAACCCGACGATGACCGAGCTGCTGTGGCTGCCCGACGAGCTCTACGAGACCCGCACCCCGCTAGGCGACGAACTCATCGACCTCCGCGTCGCGTTCGCCTCCGCCAAACGGGTCCGCGACGCCTACTTCGGATACGCGACCGCCCAGTTCAAACGGCTGCTGGAAACCGGCGAGTTCCAGTCCAAGATGAGGCGACGGCAGGCCAAACACGGCCGGCACCTGCTGCGGCTACTCGACCAGGGCTACGGCTACTACGCGACCGGCCGCCTGGACGTCCGCGTGGAAAACCCGCAACGCTACCTCGACTTCGGCGACCGCGTCGCCGCCAACCCCGAAGCCGCCCGACCCGCCCTGGCCCAAGCCGAGGCGGACTTCGCCGCCGTGCGATCACCGCTGCCCGAACGACCCGACGAAGCCACCGTCGAAGCCTGGCTCCAACGCGTGCGCCTAGCCCACTGGGACCAGCCGTGAACGCCACCACCGACACCCTGCACACCGTGCAGGGCAACCTGCTACGCGGCCTGGACCGGGTCGCCGCATCCATCGCCGCCGGAACCTTCCACACCGTCGGACCCAAAGGCGCAGCCCCACCAGCCCAGTCCGGCCACCTCACCCTGACCCTGCTGCGCATCGTCGAAACCGAACTCACCGCAAGGAACGCCCTGTGACCACGCTCATCATCACCCGAGGCCTGCAAGGCTCCGGCAAGACCACCAACGCCAGAGCGTGGGTCGCCGCCGATCCGCAACACCGGGCCCGGATCAACCGCGACGACCTGCGCGCCATGGCGCACCAGTCGTTCTTCGCCGCGCAAACCGGCACCGACCCCGGCACCGAACGGGTCATCACCGCCATGCGCGACGCCGCCATCACCGCCGCCCTGCACCGCGGCATCGACGTCGTCAGCGACGACACCAACCTGCCGGCCCGCACCGCCCGCGACCTACGCCGCCTGGCCCAGCTGGCTGGAGCCGACTTCGAAGTGTGGGACCTCACCCAGGTGCCGCTGCAGGAGTGCCTGCGCCGCAACGCCGCGCGCACCGGTCGCGAACACATCCCCGAAGACGCGATCCGCCAGATGTGGACCCGCTACATCAAGCCACTCAACGGCAACCCCATGCCCATGCCCGCCGACCCGCCCGGCGACGACCTGGAAGACCCGGTGCCCTACCTCGCGCCGCCCGGCGCCCCGGACGCCGTCATCGTCGACATCGACGGCACCACCGCCCTGATGGGATCCCGTCACCCCTTCGACGAGACCAAGGTGCACCAAGACCGCCCCAACCCCGCCGTAGTCCGCGCCGTGCAGGCCTTCGCTGCTTCCGGCCACCACATCATCTTCGCCTCCGGCCGCACCGCCGCATGCCGCCAGGCCACCGAGAAATGGCTCGCCGAACACACCGCCGTCCCCTACGCCGCGTTGCACATGCGCGCCGTCGGGGACACCCGAAAAGACGCCATCGTCAAACGCGAAATCTTCGACCAGCACATACGCCAGCAGTACAACGTCGTGTGCGTCCTGGACGACCGCGACCAAGTCGTCCGGATGTGGCGCTCACTGGGCCTGACCGTCATGCAAGTCGCCGAAGGGAAATTCTGATGCGCATCCGCAAAGCGTTGGCCGCCTTGGTGATCGGTGCCACCGTCGGCATCAGCACCGCCGCATGCCCCGCCACCAACCCGCCAACCGACGGCACCTCCATCGAAGTCGAGGTCGAAGACTGCGACGCCGAAGACTTCGCCAACAAGGAAGACGACTGCGGCTTCACCGAAGCCGACCGCAAGAAAGCACGCACCAGCAAGAAACCAAGCCCGAATTCTTCCCGCAAAAGGACATCGCGATGAGCAGCCCAACACAACCTAAAACCGACAGGGATCGCGCCGTCATGGCGCTGGTCGTGGTTCTCCTCGTGCTCCAGGTACTCGGGTGCATGGTCCGGAGCTGGCCGTTCTCGGTGGCAATCGGGTCCGCTGACATGCTGGGCGGCATCGCGTTGCTGTGGCTCGTGTTCTCCAGCAGAAAATAGCGCCGGCCATGGGGATAGGACTGGCGCCGCTGCTCGCCGTCGCGTTCATCGTGCTCAAGCTGACCGGCGTCATCGCCTGGTCGTGGTGGTGGGTCCTGGCACCCATCTGGATCCCACTGGGAATCGGCGTGCTCTACGCCATCGTCACAAGGAAGTAGCACCGAAGGAGACAGAAATGGGCAAGCCAACCACGCACGTGCTGATGGCAGTCGACCGCAGCGGCAGCATGAGCGGCCTCGCCGGCGACGTCCGAGGAAGCTTCAACACCTACCTCGACAGCCTCGTCAGCGACGACTACAAATACCGCCTCACCATCGCCATGTTCAACCACGACTACCAACCGCACTGCCGCGCCGCCAAACCCAGAGAAGTCACGCGCCTGGACACCACCAACTACCGGCCCGGCGGAAACACCTCACTACTCGACGCGATCGGGCGTCTCATCACCGACTTCGAAACCACCACTACCCTCGCCGACGGCGACAAGGTGATGCTCGTGGTACAGACCGACGGCGATGAGAACAGCTCCCGCGAATACACCCTCGACGCGGTCAGGAGCCTCATCAAGGACCGCGAAAGCACTGGCCGCTGGTCGTGCCTGTTCATCGGCGCGGGCCCCGACACGTGGAAACAGGCCGCCGGGCTGGGGTTCCGCGCCGGATCCACGATCGCCGTCGCCTCAACCGGTGCGGGCACCCAATCCACCTACAGAGGCCTCGCCGACGCGACGAAGTCATATGCGGCCGGGGCATCCGGCGACGATGCGGCCAAGCTCATCGCCGACGCCAACCCATAGCCCCCATTCAGACCTCGACATCGAGGAACACCAACAAATCGAAACCGAAAAGGAAAGAACCTTGCCCACCAAGAAACTCAGCCCGGCCGTGAAGGCGATCCGCGCCTTCAACTTCGCCCGATGGGGCCACGACGACCTCGACCCCAAGGCCGCCAACGCCCACTGGGTCACGGCGCTCGCGACCAAAGTAGAGAAGGCGGTGCGCCAGCAAGTCGCCGACGAGCAACACGCCGCCGCACCGGACCCCGCTGCACCCGACCCGGCCGCACCGGCCGAGCCGCCGACAGCATCCGCCACAGGCAACTGCGACTGTTAGGGGATAAGCACATGGCCGACGAAGCGTTCGCCGCCCACCTGCGCAACAAAGCGCTGCGCTACGAGGAGATCAAGCACCTCGGCGACCGCGTCGAAAGCCTAGGCGCCAGCCACGCCCGCGCCTGCTACCAGGTCAAGCTCGACGAGGACACCGAAGACCTCTCGGACAAGGACCTGATCATCCTGTGCGACCGCGGAAACGGCTGCTTCGGCGGCCACGTCCACACCCGAGGCGGTGACTCAGTACTCGTGGACATCTACACCGACTAGCGGCACCAGCCCGCCGCGGCTACGGCCGCGGCGGGCACCAGTCCAAGTTGGAACGTGAATTGCGTGAATTTCATGGGGGAACGGCAGCATGGCATCCAACATCGTCCGCATCCGTTCAATACAGCCAGAACTCCGCGACGCTGGCCCGGCCGGATTCTGGGTGCCCGTCGAGGTGGTCGGGGTGAGTCGCTGGAGCCAGGAACATTTCGACGCGCTCCTTGGCCCACAAGACTGCGCCCTTTATCGGATCCGGTCCGTGTGCCGGGGCTTGCTCTACGTGGGCATCTCTCGCAATCCCATCGCGCGGTGGCGCAAACACCGCATAGACAAGCACTGGTGGGGCCAGGCCAACCGGATCGACCTTGCGATCTATCCGGCCGAACACGCCGCACGAGTCGCCGAACGCCTCGCCATCGAGACCGAACACCCGCGCTACAACCTTCACCTGGCGGTCTGCTGATGGCCCGCATCCGCTCGGTCAAGCCCGAGTTCTTCCAGGACCAGGACATCGCCGTCGAGGTGCCCAACCGCGACGCCCGCCTGCTCTACATCGGCCTGTGGACCCTGGCCGACGAGCACGGCCGGCTCCGCGCGGACCCCGCGTGGATCAAAGGTCAGGTCTACGCCTACGACGACGACATCACCCCAGAGGTCGTCACGAACCTCATCGACATGCTCGTCGCGTCCGGCCGGGCCGTCCGATACCGCGTCAGAAGCAGCGATTACCTGTTTCTTCCAAAGCTCGACGAGCATCAACGTCTTGAGCCGGAGAAAGTACCCTCGCGTCTCCCCGAACCACCCTGTGAGCTGGGAGAACACGACAAGATCAGCTCGTCCGAGAATGGCGCAGACATCTCTGCGCCGCGCGCAAACCAGTCTGCGCTTAAGCAGGCAGCAGGTAGCAGGGTGCATGTAGCAGGCAGCATGGGGAAAGTCCCGGACGAGTCTGCGCCGCGCCGGGTCCCCGCCGGTGCAGACGACGCCGCCCGCCTCGTGGCCGAGGCCACCGGCGCCCCGCCCGACCTCGCCGCCGAGGCCGTCATGGCCATCGCCCGGGAACGCAAGCCGCGAAACCTGCCCGGCCTCACCCGCACCATCATCGACCGCGGCGAGATCGAACAGTGGCTGACCAAGGCCCGCAAGGCTCTGGACGCCGAAGCAGTCGCCAACGCCAAGGCGATCGCCCGAGAAGGTCCCCCATGCGCGCACGGCCTACCCGGAGGCGACCAGCGGCACCCGCTGTCGCAGAAGCCTTGGTGTGCACTGTGCCGAAGGAAGGCACCACGATGACCGACACTGAATGCTCCGTGGCGGGCTGCACCAGGTCGGCGTGGGTCAAAGGGATGTGCCGCATGCATTACCGGCGTCAGTGGACGACCGGCACCACCGACGCCCCGCTGCGTGGTTCAAAGCCCGGCGACCGTGAGGAGTCGCAGCGCCGCCGATACGCCGGGCTTGATGCCTGCCCGCGGTGCCATGCCCTGCCGGGTAACCCGTGCCGGGAGGAGCCGATGCGCGGATCACGCGTGGTCCGGCCACGAACCAAGCCGCACCCGGAACGCCCCCCAAAGGCTCCGCCATCTCCGAGCACCGACCCGTCCGAGGAGGACCAGTGACCACCACCGCCGACCCAGACAAGCCCTGCCCGCACGAGGACTTCCACGTCTCTGTGACCGTCGACCGGATCGTCCCGGCCGGGCAGGTCATCCCCACGGGGTACCTCACACCAGTCACCCGCCCGAACGGCAAGATCTACCGGCCGGTCAAGCCACCTGTCGCTGTAGAGGTGGAGGACTACCGGGACGGCACCGAGATCTACGTGCTTCGGACCCACGACATCGACCGCGCTTACCGCCTCGCCACTCGCCTCGGACTGGGCGAGGTCCACCGCGAAAGCGCCCACCAGACCTGGATCCGCGATACCTTCCGCGACGGCGGCCGGGTCTACGACACCGACCCTGAACACGGCTGCCCCGTCGTGACTTTCGAGGTGACCTGATGGCCACCATCGTTCCGGCGATCCCCGGGTCGTGTGCGCACCGCCCAACCGTCGGCGGGGTGGTCGCCCCGTTCGTCAACATCCGCCTGGCTGACGGTGGGGTTGACTTCCGCTCCCCGGACACCAAGCGCTACACCATGTGCTGGACCAACAACCTTTGCCAGACGTGCGGCGATCCGCTGGGCTTGACTGCGGTCCTGTTCGGAGGGCCGCGGCAGCTGGCGTCGTTGCGCTTCGACGAGCCGCCGCTGTGCCCGCCGTGCGCCGTGTACGCCTCGCAGGCCTG
>ERZ1292642.10-Hain-H14-01um-R1-10-length-88772-cov-49_pt3 | contig 78011 bp, 82 predicted proteins | sample MGYA00564403_ERZ1292642 | MGnify/ENA primary metagenome ERZ1292642 (study PRJEB36523, sample SAMEA6512643) | groundwater metagenome | collected 2019-01-09 | study: AquaDiva: Metagenomics assemblies of 32 groundwater samples
CATACGCTCTATACAACCGCTATTCGTTGGTGGGACAATACAAAATATTTAGGATCTAGCTGTGGATCTAGCTGTGGATCTTGCTTAACTCCTAGACATACCGGAGCAGTTATTTATACCGCTTTCTTAAAGCGGCATGTACCTGCTTCTTACACCTACGTTTATTAGGAAGCACGCCGTTTTTGTGGCTAAGTCCCCCGAAAGGAGAATACGTGACTAACCGAGATCGCATAGTGCTATTTGCATTACTGTTGTGCGCCCTTGCGTTCGACTCGTTGTACAAGCCATCTGATGCAACCGCATTAATATATGGTATTGGAGTCGGATGGATACTCGTTGATTGCGTTCGCTTCCGAGCAAGTCTACCGAGCTGGGAATTACCTTTAGCTATTGTTGGAGCCGTCTTCTGGCCCTTTGTGACAATATTCTACGTGTGCGAACTAGTCGTAGGGAGGAATCATGCAAGTAAGTGAAGCTGTTGTTGCTGCTATCGACGCGGATATTCCCACCATGTTGGTGGGCAGTCCAGGTACTGGAAAGACTGCGTTTGTCACGCATCTTGCGGCACAAAGACGTGTTCTACTCACTACTCTGATCGGATCTACTATGGATCCGACGGATTTGGGCTACATGTTGGTCAAGAATGGCTCTGTAGTAGTCGATCCTCCGGCATGGGCAAAGCAAATCCATAAAGTCCTGGAAACACGCGGGGCAGCGTGGTTGTTTCTGGACGAGTTTACATCCATGCCGCCATCTGTGATGGCCGCTTTCCTTCGTGTTGTCAACGAACGCTTCGTAGGACAGCTCAACCTTCGAGGCTGTCGTATAATCGGGGCTATGAACCCGGTAGAACAAGCGGCTAATGGAAACGATCTGGATGCCGCTTCGAAGAATCGGTGGTGTTTTGTTCCTTGGGATGTAAACGTAGCAGAATGGATCGAAGGATCCCTTCGCAACTGGGGAATCGAAGACCGCGAAGGACAGATAGACGCCCGCACCTTCATCGCCAGTTATATCCGTCTTAACCCTTCGAAGTTAGTTGGCAAGCCTATGGATACCGAAAACGGATATCCGAGTCCTCGTGCTTGGACTAACCTCTCTTGTGCGTTGACTTGTTTGAACGCGACACCTCGAAATGCCGTTTTGTCCAGTGTTGGTGGAGTTTTGGCAGGAGGCTTGATCGGCAAAGCCGCTGCGGCCGAGCTTATAACCTACGCAGATGCTATGGACCTACCGAATGTGGAGAAGTTGCTATACGGTTTCGCAAACATGCCACCTAGAGGAGATCAACAAATGGCTTGCTGCGACGCTCTGGTAGTCGCAGCGCTCCAGAAGCACGAACAGAAACAAGATAGAATCAACCGAGTTGTGCAAATACTGACGAGCATACGTGCGGATGTGGCGGTTGCTTCAGCGGGATTTCTGTTAAAATCTTTGTCGAGAGTAGAAACTGAGGCGTTGCCACCAGATATAATCAAGCTGGGTGAAAAACTCAAGAAACTGTAAACCTAAGTGATAGACAAACTAATAGAACAGGTCCTGATAAGGGCAAGAATGCGAATGCCCTATCTTGGACGGGCAATAGCTTCATTGACTCCCGTTCGTCGAGAAGGTCTGAACGGAATGACCATCGACAAATATTGGAGGTTGTACTACGATCCAAACCTTCTGGAGACTTGGGAATGGGGAACGGAGGCAGCAGCCGGAAAAGTTCTCCAGATGGTCTATCACTTGATACGAAAGCATCGAGAACGCGGAGAGCAGTTACGAGGAGACCCAAAAACCTTTGCTGTAGCAGCTACTATTGAAGTAACAGATGATTTGAAAGAAGAAGAAATCCCACTTCCCGGTAACACTCTATATCCCGAAGTGTTCAAATTCGATGCTGATGGATTGGCAGAAGACTATTACTACAAACTGGTAGACAAGGTAAACGAGGGGGAATTAAGTATTGTCTACGGTTCGGGTATTGCAGGTTCTCCGAAACCATTCGAAGAAGGAGCGCCTAACGAAACCGTTCCCGGATTGTCTGAAGCTTCCGCAGAAGCGGTACAAAAACAAGTAGCTGAGGATATACAACAACGTAATAACTCTCGCGGAGACGTGCCGGAAAGCTGGAGGCAATGGGCCAATAATAATCTAACACCTCCCGTTATACCCTGGCAAAAGTTATTGGGGATAAGAATCAGACGGTGTATTAGCACACTACGAGGGAACGTTGACTTCTCCTATGCTCGGTTCAGTCGCCGGCAGGGCGCACGTCAGGACATACGTCTTCCGGCTATGATTAAACCCGACATATCCGTTGGAGTACTAGTGGACTCTTCGGGCAGTATGTCGAAGGAGATGGTTGATCGAGCTTTGTCGGAGTCTGTTGGAATAGCCCGTGCAGCGGGATCTACCGTACTGTTGGTTGTATGCGATGCAAAAGTACACTCTGTAATGCGGCTACAAAACACCAGCGGGTTGAAAAAGATTCAAGGAGGAGGGGGTGGAACAGATCTTCGAAAAGGCTTAGAAGAACTAGGAAAACACAAAATAACAATCGCAGTTGTAATAACAGACGGAGATACTCCATGGCCGGAAATCGCACCAAGATTTCCCGTCATTGTTGGTCTCGTACGTGAAAGTCGGACGCCGTGTCCGGCTTGGGCCAGTGTTGTGCTAATAAAGGAGAAAGAAAATGCTTAAGAAAACAAAGTTCAAGGATACGCCTTCTGAAGTAAACATCGATATTCCCGGCCAACAACAGGACAAAGATGAATCGCCAAATATGACCAAAACCTTTATGTTGTTGCTTCAGTCCTTGCTACGTCCTCGAACGCATTCCTTTGAGGTGGGAAAAGCGTATTACTTCAGGACTGTGACCTATCACAGCGTAGGTAGAATCGAAAGGGTTACGGATACAGATATTGTTTTGTCCGATGCTTCGTGGGTTGCGTCGGCGGGACGGTATCAAGACTGTCTGCTTACAGGGAAAGTCGAGGATGCCGAAGAAATCCCCGGTGGTCGGCATGTGGTTATGATCGGGAGCATTGTCGATTACGACGAGTGGACGCATAAGCTACCTATTCCCACAACTCGGGCGTAAATAAACATGGAAATCATAACCGTAAGTGGAAACACAGCAACGATTCTTGTTCCAACTGGAAACAGTTGTCCTAGAAAAATTGCTGTAACTGTTCTGATTGAGCACCTTCCAGTATGCACCCAGCAAACGCTGGGTGCATACTTTCCCTATAAGGTAATCCTACGGGATCACAACAGAAAAAAGTGTTGCTTGTGGGCCCAAAAAATTCCTACAAAACCCGAATTCTGGCAGTGCGCGTTTGGTACGGTGTATACGAAAGAGGATACTGAGGATTTTGCAAAGATGGGTATATCCGATCTTGTTTACACACCCGTTGATCCAGAGCACACAGAATGGCTTGCCCGAGGTAAGTGGCATCGAGATAAGAACGAAGCCATACTAAATGTTCTGATTGACGAATCTGTGAACACAATTAAAGAGGTAGATTGGTAACAGTAGTGGTTTTACGTAATAGTAAAACCGTATACAATGTTAAGTAACCAATGTAATAGTGAGGTGTTGTTTCGAACAAGCAAATCTACTTTGTACTGTTCGACGTACGGAGATATATTTCGCACAGTTTTTCCTTTTTGGACAAGTGTGTCAAATTACAATCCAACGTCGGTATTCAAAAGATCGCGTTGTAGTGGTATATATCACACACACACTCAGTGACTTTTACACGTACGCGCTTCCGTTAAAACAAACTCGTGCCGGCCTAATTAACAACTAGCTTTAGTATTTCTATCCCGCTATAAAATTTAGGACCTTGCTTAGTAATCAACGTATAGCCAGATTATTGTTAGGTACAAGTTACTCTAACATAGGCAGTACAAAATACAAGTTTCTATTCCATACAGTTTCGCCTGGCTGGGTGCTGGATATAAATTACAACAGGAATACCGCACCTAGAGAATCTGTTTGTAATAGCACAAAATGCTGGGGAGTTGTAGCAACTATCTGTACTGCGTACTTATAATAAAACAGATTCATATCTGTATAATCAACAACTAACTTTATGGTCTAAGCCTAATGCTAAGAGCACCGTTTATGCTCAATAACCAATATATTCATAAGCTGTTACGGATAACAACTGGATATACCAGCAGCACTACAAAGAGTATGCGGATATCTTTCTCGTATGAGCCTAGCTGGACGCACATGAAAAATATTTACGCAGTGTTGAGGATTAGAGGCTCGAAGTGCAGCGGTGTAAAATACAAACAACAGGAAGCTATTTATTAAGATGTATCGTAATAGAACAAATCCCCGTCTATCAAATCAACAACTAGCCTTTATACTGTACGAATCGTCTCAATCAGAAATCAACGGAAGATATCTTACGTATTTAATTTCCACGCATGGGGAATTAATAATAAACAATGCGTATAGAAGATCCACTTGTGGATCTTTCAGAACGGTGCATCACGCAGGTATGATGTATAAAGGAGTGCCTGTTAGCTGTATTAGATAGGAGACTGCGCACAAATAACTTAAGACTTTCAAACCAACACCTCGTAGGAGTATTATTTGACACTTTTGTGTCGTGTGTATCTGGTAGATACGTTACTTATATAGAAAACGCTCCTTTTACGGAGTAAGCAGAATTTATTGGTAGGTCTTCTTGTGCATCCAGTCTAACACGTTGGCACACTGGATATATGACGGTTAGGCCCCGTAGACACAGAACTCTGTCCTAACAGCGTTGATAGTATTAACACGCTCTCCAATCAACTACTCATATTAATAATACGATACTCTACGCAATCGTCGTGCAGTTATGTGTACCAAACAGATGCCGATGAAACGGATACGGGTTTACTTCGAGGGTCCACCTCAGTATGTAGTACAGCCGTAACTGGATTGGGCATCAGCTGCACCCGTAGATGGATATAGGCACTTGTTACAAAAAAGGAAGTTAGTCGTGTATCAGAAAAGGAGGAATGTATGGAAACCGAAATCGCAGTTCGATTCTTGAATCACTTTGGCGGTGGGTTCGCCGAGAAGATCCTTATCCAAAAAGGAACTACGTTAGGCGAGTTTTTGGCGTCTAAACTGTCCGGCGAAAACGTTTCGAGTTATAAGATTCGGCTCAACCGAGAGCCCGCGGATCCGAAGGAAGTTCTGAAGGAAGGGGATCTTATAGTTCTAGTCCCGCTCAAACAGGAAGGCGCGGCGTAACAAAAACTCGGGGCCCTGGGTTTACTTACCCGGGGCCCCGAACTACACAGGATGCACCCATGAAACGAAAACAGATAAAACGGTGTTATAAACTTGCTTGCAAGTCGTATGAATCATTATTACGTATCGTCAACAACAGCTATTACAGGTCGTTGAAACTAACAATTCCCTTAATAACGAAGCACCTACGATCTACGAAGTTGGCGCTTTACAGGGCGCACCTAGTAGATCCGCACGACGATGGTGGGGTCGCCTTAAACAGGTACGTAAAGAGACTGGATACATTGCAGATAGCCACCCAGTCCGTTCTTGATTACGAACCTTCTACGGTTGTTAGAGACCGCAAGGACTGGGTACGAGATGTAACTAACGGTTTAATTCATCTTATAGATAAGGAAGGTTTCGAACTCACTAGATCGGACGAACTCTATTTTGTAGTTGAAGATGTTTCTATTAACGACATACACTTAGGCGACTACTCGGTAACAGTACCTATTAAAAATAGCTTCGCCCCCACCCGTATTAGTAGTCTAGCAGAAGATACGCGCACTTACCCTCATCCACACATAGGATTGACTGATCATCCCTGTTTAGGAAACGCGAAAGAGAGTTTTTTTAGCGCGTTTCAAGCTGGGGACGTGGTAGGAATTTTGGATATTTCGGATTCTTACCTGCGGTCCTACGATTATACATCTGCATACGCCCCAGTAGAATTTTTGTACGGTATACCGTGCGATGTCTGCGGAGCGATTAGGATAGAAGACGAGCTGAGTACATGTACATCTTGTAATATCGTATCCTGTTGTGGTGCGCAATGTACAGACTGTGGTGATGATTTCTGCGGGAATTGTGATTTACCTACGGCAGATTGTTGTTCTATATCCCTTTGTTCGAACTGCTCGAATAGTTGCGTAACTTGCGAAAACGTAATATGTAGCAAGCATACTAATTCTTGCAGCAACTGCTGCAATGCGGTTTGCGATGATTGTTTACTTACGTGTCACAGTTGTGACGAAAAAATATGCAAGAACCATTCTAGCGACTGCTTATGTGAAAAGACTATATGCGATGATTGCCAAGCAACTTGTGACGAGTGCGAATCTTCCATATGCCCTAACAACAGTCCTACTTGTGATTCTTGTACGGATGCACGGAATTGCGAAATAGAAACAAATAAGGAGGTTGCGTGACCACTAAACCCGTATTGCAGTTCTCACCCTACGCTTGGCGTAAGCTACTATTCTTGCGGGATATCTCCCAAAACGAGGTTTGTGCCCTCGGAATTTCTGATAAGAATTCTCCGTTACATGTCGTGGATCTAGTCGTGCCGAAACAAACCGTGTCTGAGGTCTCCTGCAATCTAGATATGGATAGTGTGGCAGACATATACGCCGATTTTGCGGAACAGAATAAACCAGTCGAAGAGTTTGGACGGGTTTGGTTACACACACATCCCGGAACAAGTTCTCAACCGTCTGGTACAGACGAACGAACATTTGCAACTAATTACGGAAACTGTGAGTGGGGAGTAATGTTTATTCTCGCCAGAAACGGCAGTACGTACTCTAGAATGTCCCTTTCTGCGTTTGATTTGCAACTACTTACGGACGTTGTGATAAACTGGAATACAGCATTTCCAGCTTCGTGCGAGAAGGAGTGGGCTGCTGAATACACCAAAGCTGTATCCCAAAAGCCTGTATACGTTCCCCTAATTCAGCCGCATTCTGCACATCCAACCAAGTTGACTTCTCGCAAAAAGGAGAAGTTGCTCTTAGCTTACGATCCAAATTTGGAATGGTGGGAATCGGAAGATGAGGCACAAGAAGAGGCTTACGATTTGTGGGACGATCTGGATTATACTCGGCCCGAAATCCAAGCAGAACTGGAGTAGATATGACTGTCGATAATAGATATACTCGATACCGAGACCTTATTCCGTGTGACAAGCTTAAAGCTCTTGGTGTAACAATCATTGGGGTTGGGGCTATTGGCAGGCAAGTTGCTATGCAACTGGCTGTTATGGGAGTAGGAAAACTTGATCTGTGGGACTACGATGTTGTGGGGGAGGAAAACTTGGGTACACAGGGGTATAGACCCGATCAACTTGGGAAACCGAAAGTAGATGCTATAGCCGAGGACGTAAGTTTGGTTAACCCCAATACGCAGTGTATTTTGCATAACTCCAAGTTTGGAACGGCACATAGTACGGAGAAAGTCGTTGCTATGTGCGTAGATTCTATAAGAACACGGAAACAATTCTTCCTCGCCAAAGGATTGGGTGTTCCCTTGCTGGTGGATGGTAGAATGAGCGCCGAAACGGTTAGGGTACTATCGAGTCGTTACGGATCTGGGGAATATAAGAACACATTCTTTAGTTCGGGTGAATCGTTCGCAGGTAGCTGTACCGCAAAGAGTACTTTCTACTCGGCCTCAGCTGCGGCTAGTCTGATGATCTCGGAAATAACCAAGTGGTTGCGAGATCTGCCTCTTGGCGAAGACATTCTTTTGGATCTAGTGTCTTACGACATGGTTGTCAATGCAGGAGCCCCTGCATGACTCCAAAAGAATTTATTGTAGTTAAAACGCGGAGTTTTGGGGGACAACTTGAAAGCTAAAAAGATTCTAAGAATTGTTATGCAAGAACTGCTAAGAGAACTTAAATCCCAACAAGAACTAACAAGGTTTAATGTCGGTGCGCTAAATATTCAGGTACAAGACTTACGCAAAGAAGTAGCCCTTCTTCGAGAGGATATACATGGGAGAAAGAATTTACGGCCTGTATTACCCGCCAGTAACGTATGACGACTGGTTGCACCTTTCTATTCAGTTCGCTTTGCGCGGAGCAAAGGAAGCGTCCAGCATTCATAAACTTTCTCGCAATCTACGTAACCAGATAGAAGACAAAATTCGAGGGCTCTTGGTAATGGTAATAGAAGAGAACTCCGATTTGGATGACATGCGCAAACTAGAAGCCGTAAAACTGTACATGGAAGCACTGGGTTTTGGCGTTGGTTGCGATCTAGTCGAAGAGAATTTGCAGCGGGCATCAAAGGTACAAAAAGAACGTCGCCACAATATACGACAGCGAGTCTTTAGCGATGTACCAGCAGAGTAATACGAAACAAACAGTAGTTGGTGTAGACCCCGGCATACATACAGGATGTGCCGTTTTGGCTATAATCGATTCGCTAGTTGTACTCGAATGCCTTTTAAAGTTATCCGGGGATAGAACACTTATAGCCAAACAAATTCTGGAAACCATCGAAAAATTTAAGCGTTCAACTGAGGAATTACGTATATACGTAGAAGAAGCGAATATTCGAGGATCCGCGTCAATGAAAAAACACGGGGCCTTCGTAAATCGCGTATACGGAGAATACATACACGGCTTTCTCACAGGACATGGATACTCTGTAACTATGATAACTCCTATGCGTTGGAAGGGAAACACGCCAAAAAGTATAAAGGCGGGCAAGTTATTAGATCGGTACGCAGTACAGCGGTTCGTTCCACCGAATGACCTAGAGAAGCTACGAGCAGGAAAGAAATCCCGATGGGAAGATCCCATAGATGCACTGGGGATAGCCGATTACGGAGTTAGGTTTCCTGTAAACGAATTGGATTCGAAACATATCTCCACGTGATTAGTTCTGCGAAACACGCCCGTATTGTCTGCAACAAGCACAACATTCGGATCGAGCTAGTAGATCCGAATACTGCGGCCTATATCCTCGCAAGAGTCGATGGATTATGGTTAGTCAATCATGTACTTGTAGCGTCTGGGAACTTAGCACTACCCGTTGTACGTTCTGCATACTGCTTGCTTCGCAATCGAGGATACACAACAGAACTTGACGAAGTTTTGCAGTTCCCAAAAGCGCTAAAGTATCTCGCAGACTCTTTATCAAATACGAAAACGGATACCGATGTTACAATACAGCAACACATCAAAATTCTACTGCACGCCGTTGCCTGTTCGTGGGTGGACATCGGAACCAAACTAGAAGTTGGTAAGCTTCTATCGTGGATGCACGATAAACAAGAACGTGGTTTTGGAATAAACGGATTTCGCGTAATGTCTGTGGCCGAATACAACACGTTGAAAGATGCAATAAAAGTCAAAGACACACAGATTTTACAACTGCTTTGCAGAGTAGATGAGTTACAAAAACGGTTAGAGCATACGCGAACGTTCGTTTCAGTAGGAGGATAAAAAATGATCTCGCTTAACTCGGATCAGATAAACGACATAATGCTGCGATTATACGCAGTTGACAATCTCGTGGTAGAATTATGGAAAGATCCAACAGACGTAGATGTTTTACACAAACTACACAAAGGCGTAAAAGATATTGCGAATGTTTATCGCTCTAAAGAAGTAATAGCTGGTCTAAAGCACAGCTAGGTAGCTGAGTTGGCACAGCATCGGATTGTTAATCCGAAGATCGCAGGTTCGAGCCCTGCCCTAGCTGCTTTGTAATACGTTTTGATTAGTGCCCACCATTACAGAACAGAAAATAGGTAGCTTATGAGTTATTTGAAAATACCGAATCTTTACAAGAACCAGGACATTTTGAAGTTCAAATGGGTGTATGCGCTGGAGAAAATCCACGGCACATCTGCTCATGTGTCGTGGGATGGAACAAAGATAGATTTCTTTTCCGGAGGAGAAAGGCACGATAACTTTTGCGCTTTGTTCAACTATGCGTATTTAGAAAACAAGTTTCAAGAACTTGGGCACTCCGAAATTGTTGTATTCGGTGAAGCCTATGGAGGTAAGTGCCAAGGAATGTCTCATACGTACGGAAAATCTCTACGATTCATAGCTTTCGAAGTAAAGATCGGGCTTACTTGGTTGGACGTGCCAAACGCCAAACAAGTCGCAGAAAGACTTGGGTTTGATTTTGTACCTTATGCGGTTGTTCCGACCGATCTAGCGGCTATCGACGTAGAACGAGATAAACCTTCCGAAACAGCCAAAAAACTTGGATTGGGAGATCGCCCACGTGAAGGAGTCGTCCTTCGCCCGCCGTTTGAAGTCGTGCTTAACCACGGCGAACGCTTGTTAGTAAAGCACAAAGCCGATGCCTTCAAAGAAACTGCAACACCTCGTGAAGTCTCTGCCGATAAAGCCCAACTGTTACAAAATGCTCAAGTTATTGCCGCCGAATGGGTCACTCCGATGCGCTTGAATCACGTTATTGATGGGCTAATCGCGAGTAACAAACTTAACCAAGACTACGGTATTCAAGCGACTGGGATAGTGACAAAAGCAATGATTCAAGACGTTGTAACTGAAAGTCAAGGTGAAATTGAACTATCCCACGAAGCTCTTAAAGCTATTGGTTCGGCCTCAGCGCGGATATTCAAAGAGCACTTAGCTATTACCGTTAACAACAAATAGGACTGACGCAATCCGTTTTTAGCTGTGGGAGGAGACTTTATATGGGAACAACGACAAGTATCTTAAAGGTCCAATGTTTTAAATGCTCAGGAATGGGTATTTTAAGAGGAATACATGAGGCTAAGGGTGTAGCAGTTATTTGTCGAATTTGCATCGGAACTGGGTATAGTACAATTCGCCCTGACCTTTTCAAGGGACGTAAACAAAAACGCGGGATAAAAACAGTAGAAAAATACAGTAAAAACGAACTGTGTCGCGGCGACGTAGTAGTTGGCAAAGCAGTAGCTTACAAGGACTTTCTGGCCGGAAAAATGCCACAGCAGAGAATTGTAAGAGCGCCCCATACATTTTGACTAGACAATGATAAATCCTGGTATGGACGAAGAAGTAAACTATCGGCTACAGAGAATTGTCGATAACTATTCAGCGGATAAAATTCTGTTGGGATCAGATCATCATTTTTCGCACGCGAATATTTTGCGCTATTGCAAGCGCCCCTTCCACGATGTTCATCACATGAATCGTTCCTTCATCACACAATGGAACGATCAAGTAGATGACACTTGTTTAGTAATTTATTTGGGCGATTTTGCTATGGGTCATAAAAATACGGTATTACACATTCTTCCACAACTTCGAGGACAGCGACGTTGGATTGTGTTAGGAAATCACGACAGAAAAAGAGAAACCAACCTCGCAACAGGATTCGAGGAAATACATCACGCCCTTAGACTCTCTTTCGAAGGAATAGATTTCAATCTCTCACACTACCCATATCGCGGGAAAGAAATAGACAGTAGACGTTTCAAACAACAACTGGATGATGATGGGCGTTGGCTGCTATGTGGTCATGTCCATCAAGCTTGGCGAATGAAAGACAGACAGATAAATGTAGGATGGGACGCACATCATCGGTTAGTAACCGCTCACGAACTTGTAAACGTAGTTCGAACTGGGAACCTTCCAGACATGTTATCAAATTACACAGAAAGGTAAAAGTCGTGACCGCCTCGTGAAACAAGAATTTTTGTCGTGGCAATGCCATCAAATACATCTGGCGGGCCAGCGAGAAAGATCCCACAAAAGAGTTGGAAGACTTGAAAAAGGCTCGGTGGTATTTGGATCGAGAGATCACACGCATTGAAAGGACTAAGCCGTGACCGCGAGAGTACAAAAAGTATGTGGCTATTGTGTCCACTTCAACGTTGATTTTGGCTGTGAGGGTTTGTCGGAATATACGCCCGCAGAGCCCGGAAAATCCTATTGCGCACGTAAGCATTGGCATAACAAAGAATGTTATTATTCCGAAACGTTTTCAACCTATGTGAAAATGGCGCTTACATGCAAAGATTGTAAATCAAGATCGTGATAACAAAACCAGTAAAGGGTGTGTAAAAACCGAATAATGCTGCAAACACAAGGAGATGTGGAATGAGCTATCGTCCCATTACAGATTTCTGGCTCCTTACACGATGTAAGTACAAAGGTGGAGTTAAACGATTCGGTGGGTACCTCGGTGGATTTCCCGAACGCGCCCGCGCTTTGCTTGGCGTGACCGTTGACGATCCTGTTTTGCATGTTTGTGGGGGGCTAGCTCGACTTTACCCCTATCGTGGAGGTTTCGGCCCAAACGACAAAACAGTGGATTTGGATCGAATGACCAAACCCGACTTCGTAGTTGATGTGTCTTCACATCCGATACCGTTAACCCCAGGTGGAGATTTATGGCCGGCGATACTAGCCGATCCACCCTATTCACCGGAAGACGCTATGCATTATGAACCTGGAAGCGCCCTGTATCCCAAACCTAATGATCTCTTACGTAAGTGCCTAACGGCCGTCCGTCCCGGTGGGCGTGTGGGTATGATTCATTACATTTTACCTTCGCCGCCAAAGAACACACGATTCGTAGCAGCAGTCGGGGTGATGTGCGGGTTCAACAACCGTATCAGAATATATTCGGTATTTGAAAAATCACATGAAATTTAACTGAGCTTCAAGAATCTTATTAACAAAAGAAGGTAAAATGTCAACCGTTCCAAACACGGAAGAGTTCGCAGACATTGCTTGGCTCATTTACGATCTTCAACTGACGAAAGTGGACGGGCAGGAGAGATACAAACTCACGAAGATCGATGAGGTGTTTACCGAGTTTGAGCCGGCGTTACTTTCTATCACAACGCCCGTTCCCGGAAAGATTGACGATTTTATGAAGTTGCTTCAGGGACGACTCGACGAGCAACTTGAAACGCCCCCGACAAACAGCACCATCGAAAAGCCTTTCTGAAATGATCACAAAGCAACAATCGCTATTTCCTGATTTTGGCGAGGACATCACTCCACAAAAGCCCGTCAATGTATCTTCAATCCCTCAGCGCAGCCCCTTTCGATATCCGGGTGGAAAGACCCTGGGTAGTGTCCTAATTTGAAATAGTTCCACGCCGGACGTGGTGGGTATCCAGGTTAAAAATGTCGCGCCCACTCCACGAAATCGGACTGATACTACTTGAACCATATTCCATCAAACACTAGAATCAGGTGGCTGGCATGACTGGAACTAGAATCAACATGGCTGGCTGTTCACTATGAGAGTTTAAAGAAAGACAAGACATGAAACTAGCCACAAAAATTCCTCACCCGATACCCTATCAGGGCAGCAAGCGGTTCCTCGCCGCTGAGATTCTGTCCAGGATGCCGAATCATTTTTCAAGGCTGGTCGAACCGTTCGCCGGCTCGTCAGCCATTTCGCTTGCCGTCGCATCCCGGAAGATGGCCAACCGATTTTGGATCAATGATGCCCACAAGCCTCTAGCGAACCTGTGGCAAGCGATTCTGGAGCGGCCGGAGAACTTGGCCGCAAAATACGAATCGCTGTGGCGAAGCCAGCAGGGCCGCGAACGTGAATTTTTTGATTTGGTTCGGGACTGGTTCAACGACAGCCAGAAGCCAGAGCACTTTCTTTACCTGCTCGCCAGGTGTGTCAAGGCAGCGATTCGATACAACTCTGAGGGAAGATTTAATAACGCGCCTGACAACCGGCGGAAGGGTGCCAAGCCGGATGAAATGCGCGGGCGCATCGTGGGCGCGGCAGGTTTACTGGCCGGCAGAACGACCGTCACCGCACTAGACTATCGGAACGTGCTGAACGAGTGCCAGCGGGGCGACCTGATTTACATGGACCCGCCCTATCAGGGCGTTTGCTCCACAAGGGACAGCCGGTATGCGCCGAAGATTGACCACCAGCAATTCTACGACGCATTGAACGAACTGAACCGCCGACGATTTATGTTCCTGGTCAGTTATGATGGGCGTTGTGGCGACAAGCGATATGGCGAACCACTACCAGATTACCTGGATCTCGTTCACCTTGAGCTTTGTGCCGGGCGGTCAACTCAGGCAACTCTCCTTGGCCGCGACCACGTAACCTACGAATCACTTTATCTCTCGCCGGCACTTGCGTTAGCCCTCCGGCGTCCAGACAATAGCAAATCTAGGCAACAACTGAAGTTCGCGTAGGATCTGCTCAAAATGGCCAACGACTTCCCGCAGTGGTTTCTCGACAAACTGAACGTGGTTCAGGCCAAGCAGGCGCGAACCGTGATTCAGCACATCTTGAAACACGGGCACATCACGACGGAAGAATTGAAGGAGAAGTACGGCTACAATCACCCGCCTCGTGCTGCGAGGGACGTCCGCGAGCAAGGGGTCGCCCTAGAAACCATTCGTGTCAAGGATGCGACCGGCCGCAGCATTGGGGCCTACAAATTCGCCGATCCATCCGAAAGCCGCGGTCGAATCCTTGCCGGCCGAAAACTTCTTTCAAAAAGTCTTAAGCTGGAAATCATCGAACGCGATGGCAGCAAGTGCGCCGCGTGCTCGACGGCCTACGACACCCGCTATTTGCAGGTTGACCATCGCGTACCCTACGAAGTACAGGGCGACTCGTCAGACTCGACCGCCGATGCATTCATGGGGCTGTGCGGGTCATGCAACCGGGCAAAATCGTGGTCGTGTGAGCACTGCCCGAACTGGCTCACGACAAAAGACACGGCGACATGCCTTACGTGCTACTGGGGCACTCCAGCCGAGTATACGCACATTGCTCTTCAGCAAATTCGTCGCATTGATCTGATTTGGAAGGCGAACGAAGTAGCCGATTACGAAAGCTTGCTAAAGCTCTCTCAGCAAGGCGCGGCACCGCTGCCGGATTACGTCAAGGATGCCCTGCGCCGGCACGTTAAAAACGCAACTCCCGGCCAAAGCGACCGACGAAGTAATTCAGATTAGGACACTACCTGCCCTGGTCATCGCTTGACATGGTCATCTTTCATCAGAAAAGTGAACTGACAGGATGGATGGAACTATTACGGCAGTGGAGCATTGGCTAGAGTGCTAGAGGTATAGCCACGCAGAGGACTTTGGCGGGACTCGCGGTGAGGTTTTCCATCCGATGCGGCTGGCCGCTGGTGAAGTAGATCGCATCGCCCGCACCAACTTCATGCACGTCCTCTCCAATTGAGCACCGCACCCTCCCGCTGATCACGTGAGGATAGGAATTTTAATCGCCGTTTTTGAGCCCGCCCCACACGTGAGCCCGAATCCACATACAACTCATTGTAATACCTCCAAAGCTAAATAGATGTAATATCTGTTCGAGAAGTATAGTGTGTAAAAATCTGTTGCAAAGGAACAATATGAGAACTAAAAAAACGCGCGTAGTTTCTTGTGAGATTGGTCCATTACAAGCAAAGGAATTGGTTGTGTATAAAGCCAATAACGGACTAATTTTCATCTCGGATAAAGATGCCCGCAAAGAAAATTTGCGGGCCGTATTTCGCGACCTAGGCTCGTTTAAAAACGTGTTTAGCGTAGAGCGTGTAAAATAGCATCTGCTTCTAGGATTTACTTTGGTAGAAGTCCCTAAACTATGGAAGCATCAAATCGATGCATCTGAAATCGGCGAACGAATTGGCTACGTAGGCATATTCCACAGTCCGGGTGCGGGAAAGGGTCGAACAGTATTTGAACTTCTAAAGAAATGGAAAGACCCGTTTCCGTGCTTAGTTCTATCTGTGAAAGAACAGTTACACGTATGGACGGAAGAAGCTAGTAAATGGATGCCATCCATACAGGTTATCAATGTTGGAGGGGTAACACGTAATAAACGAATTGCCGGCGTATCCGCTTCAACGGGCTTGTGTGTAATGAACTACGAATCTTTTCGGGGTATCCGAAGTAACTGTAGAGAACGAAAGTTTAATACCATTGTACTGGATGAAGCTTGGAAAATTTCGTCGGCGAGTGCAAAAATCACTCAGGCCGTGTTATTCTACTTGCGAGAGGCACAGCATCGAGCAGTTCTAAGTCCATGGCCTGCTCGCCGATGTCTTGAACACGTATATGCACCTATAAAGTTTCTAGACAATGGAGATCGTCTCGGGGCAACTTTCTCCAGCTTCCGATACAGATTTATGGTTCCACATCCCGCTGGATTTGGATGGCTACCAAGGCGAGGAGCTGAAGAAGAAATCGGAAAACTAATACAAGACATTTGTAGTGTTGTTCGAGACGAAGACATCAGACCGAGTCTAGGAGTTCCGGCATCCGTACAAGAAACCGTATTGCTAGACATGTCGGATTCACAGGTTACGGCCTATGATCAATTGTTGCATGACTGGTCGTTGTCTGGCTACGACGTGTTTGGAGGTGGAGAGCGACATCTGCGTATGCTACAAGTCGTGGCTGGTCAGAAGTTCGCCGAATTTGATCCAACTAATCCAAAGACCAATTACTTGATAGATTTGTTGTGTAGATTGGACGATAGAGAAAGAGTAGTTGTATTTACTTGGTTTCGTCCTGAGACCGTTGGCGTAGCCGATGCCGTTCGAACTAAATCAAAACGACCTGTGTTCATTGCCCTCGGTGGTATGAGCGAGAGTATGGGAGAAATTCTCGAAAAGTGGCGCGGGAACAAGGGATCTGTATTAGTGTGTCAAGGAGGAAAAACAGCCGGTTGGCACGCACACGAATCTAGATACTGTGTATTTCATTCACAGCCCCAATCTGCACTACAGCGATACCAAGCAATACGAAGACTTGAAAGGCCGCCACAAACTAGAAGTGTTGCTGTGCTTGACTTAATTATGAACAAAACAATCGAACCTCACGTACAGAAAGCTCTTGCAGAACAGAAGGAATTTATGGATGCCGTTCGCGATTACGCTGGAGGTCTACGAAATGCCGAATAAAAATCCGTCTGGTATGTCTCACAGTGGCATCGAGTGTTTGCGCCGTTGTCCCAAACGTTTTTGGTTCTCTTATCGGGCAGGTGGCAACGGTATTCTGGCTACTAGACGGCCCATCTATTTCGACATCGGTAGCGCGTATCACGAGGCTATGGAATTCATAGGCCGCGTATGGAACGAGCACCAGGAGGATGACCTAGTCCAAATACTAAGCAACGGTATTGCTGATGTGGTAAAAGGATACACTGAGGTATGCGGAGATCGCGTAGACGCGGATTCTAAGGATCTTATATATACACATGCTACGGGATTAGCCTATGCGCACGCAGAATACTTTTTAGCTAGGTGCCAAGACTGGAAATTCGTTGCAGTCGAAAAAGATTTTGAGACCAAGATGCTCGATGAGACGCTACGTGGTCGAGTAGATGCAATAGCCACACTAGAGGGCCGTACATGGTTAGTGGAACACAAAGCTTTAAGCCACGTAAGCGATAATTTTATCGACGTGGTTCCAAGAGATGCGCAAGTTCTTCGGTATGCCAATGCTCTGCGGAAAGGCGGAATTCCAATATCCGGAGTGATTTACACAGTAGGATTGAAATGCGCGCTCAGACTTAAAAAATCCGAGTCAAATCCCGAATTCCTTGCTAGAATAGCGAAACATTACAAAGAAGAAGAGGCTACAACCATAAAACACTTCCAGGTGTTGCTAGACAAATCAGACTTAGAACGGTGCGAAGCAGAAACTGCCGAGACACTAGCTGAAATTCGAACTCGGGATGTATCCAACAAATGGACTCAATATACAGGAGGGTGCGAAAACAAATACGATGTGTGCGAGTTTATGCGCGTTTGTCTTCAGCAACCTTGGGATGGTAATTCAGAAGTACCACCAGGATTTTCGGCCAAACACAAATAAGGAGAGTTAATGTCCTCGCTAATTCCCAGGAAACCAACAACAGTTGGCCGAGACCCCTACAAAGTTATAATCGTACTAACAGGATTACCAAAGGTTGGAAAGAGCACACTTGCGCTCCAAGATCCTAGCAAGACTACCGTTCTACTTGCAACTGAAGAAGGCTACATGAGTATAAACGGGGTACTGCCTGTACCTATAAATAGTTGGTCGCAGTTTGTACAAGTTCTGGATGAAATGACCATGCGACCGGATATTCAACGTATCGTAATAGACACCTACGGCAAGCTAGCCAAAATGGCTAGACTACACGTATGCGAAACGCTAAAGATAAAACACCCGTCAGATGCGGGATTTGCCAAAGGATGGGATCTTTTAGACTCCGTGTTCTTTGATGGGATGTTGAAGCTAAAAGTCCTCAACCGTCAAGTCGTAATGATTTGTCATACAAAAGACTCGGAGGAAGTCTTTAACGGCCGTACGATATCCAGGAAGAAGATAGAAGCTTCCGGTGCAGCAAGTCGATGGCTAGATCAAGAATGCCACTCTAAAGTATACTACGAAATGGTCACGCACCCAGCAACAGGTAAAGAACGGAGACTTCTATGGTTTAAAGGACGAGATGACGTAGAACTGGGCGGCCGTTACCTTGAAGGAGTGCAGATCCCAACCAACATTGAAATACCAACCGCAGAACCGGGACGCCCTCTAAAACCAGGCTGGCCCTTGGTTCAACAAGTGTTACAGAAATGTTTTGTTCCCTCGAATGTAGTAGAAACGAAACCGGAAGTATCCGAAGAAGCAAAGTCAGAGAAGATAACGGTCGCAACCGTAGCATAGGAGAAACGCATGTCAGAAGTCGTCGATGTTCTTAGTCAATTGGAACAGCTTGAAGCCCAGTTGGAGAATACGAAGCCAGCGAGTAGCGGCGGTACGCAGGATCTTCCTGCTGGCTTGTATCAAGCTGTTGTGAAAGGCGTGTCCATTCCCAAGACATACACGCGAGATGATGGAACAACTCCGTTGTTTTTCCAGTTCTTGCTGGAAATCTTGGCGGACTCGCACGAGAATCGATTCGTGGGTCGCTCCCACAAACTGTTTCAGTCGTTTGATGTAGGCCCCAATGCACGAAAGAATGAGAGCGGAGATTTCACGGATTTGGCCGAATACCGGCAACGGATTGTGGATTTCGGGCTTCCCGATGCCGTGAGTACCAAGCCCAAGTTGTTGCAGGAGATTTTGGGTCCTGGGTCCCACATCTCCGAGTTTCGTGATGCCTATGGCCCGCTTCCTTGCATTGAATTCAAACTCGTAGCCGGAGAAAGGCCAAACAAGAAAGGAAAGATTCCAACGTTTTTCAACTTTGTTCGTAAGTTGAATCCGGAGGAAGCCGGCGAAATCGACGCGGTTCCAGTGGGAAGCATGATGGCTGGTGAGGAGATTCCGTTCTAGTTTTGGATACCCTCGGGACTGCGTAAACGTTACACCCCGGACCCGTAACGTTGCAAGTATACCCTACGTAGTCCCGAGGGTTCGTTTAGGGTAATAATTTGAACCTTGCGCCCGCTACTCGTTCTTGCCAAAGTCTTGGACGATAGCCGCTCGGTGAGTGGAGCACCTAGGAATTCGACCCAGCGCCTGGAGGCGTAATTGCTAGGCAAGCGTAGATGAGTTAATTCAAATACAGAGAAACTCCGTTAACACCTAACTACGTAGTTGGCCTAATAGGCTAGCAAATAAACGATCCGATGAGTAGTTTTACGCACATAAAAACAACGAACTTGCTAATAGACAGTAACAGATTGGTAGAATTTACTGATTTGCTTACCACGCTAAACAGCTCAAACAAGTATAAGAGACATAAACCAATGTGCCGTAAGCAATTAGATAAGTCACACGTGAAAAAATATAGCCTATTATATGACGTATCTCGTTCAATCGAACGGACTTATCTTGGTTCACACCAGGGAATAAAAACATACAGACTTCACACCCAATAATAATAATAATAATAATAATATAATAATAATATAATAATATAATATTGTTTATTGAGTAAAGAGAAGTTTTTTTTCTCTTAAAGCTTTTTCTGAGAAGTGTGCTAAAAGCTACTAACAAGATTTGGAGGAACGATCATGGACGAATCACCAGATACCCAAGAAACAAACGTCAAGAACAAGTTGCAAGCAATAGGGTCCGAAATACAGGCAATACGGGTTCGAGCAGGTGTGACTCAAATAGTCGCGTCTAGCTATGCTGTTACATCCATAAGACGGTGGCACAGTATTGAACGTGGGCTGTCTACGCCCAGAGGGGCTAGAGAAGCTCTAGAAACGATTTTAGAAAACCCGGTAGTGTTCCAGGTCGCCGAGTCCGATATCGTTCGTCTACGGGCTTCCCTGCAAGTTTTACGTGAATACCTGAAAGCGCCGGAGATTCGTTACAAGGATATTCACTCGCTATCAAACATCCAAGTCCGCAGTATTCGAAAGATTCTCGGGCTAACCCAGGCACAACTAGCTGGTATACTTGGGCTTAAGTCGTTAGTATCCGTATCTCAATGGGAGAGAAAGATGAATCCAGTGGTTCCACGAGCCTATTATCGGAGTAAGCTTATAAAACTTGGAGCGGACGCCGTCGGCAAATCTCGGGGATTAACAGGAGAATCTGCCGAAACGGCCTTGTACAACGCAATAGAGTTACTAGCTGATGTAACTTCAGCCGTTGAAGTTGCTTAGGAATAAAGTATGAGTATTGATGAACCAAAACTGCTTGCTAAGATAGCAACGGTACCGGCAGATGAAATTCTCGTAAAGCTTGATTTGGATACGCACAAACAAGGGGATAACGTGCGTATTAGGTGTTATAACAAAGAGGGACACAAGAACGGGGATGCAAATCCTTCTATGTCCGTTCACATTGCAAGCCACAAGTACCATTGTTTTGCTTGTGGGGCCGGAGGATCTGATATTCTGTCTTTGTTAGGGCACACGTTCAAGCATAGGCGCACAAGTTTGCTTGAGTTTCTATGCCACAGGTTATTTCATTCCGTGGTACCAGAATCTGCCATCGACGATTACCACAACCGGCTTGTTACGTCTGAGACTGCTACTGAGCACCTTGACCATCTTGTAAAGCACCGAGGTATCGTAAGACGAGTCATAGACACGTTCCGGGTTGGAGTCGATGAGAGCGGGCGTATAACCATTCCTATTGACGGACCTTTCGGGCTTGTTTGTGACCTGCGTCGATGGGACGCTTTGCGAAAAGACACCAGACCAAAAGCACCAAAGTTTCTACCCTATGCCGAGACCGGATACGGGGATCGTTCACACGGAAGTATCTGGCCTTTGAATGTGTTGGCAACTAACGACAGTTTACTTCTATGCGAAGGAGAAGGCGATACCCTACGTTCGCTATCTGCAAATGTTGCAGCAGTTACGTTTATAGGGGGAACCGGAGTCTTCGCCAACAACCCAACTTTGAGTAAAGCCTTCTGTGCCAAGTCTTTGTCTGTTTGTTTGGACAACGACGAGGCAGGGAAAAAGGCTACCGCCTCGATCTTGGAAAACATCAAATCGACAGACGTTGCTCGATATAGGGTAATCTCGTTTCCAACAAGGTACAAAGACCTTACCGAGTGGCTACACGATGCGGGAGATGATGCTCTAACCAAAGCGCTAGAAACAGCCGCTTGGTTAGATCCAAAAGATTCTAACGCTAAGAACGTAGAGATCCAGATCCCCCTATCGAATATTGTTAGCCCGGAAGCGGTAAGAACGAACATAACTTTTATAGGCCAAGTAGCTAGTGTTGCTATGCAACCGTCTCTCGTACCAAAGAAGTTTCGGGTTACTTGTGCGGGCGACAAAGGCGAAAGTTGTCATACGTGTCCCAACAACAAACGAGGGCTAAATGGATTATACGATGTCTTATTGGAAGATGACACCTACGTAGATTGTTTGGAGCAAACAGATTTGTTTGTTCTTCGTCGTCTTGCTAGGCACGCTGGCATTCCGAAAGTGTGCTGTAGGTGTATAAACATTGTAGAGACACATCCCGCTCTAGAAGCAAAGCTTATACCAGGTGCACACAGACCCGGTAGAGATGTCACAACGGAGCACGTAACTCGGGATGTAATCTACGCGGGGCACTACTTGATGGCGGGCCAAACCTCAAAGTTCAAGGGTTATACAAGACCACATCCAAAGACACAGAAGGCAATCACAATAATAACCGAGATGGCTTCGGGTGTCCGAGCTTGGGACGGTTTTGAAATCCCGGATTATTTGGCGTCCGAACTTCGAGCTGTTTATCGCAATAAGCATCCTTACGACGCTATCTATTGGTCTGCGGATCAACTCGGTGCATACTACACAAGAGTAGCAGGCCGAGCATTGTTACACGTAGTCTCTGATATAGTATTTCATTCGCTTCTCGAAATCCCTGTTGGGGGTAAACTGCACAACGGGTTTATGGATGTTCTTATTATTGGTGAGAGTACTACTGGTAAAGGCATGACCGTAGAGGGTATGGTAAATACCTACGGTGCAGGAGAGGTTATATCGGGTAAGAGGTGTACTGTTGCTGGGCTCATTGGAGGTACGCTTAGACACTCGGGAGGCTTTGATCTAAGTGTCGGTGCTTGGGCACTTCGAGACGGCGAAATTGTGGTGATGGACGAGAAAACCCCTCCCGATGTGTTCTCAACGCTTACAAGACCTCGACGAGAGGGAGTCGCGGAATTTACCCAAGCAGGAATAACTCACCGAGCTATGGCGAGGGTTAGAAAAATCTGGATTCAAAACCCTCCGGCTGGTCGAATATTCTCCGATTATAGGTTTGGAATCGAGGTTCTCAGGGATCTTGTACCCGCAACCGAGGACATTGCCAGATGGGACCTTGTTGTAGGAGTATTGGCAGATGTAACAGACAAGGCTGTTGCACAAGCTCTTATGCCTCTTAAAACGAAACCTCTTTTATCTCGGGATATGCTACGAGCAAAACTAATGTGGGCTTGGAGCAGGCGTCACGAAAACGTTAACTTCCATAAAAGTGCTCGTGAGGCAGTTGAACGTTTCACATCGGTTGTAAACGAAAAATACGCCGATCCCCGTATAGGTTTGATACAACCAGGTGCTACTTCTATCAAATTACGTAAAGGGGCCGCAGCAGTTGCGGCGGCCGTATTTTCAACTACAGAACACGATTCAAAAATGTTGCATGTTACAGGAGATCATGTTGAAGCGTTTGTAAAAGTAATGAACGATGCTCTGGATGCACCAGCCCTAAGAATGTCCGAGTTGTGCAAACTTAATCGAGATAAAAACATCGACTTGCTGGTAGACTCCCTACGAAAACTCGTTAAAGCTACGAAAGATAAAGACTTTGTTGGTAACTTGCTTCGTCAGGCTCCATCTAACCGAAGAACATGGGAAGCTTTAGTCCCCGTAACAGTGAATGGAGTAGCTTTTGTTGACGAGATGATTCGAAGTCACGGTTTGGTATCCGAGGATCGTGGTAATACACTTAGGCTATCGAGTCCGGCAGCAAAGATACTTGAGAAGCTTGTAGCAGATAATAACTCGGCCAAGACGGCGACTGTTAAACAGCTTGTAAACTAAAAACATGTGTTTGTCGCATCTATTGAGCCCTAAAATGACGTGTATAAAAGCAGTTATAGCGATGCGTGTATGGCATAAATCTGAATACACTATTTACTACTCGAAGGGAAAATCAAGGTATTCGAACACGTACAATAATTCCGTATCTGTTATCAGAAGTAGACTTACCCAAATCCTACCGATATGGCGAACTTCAATACATGCAGGCGTAAAATACAAGAATCGCGAGCACCGGATATACACAACGTATACTGAAACAAACAAAACCGTTTGACGTAACAAACGCGTATACTAGAACTGTGCCGTGAATAATGAACTTGTTTATTAAAATAATAGCAGCGCTTACAACCGCGGACTGCCTACGTTATGGGACGCCTGTGGAGTATTCTTATGTGCGTACTAAACACTGCGGTTTAATCTTGTTTTCGGCAGTCGATTCTCCTCGCAGTAACAGACGCGTTGAAACGCTAGTCAATTCACAAGACCGCACAATACTACACGGAATAAAAAGTAAATTACCTAAGTTTCTCTAATGTCGATATATAGATTTGTAAGTACTCGTACTATCCTAGATTCCCTTTTTACTGAGGGTATGGGAAAAGGTTGTTCAACAAATATAATTACTGGTAGAGCAACTCATCAAGGGAATAGTTTAACTAGTTTTGTAACTAAGAGTTTTCTTACCACAGGCATGAAGCTGTGTTGTTTGAGTTCACACAGTAGTCAACAGTCGAGAAGCTATGTACAAACGTTACATGGAAACATGTCGGTATCCGTGGTTAAAATAAGTGGCTGAGTTCGTGTATCTGGCTACCTAGACCAACGTATCACAGGCATACACACTTGTTAGCAGTTACCTATATTTTTTCAACTATATTACCGCTAATAATCGTACGGTCTGTTGTTCATATTAGTAAGATTACCAGATGCTGGCCTAGTGAAACTAGCTATAGAACTTGTAGTACAGATGGTAAAGTTTTAGGACATAACATTTGTCATTCCTTACTCAGTCATCGTGTGAGAAGTGTTGTTACAACAACACATGGGCACGTGTATTCGGCATCTCTTGGATGAATAGGTGCAGTTTTCGCGCAATAAACTACAAATAGGTATACATCGAGACAAGCTAAACCATTTGACGTAACGAGCATGTATATCCAAACTGTGCCGTCAACAACGCACTTGTCCACTAAGTTAATAGCAACGCTTGCAGACAGGTACTACAAATATTGTCATGCCCAGGTAGAGTATTCGTACGTGCGTAGTAGATTAAACGGTATTATCTTTTATTCGACGGTCAACACTAATTTTAGGTATGCATGCACTGAAACAAAGGTAAGTTCGTATGCCTACACAGTACTACGCTAAATTAAAATGACCGATTAGGTTTACACAATGTCCTTGTATAGATTTATACCTGTTATCAGTAATTTGTCTCATTCTCCTACTATCAGCGTTAAAATTACTGATACTAAAATCACAAACATTTCGCGAACAGTTTCTACGAGGCATAGTCTAACCAGTTATCTTACTAGAAGTTTTGTTTATTCGCGCAGTAGGAGATGTTGTAGGGGTTCCAAAATCCGTCAAGAGACTAGAAGCTACGCGCAAGCACTGCGTGGATACGTGTTCGTGTCTACGGTTAAAACGCTAAGTTGAGTCTTCGTATAGTGTTATCCCCAGCAAAGAATCAAATGTGCGTATGTATGCTTATAGCTACTCGTATACTAAGCGTAAGGTCTAGGATTCGCACGAATAAAGGTAATTGGTATGGGTATAGTAGGACTAGTCGTAGGGTCGAGAGCCATAGTATTTCGGTTTTAGGATCGCATTTACAACGCGCATTCATCCGTGGTAACATTCCAAGAAGCGTTATGGTAACAATCTGCGGGCGTATAAGTACGTCGGCACTTGGATGAACAAGCTATGCTAACGCAACATACACTACGTATAAGCTTTATGTCCTTACATATGGCTATGTGCACTCGTTACACAGGAGCTTATCATTATGATCGCAAGCGGGCATCTTCTGTTCTCACAGCGAGAAAAAAACACGCTTATAAAAGTAATATCGCCCTTAAAGATAGAAGTTGTTGTTCTGGTATTGGGGTGACACTTATTCGGTCAGTCTCCCTTCCTGGGCATATCCGCAGCTACGTAAGATGCAAGTCTATGGTCGCTTCAGTATCAACAGTCACATAGATAACTGGAAGCAGTTGTAAAATATAACTGTTCGATGAAACCAAACAAAAGCAATATGTCCTTGTATAAGCTAATAAGCTACTGTGTAAAGGATTAGGAGTTAGCAAGATCCGTGACCAGATTTAATTGTAATTCGTGCTCTTTGGCTGAAACCTGTATTGGCCCAATTGCTCCTGATGAGCCCAGTGATCCTAAGTTTGTCGTTTGCGGGGACAGACCAGGATCCGTAGAAGATGCTGTCGGTACCCACTTCGTAGGCTTGGCAGGAGAAATACTGAACGACGCTTTTAGGCTAGCGGAAATACCGAGTTACTACGCCGTTAAGTTGAACGTGACCCTTTGTGCTCCTCCGAATGCCCGTGATTCAACTAACAAGGAATGTGAGGCATGTGTAAGAACTAACATATCCCGATTTGTAGAGAAATATAAGAATCTACCGTGGATATTGGTAGGGGCCAAAGCAATCAAGTATGTCGGAGAAGTATCTGGGGGTGTTCGAGATAACGTTGGACGGCAATGGGAAACCAAATCTGGGTTACGTTGTTTTGGTGCACCTAATCCAACAGCTATAGCAAGGGGGATGTACCGTACAAATCAGCTAGCTCGTGTGCTAAAACAAATGTTGGGAAAGATGCAGTCTGTAGATCTTGTGGAGCCAACCGACGCTACATTAGCCGTGGACACAGAAACAACAGGATTGGACTTCTATCGTAACGCAGAACCGTTTATTGCTACCTCTTGTGACGGAAAAGTAGCAAAGCTGTACACACTAACAGATCTCCGAGACCGCGCCGAACTACAAGCGGATGTTGATCGAGCTGATAGAGTTGTAATGGCGAACGCGTTGTTTGATTGTGGCCAACTGGCAAAGGTAGGTGTAAACGTTCCCCTTAGTAAAGTTTTCGATGTCCAGTGGGGCGCTGCTCTACACGATACGGGTAATTGCCCGTATAGACTGGAACGGTTAGGAGACTTCTACTTCAAAAATGGGGGAAAACACAAACGCAAATTGGATGAGCACGTAAAGAAACTGCTTAAAGATAATGGGGCCAAATCCTTACACGAAGGTTTCAAAACAATTTCTATGGACGTTCTGCGAGACTATGCGTTGCTCGATGCTAATCTCACATATGCGATATCCAGGCATCCAACCATTATAAGGGTTGTAGCTGAATATCCCGAATTTGTTTCAAGAGAACAACGCCTTCTAAAGACGACCCAAAATATAGAACAGTACGGGATTCTTGTAGATCTCTCGCGAATTGCAACAGCAATAACACACATGGAAGCCAGGAGGGATTATACTCTTGTACAGCTCAGGCAACATCCAGATATTCGGGTTGAGTTACCAGAGTTCAATCCAAGTTCCCACGTACAAACAGCAAAAGTAATGGAACTACTAGGGCTGTCTTCTCCAGAAAGGACTAAAACAGGAAATCCGTCCTATGGCAAGATTGTACTAGCTCTAATGGGGCACCCCATAGCACAACTTATCCTAGACTATCGTAGTTATCGCCTGTTGGCGGGAGGCGCACTACAGTCCATTCCAAATGCCGTTGCCAAAGACGGGCGAATACACCCATCTTTTCATTCTACAGGCACGGAATCGGGCAGGTTTACGTGTAAGACGCGGGCAGAAACAGAAGACGAAAAAGTCAATCTACACGGAATACCAAAAGACCGAATGGTACGCCGGATATTCGTTGCTCCCGAGGATAAGGTTATTGTTTCAATGGACATGAGCCAAATCGAGAACCGTGGCATGGCCCATTTTTCTGAATGCAAGAAACTAATCGACGGATACACCGAGGATCCAAACACCGATTTTTATTCTTTGATTGCATCAGAAATCTACGGGCGCAAAATATCCAAAGCGAATCCCGAAGATTATAAAATACGACAAGAGGTAAAAGTTGTAGTTTTGGCTAAAGGTTACGGAGCTGGGGCCAAGAAGATTGCAAAAATAATACGCCGGTCTATCGAATACACGTTGGAGTTTCTAGCGTCCTACGATGCTTCACTACCCGAGATTCAAAACTTTTTCTTAAAGATAAGAGATGAAATAACCCGTACAGGTCGGGTAGTTGTAGAAGACTGGGCCTGTCAAATAGATCCTCGTGTATCTTATCAGGGTGTAAACCGTGTAATTCAAGGAGTTTGTGCGGTACATTTCAAACGCCTGTTAAACGAAATCGACGCTATGATAGCGGGATACGAAGACATTCACATGGTTATGCACGTACACGACGAGATCGTATTCGAAATCGCTAAGGAAAAATTGAACTTTTGGATCCCAAAACTAAAACACGTTATGGAAAATGGGTGGGGATGGGCCGTTCCAGTTGTAGTAAATACATCTGTTGGCAATGATTGGGGAGACATGAAGGACTATACGTATGCATAGTATACTCGAAGAAGCTCAAGACCTCGTAACGGGGGATAGAAACAACAGCTATGGACCTGCATGGCAAGATTACGAAAGGACGGCGAAGTTTTGGTCCCTTATTCTTGGCACCGAAGTATCCTCTAGACAAGCTGCGCTTTGCATGGCAGCCGTGAAACTAAGTCGAGAGTGTCATAAGCACAAACGAGATAACCTAGTAGATATGGCTGGTTATGCTCATGTTGCCCAAATCATAGCAGAACACGTCGAAGAATACGAAGAAAAACACGAAAAGTCTACCAATATTGTCTATTTAGCCTCTCCTTATTCCCACACATCTAAGAAAGTGCAGGCTAAACGATATAGCCAGGTACTTGCGCTGACAGCAAAACTTATCAAACAAGGTATAATTGTATACTCTCCTATTGTACACAGCCATAATCTTGGGCTGAACGGTGATTGGGAGTATTGGCAGGAACACGATAAACATATGTTATCGGTTTGTAGTAAGTTGTGTGTAGCCAAAATACCAGGATTTGAAAAAAGTATCGGCATACGAGAGGAAATAAAAGAAGCCCGCAAAAAAGGAATCCCCGTTTCTTTCTTAGATCCCAAAGAACTGGAGGCACCAAATGTTAAAATCGTGTAGTTACGGTTATATGGATGAACCAGGGGAGGATGCCAAAATTGTCGAAAGTATTTACGACCTGCAAAAAGTAATCCACGAAGATGCAATCCAAAAAGGATGGTGGAACACCGTAAGGAATGAAGGTGAACTACTAGCCCTGATTCACTCAGAAGTATCCGAGGCATTAGAAGCTCTACGGGACCACGATCCGCCCTACCCGCAAATACCAGAATTTTCGTCTGTTGCCATGGAACTTGCAGATGTAATTATACGTACACTGGATTATGCGGAATCCAAAGGCATAGACTTAGGCAGTGCTATTATTGCAAAGCTGATTTACAATAGAACAAGACCGTTTAGACACGGAGGTAAAGCGTTCTGATTCAAAAGGGGTTACTTATGGACGTTGAATTTGAACTCCGACCGAAGAATCCACATCCTACGAACGTTCGAACATTAAACGGTGGAGAAGCTTTCAAGTGGGAAGATAAACTATACATAAAACTGGTGGCAACAAAGGACACGAAGTTAAAAGACTTCCCGTATAACGCTGTTCGAGTTACTACAGGAGAACTTGCCCTCATCAATCCTACGGAAGCAGTAGAACTACGGTACGATGCTACCGTTGTACTAACCGAAGACACCAAAGAAGAATAGGAAACCCGTATGAAGCAACCTTCTGCCAAGGATAACGCATTAAAGCGCTGCGTCGCCCTTAGCCGAAAACTGCGTAGAGACCTGACAAACAGAGATACCCAATCTATTGGCGTGGGTGGAGGCGTTATATTTCGCCAGTTTGGTAATCTTGCTTTGTTGAACCAAGAGATTAGGACGAAGTATCCTAACATTTTCTTCGACGCCGAAATACCATCGGAAGAAGACAGTGCTTTACAACACGAAAAACGAATTCACGATTCGAAACTGCTGTTTATAACTACCGCAGTAGTTGGATGTAAGGTCAACAAACAAAGCCTTCGTACTGTAGAGCGTATGTGCGACAAATTAGGTATGACTTTGGTGATTATGATCTGTGCAGATTCTACATCGAAGGTTTTCAAAGCAGGAAAAATAGACAAGAGGTTGATCGAAAAAACTCTTGTTACTCGGGACATTCGGATAAACGACAACTTGTACTTGAACGCAATAAAAATACAGGCAAAAAACATAAATCCCCTTACAGGATTGCGCAGGTTCGCGCAAGGACGCGGATCGTTCATTGCTCCATCTCCTAAACAAACGCTACTCACGGCTCCTAGATCCCAACAAAAACTTCCCCATCTCCAAATTACAACGGGAGCAATAACGGATCCGAATTACGAGTCTGCTTCGTATAACTCCATGCGGCTAGCGAAGATCGCTGATATGGACCACGTTATGGGTGGCGTTATTGTAGAGGTAGTAGACAACGAATGTTTTCATGTTAGACACGTACAAATCAAGAACGGAATCCTGGTTGATCTTGGTCATGCTTGGGGTCCTACATGGGATAGAGCTATGCCCGCTAAAGCAGTTGTACTAGGAGATCGGCATAATGGATCTAGGGATGAGATATGCCACGAAGGCACACTCAAACTACTTCGGCTACTGCATCCTGAGTCTATATTCCTACACGATATATGCGACATGGCGGCTATTTCCTATCACGAACGAAACAACCTTACTGCTAGATCCAACACAATAAAAGCGGGGAACCTAAGTGTTGTACCAGAGTTGCGGGCAACGGCTAAGGACATCGACAACCTAGCGTCTTTATGCAGAAAAGTATATGTAGTCAAAAGCAATCACGATGAATGGTTGGACAAATGGATAGATACAGGAGAGTTTGTAAAACACAATATATGCGACATTTACGTAGCCATAGAAGCACTTCGTGCAAAGCTAGAAAACCGAGACCCTCTGCGCGCGGTCCTCCGAAATGTCGGGATGCGAACAAAGAAAGTGAAATTTCTTACTCGGGATTCCGAAGTAAGAATAGCTCAGTTCTTATGTTCTGCCCACGGAGATGAGGGAGTAGCCCGATCAAAACCTGGAGGACCGGCAGGACTGGAACGTGCGTTTGGATCTGGTGTATTTGGGCATTCTCATACGGTGTGTGTATGGCACAACATTCTACAAGTTGGAACATCCTCCTTTATGAAGATGTCCTACACACGTGGGCTTATATCTTGGATGCAGGCACACGTTGCTATATGGCCTACGGGACATTGGCAGATGTATCTTATGATCGATGGAAAATATACGACAGGGAGGACATTGGGAGATGGGAAATCGGTTTGAAAGGCTAAAGGCTGCATTTCCAGATGCAGAAGAACGACCGGATCAACAACGATATTGGAACGCAATCGATAAAGCCCTGGTCTCTGGAGGTAGATACAGACTAATGATAGAAGGAGGATGCGGGACAGGTAAATCCATTGGCTATCTGGTTCCGTTAATCGAACATTTAGTGAAAACAGGTGGCCGAGCGGTTATTTCGACCGCAGGCAAAACGCTACAAAATCAACTAATTCATAAGGATATTCCTCTAGCGAGGAAAATTGCCGGTAATGTTTCTTTTAGGTTACTACAAGGCAAATCCAATTATATATGTCAGGAGCGCTTAAAGGAATACACGGACATAAAAAACAGGATTCATTTAGAGGCGATAAACAACTACAGTCGAAAACCCGATGTGGACGGGATGCTTGCGGATGTGCCTGGTCTCCCACCAGAAGTAACAGCCGCCGTATGTGGATCTAACGATACGTGTGGGTCAAACGACTGCCGAAAGAAAGAGTGCTTTTTCTTCAAAGCAAAACAACGAGCCCTTGAAGCAAGTATAGTTGTTGTAAATCATCACCTATTGGTACGACACTTCGATATGCAGAAGAAGGTTCCATCCGGAGTTTTGGGAGAGTTTAACATACTCATTGTAGATGAGGCTCACGAACTGCCGGATGTTGCTAGAAGCCAACTTGGGTTCAGATTGACACCTGGTAGTTTCTATAGCATATCGCGGGATATAGAAAAACGACTAGGTATGACTGCTAGTGCCAGAACGTTGATGTCTATCGGACTTCGATTAGGTAAATTCCTTGAGCGGATGGTGAATTCGGGTGTGTTTCGAATAGGCAAGCCCCTAATTACAGACGAATCCAAAGAGATCCTTCACGATTTGGAGCAGGCCGCAGCAGTTATAACGCAGACGGCCCCAAAAACCGATCAATCATCCTCACTATGTGATAAACTGCAAGAACTGTTGGGGCAGCTTTTTGCGGCTATAACCATTAAGGATGCCAAAGACTTTGTATACTGGTTGCAAAAAGATATCCACGATGTTTATGCAATCGAGTGTAGGTTTTTATCCCCAAGATTTTTCTTGGATAACAGCTTTGGGGACAAGTGTGTGATAATGACTTCGGCAACTCTTGACGCAGGAGACAAATTCAAGTTCATTATTGGAGACACCGGACTGACGGGTGCAGTCACTGAAAGCGTGCCTTCTCCATTTGATTTCAAGAGCAATTGCCGGTTGCTTATTCCAAATTCGATTAAGGTGGAGCCAAACGACGAATTTTTTGTTGCTCAAGCATTGAAGGCACTTAATGACATAGCAATTTCTTGCAGTGGCCGTTTGCTAGGTTTGTTCACGTCCAGAAAGATGCTCGACCTAGCGTATGAATCTCTACTCCGCCTCGGACAATTTCCGGTGATTAAACAGGGCCAAGACACAGTAGATAACCTGATTCGTCAAGTACAGGATCGTCCTGGTACTATCTTATTGGGTACAAACAGTCTGTGGACTGGTATAGACATACGAGGGGATGCCGTTTCGTGCGTAGTAATTGACCGCATTCCATTCAAATCCCCCGAGGATCCCGTACATGCAGCGTTGTGCGAGCGTAGCTCGAATCCTTTTAGGTTTGTGTCGCTGCCTAAAGCTATGATGTCCGCCCGTCAGGGAGCAGGCCGTCTTATTCGCAGTAAGACGGATCGTGGCGTGTTGTGCTTTCTAGACAGGCGGGTAGATACCAAAACATACGGTAAAACTTTACGGGACTCCTTACCCTACATGCCAAGATTGTACAGTACGACAGAAATCAAAGGCTTTCTAGATTCGTGAATACGGGTGCCAAATCCACGCACCTGTTCTTCCAAAGACCTTGGGGAGAAATTCGAGACGATAAATCCAAGTGGGTAGTATCTGTTCCTTACGGAGTAATAAGGCACATTCCGCATAATATTCCGGGACTGTGGGTAACTAATGGACCTTATGAGCAACTGCCAACAGGGTGGTCTTTCTTGCGTTTTAGTTCTGGTATATTGGAACCAATACTGAAAGAACTTAAACAACGCAAGATTCAAGGAATACCTGTTGTTTTTGATTTCAGGTACGAACGACTGATATCAACATCCCCCGAAATCGGCTACTTTCTGATAGCTAATAACTGCGATGTGTATGCAGTTACCTACGATATAGACTACGTAGGTGCAAGAGCTAATTTAGGCGTTCCTGGAAGTACGCCATCGGTAGTTCAAGGCAGAGTAGCTAGATTATCCGAAGCACCTATAGATAAGCTGCAAGAATTACACACAGATGCGGACGCCTTTTCTACGCTGGTGCATAGATTCGATGCCGTCGCAAAAATACGTGTAAACAAACTGAAGCAGGTAATAAAATATTGGTTCGACAGACACGAAAAGAGACTAATATTGGTTGGAACAAACCAAAGTGCTACCTCAGTTTTCAATATAATGGCACGAGACTACGGACCAGGAAAGCCACAAGACCCTTTATGTCGCAGTCATCTTCGCGTTGCCGAGTGTTTAGAGGACATAACCTGGTTTTTCAAGGGCCGTAAACATCGAGACCTTATTGTCCCCGTCGATGTTATAGGAACGGAAACAAAAACTATGCGAGCTATGTTCTGTTATGAACGATCCAGGCGCCGACATCTTACTCCTATTTTAGTTCCACCTACTACTCAGTGTGGTGCTGCGCTTTTCAGGCGCTTAGTTAAATCCGCATATCCGAAGTTATGGTTAGGGTGGGGTAAACCAGATTATTTATTTCTCCGTTGGAGGCGGCATAGTTTGTTGAACGAAGGAGCGCTGTCAGTGTATAATAAGATAAGGGAGATCCAGCATGTCTAGAACTGTGTCTACTCAGATACTAGCGATTTTTTTGCCGCGTGGTTGGGAGCCTCTAAAGGAAGCTGTCCGACAGGCGGCCGCAAAAGAGACAAACAAAGAAACAAATACAGTATCTGGATTCGTACGTATGGCAGTAGCCAAAGAAATAGGATTCAAGATCGTTGGAAAGGAATCTGCAAATGCCGAATACGACACCTAAAATAAGCAGCGAGCTTGTAGCAACGGATGCCAACTGGAAGGAAGCAGCCGAAATCGTAAACGCTAACATGGACTTAATCGGAGCGTCGTTTAACAACGTACCTCCAATAGCCAAGAAGCTGCGCATAATAACAAACACAGGATATGTCTCATCTGTTAAACCAAAATCCATTCAAGATGCTACTTTTCAGTTCTTGAAGTCAGAAGCCGGAATATCGATGGTTGCGATGAAGTTTACACCAAAGGCATGGATGGAGATACTTTTAAATGTTATAGCCATGTTTTGGCTACCTGTTCTATTCTCGAAACTCGTCCTGTCTCTGCTCCGTGCTATTTCGAATACTATACGAGCTAAGAAACCGCCGGCAATAGGAGAGATTGTCCTTCCCTAGAAAGTTTCTGAAAACTGTGCTTGCCAAGGTGAAACACATAGGAATCAGCGCATTTAACAACACGGTTCCCACTTTTTACAACGCGAGAGTTATATTCCGTTTCGTTTCCGTAAAAAGGAATACGTTCGTCAAAGCCCCCTAGTTCATTCCACGTTCTACGTCTAACGGCATAACAATATCCGTGGATATCCTTGTCCCATAGTTGCCCTTTATAACGTTCATAAGCATCTTCTGAGGCACGAGTCAACCACCCCCGAGTAGGTGGAAACGGAATCTGGTTTGTGCCTATGTCTACATATTGAGTGCCCGCATTTGAGCCGGGACCCGCAACTGCAATCTTCGGATCCCTGAAAGCCCTTAGTATTCCTCTTGCCCATTTTGGTGTTACCCATACATCGGCGTTCAGTAGAATTACAGTATCCGATGTAGATGCTCGAAGTATTTGATTCCATAAAGTAGTTAGCGGGATGTTGGCTTCGGTGTTGTCCTTAAACGTGCATCTAGCTTCTGGGGTCCAATCTGTGAGCATGGCGAAAGTTTCAAACTGAATCTCGTAGGACTTATAACCAATCATTACGGCTTCAACAGACACGGTAAAGATCCTTTCACCCGCTCTTCGAATCCATATTCGGATATGTTTAAGCACACATCCAGATCCGGTGGCGTTTTCGACACAAGAGCAGCTTTAGTTTTTGCTACGAACTCGTCAAAGGAACTAGCCCAGTTATCCTTCGGAAGCCATTCTATCACGGCTCCGGCAGGATAGGCAACGATTTCAAGACCTGATAAATAAGCATCGGCAACTGCTAATCCAAAGGCTTCGGGCGGTCCTGCGCGCCATCCCGCAGTTTGTAAAAAGACATTGTGATCTTCGTACAACTTCTGGATACTTGATTCTTCCGGATCCTCTATTAATTGGATCCCGAGTTCTTTGCATTCCTTACGGACCATCTCTAAGAAATCTTTAGGACTACTCCACGTAGCACCAGCTACAGTCATCGGGGCATCGAATTTCCCTCTGCGGTATATTTCAATCGCGTTCATTACTCCTTTGGGGTTAGTAAGTCTGCCAAAGAAGAGAATACCTTCTTTCTGTATATTGGGTCTGCTTCGCGGTTTGCCGTAAGGCATAATGACCGTAGAGTTTAGCCCCCAAGCGGTCTTTATAAGATCGTGACTCCACTTACTGGAAGCAATGATTTGGGTCTGATGCAGGTTTTCGGTGTTTGTAGGCGATAAGGGGACGTGGCACCAAGTATAGTGTTTCTTTGCGAATAACGGCAACCCAACGGGGCGCATGTCAAAACAAACATCAAAAGGCTCATTACAACGCAAAGACGTTGTGTCAAAGCTAGTTTCGTGGCGTCTAGCCAGCCAAGCCGAAAAATCTCGGCTCCAACGTTGTCCTCCGCCAAGCCCCGTGGAGGCATCAATTACTAATATCTTCACCGCGGTACTTCTTCCAAAGTTCGCTTCTTCTGTCTTGCCACACCCTTGCCTGTGCGTTTGCTAGTGGGGTAGCAGTTATACCAAGTGGGTTGATAGTCCAATAACCACATACTGAATCAACGTATCCGTGCCTATGTCCGTTCAAGTACAAACGAAGTACCAGGTCGTGATCGTAGCACCAAAACGGCGTATCAGGCTCTAAAAACCCAACTTCTGCTAGCAGCTTTCGCCTGAATACACATCCTTGTAACGGAACTGAATTGCGGTTTAGTAGCGAATCCTCTGGAATTCCAGTATAAGTAACAGGATCTTGCTTATCATAACGTATTTCAGTTACTTTGGAAGAACACCAAAGAGACTTAGTGGATTCGCATTCTTGTACGAGTCTTGCTACATTTGAAGGCGGGTCATCGTCAAAGCCGTGTACTACGTATTTAGCAGATGATTTAGATATTGCTTTGTGCATCAAAGCTCCAGGGTGCCCCGTAGGTTTAGAGGAAGATGCGTAGCCGTTTACACTCATGTCGTAAGAAGGAAAAGTCCCGTCTTTGACTATTTGAACTCGACCTTTGAAGACATCTGATCCTGCTTCTATTGCGATTTCCCACGCCTCATATACGTCCAACAATGATTGGCGACCCGATGATGGGATTAGAATATCAACCGTTGGTTTAGGCATTCAGTGAATAGCTTGTTGTAGTCTCTTTACATAACTTTCGTAAAGGAAGGGGGTTAGGGGTTTTTTTTCTTCGTTGCAGTATATGATGAGAACGGGAAATAGTCTTGCAGCAGCGTCCAAATCGCCCATAGCAATATTGCGGAATGTAATGCACGTAATGATATCTCCCGCGTCCTCTGCTAGCGCGATGTCATCTTCAAGGTCTTTGAGTAGTTCTTTTGTACTGTAGTTAGGGTTATCTCCAGAAAGTACGTAGCGGATATCTTCCATGTATCCGATTATACTGTGCCGATAGTCTGGAGTTACGTGTACAAACAACGAATCCAAGACTTTAAGGAATGTATCAATCATACAGTTGTGTTTTCCAGTGTTTCGGCGTCTTGTCCGTAGGCGTAGAAATAAGCAGGGGCTCCCATTCAAAGGGTCCGCATTCTTTGACCCATCGGACAATATCTACGATTGCTTGTTCCCATCCAATACGTTCTTCAAAGCCAAGTAACTTTTTGGCTTTTGAGTGATTGCAATAAGCGTGTTTAACTTCTCCGAAACGATCTGGCAAATGGACTACCGATAGGTTAGGAACTTCGCAACGGATAACGTCCGCCATTTCCAGTATAGTTGTCTTTCGTTCCCCTCCTATGTTGATAATCTCCCCACTGGCTATGGGTAGAGTTATCGCATCTATATAGCAACGAATAGAATCTGCAATGTTAGAAAATGCTCTTGTTTGTAAACCATCTCCGTATACCGTAAGCGGATCACCTCGCACAGCTTTGTTGGCCAGAATAGTTGCAACGTTTCGCATAGGATCAACGAATTGACCAGGACCTATGACGTTATGAGGACGTATGATTGTCCATTCGAATCCATGGGCCTTGGACAGCATAACAGTTAGCTTTTCTATGGCTTCTTTATTGACCCCATACGGGTCTACAGGTTTGGTAGGCATGTCTTCAGTGAATGGAGGTTCTTGATCCCCATAAACAGACATGCTGGAGAAAGTGACTACTTTATCTAGCTTGTATCGAAGACACGCTTCTACAATAGACGAAAAGGCCATAAGGTTGTTACGAGTAACCGAATCCACTCTGTACCACGAAGCGCCTTCGCGTGGATCTGCTGCTAAGTGAACCAGGATATTCGGTCTAACAGCATCGGCTACATTTCTTGCTTCGGCAGCATTCGACAAATCCGCAACTAGAAGGGGTACACCAGCTATACGATTTCTTCCACCTACAAGAGAGTCAACGCTGGTAACTCGATTAGTCTTGCACTTGATTAGGGATCTGCAAATGTGGCTACCAATAAAACCAGCACCTCCCGTGACGAGAATGTTATCCATGCTCTACCTCATAGTCGTATACTGATTGTATTATATCTCCGAGAGACTTGGTAGGTTCCCAACCAACGGCCCGGTGAATTTTATCTATACAGGGTATTCTTATAGCCATATCCTGAAAATTCGGGCCAAATACTTTCTCGTAGGAAACATATTCGGATGTAATATCGTATTGAGGTAACAAGGATTTGATTTTACTTACAAGTTCATTGATGGAAACGGGAACCGGATTACCTATATTGTATACTTCTCCTACAGTATTGGATGATTCTGCTAATCTTATTAGCGCGTCTACATAATCTGGAGCTGCCCCAAAACATCGTATTTGATTACCGTCTCCATGAATCTTTAACGTGTCCTTGCTCAAAGCAGCTCGGATGAAGGTTGGAACAACCATTCCGTACGTTCCCGCTTGTCTTTCCCACGAACAATTGAATAAACGGGCCACTGTAACAGGTAGTTGCTTCTCCCTGTAATACGCTAGCGTCAAGTACTCATCCAGCGCCTTTGAACATGCGTATCCCCATCGGCCTATGGTAGTTGCCCCAAGACAGAGAGGGCTGTCCTCCTTAAACGGTACAGCTTGACTGAGGCCATATACTTCCGAAGTGCTCGTTACTACAAACCTTATTTGCCTTTCTGCGGCTAACCTAAGCATGTTCGATGTACCATTTACATTGTTCTCGATGGTTGCTATACCTCGGTCTACAACTAAACGAACGCCGACAGTTGCCGCAAGATGGAATATTACGTCCATGTCTGCAATAATATCTTTGATATAAGAGTAAAACGGATTGTAGGACACATCCCACAAGAAGAAATGAAATTTGTTGATTTGTCTGGCGTAATCAAGATTGGTCATACGGCCAGTAGACAGGTTGTCAATACCGTAGACCTCATATCCTCGTTCTAAAAGGGTATCTACCAGATGGCTGCCTATGAATCCTGCGGCTCCTGTAACTAGGGCTTTCATATCAAGTCTCCTACAGGAAACCCACGGGACTTGGCACTTTCTAAGATGTACCGTGCGCGAGCTTCATTGCTATGCTTAGAGTTAACAAGTTCATGTGCTGACTTTGCTATTTGTTCAGATCGTGCAGGGTTCTCTAGAGCTTCCGATACTCTATTTCGTAGGGTGTCCATTTTTTGTTGATCCCCCTGCCAAGACATATCGTTGTCGTACTGTAAGAAATGTTGTCCTGGAGTTAGCTGATCGGGCATTTGCATGTGTAGATCGCTTACTATACAACATCCAGATGCCAAGGCTTCCCATGTTCTAACACAGTCAGTACCCATGCGTTGGTGATCTATTACGATCTTGGAATCTTGGAGGGTCTTGAGATACTCTGTATGTCCCAAAGGATGCCCAACTTCAGCCATTATTTTTGCGCGTGGAAATTTCTTGCTCACGGTTTCCACTACCGTTTCTCTTACTAAACGTCTCAAAACCTGTGTATTGCCAAACACGCAGAAAACGTCTGTGCTGCGTTCTGCAAAAGGCTTGAAGGGAAAGGTCCACATCGAGCTAAAAGGTATCGGCAGAACGGGTGTGGTAACGCCTACGAGGCATGTGCGAGGCTCTCCCTGGGTGATGAGTGTGCGTTTGAAGTAGATATCCGGGTAAAAGGCCCCAATGAAATCTGTTCTAAGCTGATAATAGTCTTCCATGTCTGTGAATAACAGGGTTGGCATATTATCTCGATCTATTGCTTGCAAGATTTCTGAAAGAGCTATTGAGCTGTGCCAACGAGCAGATCCAAGAACGACGGCGCCGATTTCTCCAGATACGATAGCAGCTAGAATTTCCTCGAATGTTGGATTGTATGTCTCTAACGGCTCAACGAAATGCAGGGGTCCATCGTTGGACAACGGTACTTCCGGGAAACGTTGGGGCTCCCACGCTCTGTAGAGACTCTTGTCTGTCCATAGCTCAGACCACGTACCTTGAGGACCTATGTAATGCTTGCCGTTTATTATGCGTTCTGGGTAATGGTCCCCCTTGTTATGATACGTGTTTTTGTGGGGCCATTCCCATACTCGGTCTTTGCCTAGCAGTTTACAAAAACCTCTAAGATTGAAATATTCTCCATAATCTGATCCGAGATTGGTCAAAAACAGCAATTTGCTAGACAACGTTCCCCCACAGTCCGTAGCTATTGGCAAAGCGGCTTGATTAGATTAAGGCGTTCCTCAATGGAAGCTTCGAAATCCTGAAACGAGCCTACTACTACTTGTCGGACCGAACACTTGGTGATGCTTGGAGGAAATTGTTGGCCCGTTAACTGAACAATCGAAACACCTAGCCCCTTATTTTGCATAATCTCGGTTTCACTAGGCGACAAAGTTATAATTTTCGTTGGGTGCCCCTGTTGCAGTATTTCCCGCAAGCACTGTTTATTTTCCACTCCAAACAGCAACACATATTTGCCTGTTGGATTGATGAACGAGAAAAAGGGCCCGGATTCGTGAATAGGTTGTGCACTAGTGTCCTTACGCTCAACAACTACCTGTTTTATCGACGTGACCTCTACTGCTTGCTCAACTCCAGTAGCCAAAACAGGATCGGGTTCAGCAGGGTGAACCGTTACAGTTCTTTTATTCTTTGTAGGAAGTAAAGGGCTCGATGAGTCGGAGTGTGGTGTGACAGGAGCTTTTTTTGCCCGGCCAAGGCTATCTTCTTCAGCCATTCTGGATCTCCTAATAGCCTACAAACAATGGAACTCAATTGTTCATGCTCAGTATAACGTATGCAGTCGGTCTCATGTATGAAATTATCCGGGGTTACGATGTTACTATCTGTAAGAAGAGCGGCCCCGTGAAACGGGATTTCCCATTGTCGTAGAGTATCTACCCCATGTCCACGAACAGCAACGCCAATTGCTGCGTTCTGTAATCCGGATGCGTAGGCGGGGCCAAACGTGTTTGGCGTGGAATTGCCTAAAGATTGTATTTGTTGCTTTGCGACTGCCCTCGCGGGATGGGTGTCTGTACAAGACAGGAAGACACCTTTTCGTTCGGGAGCCAGGGCATTTCCAGGTTCTAGTAAGTCTACTAAGCCACAACTAAACGGCAAGGGAAATACTTTAACCCCATCTCGTTTGAGTGGTACGCTAAAGAACTCCCGTTTGAACAGTATTGGTAGTGTGTGGGATACAACAGAGGGAATGTATATTCTTGAGTGATCTTCGTGATCTGTAGCGACTCCAGCCGGAAACTTGGCCCGGTTACGTATACTATCCCAGGTTTTCCACACACCTCGCCTATTAGAAGATAGAACAGTAAGATCGTATTGTGTGGCGGTATCTAAAAGTCTTTCCAACGAATACCCGAGAGTAGGTGTAAGTTTCATCCAGGAAAACGATGCCGTGTGTCCCGTATGTTCGGGATAAAACGGGACTTCGCCTGTTTTATACGTATGGGTTTCTGAGCTGTGCCAAGTGGGCTTGTTCGGAAAATCTACTACGTTGCTATCTCCCAAGACATTACACAAGCCACGGTATAACAAAGCAGCTCCATAATCGGCTTCGGGATCTGTAATGTACAATACTTTCACAGCTTACGCAGTACTGTGTGAAATGAATGCCAATTGAGATACGTAGCGTGCTCTACGACTTCCATTCCAGGTACTGCCTTGGCTATTTTGTAGAACTCCTCCACTGTCCAAGCGTGTTTGTGATCTGGATCAATAGATAAGACATCTAGATGTGGCGGCCTGTGCTCGGGAATAACTAGCACAATATGTCCTGTTCCGGGGATTAGAAGTCTTGACCAATTAGTCAGGGTTTCTATAGGGTCCGTTGCAATGTGTTCTAGTAAATGATTTGCGAGAACGAGGTTGAAACAAGCGTCTGGAAAATACGCGGTGCCGTACACAGTAGCTGTATCATTGCACAGTACGTCATGTCGTTCGTAGGATTCGCCAAAAAATCCCCCGTCTACTCGAAGGTCTCCTGCTATTGTAGCTCGTTGGTCTACCGGAGTCAGAAGAGGATAATGGGATTTCAGTCCTGTTCTTACATCTGTGTTTACACAGTGGGGTGTGTACACTCCCCCAGATCCAAATTCAATTCCGCGAAGTTCTTGGATAACACAGCAACGCAGGGCCCAGGTTATGTTTACACAGCGTTGAAAATAGCCTACGATATTGTCGGGTCTACGCATATCTAAACGGTAAGGGAACCGTTGTTTGTGATAGTCCAAAGCGTCGAAATACTCAAGTAGATAGTGGTACTCGGGGCAGATGTTGTTATCCCGAACGTATTCAGTTGTCCAGTTTGCGTATTCTTGAAACACGTTTACTTTACAAGCTCCTATATAATCTGTTTGCTATGACACAATAGAACAAGTGTTGTAACCACCCGGACAAGGATTACGGTTTTGTCTAGGCCACATAAGTTTCGACCCATCGTAGGGTAACGGGGATATTGTATGAGTATGCCACCGTTCTTCAGCCGCTTTTTCGACGTACGTCGTAAGCAATTTAAGTCGTTCCGAACATATTAACTTGGCACAAGACGAAGGATTGATTGCTTCGTCAAGTTGTAAAAGGGGTTTGTAAACAGTACCGTGTATGGCGAATGAATCGTTGGCGACTACTTTAAGTAATCCCGCATTACCAGCTGCATCGTCGAAGAACAAATCCGTAGATTCGGGATGTGGCAGTTCTACAAACCCACCTATTCTATCGAATGTATCTCTGTTCATAACCACAGCAACAGCGTGGCTGAAAGTTCGGTGCTTAGGACTTTCGTAAATAGCAGATCCCAAGCTTGGCGATAAGTTTGCGCATACTGAAGATTCATCGTTTTCATCTACGTATAGAAAAGTACCTATGCCCGTATATTCCACTTTTGGTTTTTCGGGCCTGCTTGGGTGAATTTCGACGTATCGAGGTATCACAATATCCGCTGCGCCGATCCACTTCGTAAGATTTATGTCCCAGCCCGGATGCCAGTACATATCACAAGCCATAGAAGTCATAAAGTATTCGTTCTTCATTCCTCTTCGAATAGCATGATTAAACCCAGTACATGTGTTTATCATCCTTCGACCAATGGATTTACACTCCCATCCCTCTGCGTCCCAGTCTTCGTCGATAGAGAAAGTCAGACGAGGAAACCTGTGAATGTTGGTTTCTAACCATTGTTTAAGCGGCGTATTGGGGCCCCTAGATCCATCGGGGAATTGTTTTACGTAACACGGATCACTAGGATTTATCCATTCCGGATCCACTACAAGAACGACTTCGTGCCCCTCAGTGTACGAGTTCTTGTTCATCGACGCCAAGAACATTTCAACGGTTCGAATTCGCTCTCTGACGTACAAGGTTATGGATAGTTTTATTGGTTCCGTCGTTATGGCAACCATTTGTTGCTGGTTGTTTTTTGCTGGCCCAACATCGGCAAATCCAGATTTACGATAACAAGCTATAGCGGATGCGTTATCTGTTTTGACGTATAGGAATATGTTTCTTATGCCTTTTTGTTTAAAGGCATAGTTCCTAACGGCTTTCAACGCTTCTGTCATATAGCCTCTGCCAAGATCCGTATCCTTACCTATCATCATCCGACCGACTTCGGCAGTGCCATAGTGTCGATCTATGTGGTACAGGGCGATGAATCCGAGTTTTATATTCCCTTTGCTGTGTACAACAAAACACTCATCGTCCAGCTTACGAATGTATTTTGACCACCAATCGACTTGTTTAGCCTCGGTTATTTCGTTCGAATCGAACAGTTGATTGCGTATCCGAGGCTGGTTTCGCCATTGCCGAATAAGTTCTATGTCTACGTTTTTAAGCGATTTTATAACCAATCTGTCCGTTGTTATTACAACAGGTCTTGCGCAAGTTGGATTTAACAACATCATTTTTTTACTTTTCTGAGTAATCCACTGGGATTAGAAGTTATTAAGTATCTCTGCTCAAAACTTTTATCTATCACAAATCCATCGGTTTCGCGAAGGAACTGTGTGATTGCAGCAAATGGACCGTTACCCTGTTTGACTTTAGACCACGGAAAAGTCCCCTCTGGAACAAAATCCAGGCATGTATCACATACAAGAATATAACCGTTAACGGGAACTAACTGTTGAAACAGTTTTAATTCCGCAAGAACGTGTTCAGCTTGGTGATTGGAATCAAGTATAATCATCGCGTCGGTAGATAATACGTTTACGTCAAGGGTCGCACTATCCGCTGATAACACATCAATGTTGGTAAAGCCCTGCTTTAGTGCCCTTGCTATATCGGGATTCGGGTTGATATCCACGGACAAAACACGTCCGTGCCATGCTTGAACAACGTCGGCGATAAACGCAGATGTGCCTCCGTTGGCTAGGCCCGTTTCGATAACTAGACGGGGCCTGTTGCGGCAAAGAATCTCAGCTATTACGAACAAGTCTTGTGGATATTGTATGGACCCAAAACCTTTCCATTCCGTTGCATAAGACAACCGATTACGATAGGACTCCACAAGAAAAGGAGCTAGATGTTGGTAAACTAGATTGGTCACAAAGACAGGCCCCCTTTAACCGCGTCTATAATGTGCTCAACATCACAATTGTCTATGTTAAGGTGCATAGGCAAAGATAGTATTTGCATCGCTACTTCGGCGGTTACTGGACATTTGTGGTCCTCGGATGTATAAACGGGATGTTCGAACACCGGCTTATAATGCACCGAATATCCAACACCGTATTCGGTTAATGAATCCATTAACGCGGCTCGTTTCTTAGCTCGTACTTGTATAACGTATAAGTGCTGTGCCGTGATTACGGAAGCATCTACAGTTGGTGTTGTTACAGGCCAGAAATCTCTAAAGCCGTTGTTGTACATCTTAGCTATCTGGCGCCGCCGACTGTTAGCTATATCCAGGTTTCGAAGTTGTACCAAGCCGATGGCTGCTGCAATATCTGATAAGTGGTACTTAAACCCAAGCTGTTCAACAGAATAGTCCCAATTGTAGGACTTGGCAGTAGAACGGTCGGAAGTACTCTTGTTGATACCAAGCCACCTAAGTTTCAATAGTCTGTCTCGTAACTCTTTATTATGGGTAACTACGGCACCGCCTTCACCCATGGACAGATTCTTCACCGCGTGAAACGAAAAACAAGTTGTGTTACCAAGACTCCCTATGCGAACATTGCGATAATATGCTCCACAAGCGTGTGCCGCATCTTCAATTATCGGGATGTCTCCAGCTACAAACTTAATGTTGTCCATAGCACACGGATGCCCTCCGTAGTGCATGACCACGATAGCCTTGGTTTTCTTTGTTATTTTCTTTGCTATATCTGTCGGATCAGCACATAACGTATCTTTTAGCACATCTATCCATACCGGTTTTGCTCCACATTGGGATATGACGTGGGCCCCCGAAACGAAGTTTAACGCAGGAACAAGAACTTCATCTCCAGGACCTACTTCGTGGATTAGCAAAGCTGCATGCAATGCGGATGTGCAGCTGTTCATTCCTACAGTGAAAACATCTTCGCCAATAAACTTTGAAAACGCGGTTTCAAATTCTTGTGTCTTTGGGCCTAGACCAGTCCAGCCGCTACGTAGTACTTCTGCTACTGCTTCGGCTTCTTCGGTTCCATAACGCGGTTTCAGAACTGGTATCATAGTTCCTCCCGTATCACAGTTTCTTCAATGTATCACTTATTGCAATACTGTGTAGATCCGATTTGTGGACTATCTGAATTGCCATATCCGATGTGCGTATAATTATTTGGCCTATTACGTTAAGGGAAGCATCGTACCCCACATGCCTGGTCATTGTGTATTTACCCAACTGGGTTTTTTCGGTAGTCCTCGCACAGCTGGCATCCACAAACAGGAGACGTGGAACTCTGTACTCCATTCTTGGAAATCCAGGTGATAGGCATTTCTGGAATGTTGGAACACACTCGCGGATGGACATAATCAAACGGTCTGGAGCTAAGAGAAGGTGGAACCCCAAAGTCTTTACAAAACAGTTGCCTTGAGTTGGTCATTGTTTCTGCCGCTTTTAGCTCTGGGCATTCGTTAAAAGTAGCGGACCATTGATGCCATAACAGTGGATACGTAAGCCCGAACGATGGGTGTCCCTTCTTGCATAAAGAGAAGCCGTAATTACTTTCCTCGTGGAAGGATTTGTACTGCGCGGGGAATTTATTGCTTAGTTCCCACATCGTTTTCGAGAACGCGAAACAACATCCGGATGGAGCCCCAAGTCTTCCGGGTCGTGCGTTTCCTGGTTCCCATCGGATGATTTTGCGGCGATTACCATCCAAATCCTTATCATTAGAATCATGGGTGCGTGGGCATACCCTATTAGGATCTGTTAGAAGTTCCGATACGTCAATTGGGTCGAACCACATGAATCCCCATGAAGCAGCTCCTGCTTTGGGGTTGTTATCCAGGAAGTATTCCATAGGCCGAATCCAATCATCTACTACTATAATATCGTCGTTTAGAAGAATGACCATATCGGCACCGCGTTCGAACAGGTTGTCTGTAATCAGGTTCCACGAAGGAGCGATTCCTTGGTTGGCGGTGGTTCCTGTAACAAGTATATTACCCACTCCTATGTCGAGAAGTTCGTATATTCCCAAATACGTTTCTCTTGGTATTCCTCCTGGACTGCCATCGTCATGTACAACTATATCCAGCTTTCCGCGATCCACTCCCGGATCTCGAAAACGAATAGAGTCCAACAAATTAGCAACTCGTTTATGCCCCCGATAAGTCGTACAGCCTATCCCAATATGCCTCATGGTTTAGCTTCCTGTTTCGGGATAATCAACTGTCCCCAGTTTTTGGCTATATTATCGTACCAATGGCTGTAAGGCCACCACGTATGGGCTCCTTGGGTCGGAGATCTGAAATACGTACTGAGTTCGGCTACAACGCGCGTAAAAGGTCTGTTTTCGGAGGCTGCAATTATAACCGCAGCTACGGTGCAAGATCTGTGACTTCCATCATTGCACATTACTAGCAACCGCTCGTAGTTGCGAATAACCGGGACTCCAAAGTCTATCCAGGATTGTATATCTTGTTTGACTGGTGAAGTGTTGTGGTCTATCAAACAGGTCTTTAGCTTCATAGTAGGAAAGAAAGTAGGGAGGTACGCTTGTAATAAGATAACCGCGTGGGGACGTATAGTTCTAAGGCTACCATCCTTGGCGGTGTCCAATCCGCCAGTAAACAAAAAATCGTTAATTCGTCTAGATGCCACGTCTATTCCTGTACAGCACCTAATCGGGCGTATTTTAGCGGTGCGATTTTATGTTGCCCCCCTAAATCCACATATTCGTACGTTCTTCCATCATCTATGCAGGATGGGATTGGGAATTCGGCGGGTGTTTTACCCCATTTTTTGTGGAATAGGTGCCTAGATACTTCCAGTCGCAAATGCCCGAATAGATGTGGTTGACTTGCGAACGTTTTAGACCATCCATGCAGAACTCCTTGCGGTATTACAGCGGTTACTTTTTGTATCTCCAGAATTCGGAGGCCAAAATCAACATCCTCAAAATGTGATTTGAAACGTGCGTCGAATTCTCCTACTTGGTGCCATGTTTCTACGTCGAGTAGAAAAGAACACCCCATAGCGTATAGCGCCAGGTAAGGTTTGTCTTTTGGTAGGCTTTGTGGCCAGTGAAGAATCAATCCGGATGGAGAAGGAGCGTAAGGAGGCAATCCAACAACTGCTACGTGTTTGTTTTTAGAGGCAAAAAATACTGCTGCATCGACCGATCCAGACAAAATTTCAACGTCGTCATTCAATACAAGAACATGAGAGAATCCGTTTACCTTGGCGTAAGAACAGGCAGAATTCCATGCGGCGGGTATGCCTAGATTCATTGGGCGATTCTCGGGGTCTTGGTGCCTAAACACCGTGGCGCCTATACTCTTCGCCATGTAATCAAGCATAATGGGTACGTGATGTCCATCGGATCCATCATCCACAATCAAAAACTCTACGGGTGTTTTGGGAGGAAAATTTTGGAAGCTTCGCCACACCGCAAATACCCGTTCGGGGCCGTTAACCGTTGTAATGGCTACCAATAGTTTCATACCAGTAGTTTCTTGTAGAGTTCGTCGTATCGTTTGGCGATTGTAGATCCACGACGTTCCGCTAACCTGGAACGAGAAAGACGGACACAATCAGGTTGTGGGTAGATTACGTCCCGTAAGGTTTCTCCCATGGTCTTTACAGATACGTCAGGAGACATACGACAAAGTGTGTGATCTGTTGGTATATGATCGAACATTTGAGACTGGCTGGTTATAACAGGGCGACCTGATAGTAGAGCAGTTTCCACAGCCCCTGACTGACTTCGTGAGTGAATTCGGTAGGGAAGAACAACTACATCGCATACAGCAAGCGTTCGAACAACCTCGGGAATCGGCATAAATCTGTCTATTAGCAAAGACGTTCCTAATTCAGATGCCCGCTTTACTTTCTGGAAAGAGAGGTCTTGCCAGGGAAAACTGTGCGATCCGATAATAAGCAGTTTTGTGTCGGCGAATTTACGGCGAATAAGTCCCATAGCTTGCGCTAGTTGATAGAATCCTTTGTGCTCGTTGTGGAACCCGACCGCGCCAATAATAATAGTAGAAGCTAGTTTCTCTCGTTCTATAGCAACGATCTTATCTGCTTCTGGTGCCCAGAGACAATCGTCGTGAATTGCAAGGGGTACTTGTATTGGGTTAAGGCTGTTTAACATTATAGATACCACGTTTGTGTGCGTAACAACGGCAGAAGCCAGGCGACCCCACACAAGCATTTTTTCCGTGCCCGCTGGATCAGGACTTCCAGTGTGAAAATCTAGGACGCAACGAATGTTGTTCTTCTGAAACCCCTTAAGTAGTTCCGTGAAAGCGTCCGTATCCAGGAATAGACTAAACTCGTGCTGTATATGGGCAATGGATACTTGTGCGTCAAGACATTGTTGAATAACGTCGTCGAAACTTTTTGCTCGGGGATCTTGAGATACTGTTAATATAGGTGTTTCTACGCGAGAAGAAAAATAGGATGTGTGCTCCCGAATGCCGCAATGTATATCCGGGTTTACAACCATCGCCACGAGTTTTTTTTGCTGTTGCTTGTGTTTTACCTCATTTGGTAGGTTTGCTAGCCTAGAAGGTAGCTCTCTGACGCCGTACAACCTTGTCCACTGCTTATACCCAACTGAATTCGGATCTTTGAAGTTACTGCGCAAATCGGCATACCCGTGGAACAAGTCTAGCCACACTCCTTGTGTGACTTCATTGTTCATTACGCCCATAGGTTGTGAGTTCATAGCAACGCCCTCGAATAAGCCTCTTTTGGGGATAGAACTGGTAGAGAGGAGAAAGCAGCTAATTTATCTACCGATAAATACCGCATCTTGTGCATTACATTGGTGTTTTTAGCCGCTGGATTTGTTTGTCTCACCGCGGTGAGAAACGTTTCGCCCATGCCGTTCCCTGGGTATTCTACACCGAAGTAACGAGTTGGGGTTTTATAACTCCAGCGTGCCGCTACGAACCACGGAAAATCCATTACCCTTGACCACACCCCGTCCTGTTTCAGTATTCGTTCTACGCCTTGATGGAACAACGCCGAGTCTATAGAAGCGTTACCGTCCGTTGCAGTGAAATCCAGTATAATACAGTCCCAGAAGTTGTCTGGTTCCTTTTCAACAAAATCTGTTGCGTCTGTATGAATTACTATAACTTTAGGATCTGCAAAGGAATTGTGGTTGAGTTCTAACAACTTGGCGTGTTCAGAAGCAAGTCTGGTCATCGTAGGGTTATAATCCACTACGACTATCTGATCTACGCTGGGGAATTTCAAGGCTTCATAAGCAGAACAACCATCGCCCCCGCCTAGAATAAGGACGTTCTTTGGCTCGGATACAAAACACAACGGCAAAGATACCAAGCATTCGTGGTAAATATGACTGGACTGTTCGCTTAATTGAAACGCTCCGTCGATGTACAAACACCCGTTACGCCAGGAAACAGGTTCATTATGACATAACAGGGGCTTGGGATAAAGCTTTGGCACGTTAAACCTGGCTGTCTACATCGAATCCGCGTTCTCGAAGACGGCAGTCCAAATCCTCGATTTCGAATTCCACGCACGAGGCAATATCTATAAATGCCGTGTTATCTTCGGGATATGTGGTTATAGATACATGGGACTCCGCGAGGAAAGCAACTGCGGTTATGCCCACGATATCTTTGCGATCTTCGATTTCATAAACTACATGGTGTCGATCTATTTCCATAAGTCCTGTGGCGTCTACTACCTTGGTAAGAGCCGCAAGCGTTTCATCGGCGTTTCTGAACAGATTAGAAACTTGATAGTGATAGACGTAGTGCATTACTTTTGAATCCTTTTTCGAATGCCTTCTCTTACTTTAAGCCGTTCTTGCATCTGTTTGATCTGTTGCACGACTTTACTTCTGCTATCTACGTTCTCTATAGCTGCTAGTGCAAGTGTCGTGCTATCAACCGCCCCATCTGCTTCTGCTTCCGCGGCCGTTGTTTTAGCTGTCTGAGTTTTGTATACATATCCCCCACCCAGGATTGTAGTTAGCATGGTAATTATGGACAATATGTCCACGCCAGAGAGTCCACTAGCCACAGACGCAAGTCCCGTAATAAGGTCTCTTTGTCGCGCGGCGTTTGCGTCGGATTCTTGGATATGCAGGTTGGCAAGTCCGGTTGTGTAAGTATGATGATAGCTAGGCAAGCCGGTCACGTTTTTTTGGAGCGTTTCGGCGCCTTTACGACCATCGGAGGATCTGTTGCGTATGTCTTGAGCTAGTTGTTTTACGGCCACATCTTCGGTCTGTAATACTATCTTAGAAGCGTCCTGCTCGTTGAGTTGTGCCTCTTGTCGCAAGTCCTCTACGATCAGTTTATCGGCATCACTTATACATCCCGTTATCAAGAATAGGAGTGCGAAAGACGACGTTGTTTTTATGGTTGTAGTCCCGTATCTCATAATACGCGATTATAGCTCCCCATACAAATATCATAACACCGCTTACGATTTGAAGGGTCCGAAATCCTCCGCGCAGCATGTTATATTTTTCTGTGAGGTTGTTTATTACGTCCCATTGCCTATTACGAGACTCATCCATGGCGTTTATCTTGTCTTTGATGTATCGCACATCTGTAGCAATGATAGCCACTTGAGTTACCATGTCGGGAGTTTCGGACTCGGAACTCATTTTGTGTCCTTACGAGGTTCCTTTCGAAGTTTTTGCAGAGTCTGTAATAGGCTTTGTTGCAGTTCGACGACACCCGACGCAAAATGGGCAATCTGTGTGCTTGTACCTGCACCCCATTCTATTGAGCGTGAGATTACTTCCCCATCGGCGCTTACCATGATATCTCCTGTGGGAGTCGTTTGAAACTGCTGCTTCAAGAGGGCCTGAAAGGCCCGAGGTGTTATAAGGAGGTGGACCGCAGCTCGGTTGGACTTATTTTCTTCCTGCATCTGTGCCAAGGCATCGGTAACGGCGTCTCTCAACTCGCGGGGTTGTTCTGCGGGTTGTGGGTCACTCATATTTCCCCCAATTCTTGTTTGAGTTTTTCGAGTTGCTGTCTCTTTATTACACGGTCGCTGGCAATCTCGATAGCGCGTAGAACCGCACGGGCGACTTCCAAGCGCTCATCGGGGTGGAGAGGTTCCAGGGTTTTCACAATAACATCTCGGGCGGTGTCGATCCGTAATTGGATTGCTTGCAGAGCAATTTGTTTTGGCGACAACGCGGGAGTGACTGCTTCCAACGATGCTTTCACTATGTCACTTGGCATGCGATTCCTTTCTTAGAGTTCTACCGTGCTCAGCATTACAGATTGCGTACGTAACTTACAACGATACGGTATTAAATGTGACGATAATCGCAATTTGTACGCCAGCGGCCGTGGGTGTAAAACCCAAGGAGGATAAAACACAATTAAGTGTATCCCCCGCAGCAAACGTGTCCGTACCAATGACTTGCATAGTGTAAGCATATGACGTATTTGTAGCATCCAATGTCGCACTAAGACCTACGGTCAAGTTGTTCTTGTATACCTTGTAGGCTGCGGTCCCTGCGGTACGTGGGCTAGAGGACGAGATGCTGATTCCCACAAAACTTCCAGCAAGTGGCATGATATACGCCTGTACAAGGGTACTACCCGAAACTGCTTGGTACTCTTCTTCCACGGTACCTGTGACAGCCGCGTCGCTGAAATTAAACACTCCCAATATGCCGCTATTCGCTCGAATCCCATCCGATTTGGCCTTGAGCACTAAAGTACTACCGACGTACAAATCGGCCACGTTTGCGGATGACTCGATCCAATACGTATCCACACCTCCGTCGAGATACAGTTTCTTTACCGCGGAAACGGCCAGGCTCTCCGAGAAAATGTTAGCGACGGTGAACGTATTTGCGGCCGTCTTCAGCGCCGCATCGTTGATCTGTGCCGTCGTCAGCGTCACGCCGTCCATCTTGTTCAGCTCGGCGGCATCCGCAGTTATTGCTACTCCAGCTAGCTGGAATCCCGCAGCGGCGTTGAAATTAACATGGGACGTAATCAAATCTGCCACGTCCTCGTCCCACGTCATCATCTTCACCGCACCGGCGAATAATTCGACCTGGTCCGCAGAAGCCTCGTGTAGATAGGTATCGCCCGTCGCCCCTACGCCATCAAGATACAACTTCGTGGCCGCGGCCAAACCAATATCACCGCTCGCGCCATCCATGCGCATCCGCTGTGTGTAAGCAGCGGGCGTTCCCGTGCCGAAGATCAGACCCGCCCCGCCGGCTGTAGAGATGACGAATGAAAAGTTATTCGCCGCGCCGCCATAGGCAGGGCCGCGTAGCGTCAACGCGCCCGTCGTGTCGAAGGATAGATCCTCGTGCGCCTGCGTAACGTTGTAGATGCTGAAAACGCTACCCGTCGTCCTCATGCGCCAGTCGTCTCCGCCAGAATCCGTGAAGGTCCAGGTAGGCGCAGCCTTTGAGATTTCTTGATCCGCGGTGAATGTGTTGGCCGCTGATTTCAGTGCGGCGTCGTTGATCTGCGCCGTAGTGAGAGTTACGCCGTCTAGCTTGTTAATCTCCGCCGTCGTGGCCGTTACGCCGTCCATGATGTTCAGCTCGGCAGCGGTGGCGGTGAGGCCGAGAGTCACCAGCGCCGCCGCAGCCGTGGTATCATCGAGTAACGTCCGAGCAAACGCAGTCATTGTCGTACCGAACAACGTGAAGATAAGCGCCGTGGTCCCAAGCGTGATGGGATCGTTGGTAGTCAACATCCAGCCAGTATCTGCCAGAGTAGACCCTTCCGAGACGTACACGCTTATCCCGGTCGTAACCTCCGCACTCGTGTCGGCATCCGTAGCTCGTGTCCAAGCACCCGCGGCCACCGCGTATATCCCGTTCTCTGCCCCGGCCGTCTGGTCCTTCACCAACACTCTGTCGGTTGCAATCACGGCCACACCATCTATGGTCTGGGTTCCCGACAGTGTGATGTTCGCGGTAGTCGCAACTCTTACCGAGGGCTTCCAGTCGATCCCGATTGCCGTGGCATCTACATACGCCTTCGTGGCCGCGTCCTGCGCGGACGTAGGGTCGGCAACGCTGGTCAATTTCTGCGACCCAAAACTATTCTCCACGGTAAAGGCATTAGCTTCATCTCGGAAAGCGACGTTTTGCCCCCCCACGCGGACGTAAGTGGATCCGTCGTTGTCATACATGTACAAGTCAAGATTAGTAACGTCAGACGTTAACTGCCCATCAAATCTTCTGGAAGCGGGGGGATTAGTAGTATTGGGACTTCCTGATTGGGGATCGGGTACTTTGCCTTGGCCTATCCAAATAGTTATGCGTTCTTTTTCCAGCTCCAGTAACTCATTCCACTCGGGTAAGTCCGGCGGGGGATTGCCAATCCATATCATTGCCCGTATCGTTCGAGGTTTCTGCCGTATTTCCTCGGGAGTACAATCAGGAACTTCGTAATCGGCTTCGCAGGCCAGCCCGTAACTATAACGAACCTTTTGTAGGGGCAGGTTTACAAATTCTGATTCGCCGTTAGTTTTCTTTCGGAATAGTCGTATATTCCCGGTGGATGCTGTAACCGATTCAACGCGGTTTTGTACATCGGGGATGGTAAAAACCCCGTATTGTTGTGCGGCCTTGAAATCGGTTATCTTATTGTCTGCCCATCGCTGTAAATCAGCGGTGAGTGAGAGGTAAGGAAGTACAGCGACTTTGGTCTTTTTGCCGTAAGTCGATGTGTCTGTAGCATCCCCCCGTTCGATAATATTGGGAGCCCCGGCGTTATTTCGTCCGATAAGCTGGAAATTGTTTATGCCTCGTGTGTGGCTATCTCCAAAGTCAATTTCGTGTACGTTATTACCAACAATGTAAATGTTGCGTTCTGCAACTGTCGTAGACGTAGCAAGAAGCTGAAACTTTCGGTTCGTGGGATCTATGTTGTAGGTACGACTACCTTGCAATTCGGATAATGTTCGAATTACACGAGATGCAGACCCTACAGCATCGAAGGTAGCTGGTATATAAGTTGAGGCTGCAACAAGAGAAGCGTCGTACACAATTCTTGTGTTAGTATCTACTCCTTGGACATCTACTAAATCCTTGACAATCGTCTGTACGTCTTGAGTCCCCGCTGTGTAATCGCTATCGACCCACTGTTTAGTGCCTTGGGTGTCCCAATAACCCCCACAAAATACTGTTGTTACGGTCTTCCCGCCTATAGATTTAGCTTTGATATCGAGGATTACTCCTCGATACCACCGAGTATACGTGGTTTCGCGTTCGAGCCGGATGTCCAGCAGAATTTCCCAAGCCTTGGTTATGTAAGTGTTAGGGTCTGAAAGATCCCCTTCAACTTTTATAGTTGCTCGACTACTACCTCCCTGTTCTCGCCAGTCCCATTCGGCTTCTAGAACATCCAGCCGTTTTTGTTGCGTGTGCGTTACCCCAGCCCCGATGCCACTAGGCTCAACGAGCCAGGCATGGATGTTGAAGGGCTCGGGAAGTTGCTGGTTCTCTGCCATTTATATCCAGCGTCTAGTATACCTTACATCTACGGTTATGGAAGTAGCTGCGGAACTTGTTGGCAACGTCCATTCCAATTCCAACGTATTATTCCCTGTAGAAAGCCAGATAACGTCACTAGCGGTTCCATCGGATTGTTTCCAGTTGTTTAAATCTTTAGTACCGTTGTTGGTCACGTTGAAACTAGGAAAGTCCCCGATTAGTTTTTGAGCAGAAGCAACAGATGCTTGGAAATCGAAGGATCGTCCAGGGAAGTTACTGGCGTTGAGTAGTTTCAACGTAGATACAGAACCGCCTGCGGGTGTGAATGTAATAACGGGAAATACAACGGTTCCTCCGGTATTGTTTATGGTTATTTGGTGAGGCGCGCCGGCAGTCAAATACACGAAATCTGCATCTGCGTCTCCAGCGGCCCACAAACCCGTACCCGCACCTTCAACAGCAGTAGATACCCAACCATTTGCTGTTACATTGGCATCGACAAGTGTTTTTAATGAGTTGGCAGTCGATACAGTTGCGTTATAGTTAACTGTTATATCACGTTGCTGCCCATGAATAAGCCTGGAGAAGGTCGCCATCGTATCGCCAGCTGCCCATACGCCCGCCCCCGTACCCTCAACAGCTACTGAAACCAGTTCTCGCGCCCGATCATTTGCGTCTATTAATGTTTTTAGAGTATTCGCAGTAGACGTACCAGCGTTGTAAGTTATCTTTATATCCTTGGCACGTATATCCATATTTTCAACTGTGCCCGTAACCATACGAATACGAATGTTCTCATCATCTGTTCCTGTGCCGACAGATGTAAAGGTAAGATCTGCATTAGCCGCAACAGCACCAGCCGTATAAGTAGCTGCAATAGCTGTTGTCGCTGTTACGATGGATTCCGCGCCAGCAGATACCATTTTGATCCGAATGTTGTTACCAAGTTGCCCTATTTCTCTGGCTGTAAAGGTCAGATCCGCATTAGCAGCAGCGGCATTAACGGTTCGGGAAGCTTGAGTACCCGTTGCGGAAGTCGAACTAGTCGTTTGAGTCAGAGCATAGTAGAACGGATCAGGACATACGAAACGTAGATTTGCTTCTAGTACGAGCCCGGCAGCCCCTTCGCTAAATTCTTCGCTGTCGATACCCGCAAAATAAGCGTTGAGATACCGATCATCGTGCTTGTACAGTTTATCAATCTCTTCCGGAAATGCGTTTATGATGTTGTCTAAATTGGTTCGCGCATCTTCTGCATCGGTTCCGTGAACAGCGATACTTATAGAGACCGTACGTATATCGTACGGGGGCTGTTCTGAAAGTTTTGCGCCGTGAACTTTAGCCAGCGAAATGGGGTTGATGCGTTTGGGACACGATTCCGACCACGATGTGACATCTCCCGTAAAGGCGGTGGACCCAAATTGAACTAGTACAGCAGCGGGCATTACGGAACTCCAAAAGATCCAGCAGGCGTAAACTGGGATAGTTGCTGTCCGAGTTGCTGTGCGACCTTGTTTATGTCTATACCGGAGCGAATAATGAATTGGTTATTCATTGTTACGGTGTTGCCCACTGATTGGCCACCAATTGCCCCACCTAGAGCACCAGGAGTTTCTCCGGCACCACGTTCTAGATCTTGTAATTCGGCTTCGGATATGCCACCTGACAATAACTGCCCCAGTTCCGAGGCACCTTCTGTAGTTACCAAACCACCGCCAAACGTCTGTTGTAATTGAGTTGCCGCGCGGTCTCGTTCGCCTTGCCGTTGAACTTCGATCTGAGCCATCATAGCGGCGGCAGCTTTAGCGCGACGATGACGCATTTTCTTTTTGCTAGCCCCGCCAGTTATACCAAGACTACGCATAATCAAGGGGGCGGCAACTGCACCGAGCGGCCCAGCAACAAGAAGTCCACCGACTGCTGCGGCGCCAGTAGCAGTATTCCGACCCTTAGATCCCTTACCGCCTAGAAGACCGCCGCCAAAAAAAGTTCCTCCTAGTGCCGCAGCCGCCCCGAGTAGGGGAAGCGCTCCAATAGCTCCAATGCCTGCACCTGCTCCTGTGCCAGCCCCCGTACCAGCTCCAGCACCCGTAGCCGCAGCCCCTCCTCCAAACAGGCTACCCAGTCCGGGTATGGCTCCAACGATGGACCCAATACCAGACATGGGACCCGCTTTTGGGCCACCTATTCCCGGAGATCCAGCTCCTGAAATTTGGCCCATTACATTAGAGGCTATCTGTTGGGCTACCATGCGCGAAGCCGAAACTTGAATGTCCTGTTGAAGCTGCTTTAGAACGGCCTTAAGTTTAGCTCCTTTCGTTGCTCCGGTACGAATCATGGCATCGAAGGCATTTGCGAATCCCGATTCCATAGAAGAGAACATGGAGTCCCACGCACGGTGTATAGGCTCGACCATCTTCTCGTTGGCCTCTATTATTTTGTCGTTGGCCTCTTTGATCTCTGCTTCTCGTGTCTTAATAAGTTCTTGGAGTTGGCGTTTTTCTTCGGCCGCCGAACGCGCGTTAAAAGAGCGTATGGCCTCTTGGGCATCTCGTTCAATCTCGACTCGTTTCTGCGCGTCCTCTATTTTTAGCGTGGTCAGCTTAGTCATCTCGTTGATAGATTCGGTGTTGCTTTTACGTTCTGCTTCGGCTTCCAGATGAATGGACCGTTCCTTTTCTTCAAAAGTACTCTTATAGCTCATTTGAAGAGTTTGGCGACGACGTTCCATATCCCCTTTGAATCGGTCAAATGCCGCGGCCTCTTCGGTTTTTGCGAGGGGGGCTCTTTTTTCGTCTAGTTGTTGGATCACCTCCGAAGTCGCTTGCGCGAATTGGTTCTTAAGGGCTAGCGCCGACTGGTTAGCGGTGATTTCTTGTTCCAGGCGAGCAACTTTTTCGTTCATACTACGAGCAAAATTGTTGTAACGCTCGTCTATCTCTGCCCTCTTTTGTAATACAATATTCTTAGCCGTTCCGGCGGGTATGCCCTCAAGTTCTTTTTTCCGCCCTGCTTCAAATACTTCGATGGCCTCGCGCGTAGAAGTTTTTTCTTCTTGCAGAGACCCTAGCCTAGCACGTATTGATTCACTTTTACTTGAAGTTTGGAGTAATTGCTTTTTAAGGGCGTCTATTTCTTCCACTGTAGTAGCAGTTTCAACCCTTTTAGCTAGTCTGGCGGACAATGCCTTTGGACCGAAGTTGGCTTCATCGGCGGCTAGTTGCTCGTCCAGGGCTTTACTCCATTTGTCCGCGGCGTCGTTTATAGCTTTTGCGACTACTAGCAGGGCTGTTGCAACTATTACCGGACTGACTACAGGGCCTGTAACAAATCCCGCAGCCCTGGTTCCAAATGACGCGGAAGCTGCTATCTGAGCAGATGCGGCAGCAGCTGCTGATTGTGTTACGGCCGCTGATTGCACAGCAGCGGACTTTACAGAAACTCCCGCAACTGCTTGCCACATTCTTATCAAACCCTTGAGCGTAATCATAACAGACCCAGCAGCAAAACCAATTGCCGCCATACTGCCTACGACCTGAACGGAGGCAGAACCTATGTCGGTTGAGACTAAAGATCCGATAGTTTTTGCTACGCCCTCGATAGCCGGTGTAAGATCGGTAACTAGCTCTAGTATGGGTTTTAGCATTTGATTCTTTAGTATGGCCAGCCGATCCGATAGGTTATCTAAGGAGTCTTGTGCTAGGCGGCCCGCCTCATTGTTCAGATTCTGCATCTCCTTAACTAGCTTCGCGAACTGGCCCGAACCACCTGCCACTAGACGAATCAGAGGAGAAAAGGATCGGCGTTGGAATATTTGGGATGCTTCCGAATTGGAGAGTGATAAGTCTTTCAATCGTTGCAAAACAGTGTTTAGCCCGTTCATTTTGACGCTGAGAAAGGATGCCGATACTCCAAGGTCAGCTAAAACTTCTTTCCGCCCAATATCCTCCAACCCAATGATAAGGTTTTTGATCGCCGTGCCGGCTGCCGAACCTCTCGTACCTGATTGAGCCAGTATTTCAAACAACGCAGCAGTTTCTTCAACAGATAAGCCAACGTTATGGGCCGCAGAACCAACTTGTGCAAACGCGGGAATAAGATCGTTGATGTCCGACTTGGAACTGACCAACGTCTTGGCAAAGATATCGGAGACTTTTTGTGTATCGGATATTTTGAGCCCGAACTGCGCAATTACATCCGTTACACCTTTGGCAACGTCTCCAAAGTTTTCTCCAGCTCCTACTGCAAGATTTAGACTAGGAGCGATGGTACTAAGAACCTCGCCAGCATTTAGTCCGGCTCGACTAAGTACAAGCATACCTTCGGCAATCTCAGTTGCTGAAGTGCCGGTAGTAATAGAAAGGTCTACGGCCTTTTTCCGTAACGCTTCTATTTCCTCGCCTGATGCTTGTGTGGCAGCCTTTACCCCAGCCATTGCCTTATCTAGGGCTAGTGCGGGGGTTATTGCTGCCTTGGTCGCAAGTCCAAGAGCCCCAATAGCAACGAATTCCGTTGCGCTGGCAAATCCGGGACCCCGAAAAAGGCCCGGCGGGCCACGACTCTCGCGTCCTCCACCCCCTCCACGTCCCCCACGTCCTCCACCTGTTCCACCAAAAGCGGCGTTGTTTGTTGCCGCTCTTGCAGCTCGCAATTGTTGAGCCCCTCTAGTTATACCGCCTCCAGCAACTACAGATGTGGAAGGCCCAAAAAGACTTTGTAACCGCTGAAATCGTTCTGTTACTCCACCTCCCACGACTAACGATGTACCACTGGATCTTTGGGCCCGTCCTATAGCTCCTTCCATAACAGCGGCTCTTACAGCATCTTTGCGCGCTTGTAAAAGGTTAGCAAATTGCATGTTGCGCAGTCTTATCGCCGGATCATTCGCAGCCCCCGTAAGTCCTGGTGCAGTGGTAACTCTTCCAAAACTTGCCTGGTGCAGGGTTCTTTCTACGGCCCTTTTAGTTACCCCACTATGTGCGCCCCCCGCCATAAGATTTGTAAGAACAGCGTTTCTGGCTATTTCTTCGCGTTTGAGTTCTTTTAGGGCCGATTCTGTTCCATCGTGTATCATCCGAGCACGGCGAGAAGAGAAGCCCGCAAACGCTATTTCCGCACGCCTAAGTTCAGCGACGTACATTTTTATGTCCGTGGCGTTAAACATTATGTTCGCACCGGTTTTAGGGTTGAATAAGTCGCGTAGCTTTTTCGCTGAAATATTAAGCTTCTGGATTTGTGCGTCCATTGCTTTAAGCGCCGCGGCAAAATCTCCGGTTACTTTGAGGTCGATATCGACGCGTTTTTTAACCATGACGAGGCCCCTTTCGGGCAGGCCGCTTCATAGCTTCGGCTTCCTCCCGTTTGTAGTCGTTTAGACCTTTTATCATTTCGTTAGCTTGTCGTAGGGTTAGGCGTCTGAACTCCCTTGGAGATATGTGCAGATGTATGGCTAGGACTGCGTAGACTTTTCTCCAGACATTGGGATGGCTTCTACCTTTTCTACTTGTTTCGGCACCGTCCCGGTTTCTACGCCGGGAGCCGTAGGGTCCGCTTCGGTATTGCGTTCTTCATAGATTCCACTAGCAATCATACACTTGATTACGGCTTCTACCAAAGCAGGATACTGTTTTATTGAGAATAACCTGCCTATCTTGGACTGGCTATAGGCCCAGTCTCCGGTATCCATTTTGGCTTCTGTTAATCCTTCTTTTCGGAGTAACAACCAAGACAAAAACAGCACCGTTTCTGTGTCCTCAAGATGTACGTTATCCACACTTCCATATCGACTGTATATCTCGCTTAAATCTCCTAAGTCGAGAATCGACATATGATGAGTTACATCCTGCTTGTCTACAACAACGACGTTGCTATGCTGGACCAGATTCTTAAGGTCGTTGTGCTCTGCCATATTCTACCTCCTCGATTATGGAATATCCACATTGTTGTTAACAAGCGCAACTCGGACTTCGTGTGGTGTAGCGGGTGTCTGTGCTCTGTACGCTACGAAGGGAATCGTTTGCGTAAGAATTCCACCGTCGTCCACGTTGAGGTCAACGCCCGTTGGAATAACTCGATTAAGAGTTATAGTCATGCTTTGCGCAGTTCCTGAGTTGGGAACGTTTGCCCCCGTAAAAGTCAGAGTTAGTGCCTTGGTTGTAGAATTCTTGAACTCGTCGTAACGTGCGAAGCTGTCGAAGTCTGCTGTAAACGATCCAGTTACCTCGATTTTGCCTCCGCGTACGGGTTCTCGGGTAAGACGAGATCCAACTCTGAAACGGTCTGCGTTGAGGTTGTTGTTCAACGTCAGTTCAAAACTTTCTACGCTGGTTGTAAAATTGTCGTAAGACAAAGAACCTTCGGTAAACACAATAAGATCACGAGTTGCGTTCAAATCTGTGTTTACGGTAGCGGCAACAGTTCGAGTACCCCTGTTTTCGTCTTGTGCTACTATACTGGCGGTACAGGACAGATACGCGCCTATGGTAGCTGAAAGGGACAGCGAGTTTACTTTGCACCCTTCGTACAAGAACGCATCGTCCAAATCCCCTGCCAGGAAATTCGAAGAATCTCGGTATATCTCGATGGTTAATCCCGTGGGAAGTGCATTGGCGATGTCGAAGGTATGGGTATATGCGTTATCGACAGGTCCTGTAGTGGCCACACTACCAAGAGCGTGTTTCAGAAATAGTTCCCAACCCGTGTATGGAACATCGAAAGTAACATCCCCAGCAACGCGAAACAGCCCGTTGGCTATTTTGTTGCTGCGTACACCAATTTGATTCAAACTACCCGAAACAACTCGTTCGTGGTTTAGAGACAGAGTTTCCCCTGTTACATCCAGAAACACAGTTCGAGTGACAGGAGTGCCGTAAGTGGTTTCTTCACCAAGCCCAGCGTATACGGTGTGACCAAATCCAGCTGTTCCCATGTCTCAGTCCTTCCAGCCGCAATATACGGCTATGGCCTCTTTCGAGTGTATGTCCACTGTATGATACTTGGTGTTATTGATTGGTGCAAGAGTATTTACCATACGCCTATGCCTGAGCCCGTGCAGTTATTTCCAGTGTGAGGCCCACGACAAATATTCTATCGTGAGGCATCAGGTCGTCTTCCTCTGGTCTAGTAGCTGCTTCGGTAACTAAAACAGAGGCAATTTGCCCCTCAGTTGTAGAACCTCCGCCCAATCCTAATTGCCGGTTACTAGCAAATAGGCCAACTAGTTTGCCTAGCGAGTCTACCCGGTCTTGTACTACAGCACTTGTCCAAGCAAATTCCTTTACGTAGAGTATTCTTACTAGATAAATTATATCAAACCCTTTTGGAAACCTAGCCCAATTGTAATTAGCTGTTTGAAGCTCGACTAAACACATAGGCAACAAGCCAGATATATCCCGATCTTGGGCATAATCCGCTAAAGTACCATACTGGGTAACTCTTGTAAGACTAAGAGAGGATGTAAGATTGGCATCAATCAGATTCATTATTTGTTGGGTTATTTGTGTTCCATCCCATGTGTTTGAGGCGTTGGACGTAAATATAAGGGATAGTTCTCCAAAATCTCCCCACGAACTAGTTCCGTTCCCTCCCTGGAACGCAACTTCGTACGTATTACTAGCTGTAAGTCCGGTAATCGCAATAGTTTGATTCGCGGTGACTGTCGTATTGGCCGTACTGTAGGTCCATACATTGGCTGCGGTATCGTTTTTTATCCTGTACGCTAGTCTCCAACGATCAATGTTTGATGCAGGAAAGGCATCTAACACACCCGTAAAAGTTGTATTTGTAATACTTGTGAAGTGCCCGTTTATAGCAGCAGTTGGCGCCGTGACACTTGCAGTGGGTGCCGCACTTTGGTTTACTGCGTTTTGATCTTCGGACCTGAAAGGACCCCAACGTTGGAATGCTCTTACAGCGAAATAATAGGTCGTACCTGCGGTTAGTTTTGTTACCCCGTCCGCGAGTGTAAACGCATCGAAGGAAGTGGCAGTACCTTCTATCCTTGCAAGATAATAGGTATCCGCGTCCAAATCGGCATCTAGCATGGTTGCGGTGTGTACGTGGATTTCATAACCTCTATCTGCTGCTACAATAGAACCATTGAAAGTAGCCGCGGACCATACGAGTCCTACGGATCCATCGCCGTTGTTCGTTGCGGATGTAAGCCCTGTGAATGTAGGAGCTGTCAACGAGGGTGTTGCAGTTCGATTCGTGGCATTTTGATCTTCATCTGCGGATTCGCTTATCGCTCTTACAACGAAGGAATATTCAGTACCCGACGTAAGCGTAGTTACACCATTGCTTGTGGTCCATACATCGAACGATGTTCGACCAGACGGTAATTCTGCAAGTAAGTAAGTATCCGCGTCTAAATCAGCGTCTACCATTGCAGCTGTGTGAACGTGGACCTTGTAGCCGCGCACGGCCGATACGATGGCGGTCGCAGCTGCCCAAGCCACGGTGATGCTGCCGTCGCTGTTGTTCGTGGCCGACGCCGCACCCGCGAATGTCGGGGCGGCCGCGGCCCTGTAGCAGCCGATTGGCCAGGCAGTCGGCATGGTGTTGCCGGCGATGTCGTAGTTGAAGTTCGCCGAAAGGTCCGCGCCGGATCCAGCCAACGTCGAATCCGACCTCGGCACGTAGTCCAGCGCGACGTTCGCGCGGAATCGAAGCGTGCTGACGATCTGCGCGGTGATCGAACCTGCACCAGAGGCCGAGCCATCCGACGAAGCGTTGTTCGACTGCGTGAGCGTGCCTTGGAAGTCCTCGTTGTAATTCAGCACACAGTTATTCTTGGCCGTCGTCGCGCCGGTCTCATCGTTGTCGATGCCTGTAAATGGCACGGCTGAGTTAATTAGATTGGACTGGCCTATGACCGTGCAATTGCTCACCTCAGCCACAGCGGTGCCGGATAAGCGCATACCGCGATTGTTACCCACGACCAGACACGCGCGGATATGCCCGCCCGCGTCCATGCTGATGGGATAGGTTCCGGTGTATCCCGGGATATCGCCTACGACGAAGCAGCGTTCGATATACGCTTTCGCGGTGGTGTTGACGATATAAGTGTTGGCCGAACTACCTCGAATCGTTAGATCTCGTAGGACACAATTTGCCTCGCCGATCGTCAGGACTCCTCCGGCCACCTGAATCTGATGCCCGGTCCCGTAGATCCCATCATGCTCATGCGCGCTGTTCGCCCGCAGGATGCGGTAGCGCGTTGCGTCCGTGATCGCACCTGTCACGACAAAGCCCCCCGTCAGCGTCTCGGTGTAGCCCTCGCCAACCTCGATCCGATCAAGCGTCACCAGGTCGTTATCGGTCGCGGCCTCCCAGAGGGTCCACGTCGCGTAGTCCTTGCCCGTGCCGATGGAGGAAACGACCGTCGTGGGCATTAGCTGGAATCCTGATCTATTAACAACGTCGCGGCCACAAGCTTATCAATAGGCCACGGCGATCTTATGCTACGATTTCGTATCTGTGCTAATGTGACATCCGATAATCCAACTGCTGCTAAATCGACTCGATACCGGCTTTTCTTGCCATTCGCTGCTCGCAGAGACGAGCGCAATCCCGTTACTAAGGGATGATCGTCTGGAAGATCCATAGCAAGCCCGACGAATGTTTTTTCGCCCTCAGAGCCGAAGTCAAAATCCAAAGGATATGCGGCGATTACATACCCTTCCTTCGATCCCGTAATCGAAGTTGAGTCAGATCCTTTCACAGCCAGGCGAACGCGCATCGCAATTAGTCCTTTAGTAGTAATTAGTCGTAGGCAATTCTAAGACTACTATTTGAACGTTTTTCGCGCAAAACTTAGTATTTCGCGGTCTAGGTATCGTCCAATTCGCGGATTCAGATTAGCTACTTCTTCGTTGAACGCAGGTATTAGATACGGTTGGGCTTTTTGGGGTGGGTGGTTTACGCGCTTTGTAAAAACTATCGTACCTGGTATCTTTGAATGCTCAAATCGCAGAAACTTTCTGGCTTTTGGGACTATGGAGTAATAGTTCTTGCTACCTAGTTCGACCACAGCCCCGTAGTCGGGGCGAAGTCCGACTCCCGCAGCTACGGAGATCTGTCGTGTAACACGCCTACGAGAAAGTCGTCCAGACATCAATCGAGCGTTCAATCTCTCGGTTTGTCTTACTATTTTTATGGACCGTTTAAGTGCCCCGGTTCTTTCTGGTGCATTAGCCGTGGCTTTGGCAATGATTCGCTTACCTAGATTATCTAGAAACTTGCCCGTCATGTATTGCCCAATACGCCGAGTAAGCTGCTCGGTTGTCTTCAATAAAACTCCGAATACATCGCCTGTACGTCTTATTCTCACGTTGACAACATCCTCTGCACGACACATTTATGGTAATCTGGTGATTCGAACGTTCCATACGTCTCTACACTTAGCACTTTATACGTAACAGAGTCAAGGACTATCAAGTCTTCCAAGCTAATTGTAACGTCTGCGTCTACCCATAGCTGAAATACTTCGGTTGGAATACTTCCGGTAGCCGAGAGTATACGTGCTTGATTCAGAGGCAGCAAGCGCATCTGAGCGCTGCTTTCCGCGGCTGCGTGAGTCATTGTGAACTGTGCTGTTACGCCGGATTTAGTACCGGATTGCACCGTTCCGATCTGGTTCAACAGCTCTTTCACGTTACAGGAACTCCGAGGTTCCTAGATCATCGTAGATTTCATCTAGGTCTGTACGCCGCCAGTGTTCCATCATGCTACGGAACGAGTTTGGTATTCCCGATAGGTGGTCGTCCTCTACAACGGATATCTGGCCTATGGTGTAGGACTTGTTACCCTGAGACCCCATCTTCTTGTAGAGGTATCCGGCGAACAAGCGACAAGCTAGATTCAACTCCTCTGGAATAGTGGCGTATCCAGCAGTATACGCTACGCGAACATTAAGCTTCCCCTTGGGCCAAATAGAGTCGGCGTCATACCCATCTATCGGACCTATAAGCCGAAGCATTCCCTCGGTTGCGTTTATAACGTAATCATCGTTCACGGTAAGATTGGTCGCGGCTAGGAAATCTCGATTACCGTCTTGATTTACTTGTGTTGGTGTACCGATGACGGGGAAATGCTTCAAGATCAAGATAGGAGTATCGTTGCCGTCGTAATCTTCCGTGTATACCGTGGATGCAATGGTTCTGTCCAAGTAACTAAGGATTCGACGAGTAGCGATATTGATGGCCAACGTAAGGCGGGTATCGTACGAAGTTCCCGTAATGTTCAGAACTTCTTTGAGTTCTGCAAGTGTGCATAAAGCATCGGTAGTTAACGTGGCCATAGTTGGACTCTCTTAGGCAGATGAACTTGCAGCGGGTTTATCACCTTCTAAAATATCGAACAATCCGGTATATACCAGTACAGAGGCTAGTTTTTGATTCACGCGCACGGTGTCGCCAGATTCCAGTTTTTGTCCGTGTATCTTAGTTGGATTTGTTCCTCTGTATCGTACTGTGCGAAGCACCACATTATCGCCCTTTATTAGATTTGGTGCGGGAACACCCGCGGATTTCTCTGTAGTTCGAGGTTTTGGCAGGATTCTAAAGTCTATTGGGAACGTCTTGCATAGACGATCCGCTTCTTGTGCCATAACCTCTCGGGTCTCTCCTGCCATGGCCATAGAGAACTTGCCGATGTAACAAGACCGGGTAATCGCGAGGAATTGCAACGTTTCTGTTTTCTCAGAAGGTGCAAGTGGTTTCATTTTCATAGGTATGCTTTTTCTCTTGTTTTTCTCGGCCTCGTTCAACCATCGGTAGTACTTACCCTTAGCATAAGTACGAGCATCATCATTCACTCCTATTGTATGAACGATTTGTGTCCCCGACAACACGTATTTCGGAAGAAGGTTTACATGTGTGGTATCGGCCCATAAATCGCTGTGTGTATGCCGATATTCAAGATTTGCCTGGTGTCTGAAAACTCGCATCAGTGGGCTAGGACGTTCTAGCATATCGGTCCTTACAAACGGTATATCGGCAATTTGAAACGTTGGATCTAGTCCTGGCCACGTACCTTCAAGTAGTTCGTCTGCATCCAGTTGTATGTATAGGTCTCCTGTAGAACCTATGAGGTATGCGGATCGTTTTACGATTTCCGAGGCCCAGGGATCTAATTTCTGTATCAGAGTATCCGCTAGATCTAATGCCGTCTGCAACGTTCCATCCGTCGAAAACGGCTGTTTATCTAGTTCGGCCCACGGGAACTCAGCATAGGCTCCATCTACTACAATAACCTGACAATCGGGAATGCTGGCCCTGGCGCTGCGAATTGCTGTTTCAAGCGCAGATGCGTGTTCCCATACGTTTATACAGACAAACGTGGTAGGCATAATGGTAGAGACCAACAGAGCAGCTTGGTGGAGGATACCTCGGCTGCTCAGTTGGCCTCAAGAGTAGAACTCAGATCAATTATGCTCCAGCGTTTGCGATACCGTATACTTGGCCAACAATAAGGTTGGCGGTATAGGATACGGTATTCTTAAAGTCCTTGCGATAAGTCAAAATCAATTGATCCTGATCGAAAGTCTTATCGCTCCAGAGCTTCACAGTCACTTCTCGCCGAGTACCTTGTACAAACGCCTTACGGTTGGCACACACTATGATGGTGTTGGTGGTCGTGGTTGCATTGTATACGCCCGAGGCATTCAAGTCCTGCCGACACTCGGTGGATACGACAATCGGGATACCGTCTACAGCACCCAACTGTCCGTTCAGTACGGAAGCCTTGGGACCGAACACGTCGAGGGTAACTACCTGAGACAGCCCCAACATGCGCATATATCCCGCGACAGACGTAATGAACACCAGTTGGCTTGGGTCTGCACCATAAGCCGCCATATTGGCGCGCATGGTTCGAATGTCCCCAAGAGTGAACGTAGTGCCGTCGATACTTGCGGCAGACTGTACCATCTTACGTAGACCAATCAATCCGCGGCCGCGGTGCGTAGAGGTGTCCACGTCCGAGTCTTGGTGGGGGTTGGACGTATCGCCGTTCAGAATGGTGTAGTCCCAGTCGTGAGCAGCAGTTTCGGCCAGTTCCGAGCGAATGGATTCGACAATAGGAATTATCGAATCTTCAGTCAACTCGACCGAGAAGGGAACGGCCAGCCCGTACTTCTTGGTAGCCAGCGTGGTACTCGCCGTTGCGGTGTTACCCTTCGTGATTGCAGTCGGGGTATTCGTAGTGGCTTCGTTCAAAATCAATACGTTGGGCAAAGCGCCTTGGACGGGCAAGATGAAGTTGTCCGTTGGCATCTTGACGTGCCGGAATAGTGGCGCGATCTTGGCTTCCAGCCGAACAAGCCGTTCGAGGCTGGGAGAGTGATGGGTGGGAACCCACTCATCGCCCAGGGCTGTACCAGTCGTGTACAGAGCCTTGGCGATTTCTTCGTTGTTACCCGAAGACTTGGCAACCTTCTCTGCATACTTGGCCGCCTGTTTGGCCTGCTCATACTGCTTGGGGAATCGAACACGCAGAAGGCGGTGAGACTTGAGCATCAAGACATCACGAGAAACCGTGGCGGTGGAGTTGTCGCCACGTTCCTTGTGGTCGATCATCCCCAGACAAGATGCTACAAGATATAAGTCGTCGCAAGCCTTCTGGAACTCGTCGTTCTCCGAACCAGGAGCATGGTTGCCTTTCCAAATGTGTTCGAATACTGCGGGATCCGATTCGGTTTCAGTTTGCGAGACAGCTGCGCGACTGATCTCTTCCGTTGCCTTGAGCTGCTTTTCGACCAATTCACGAGCTTGGTCTACGGCACCAGCCTTCAAAGCCTTTTGGATTTCGACCGTGCGTTGGCTGAGATCACCGGATTCTTTGGTTGTGAGAGGCATGGTAGTTCCTTTCTTACTCCTTCTGTCCGATGATTTCGGCCAAAAGCTTATCTTGAATCGTTTTCACTTCGGGCAACCGGGCAAACACATCGTTCAGTTCTTGAAGACCCCTGACAAGTTCAGTCGCTTCGTTCAGCTCGCCTTCCAGTTCTGGAACTCGCTTCACAAGAACTTCGACATCCATGACTGTGTTCGCAACAAGCTTCGTCAAAAACTCCGATTGGGCGTGGAGAACCTGAAATTCTCGTTCCTGCTCGCTATCGATAGCCTTGAAAGTTGGAATTACTTGGGGAATGTTGCTCTTGGTAAGACCGCTAAGTTTTACCAACTGCTCTTGCAGTGTGTTCAAGTGCTTCTTTAGCGTTTCCATACCCCTGTATCCTTCTTTCTTTACAGACACTTCTGTCTTCACGACTGGGTTTCGGCCCTTCGCAACCCATTGAAGCATAGTTGCAGGATCTTTTACAAGAGAAATCTTTGTAACGAGAATATTCGACATACGTTTACGAGTGCCTTCGAGTATTTTCGTACAGCATCCTTCGATAGAGAAACCCTTGAAAACTCCGCTTGCAATGGCTTGTTTGGTGCTTTCCTCTGATGCGTAGAATACGCCGCACCAATCGCCGGGATGCGCATCTATATCGGGATCGTAATCCTTCGCAATATAAGATTCAGCGGGTTTTATGCCTTCTGCAACTCTGTCTGTGTGTTCGATGTTCATCTCTCGGCTATGCAACATCCAACCATGAGCAGCTTTTTCCAAGTCGTTAGCTGTTGCATATTCATTGTGCGCATCTACCCGTTCTGCGGGATAGATAACAGAACGAATAACGAGGTCTTTGCCTGGTAAGGTGAGCAAATCCTTTTGAAACGGGACAAAGAACTGAACACCGGCGCTTTTTTCGACCAATGAGGCGGTCAGTTCCGGAGTTATCTGTTTAGCGACCTCAATGTAGACGGCGTTGGTGCCCGAAGTATTCGAGGAAGTGGTTGTAATGACAACATTATCTGTGCAAGTTGTGGTCGTAGGCACAACCAAATCGGTTGTCCCAACTGATGGGGGCGTGTATGCGGTCCCTGTCTTAGAAAGTTGGGCTTGTAGGTCTTGTGGAAGCAGATTTGCAAGTTTTTCCGTTGGATTTGCGTCGATTCCGAGCTTAATCGCCGCACGAACTATGCGTTCGAAAACCTTTTTCTGCGCGTTTTCCGAGTATGACCCGTGAAACTGCGCGAATCGAGCCAGCGCATCGCTAACATGGGTTGCATCGTGAGTGGGATACATGTAATTCACGGGATCCGCATACTCCGAAGCACTTTCCGGCATGTCCTTTGGAGGAGACCCGTGCCCATCGCTGCGTATTTCGATTTCGTGGGTTACGGAACGTTTCTTCTGCTGCTCGTCGGCAAGTGCTTTCTCCGTCTTTTCTTGATCTGCTTGCAGTTGCCCGCAAATTTTACGCGCGGATTCCTCGTCGTGGCCAGTTCCTTTCTGGTGCATCACGCATTGATCGAAAGTCCCGGGGGCTTCTCCACCAAAACGAAACATTTTATACACAGCTATTTACCTTTCATAAGCGGAACTATCGGCCAACGCTCCAACGATTTGATCGTAGCACGCGGATTATTCGAAATCAACTGTTCGTTGGCGTCTGTGTTTCGATCCGTTACGTCCGTTATATCGTCGCCATCTCGTTGCGTAACCGTATCTCCGATTCCTTGTGGCGCGGTTGCCGACGTAACCGGATAGTATTCGTTGCCCATCGGTGTGGTCAAAGCTGGGAAACCGAGTTTGAGCAATGCCTGATTGCGAGTTATCAACCCGTCGCGCCAGAACCCGCGAATCTCCATCTTGAAATCGTGCATGGTCTGGGCTGACGTAAGCACGCCTTCGTAGTTTGCTTCCAGGCTTATGCCTATTGGATTGAATATTTCTTGGTTAAGCTTGTCTAGGATCTTGTTCATTACCGGGCGTAAAGTGTTGACCAAGAACAAGTGCCGTTGTTCTGCCAAGTTAGCTGCCGTAAGCCCGCGAGTCAGTCCCAACACACCTGCCGGGACTCCCCGAGCAGTCAAGATCCGCTCCATGCTAGCAGACATCAAATCCCCAAACTGCATATCCTGGTGTGTGGGTGTGATGGTCTCTACTTTGAGGCCCGATGTAAGAATAGCCATGCCGTGGGCTTTGGAAGAACCTGAAAACGCGCTACGCCAACTGGCTCGTAGTCGGCGCCGCTGCGTAAGGTTAAGAGGCTTTTCAGTTTCTAGGATGACTCCAGGCATGGCGTGGTTGCCGAAGAATACAACGTTGAACTGGTTGGCGTGCCAATCAGCCAACAGGCTCTGCCGAGCTGCCTGGTTGTCAGCCATCCCTCGAACTGGATTGAGCGGGTCGAAGTTCTTGATGAGAAAAACTTCTTCGGGAGTGAATTTGTGTATTTTGCCTGGGCCCTGCTCGAATGAATATCCAGTTATAAGTTTATCTGAACTTGATGCAACTGAAACCTTGTCCGGACGCATAGGATAGTACGCAACTGTCCTGCCTTTGACGAGTGATTTATGTATAGGGGCATCTCCAAAAATCCCTAGATACCATATACAGGCTTCGAGGAATTCGTCCCATAACATGTATTTGTTTGGCTTGCGTACAAGCTGGAATAACGGATCTTTAGCCGAAATCGGCTCCATTGACTTGGTCTCTTCATTCCAGATGGACGGGGTTATTGGAACGGACATGGCGTTCGTAGCAATGGTCTTCAATGCCACGTAGTCCCAAACCGTGCGAAGCGATAGATCGACTGTGCTTAGTACTCGATCATCGACATCATAAGTAGAACTTATATCCAAGAACGGTGGTTCGTCCGATCCTCGCTTGAAGAAAGACATAAATCCGTCTAGCCACTGCATGGTGATTTAATAGTCCTTCGGCAAATTAACCAAACGTTGAGTTTTGCGCTTGCCTAGCAACAAACGAAAATAGACCTCTCTGGATTTCTCTTTCATAGATAGCTTGAGTACTTTGGCTTCTTCATCTACTACTTCAGCCCGAGCAATTACCAAGTTAGATTTGTGCACTACTTGGCGCATGTATGGTCCATACGCTGGATCTGTTAGAGGCAATACTTGTACGTTCTCCGGGGGGAATGCCCGTTCTTGTTTACAGAACATAAGTTTTGCTACTTCGCTGGGCGTAAGGGGAGCGTATTTATCCACCATATCTTTATCCAGGAAAAATATTATGACTTCATAGCCTTCTGAAATCTTCTCGAAGGTTATGGCTGTGTCCGTATATACCTGTGCTAGCTTTGGAACCTCGGGCTTTGGAGGAGCCTGTTGGCACGCAAACGCAAAAGCCGGAATCAACGCAACTGTAAGTTTTTGTAATACATTGTTCATCACGGCATGAATTCCCTTTCGTTCGATAGTCTAACATAGTGGGGCTTCCCTTGAAAAGCTATTTTAGTTGCATGTGTTTGGCCATATCCCGAAGTACGAGGGATAAATCCGTCAAGGCTTGTGCCTTGCTCGCGTCCATGGAAGCGATAGAAGCTTCCAAGTTGAGTATCTTGTCTACCATACTGCCAACGGCCGCAAGATGCCTAGACGGTACCAAAACGTAACCGTCTGGTACGTGCATATAATTGGAATAGAACACGGCTAATAAGTCATCCCGTCATCGTCCGGGTCCAGGGTATCTGTGTCCATGTCGTCTCCTGACACGTCTATGTCTTCAAATGAAATGCCCCTGAGTTCCGCGATTTCCTTGGCTGGTATACCCGATGATTCCAAACGTTCTAAGTCATCTAGGTTCTGATCGTCGGTTCCTTCTTGTTCAGAATCCTGTTGTGTTCGTTCGTGGTATACATCCACAGATTGTATTTCTGGAACAGATGAGAATCCCTCAAGTTTGAGTGCCAGGGCTACGGCTCCTGCCGTTGCATCGGCTACGTCCTTGCGCCCCGTAACCACGTGATCTATCTTCTTCCCACCCTTGGTCCAGATGAGATCTTGTAGGTTGGAAAACAAGGGAGGGTAATTGTAGAAACTCAATATGCCGGCGAATATCGCTTCGTACAGCGTTTCATGTGCTTCTGTCGTTCGGTCTACTGAATACTCGATGCACTGTATGCCTCGGGCCTCAATATTCTGCCTGGCCTGTACAGATGCGAACTTGTCCATCGAAACCTGAGATACAAAGAATCCCCTATCAACTAGGGTATATACCAGGTTCTCCATCGCCTGGATTCGAATTGCCCCGCCCATCTGGTCGGGCGTGACCTCCAACGCGAAATCCAAAAACACTTTCTGCTTACTCTGATCCCAGTGAGTCATGGCTATGCCCGTGTAGTCTCTGTTCTCCGATAAGTCGAACCGAAGTACATACCGTGCGCTGGCTCTGGGGCGGAACCAGTGTGCGAGTTTCAAGTTGTCCTCGAATGGATGCCCCTTGCGTTCCTGGTCGATCCGGTTGATAACAAGTTGCACGTCCGTATAAACGCGCATCTTACCCGCTGTGGGCGGACGCGAAGCATAGTCCCGCAAAGCCCCCGTAGGATTTCGGTCATAAGCCGCGAGAAACCGCTTGAAAGATATCTTGGGGCTAAATTCCCAAACAGGTGCAACGATTGCAAGGCGCCCGTTGTGAATAAACGATTCGATCGGGAAGTCCTGTTGCCTCAGTTGATCCGACGGAGGAAGAATTATCTGATCGACCACAGTTGTTCCTATGGATTAGTCACTAGGTCTTCGGTATGTTTTGCACTTTTGGGTCCTGGGCCACAAATCCCAACAACTTACCATGTCTGCAACTTACGTCGTCTATTGGCAGATCGTCGGGTGTGTTGTACATCAGACTACATCCGCACAGTCCTATAAGCTGGGTGGGAAACGGGTTGATTATTCGCTGTAGTTTCGCCTCGGACAGGGGCTTCAACGTCTTAACTATATAAGTCACAACTCTTGCCCGACGTTTAGTTACCGAATCGAAGTCGTCTTCGGGAACGAAAATCGTAAAGGCCCCGCAACCATCCTTTGCCGTTTGGCGTCTAGCTTGGATTCGAAGCATCGTCTATCTTCCCAGTATAAAAATCCATTCGCCGTCCCTTCCCTCGAATGTATTCTATCTCCTTTCGCTGGAAATCGTCCATGGAAACGCTACTAGAAATGCACCCTACCTTGAAATCGAATGGGAACCTCGATTCTGAAGATGAAATGAAAGTGTCTCGCAACCGCAGGACCTGTTCTTTGCCCGCTTGCGATCCACCTCCGTGTTTGTTCGCCTCATCTATGTTAGCAAAGAATACATCGTGTCCCTCCATGCCTTCCGATTTGGAATGCCCGCAAATGATGAGAACTCTTCCCTCATCCAACTCTATCTCCGTGGCTTTGGTATGCGCTCGCCCCTCAAAGAATGGATTGTCGTGTACCATGGACCGTACCTGAGAAAAGATAGTGCGCTTGGCCTGTTCTTCTGACGTAGCGACCGTAAGGCAAACAACGGGCTTAGTTTTCTGTAGCCCAAAAAACTCGTGCGCATCTTCCAGGGCCAGCAGTCGAGCTGCCGAGTATGTAACACACGCAGCCGCAATCGTTGACTTACCCGCACCCTTGCCGATCTCAATGTAGTATTCATGCACCTGGGGCAGCAAGATAAGTTCGATCAAGCGCAGTACGTTGGGGTATAAGCTTCGCATGTTGCCGTAATCCTTGCCCGTAAGGAATTCTTTTGGCGGAGGTAGGTATACCCGCCGATACGCCGATTCCAATAAACGGTGCCGACTCTCTTCATCCGGTGCAAGGGAAAGTGCTTTGGCCAGAGTAGCGGGATCTGTTTTCATTCTTTGGTGATGTGTGTTTGCGAAGCCCTGGGCATCGGCATTTTCAAGAAAGTGGAAACACAGTCTATAACCATTTGCGTATCGTATCGCAAGTCCGCCAAACTTACGACAAGCAGGTTGCTTGGGTTCTCTGCCTTGTCTGATAGTTCCTTTGTGTATTTAGCTACAGCCTCCACAAAGGCAAGGGGATCGGGAATATCGAACTCAGCTAAAGTCGTAATCATCTCTTTTGGGGCTCGGGTAGTAACAATAACCTTTCCATACTTCGTTAAAAGGTGCGCTAGGAAAAACATATGGGGGTGCCCAATCACGCACTTGCTTATTCTGGCCCTAGCATACGAGCCAAAAGAATCAACGTATTCTCGGGCGTTGTCGGCTATGGCGAATAGGTCATCGTCTGGGGTAAAAGTATGTGGTTGCTTGCCCGCCTTTGCCGCACTATGCACACCTAGTTCCATGGCCCACCTGTTCTCTCCGAAAGGACCGGGGTCTGCTCCGCGCATGGCGTGGTCTGCCGGAGTCAAGAACCCCGCTTGAAACAGTAGAGTCCTCATAGCCGATGTCCCGGTGTGCTGGGCCCCCGCCAAAAATACGGGCGTTGGCATAGCCCGCAAGAACTCCTCTTTTGGTTGCATGGGCGTAGCATATAGAAATTGCGATTTTATGCTGGCAAAATGATTGCGACACATGGCCTCGCTCGTAAAAGCCGATGCCTTTACCCCCGTTATCTCCACCTGATAGTACAAACTAGGAGAATATATTCCGCATATCGAGCACGTACCCCACGTTTTGAGGTCTTTACCCCACAAAAGCGGAATGATCTTTTCGTCACTCAGTTTTGAGTTTCCCAAGATACGCCTCTGCTTCCTGTGGATTCAAATCGCCATCTGCTATGCGTTTCAAAACCGTAACGTCCTGCCTGCGCGTTGCCTCTCGAATCAAATCCCCCATAACAATCTCGACGTTGACCTGCGTAGGCTGAACTACCTTTACCGGAGCATCGTTTTGCTGGGCATAGATTACCCCAAGCTTCTGCCCTACTTCGATGTATTTAGCTATTAGGTCGGCTTCCTGCTGTATGGCCTTCAAATACTCCGAAGTAGAAACCCCGTTATGTGCCGGTACGTCCGTTCGGATAGTCTTCGTTGTCGGCTCGGTGGGGTCAATGGGCGTGGGGTCCAGCGGGTTGCTCTGTTGCAACACGTAGGTCTCCGTCACAGCCCTGGCATCTGGCGTCCCCGCTTCATACCGAGTCTGTATGGCTCGTAAGGCCGTAACCTTCTCCTGCAACACGCCATCATACCGAGCCATGGCTGTGTGCCCATCTACGTGTGTGAGGCTGCGTCCTCGCTCCGATAGTATTTCCAGGGCCCTACCTAGCTTATTCAGAGGCCATTTCTGTTTTCTAGCGATCTCGTACGGCGATTTACCATCTGCTATGCCATTGGCTAATAGGTCAGCATCCTCAGATTCGTGCAGCTCATGCAGGTTGAGGGCTGGAAGCGATGAGCCTTCTTTCAGCACCAACAACTTGGTCTGTAATGAAGCTAATTTATCTTCCAGTTCCTGGAACTTCTCTGGGCTTAGATCACGCTGGACCATGGAGGATAGGAAGAGGCTAGACCTCTGATACCACTTCGGGAACGGGCATGCGATGATCTTTCAGGCCCCAAGCCAGCCGCATGACAACCGCGGCTCTGTCATTGCCGCAATGTACCTGGTCTATTTGCTTGAAGTGAGTGCGTGTGAAGATACGGTTGGGAGTATAGCCTAGATACTTGGACAGTGTATAGCTTTGGGGTAGGGGCTTCTTGTCGTCATCTGTTTCTAGGTATGCGGGCAGGCGACCCTTCTGGACGAATTTTAGGATGTACATAGAAGGAGTGTAACACGTATAGGGAAAGAAGGGTAGACTAATAGGCGAGGAAGGTGAAGTGAGTGGAAAAATTGTGGGGAATTGGCGCTACCCCAATACTATATAATAATCAGTATAATCCGAAAAATCCGACAATCCCCCCTACGTCGTCGTAACTCCATATGTTGGGGCAAAATGCGACGTAGATTTATTTTACACTGTATCATCTTATACCGCATAGGTTTATGAAATATCGCCCCATTTTTGCCGCTTTGAGACTCATTCTCAACAGCTAACCCTTTATTTCGCAGTATGTTATCTCTTCGGCATGGACCTTGCTATATATCCCACGTCGGCCATGGGGCGCGACACATGCTGGACATCCAGCCACCAGATAGGGACCATACCCTACTGGTCACGAGACCCCGTGAGGAGGAGGAGATATGCGCTCAGAGAGTCGGATTTATACCTTGTTCGACGGAAAAAAAATCGTAGTGTCGCCCACCCGTGAAGAAAGAGGAGATATGCGACCGAGGAGTCGGGTTTACACCTTGTTTGGGGGACAAAAAATCGTAGTGTCGCCCAACGGCTTCGACCGTTGGGGAAGAGCACGAAAGATAAAAACTTTGCCCCGTCCGTAGTAGGCGGGGAACGGTGCGAGTCGATGTAGTAGTAGTATGGCTATACTGATAGCCATAAGGAGGAAACATGAAGGACGATACGACGTTTGAGCAGCTCTGCGACCTGTTGGATAGCGGATACGATCGCCTTCTTATCCCTATCAGGGGGACAGTGAAAGGTCCGAAGAGCAAGTACGCATTCACGGCCCCGTCTACGAAGGCTGCGGATATTCTTGGACGGTCCAATCAGGACGCGCTCCGGTCCGTGTTCCCGTTTATCACGACGCGTGAAGTACGAAACATCACGGGAGACGTGCGGGGAAAGCAGCGGCTTCCTGATGGCCTCCAGTTGATGATCGACGAGGAAGTGAAGCTCCTGGCGTAAGTTAGAGAGTCAGGGACGGATACGGATAGCCGTATCCGTCCCTATTTCTTGGACCCCAAACATGCGTACGAATCCCAACCAATCTGGACGCGCCAGTATGGCTAAGGCCCGCATACGCCCCACGAATGGGGCGTATCTTCTGACTTGGAGGCCAAAAACGCCCTCGGCCGTGAAAAAGGCTTTTTGGTACGCGATTCGGCGGGCATTTGCTGATGCCCGCTATCGCGCGCTGGAGGGGACGGATTTTGCCCTGCGAGTCGAGCAGGATAACATAACCATGAGGCTTCAGTGGCCTTCCGACTGCGCAGTCGCAGTCGCGGTCCCATGGGAGGATGGGAGTTGCGGGTCGCTCATCGAGGACCCACTGACCGATACGCTACATATTCAGGTCAGCAACCCCGCTCAGCGCGATGCGCTGTACGCAACGGTCCGTAAGTTCGACCGGTTGCGCATATCCGCCGGACGAACGGAAGTAGCCGAGAGGGTCCGTTGCCCGGACCGTGGGCATGGACGGTCTATGACCATTCGGAAAACGGATTAGCGCAAATTTTCCTTGCGCCAGGTTTTATTGCGCCGGGTTT